>OAUQ01000012.1_pt1 | contig 109244 bp, 68 predicted proteins | sample 1476151 | NCBI WGS metagenome assembly OAUQ01 (sample SAMEA2580008, study PRJEB22360) | human gut metagenome | biome: human gut; feature: human-associated habitat; material: faeces | place: Denmark | collected 2008/2010 | reverse complement strand
TCCATACAGTATCGGTCGGCATGGATACCGTTCCGCTCTCGCTGATAGTTATAACACCTCTGTTCATTTTTCGTCCTCCTTATTTCTCTTTTGGTCAGTTTCTTTTGTTTTTCTGCGTTGCATCAGTTTGTCCATGTCTATGGAAATCTTGTTATCGGTGATGACGGCATAGATTTGGGTGCTTCGCAGATTGGAATGCCCCATCATCTTGGCGATGCTTTCCATTGATATGCCCGAAGTAACCATGTTTACTCCGAATGTATGTCTTGCAACGTGTGCGGTAAGGTTCTCATTTATACCCAAAGCCACACCGAGTGAATGAAATTCAAACCACATGGAATCACGTGATGAAAGAGGGAAAACAGGTTTGCTATCATCCGCTGTATTGTATAGCGACATTATCTGTTCAGCTATCGGGTGCAAGGGAATGAACGCTTCGTTGTTGGTCTTTGCTCTTTTCTCACGGATGTATTTTCTACCGTCTGCCGTCATCCCGATATGGTGTGGATACAGGTTACGTAAATCGACATAAGCCAAACCTGTAAGGCTGGAGAAAACAAACATTCTGCGTGCCAACTCCAAAGCCTTATCCTCCATAGGAGTCTCCATAATGAGCAGCAAGTCATTTCTGGATATATGTCTACGCTTTGGTGAGCCTTTCTTTTCATATCCGACATCTTCCAATGGATTGAATTTCAGCAGACCTCTGTCAACAGCGATATAAACCAAGCGTTGCAGCCAACAAAGATTATGGTTCGTATTGGATGCACTATACCCTTTGCCAATCAAGAACAACTTATAAGATTTGCCAAATTCCTCAGTCAAATCTTCAAATGCAATGTCATTCATTCCTCGTAACCCGATGAACTCTCGCAAGTTTAGCTGCGATGTCTTAGATTGGCGATAAGAAGATGTTGAGTTAATACGGATAGAGCGCAGCCTAAGGCGTTCACGCTCCTCCTCGCCAGTAGCAAGCAATGTCATCGGGATAGTATTTGCATCAACAATAACATTCTTCAGAATCTCGGCGGTAACGATGCCCTTTTCCTTTGTTGCCTGCTCGTAGGCTTCGTCAATTCTTAGTCTGAACGCTTGCAGTTGTCCGTTCACTCTTGCATTCTTGGCTTCACCTTTTTTCGTGTCCCATTCTTCGGGAGCACAGTAAAGACCTGTTGCTATGGCTGACACTTTGCCGTCAATCGTGATACGGCAAAATATAGATGTGGTTCCGTCTGCCTTTACTCTGCCACGGTTGATATAATAAAACTGCTTGTATGTACTTCTCATTGTTATGTTCCTTTCTTATTTTGTGATAATATTACAGGACAAACTTGAAATCCTTGTTAGCTTCGATGAACTTGTCCATATCCTCAAATAGCTTTTTCGGGGTGACACGTGCATAGATTTGCGTGGTCTGAATGTTGTTGTGACCAAGCATTCTGCTGATAGTCTCTATCGGAACACCTTCTTCGAGCGTAACGAGCGATGCGAAACTGTGCCGTCCAACATGATAGACCAAATCCATACTTATGCCAGATAGTACTCGGAGACTTTTCATGTTACCTCTCAGCACTCGAAATTCCTGTGGCGGTAAAAGAGTAGGTCTTGTCGGGTCTTTGTATTTCTCCAACATGGCAAGCGCCTCTGGCAGTAACTTCACACGTGCAAGCATCTTGTTCTTCTTTCTGTGGTATTTCAGCCAAAGGCTACCCTCCTCATCACGAAAGAGGTTTTCTTCCGTGATAGAAACAGTATCGGCATAAGCCGTGCCTGTATAGCAGGCGAAAAGAAAAAGGTCACGTGTCAAAGCCAACGATTTTCTTCGCTCCGGTATTTCGAGGTCACGAATTTTTAGGAAGTCCTCACGTGTCAATGCCTTTGGTGGATTCTCTTTCTTTTGAGGTAGCTTGAAGTGCATGAAATGATAACGCTCGGAGTGTCCTGCCTTGAAAGCTATTCGGCAGGTCTTCTTCAAGATGGCGAGATAGTGGCGGACTGTATCAAGTGCAAGACCTCTCTCGTCCAAGCAAAAGTCCATGTACTCACGGATAAACTGCTCGTCAAGTTCACCGAATGCCACATCGTCAGTTCCATAACGCTTCTTGACGAACAATCCCAATGTCAGGCGAGTGTACTGGTAGTTTGGCAGCGTGCCTTTCTTGTAGTCGATGCCGATTCTTGACTCAATGTCCGCAATGATGGCGTCAAGCTGCTTCAACAAGGTCATCTGAGTGTCTGCACTGCATTGAAACAGATCCTTTATCGCCTTTGCGTCAAAATCCGTCTTGCGCTCCACAAGTGACTCGTAGGCTGAGTTTATTGCCAGCAACAGCTTGTCAATCTTGGCGTTCACTTCCACAGCCTCCTTGCTCTTGCCGTCAAGTCTGCTCTCACGTGGATTCCATAACTTTGGCGTACATGACAACTTGCAACCGAACTGCGCCATTGTTCGGTTGAGGGTGATGCGTCCCATGATGGGAGCCTTACCGTTCTTGTCCAATCCGCTCTTTTTAAGGTAGAGCAGCACCTTGAATTTTTCAACTTTCATCTGCTTACTTTTTTAGTTTGCAAAAATAATCAATCAGTAAGCATTCTCCGTCATTGAAAGTTGTGCAGAACAGTGCAACAAACACTGGTGACAAACTATTTGTTTTTCACCTCGTTAGCAGTGTTGGTTTCGGTAACTGACCGCTAACGGTTTGGTAACTGAAATAACTCAATATCCTGCTCGGCTTTGCTTTGCAGACAATTGGCAGAATTATGAAATATTGCTCATTCTCAACCACTTGCAGTTCATTCCTCTCATATTCACTTTCCGTTGCTTTTGCTTAAATTGTGCACGTTGCTCGTCATACCTTTGCCACCACCTTGCTCACGATGGGAGTGGACCTCTATACCACCAGCAAACTGTTGGGACATCAAAACATCATAACCACGCAAGTATATGCCGAGATAGTGAACAGAAAGAAGGTTGAGGCGGTGAACCTTTTGGACCAAATCAAGCCTCTTTAGGTACGCTTTTAGGTACATGATGCTTTCAGAAACTTGAAGGAGAGGGCAAGTTGCAAACTTAAAAATCGAGCAAATGATGAAGCAGGTAAAAATTAAATTGCCTCTCAGAGCGTTGACCCTAGCAAGCGGTCTGCTTCTGACGGTGAGTTCCTTTGCGCAGAGTAATGCAATTAAGGGACACGTGAAGGATGCTTCTGGTGAGCCTATCATGGGTGCTACCATTACAGTTAACGGTAAGGCTGTAGGCATTACCGACATGGATGGTAACTTCTCAGTTGATGCAGCGCCAGGTGCAAATCTTACTTTCACCTATCTTGGAATGACACCAAAAACAATCAAAGCAACATCTAACATGATGATTACCTTGGTTGACGACCAGAAGTCTTTGAACGAGGTCGTTGTCATCGGTTATGGTCGTGCTAAGAAGAACGACTTGACAGGTTCTGTTACAGCTATCAAGCCAGATGAACTCTCAAAGGGTATCACCAACAACGCATCAGATATGTTGGTAGGTAAGATTGCAGGTGTAGATGTACAGACTGCTGGTGGTACTCCTGGTGCAGGTGCCCAGATTCGTATTCGTGGTGGTGCTTCTCTGAGTGCATCAAACGACCCACTCTATGTAGTAGATGGTTTGGTTATTGATAACCAGACTGCTAAAGGTATGAGTAATATCCTCGCAATGATCAATCCTAATGATATTGAGACATTCACCGTATTGAAGGATGCTTCTGCTACCGCTATTTATGGTAGCCGTGCTTCTAATGGTGTCATCATCATCACTACCAAGAAAGGTCGCAATGGTCAGAAGCCTTCTGTTTCTTACACTGGCGATGTAACTATTTCTACTATCCAGAAGAAATATGATGTTTTGAACGCAGCTCAGTATAAGGAACTTATCGGCTCTATCGATGGTCTTGATGCATCAAAATTAGGCAATGCAGATACCAACTGGCAGGACGAGATTTTCCGCACAGCAGTATCTACCAACCATAACGTAAGCGTACAGGGCGGTTTGAAGAATATGCCATATCGTGCCAGTGTAGGCTTCAACAACTCAAATGGTATCGTAAAGACCAGTTGGATGAATCGTGTCAACGCTTCTCTCAACTTGGCACCATCATTGCTCGACAAGCACTTGAACTTCAACATCACAGGTAAGTTTATGTATGAGAAGGATCGCTATGCAGATGCAGGCGGTGCTATCGGTGGAGCTTTGTCTATGAATCCAACCGAGCCTGTTTTTGGTGAAGGCGACCAGTATGCAGTTACAGGCGGTTACTATCAGAACCTGATTAACAAGGCTGATGATATGAAAGACCCTAACTGGAAGAATACAACCAACAATAATGCTGCCCAGAACCCAGTGGCTCTTCTCAATCAGAAAGAAACTATAGCTCACGCCCGTGACTACAGCGGCAACTTCGAGGTAGATTACAAGATTCATGGTTTCGAGGATTTGCATCTGCATGCAAGCTTGGGTGCTCAGTACACCTCTACACAGCAAAGCGATGAGATTTCCAAGTACTCATACTCTAACAACTATTTTGGCTGGGATGGTATGACTCACTATTGGAAATACAACATGATAGGTAATGCCTATGCACAGTATGCTCATAAGTTTGGTGTTCACGACATCGATATTATGGCAGGTGCCGAGCAGAGCCACTACCACAGACATGGCTACGAACAGGGCTTTGGTACAGATGAATACCTGAAGGCAAACAACCCAGTTCTCAACGAGGAGACAGGTTACTACAATTGGCAGCACAACCCAGCAAAGCGCAGCGAAAAGGAGTGGGCTACCCACAACTCTCTGGTATCATACTTCGGCCGTTTGAACTATAATCTTCTCGACCGCTACCTGATTACCGCCACATTCCGTGCCGATGGTTCTTCTCGTTTCAAAAAGGGACATAAGTGGGGCTACTTCCCATCAGCAGCCTTTGCATGGAAGATAAACCACGAGAGTTTCTTGAAAGACGTAAAGTGGCTCGATGACTTAAAGCTTCGCTTAGGTTGGGGTAAGACCGGTCAGCAGAATGGTATCGACGACTTCTACTACGCACCTCTTTATGTAGTAGGTAACTCTTACGCTCAATATCCATTCGGTAACGACTACCACCAGACTGTACGTCCAAACAAGTACAATGACCAGTTGACTTGGGAAAAGACAACAACATGGAATGCAGGTATCGACTTCGCTGCTCTCAACAACCGTTTCTCTTTCAACATCGATGGTTACTATCGAAAGACTACCGATTTATTGTCAACAGTTGACGTTCCAGGAGGTACTACATTCGGTGATAACCTGTTGAAGAACGTAGGTTCCCTCAAGAACTATGGTCTTGAGCTGGCATTCGACGTAAAACCTATCGTTACCAAGGACTTTACATGGGATATTACCTATAATGTAGGCTGGAACCACAATGAGATTACCTCTCTTGATGCCGGTGCTCAGGACTGGGTATGGACAGGAGACAAGATTTCTCGCGGTAACAACACAAAGATCCTGAAGAACAAGGTGGGTGAAGCAGTCAACTCTTTCTTCGTTTACCAGCAGGTATACGATGAGAATGGCAAGCCAATCGAGGGTCTGTATGTAGATCGCAACGCTGATGGTCAGATTAACGACGATGACCGTTACTACTACAAGAACCCAGCTCCAGATGTTATCATGGGTCTCACCACTAAGTTCCTCTATAAGAATTGGGACTTCAGTATGGCATTCCGTGCATCTTTGGGCAACTACGTATATTATGACTTCCTGGCCAACAGAGCATCCCTCTCGGCATCAGGTCTTTACTCTAACAGTTCATTCAGCAACACCACTCCAGAGGCCGTTAAGCTCGGTTTCACAGGTTTGACAGTTGCCCAGAACTACTTGAGTGATTACTTTGTACGTAATGCTTCTTACTTGAAGTGTACCAATATTACATTGGGTTACAGCTTCCCTGCATTGATTAAGAATTCTTGCAGCGGACGTATCTACTTCACAGCACAGAACCCATTCATCATCACAAAATATAAGGGTATCGACCCAGAGGTAACCAGTGGTATCGACAGCAATCCATATCCACGTCCAATGAGTTTCCAGGTTGGTTTGAACCTCAACTTCTAATATATAAAGGATTATAATTATGAGAAATATATTAATCAAAACTGCAGTAGCCGGTTTCCTCTGCTTGGGATTGGCTTCTTGCGCAGACGAATTGAATATCAGCTCAATAGACCCTCAGTCATCACCTACTTACGATGCCGATGGACTTTTGGCTAAACAATATGCAACACTTGGCTTGACTGGTCAGGCTGGTCCTGCAGGAAAAGCTGATATGAGCCAGGATGAGGGTGAAAGCGGTTTCTATCGTGTCATCTTCAATCTTCAGGAGCTTTGCACCGATGAGGTTATCTGGGCTTGGCAGACTGATACCGATATCCCTGCCCTCACCAATATTGCATGGAACTCAAGTTCAGTACGTGCCAACTGGGCATACCAACGCCTGGCATACGACATCACCCTTCACAACCGATTTATCGATGATCAAACTGGCAAGATGAGCGACGATGTTATTGCAGAGGTTCGTTTCCTCCGCTGCTTGAACTACTATTATTTCCTTGATCTCTTCCACAAGGCACCTTTCAAGGATACATTTAATAGTGAGTTGCCTGTAGAGAAGGCCGGCAAGGATCTTTACGACTGGATTGACAAAGAATTGACCGAGATTGAGCCACAGCTGAAGGAAGTAGGTGCTTACAATGACGACAAGGGCTTTGGCCGTGCCGATCGTGGTGCAGCTTATGCCCTCCATGCTCGTCTGGCTCTGAACTCTGAAGTTTACACTGATGGCCAGGTAAAGGACTACCAAAAGGCAGTGGATTACTGTGACAAGATTCTCTCTAGTGGAGCTTACGCTTTGTCAACCGAACCAAAGAATGGTTTCTCAGGCTATGAGCAGGTATTCATGGGCGACAACGACCAGAACCCTCAGGCTATGAAGGAGATTATCTTCCCTATCCGCCAGGATGGCAAGAAGACTCAGGAATACTCAGGTTCTACATACCTCGTAGCATCTATGCGAATTTCCGGAATGCCAAACTCATTCACCAGCAACTACTGGAGCTGTAACTTCGCCCGCAAGGACTTGGTTGAGAAATTCTTCCCTAATGACGATATCCCTATGGCTAAAAAAGGCAACGAGTTGAAGAATGCCACCGAGGAGCAGGTTATCGCAAAGGATGAAGAATTGCACGTAACAACAAAAGATGTCATCAACAAAGCTGGTGATGACCGTGCCATGTTCTATATGGGTGTAGGTGGCGGCATCCGCAAACTTAGCCCTGGTAAGCAGATTACTGGTTTCACAAATGGTGCTTCGATCGTGAAATGGCAGAATCGCCATGCTGACGGTTCAGATGTCCACGATGGTACATTCATGGATACAGATATCCCATTGTTCCGCTTGGCAGAGATTTACCTGACACGTGCAGAGGCTAAGTGGCGCCTCAATGGAAGCCAGGAAGGTTTGTCTGACATCTTAAAGGTTCAGAATCGTGCCAACCGTCAGGTAAAGGCTACCTCTGTAGACGAGCAGACACTTATTGACGAGTGGTGCCGTGAGTTCTACGTAGAAGGTCGCCGTCGCAGCGACTTGGTTCGCTTTGGCCTCTTCACTGGTTCCAAGTATCTTTGGGACTTCAAGGGAGGTAAAGCAGGAGGTACCGGTATCGAGTCTAAGTTCAACGTATATCCTATCCCTGTTACCGACATTGCAGGTAATCCTAACATGACTCAGAATCCTAATTACTAATCTTAGAAAATCGGGGATTCTTCGGAATAAAGAACAATAATTGATTAAAGAAAACAATTATGAAAAAGATATTTTTTAAATTGATGCTGTTGCCTGCAATGGTTTTACCTTTGCTCTTCACTTCATGCTCTGACGACAATGACAGCAATCCTACATTGGATTTAAGTCATGTTGCTGACGGATTTGTATTGAACACACCAGCATACGCAGAAAACTATACATACGATGTGGCAAAAGCCAAGTACTTGACCTTATCTTGTACCCAACCAAACTATGGCGATATTCCATACGTGGTTCGCTATTATGTACAGGTAGCTTTGGATAAGAAGTTCCTGACAGATCCAACAACCACACATAAAGAGTTAGCAACCTCATACACCACAGCTAAAATGGCTGTGGATGCAGAAGAGTTGAATTCTACACTCGTAGATATGTTCCAGGCTGCCAACCCAGATGCCGACCCAGACACAAGCATACCAGAAATGCCTGTTTATGTAAGACTGCGCGCTGTCTTAGACGGAACAACCAACCCTCATCTTGGCGAGTGCTATTCCAACATCATCACCTTGCCTTCTGTGAAGGCTACTAACAAGCCTAGTGCAAAGTATCCAGAGAAGCTGTTCGTAGTTGGTTCTTCTATCCAGGATGCTTGGAGCAGCTGGAAGCCAGTGGCTCCAGTATATGGTATGGAAGGCAACTATTACACCATGGTTTATGTTCCAGATGGCGGTACATTCAATTGGGGTACAAGCAAGGACGACTCTCGTGGCTATAGCAGCCTGGCTATCAACGATAATGCTGGCGCAGAAATCTCAGATGATGGCGAAGGAAACCTGAAAGTTGCTCATGGCGGCTGGTTCGTTCTCCACTTCGTTGGTGAAATTACTGCAGACAAGAAAGACATCAACTACACACTGAATGTTTATCCTGGTAAAGCATACATCATCGGTGCTTCAGCTGGTGGTAATTGGGACGATGAGGCTGCCGATTGGGCTATGACTCCTCCTGCTGACCAGACTGGCGAATGGGTATCTCCTGCTTTCGGTGGTGATGGCGAGCTCCGCGCATACATCAAGATTCCAGAACTCGACTGGTGGCGTACAGAGTTCACCATCTATAAGGGTGAGGTATTCTGGCGTGATTGTAATCTCGTAGACAACTGGGCTAAAAATAAAGGCGCAGACTATTCTGTAGCTTGTAGCGTTGGTCAGAAGTTGTATGTCAACTTCGACAAGAATACAGCAAAAGTTGAATAATTAAAAACATGAACACAATGAAAAAGACATTATTATATAGCTTAGCAGCAATGGCAAGTCTCGCACTTGCCAGCTGCGCTGGCGACTACGACGACTGGGCTAACCCACAGGCCAACGAGCAGGAAGCATCTGCAGCCAATGCGGTAACCTTTGCCAACGGTCCTGAGGCGGAAAGCAGCATGGCTGATGAAGATGGTATCATCAATCTCGTAACAGTCAATTTCAATTCTACTGATGCCAATATCACAGGTTACACCTTCAAAGATGTCAAGGTAAACGGAGTAGCTATCAATGGAACAATGGTTGGCAACAACGTTCAGGTAAGTGCATCTGAATTGGAGAAACTCGTTTGCGAGCATTATAAGTCTCGTGCCTCTGTTGCTCGCGACCTGAATGTGGAGACACAAGTTTCTATCAATCTCGCTTCTGGTGATGCAGAAAGCATTACTACCAAGGGCGAGACTACAGGCAAGTTTACTCCAACTGCAACACCTCAACTCGATGAGAAGGGCTACTATATGCTCGGTCAGGTAAACGGAAATGAATGGGCCGTAACATCTCCTGTATGGATGAACAAGATCAGCGATGGAGTTTATCAGTTGAAAGTTACAACTACTGCAGACAAGAACTGGTTTAAGTTCTATGCTGGCAGCAACGTCGCAAGTAATGCTGATGACTGGGATACCGTCAACAAGGGAGCCTTGGGCTGCAAGGAGAACGGTTCAGAAGACCCATTCGGATACATTCTCTATAATGGCGATTCATGGGGTGAGCTTCAGACTCCAGTTATCCCTGGAGCTGGTACATGGATTGTTACTCTTGATATGAACAACTTGACATACACTATCAAAGAGGTTAAGCCTGATCTCTTCTTGACAGGTAGCAACTATGGTTGGGGTGACAAGTGGTTACAGTTGGTTCCTTTCCATAGCTCAATGGAAGACTTCTGGACTATTATCTATCTCCACGAGGGCGAGCAGTTAAAGTTTGCTCCTCAGGCAGATTGGGGTGATGACTTCGGTTACACCGGTACTACCATAAATGATGAAGCAGGTGCAAACATTACCAGTAGCTCAGATGGTAATATTGTTGTAGGTAAGGCTGGTTGGTATCTCCTAAAGGTTCAGAATGGTTCTACAAAAACCTTAACAGTGCTTCAGCCAAATGTATATCTCATGGGTGATGCTGCTGGCGAATGGAACATTGCAGATTCTCACAAGTTCACCATTCCTACTACCGAAGACGGAGTATTCGAGTCTCCTGCTTTCGCTGCTGATGCAGAGCTTCGTATGTGTGTAAGCGTTGATGGCTTCGATTGGTGGCAGTCTGAGTTTATGGTATTCGATGGCAAGATTGAATATCGTGGCCGTGGTGACGACCAGAATCGTGTAAATGTAAAGGCTGGTCAAAAGGTTACTCTTAACTTCACTGCAGGCACAGGTGAAATCAAGTAAATAACTCTTTTTTATCTCATATTCAATAGGCGGCTCTCCATTCCGGGAGCCGCCTATTTTTTTCTTTCTCCTCCCCCTTTTCAAGTATTTTTTCCCTAAAACCTTGGAAGTTACGAGGAAAAGTCGTATCTTTGCATAAGAAAAGCTATAAAAAAGAAATTATGGGACATCAAGAAGATATTGTAAAAACTGAAAGTAAAATCATTGTCATCAGGGATACGCAAGTTATCCTTGACAGAGATGTTGCGGAATTGTATGGAGTAGAAACCAGAGATATAAACAAAGCGGTTAAAAATAACCCCAAAAAGTTTCCCCCTGGTTATATTATTGAACTGAATAGCAGCGAGAAACAGGAACTGGTGGAAAATTTCCACCGGTTCAATACCCTCAAGCATTCCACTGTTGCACCTCACGCATTTACTGAACAAGGACTTTATATGCTTGCCACAATTCTGAAAGGTGATTTAGCCATCAGTACAACCATTGCCATCATTGATACTTTCACTCAACTTCGCAAATTGGCAAGAACTATAGATAAGGTGAATGAAGATGCAAAGGAGCATGGTATTTTACCAGACAAAGCAACAGAAGGTAAGATACAAGCTGCCATGAACGAAGTCTTCGCAGATAAGCTGCCATTAAAAATGCGCAGATTGACTTTTGGGGTAAATTTAGGAGTGCTGAAATTTTCTATAGAAACCACAAGAGAATCCAAAGAATAAAACAATATAAAAAGGAGGAAAGAATATGAACATGTTTGAACAGATGCCATTCAGCGAGAAGTATCCAGTCTTCCGCAAGTTGGCAGAAATAGGCGACCTCCGCAAGCTCTCCCGAGAGGAACTAGAGCTGTATGACGAGGACATCAAGAATATGCGTGATATATATGCCACCAGAAAGTTTAGTGCTTCATTCTGCTACTTCAACCACTTCATTCTGCCAACGCAACCATATTATTCTGCTACTTCAGCCACTTCATTCAGCCAACGAAATTGACTCTTCCACCCAGTGAAGTCGTATCCTCCACCCAGTGAAGTCGTATCCTCCACCCAGTGCAGTCGTATCTTTAACCCAGCGCAGTCGTATCTTTAACCCAGCGCAGTCGTATCCGTAGACTCAATGAAACGTATGAACTTGCGCAATGACGTACATGATGCGAAAGAGGCTCACTTGATGGGAACCAGGATGCTTCTGAAATTACGTCCCGACGTATCTGTTACTGCGTCGGGACGTATCTTTTGCTGCATCGGGACGTAGCAAATGCTGCATCGGGACGTAATTTTCACTTCCTCAGTTGGCTATGATTCCTCCTCTCACCAGCCATTTCGCAAAGAAGCGGTCACTAACCAGATAGCCAGTCGGAGTCTTGCTTACCAGCTGCTTATCTACCAATGCCTTTAATGCCGTTCTCACGCTGCTCGTAGCTGGAAGATGGTGGGTGCTGATAAACTGCTGGCTCAACGGCGAAGATACCAAATGCTCACGAGCTATCGCCCCCAAAAGCATCTGCTGGTTCTCGGTTAGCCAGGCACAATAGTTCTGATAAGTCATCGCCTGCTCCTCAATCAGTTCCAGAATCACCTCATCTACCAGAGACTTCGTAATCTCGGAAGAAGCATGCTCGTAGATGCCATGCAATATCGACTGCACATACCAGGTTACACGATCAGACTGCTGATAAATATAAGAAAAGGTAGATACATCTATCGACCTGTGCTGAGATGCCAACAAGCGATTGGCAAACTCCCGATACACCTGCTCCCCGATGCAAGGCAAAGACAACACCAGCGAACTCTGGAAGAATGGACGGTTTGCCGACAGAAACATCTCCTGCATCATGTGCTGCTGACTGCCCGAAAACACGAAATATACATTCGGCAAAAACTGGATATAAGAACGGATCATCGCCTCAACCCCATCCTCCGGATAACTTAATATCTGCTGAAACTCATCAATGGCAATGTAGCATCGCTTTCCCGATTGCTTCAAATACTCAAAGATTCGCTTCAAACTCTCCTTCCCTTCACTCGGTTTCAAGTCTAAAGAGAAAGAAGGAATGCCTGTCAATTCATCTATCGTCAGAGTAGGACGCCAGCTGCTGAAGAATTCCTGTACCTTCCGAAGGGCTGATTGGGAAACAGTATCCAGCTTTCCGATGATTTCAGAAGCCATCAGTTGCACCATCTGCTCCAGATTCTTGGTGGCAAAGATGTCGAGATAGAAACACTTCACTTCCGCGTATTGCTCCTCCATCTGATGGAATACATGATGAATTAATCCCGTCTTACCCATACGGCGTGGGGCAACCAACGTGATGTTACGTTCATTATGCAGCGAAGAAATCATTTTCTCCGTCTCTTTCTGGCGGTCGCAGAAATACTCTGCGCCCTTATAGCCATATACCACAAAAGGATTGTTCAATCTAGCCATATCTTGTTATCATTCATTATACAAACGTTCATTGCGCTTTTTACGCAACGCAAATTACGCAATAAAAAACGAGACCGCCAAATGTTTTCTAGTTTTTTAATAATAATTATCTCCTAAAGCCGCCTCTGATGTACAGGCAACGGAATAAGCAAAAATACTTCACACAGCATTACTGCGGAAAGGTAAGGGCTGAAGCTGCTAGCCCAGGGCATAAAAAAACTCCCACAGATTTCACAGATTCACACAGATTCATTATCTTTAACCCAAGTTTTACATAAACGAAAAATTTTTTTAAGCTATTTGGTGGCAAAGAAAATGCAAACGAGCGCAAAGAAAGCTTGCTTTCAATTTGCCGAGTGCAGCTTTTCTTATGCAAAGATACGACTTTATCCTGAAACTCGCAAGGATTTAGGGTGGAAAAGATTTTTTGAGAAGAAAATAGGCGGCTCCCGATATGTTCGAGAACCGCCTAGTAATCTCTTCTTATTCCTTCATTTTCTGGATTTCCTCCAGTGGAAGTTCGGTGGCTGTTGATACTTGCTCATCAGAAAGGCCCATTGACAGAAGGCGGCGAGCTGTGGCTAGCTTTTCTTTTTCCATACCTTTCGCCATACCTTTCGCCATACCTTTCGCCATACCTTTTTCCATACCTTTCGCCATACCTATTTCCATACCTTTCTTTTCATCAAACTTTCTGGTGGCATATATATCACGCATATTCTTGATGTCCTCGTCATACAGCTCTAGTTCCTCTCGGGAGAGCTTGCGGAGGTCGCCTATTTCTGCCAACTTGCGGAAGACTGGATACTTCTCGCTGAATGGCATCTGTTCAAACATGTTCATATTCTTTACTATATAAATCCAACAATCAAATATATCCATACACTCTGCCTCCGTGTGCTTGTCGAACAATGGCAGTTGGAGGTACACAATACGCATTCTGTCGGACACTCGCTGGCGTGTCTGCAAGTCGGTAAGCACCAGATCGGTGCGAAACTCCTTTAATATCGGACTTTGCGATACAAAGTCCATGAAACATACCGTATAGACTGGAGCCAAGTGGTAGTCCCAGATTCCACGGATGCCTTGCTGCACAATGGCACGTGCCGTGTAATACAATGCCCTGTCGGCAAAGTATTCCTGCTCTTTCTTCTGCATCTCAACGATGACATGCTTGCCTTCGTTAGTGATGCAATAGACATCGAAGACCACACCGCGGTCATCGGGGCGCAAGCCAAGTTTTTCGGTCTTGGCAAACGTCACGTCCTTGATTACCAACTCGTCTTCAAACAGTCCGTTGAGGAATGTTATCAGACATTCTTTCGTGTCTTCGCTTCCAAATATCCTCTTGAAAGCCCAGTCAACACGTGGGTCTATAAATCTTGCCATCTGCTTACGCTTTATAAGGTCGTGGACGCAATATTGCTATTCGTTGGCAAAGATACGACTTTTCCTCGTAACTTCCAAGGAATTAGGGAAAAAATACTTGAAAAGGGGAAGGAGAAAAAGAAAATAGGCGACTCCCGGAATTGAGAGCCGCCTGTTGAATGTTATTCTTTTATCTTCTAATAATCTCCAAATGTTTAGGGGGATATTATTCTTCCTTGTTTTTTAGCAAGTCCATCATTTTCTTCATATCAGGCAAAGCCTTGCGTAACCTTTCAGGCATGTCATCCAACGTCTTGTAGGTAGCAACTCCCATCGGCTTGCTGTAGTCTCGAACAGCATATTCTGCATAAGAGTAGTTTGCTGATTGGCAAAGAATGATTCCAATAGACGGATTCTCGTGTGGCTTACGCACCTTGTCGTCGAGAATTTGGAGATAGCCAAAAAGTTGCCCAAGATAAGAGGTCTTAAACTCGCCAAGTTTTAGCTCTATGCAAACCATGGCGTTCAATTCTCGATTGAAAAACAGCAGGTCTGGGAATTGTTCAACACTAATGATGGCAGAGTGGTGTGTGAATGGTACTTTAAAGAAGTCCTCAACAGGAAAATCTGGAATATTAGAAATAGATAAAGTATGGAATATATCTATCTGATTTTCACTATTTTGTAATTCGGCGGTTGCAACCGCCGAATTGCTGTCAAGCATATTCCATGCTTCATAAAAACGTCTCATATCCTTCATTTGAGTTTCCGAGAATCCTCGAAGACCTGGTAGTTCCTTGCGAAGTTGTTCGCTGATGGATGCTAATGCGCCCTCGCCCCATACTCCTTTGCGGGTATGTTGTGAAAGATATTTTCCGATGGCAAAATATAAAGCAAGTTGTATGCGGTTCACACCTTTGGCTGCTTCATATTGTCCTTGAAGTATGGCTGTCTTTATAGCGTTGACAGCATTGTTATATTGTATCAAACTATCCATAGAGTAATGTTTTAATTTGGTCTTCTAACAGAAGGCATACGGATTTTGGGACAAAGAAAATGCAAACGAGCGCAAAGAAAGCTTGCGTTCAATTTGCCGAGTGCAGCTTTTCTTCTGCAAAGAAAATGCAAACGAGCGCAAAGAAAGCTTGCTTTCAATTTGCCGAGTGCAGCTTTTCTTATGCAAAGTTACGACTTTTCCTCGTAACTTCCAAGGCTTTAGGGAAAAAAATGTAGAGAGGGGGATAAAGAAAAAATAGGCGACTCCCGGATTGGAGGAGAGTCGCCTATTCTATGAGTTTTTAACCAAATCAGTAAAGTTCGACCAACTTTCAACTTTGAATCCTCTTAGATCTCTGACTGATTTCTTAAACCACTCTATTTTAGAAAGCTCCATAACTGTTTTTACAAGTGCAGTCAAATCATCATTCATCGTCATGTATGTACTGCCTTGCACCCACTCGAAACCATTCTTCTTTAGAAGCTCTTTTATTTCGTAGTAAGCCTTGTTGTAAGGTTCGCCATAGTATTTCTGTAAATCAGAAATTACCATATCAAATGCTAGTGCGTACATACTGCCTCCTTTGCTGGCTCAAATAAGTCCTTATATCCAAAGAATATGTTCCCATCTGCGGTTTTTGCGGAGATGACAATTCCTACGAAAGGATTGTTCTCAACTTCAATCACTTCGCCCTGTGTCCAGTCTTTGGCATGTGTCAAGTCTGGAGATATTAATACTTTGTCGCCTGTTCTCATAATCATAAAATATAAATGTTGTACTTATTCGGTGCAAAGATACGACTTTTCCTCGTAACTTCCAAGGTTTTAGGGAAAAAATACTTGAAAGGGGGAGGAGAACGAAAAAAAATAGGCGGCTCCCGGAATTGAGAGCCGCCTATTGGTTATACTATTTTTATTATGATGAAACAGATGATTACTCTACTGTGCAGTAGATATTGTCTTTTGTCTTTCTTGTAGGATACAACTTGACTGTGTTACCTGCAACCTTAATGTCGCTACCACCTGCTGTCAGGTTGTTAAGACTTCCACCGAGGTTGACATCCCATTTCTTATTCATACGGAACTTCCAACCATCTGCAGTTACACCTGCATTTGTTACCTCAAAGCAATACTCTTCGGCATTCCATGTCATAGGTACATCATTAGTTTCATCCCATTCCTGGAATTTGCCGATGAGTCCCATTGTCTCCACCTTAGTAGCTTCAATAGTGCCTTCAGAGAGATTTACATCCATGTAGTAAACACCTTCTCCGTCTTTTACACCGAGATTTCCATTGGCTGCGCCGATAGCAGATTCTTTAAATGTAACGAAGTCACTTGCTGCGATTGCTCTATCCCAATCTCCGGCTTTACGCTGGAACTTGAACTCGTAGCCAGCGTTATTAGGATCGGCCAAATAAACGAAACCAGTGTATACGCCCTTAGCGTCATCTACGAGAGCAAGTTTTTGGTCTGCTTTTGTCCACTTATCTGTACTACCGATGAAGTAGATGAATGGATCGTATTTAACCTCCTCTAAGGTATAAGAGTAGTCCATCATGTCGATGGTGAGCTTATACTTACCAGCCTTGGCAATCTTACCAGCCTTAGCGTCACCGTTGGTCAACAAACCTGTCATGCTGTCGTTGCCGTCAACCTTAGGACCTACTACGCCAGCAGCCCAGAAGTTACCGGCATCAACGTTCTTCTTAGGAATAATCTTCCAATACTGATTAGCCTTGGTTGTCTCGAATGTGATGGTGAAAACAGGATCATCATATACATCCTTATCGCTGTGCTTGAATGCCTGCTTAGCACTTACAGTATTCCAACCGTCAACGGCTGGGGCATCACCAACGGCTTCGACATTAAACATATCGCCTACGAGGTAATAGCCATCTTCAATAACTGGAGCCTCAGGAATAGCCTTAACCTGGAATGTTGCAGATGTAGTCATCTTCACGGCTGTTGAGCCATTGCTTACCCATGCATCAAGAGTAGCATCGATGTCGCGCTCTGTAGGACGCTTTCCCCACTTATCTACGATATAGCTTGTCAATTCAGCTGTTGCCATGTTGCCATCAGCATCAATGTCGAATGACTGACCGTCGAAGTTAATCTTATAATTAGGTGTATAAGCAGCGTTGGAAGAAGTGGGAGCAACAATGCTCGCCACTTTTACCTTCTCTGTCTTAACATCAGCCAAGTTGATGACATCAACTGGAGTTACGCTACCATTTCCGAATGATACGGCTTCCTCCTTAGGATTGCTCTGTGGGTTACCCCAATCTGTGTAGTCCTCGGTACAAGATACCATAGACATCAGCAGGGTCATTCCCAATAATATTTTCTTAATCATAATTGTCTATACTTTAAGTGATTTACAATTTAACGATGCTGAATGCACCTGTGATGTCGTTGAATGAGATGACATACTTACCTTCTGCCAAGCCAATGTTCTTGCCACCCGACTCACACTTACCGTACATGTTGATAGCGCCATCTTCTGCACCATATCCCCAGCTGGTTTCCCAAGAACCGGCAATCTTGAACTTGAACTGTGCTGTGTCACCAGCAGGAACATCCATTACATAGTACCATGCGTGGTTCTCAACGCCCTCAGTGTTGTAAGGAAGCATTGCAGTGTCTGTCCAATCATTGAATGAACCACTAATCTGGATAGTACCATAGTTGTTTACTGCACCCTCGTACTTCTCCATCTTGGCTGTATTGTCAGCTGTGTTGAGAGTGATGGTGTAGTAACCGGCTTCCGGAGCTACGATGTGACCACCGTCGCTACCACTGTTACGGTAGATGATAGTACCCTTTGTAGCGCCATCAGCGTTCATACTATAATCCCAGTTGAAGCTTGCTGGCAGAATCTTGAAACCAGCTCCGTCGCACTCGGCCTTGTCGTTGTAATCGCCGGTAAGGAAGTAGTTGGTGTATTCAATCTCACCAGCACCAGTCTTCTTATCGTAAGAGAAGTTTGGCTTAAGGAACATAGGAAGTGCGTCTACTCCAATGTTCTTGTCGTTTGCCCACTTAGCGCCGAACATGTTACCTACAAGATACCACATTGTTGGAACAGCATCCTTCAGTTCTATATAGTAAGGCTTTACGTTGAGCTTTACTGAGTTTGAAGCGACAGGGTTCAGACGGCTTGTGCCCTCAAGGATGTAAGCGTTAACACGAACGTACATCTCCTGCTCGGCGGGAACATTACCTTCAGTCCATTTAAGTATCTTTACCAATGCCTTGTCCATTTCTTCTGCAGAGGCAGAAATATTACATTTCTGTGTGGTGTTGCTAAGAACAGCGTAGTCTGGCACCTTTTCTCCACTCTCGTCTGCAGCAGCTTCATCAGTAGAAACTGTGAAGCTGTTGGTTGGAGATACTTGCACCTCGTATGTTGCGTTGATTGGGGCATTGTCTGCTGTGTACTTAGGCTGTGACCATGTAAGCTCAAGACCAGTAGATTTTTCCAAATCAATAGTCGCATTGGCATATGCAGGAGTGTTCAACACAAACTCTTTAGGCTGAATCAGCGTTGGGTTAGAGTCGTTGTCATCCGAACATGATGCGAATAAGCTGATGATGCCGACAAGCAGAGCACCAATTATATATTTATTCTTCATATTGCGTTTTCTTTAATAATTCTTTTATACTTTAGTTTTGAACCTCGTTGTATCCATCAATCTGTGTCAAGTTCTTGTTAGAAAGAACCTCTGAAGATGGGAGAGGATATACATTATAGGTCTTGGCGAAGGTTGTACCATTAGTACTACCACCCTTAAGTTCCCAATTGTATGTAGCCTGACTGCCACCAAACTGATTGAAACGGATCAAATCGGTACGGCGGAGACCTTCGCAATACAACTCACGGGCACGCTCATCGAGCACGTCGTTAAGAGTATAAGAAGCACGTACGCCTGCGTGGGCACGGTTGCGAAGAGCATCGATATACTTCTTTGCCTTAGCCGAGCTTTCACCATTGAGGTGCATCTCAGCCTCAGCTGCATTGAGGTAAGCCTCAGCTACACGGAAGAGGAAGAAGTCTATATCTACGTTATAGCTGTCGTGAGGAGTACCACCATTAGAATAGTTGTTATTCCATTTTGGTGTTGCAATACCCTTGACGAACTTATCGTTAGCACCAATCTCTAAAGTACGATCGCCGTCACTGTTGCCTTTACCCCAAAGGATAGCACGGTCATCAACGTTCATAGCACGGATTTCGGAAGCTGACTTGTTTACCACAACTTTTGGATCGGTAAAGAACTTCTCTACGAATTGTGGACGAACACGCATACCTGACCATGTGTTGGCTGTAGTGGCAGCATCCTTATCTGTAACAGTCTGCATTGTAGCATCCCAAAGAGCTGCAACAAAGAACATCGAGCCACCGTATCCCTGAGTCTTGTCACCATCTTGCATCAAAGGCAGAAGAGCCTCGCAGCTTGCACCATTTGAACCATTGTCGCCCATGAAGAGCAGGTCGTATGGCTTGTAGCCATTAGCTTTAGCCTCATTAGACATCTTGCTGTCATCGAAGAGCTTATAGTCTGAATTGATAACCCTCTCAGCATATTCGAGAGCCTTATCCCAATATTGATTGTTCTGACCATCGTTGTTGAGGTATGTACCGGCATTGAGGTACAGACGGCTCAAGAGCAACCAGCATGTGCCTTTGTCTACGCGGCCATAGTCTGGATCTGTATCAGTCTCTGGCTTTGCCTCCAACAGGTCTGGCTCTGCAGCAAGCAATTCGCTTTCTACCCAGTTGAACAAGAACTCACGACCTAACTGAAGAAGCTCTGCGCGAGTATATGTTTTGCCTTCCTCAAACTTTGAATTGTAAGAGTGTGCTTGACGTGGTGTTTCTGGCGAAATCTTGTCAATGAATGTCGGGTCTCCAAAGAAGTCGAGCATCAAGAAATAGCTATAGGCACGAAGTACACGTACCTCTGCATACTTAGTTTTATCCTCTTGGGCTGCGTCGAGGCTCAAGAAATGATTCTCGTAAGAGATGTTCGACATCAGACGATAGTAGAGGTTCTTCAGAGTGGCATTACCAGATTCGAACTTATTTTTTGTTACATCCTCAATACCGCCATCTGACCACCAGCAGGCGGCTTCGTCGGTAGGTACCTCGTTGAAGTTGAACAGGTTGCGGAGCAAGCATGACTTACCAGCGTCGTCGATAGAGAAATCGGCATTACCGTCATTACCCTCCATGATAAGACCAGCATAGCACTTGCTGTATAAGCCCGTAATATTAGGATTGGCATCAACAGTAGGGTCAATGTTTCCCTTGTTCAAGTCATCCATGCAAGAGCTCAAGCTTGCTGAAAGCAGAAGAGCTGCTGCTGGGGCAATTATGTTGAATTTATTGAGTTTCATATCGAAATCTATTTTAAATTGTTAGAAGTTAAGGTTCAGACCGAGCAGGAATGTGCGGCAACGAGGATAGATGTTGTCGTCCTTACCTGATGTTACTTCAGGATCAATACCTTTATACTTGGTGATAGTAAACACGTTAGAGCATGAGGCGTAGATACGGCCAGAGATGCCCTTGTAGTTGCCACCCTTCAGCAGATTGTTGAAGTTATAGCCCAGTGTGATGTTGTCGCACTTCAAGAAGCTGCCATTCTGTACGAAGTAGTCGGTAAGAGGATAGTTGTACGAAGTCCAGCCAAGAGCTACTAACTCCTTTGTGGTATTTTTATAATATCCCTTTGCACTACATACCTCTTTTGTATTTATCGCACCTTCTGCGTATCCATTATAGAGATAGTTTCCGAAGCTTGCACGGAAATTACTGCCGAGATCCCAGTTCTTGTATGCAACCTTGAAGCTGAAACCGCCTGTCCAAGGAGCTACGATATTCTTATAGAAGTATCTGTCGTTCTCGTCTATTGTACCATCGCCATTACGATCTACGTAGCAACCCATGATTGGACGTCCGCTCTCATCGTAAACCTGCTGGTAAACCAAGAATGAGTTGGCTGGCTTTCCTACCTTATGATAGGTAATCGCCTGATTCTGACCTACCTGCATGCCTGCCTCCATCAAATCACGACCGCCTGCAAGTTCGGTAATCTCGTTCTTGTTGTAAGCAGCGTTGACGCTCAATTCTACAAACCAGTCCTTGGTTTGGATAGGACGACCTGTGATAGCTACCTCAAAACCCTTGTTTTTCAATGTACCTGCATTCATCAAGAGAGCATTGTCAAAGTTCTGACCTGCAGCGATGGTTGTTGTGCTGAGCAAGTCGGTTGTCTTGCGGATATAACCATCAAGGTTGATGGTGAGTCTCTGGTCGAACATACCATAGTCGAGACCTACGTTCCATGTAGTAGTCGTCTCCCAAGTCAATTCGTCATTGTATGCCAATGGACGGTAGAGTATTCCTGGGTTGTTGGCAATACCACCGATTGGATAGAGGTGGTGATTACTTGTACTCTTCTTATAGGTAGCGGTGTAGTACTCTTTACCTGTATCCTGCTGACCGGTCTTACCCCAACCAAGTCGGAGTTTCAAGTCGCTGATAGCATCAATATCTTTCAGGAATTTTTCGTCTTTGATGCGCCATGCGAAGGCTGCTGATGGGAAGAAACCCCAACGGTGTCCGTCTGCAAAGCGGCTTGAGCCATCATAACGGGCAGTGAATGTAAGGAGATAACGGTCAAGCAAAGAATAGTTGGCACGTCCATACCAGCTCACGAGGTAAGTCTGTCCCTTCCAGTTGCTTGTATCGTAAGACTTCACGGTTCCTGCAAGAGCTTCGCCTGCATCATTCTTACCTTCGTAGGTAGATGGATACATAGACTTGCTCCACTGGTCTCCCCAATATTTCATGTGGCTATATTCGTAACCAGCCATGATGTCGAAGTGGTTAGCCTTGTTGAAATCCTTGGTGTACTGAGCATAGGCAGTAGCTACAACGTTATACTTCTTCTCCTTATTTTCGCTGTTGCCACCATAGTAGAATCCGTATGTAGATTGTGGATTGTTGGTGTTGTACTCTCCACCAGTGCTATATTCTCCAGCTATGTTGGCGTGAAGATGAAGGTCTTCGAAACCATGTATCTTATAGTCTGCCTCTACATTACCCAAGAGAATATGCGCACTCTTGTAGAAATCGTAGTTTTCAACTTTTTCTACAGGGTTTGTTGGAGCATCGTTGTTGCGGTTATATGGGAATGTAGGGTCATATGAGGTAGTAGGTAATGCCCACTGCCAATAGCCACCCCAGTTTTTGAATTTCTCATCACTACTCTTAACAGGACGAGTAGGATCCATAGAGACAGCTGCGCCTACTGCATCCTGTCCACCTGGATTTGTTTTTGAGTAAGAATACTTACCGTTGACATTAATGTTAAGGTGCTTGTCGAACAATGAAGGATTGATGTTGAAACCGGCAGTAACTCGCTTATAGTCAGAACCCTTCAGAATACCTTCCTGACCGGTGTAACCAACGCTGACACGATAAGGCATTGACCATGATTTCTTGCTGATGCCACCTGTTAAACTTACATTATGCTCATGGCTGACAGCTGCACGGTAAATCTCGTCCTGCCAGTCGGTATCGTATGTGCCGGCAGAATAATCTGGAGTTCCATCTTCATTGAACTTCTTCCAGCCTAAACCTTTGTAGGCAGAAGAATCTTCACCATAATAGTTCTTGATGAAGTCTGTATATTCGGAAGCATTCATCACATCCATCTTCTTGGCAACAGTACTTACCGAAAGTGTACCATTGTAAGAAACCTGTGGCTTCTGGCCGCTGCGACCCTTCTTGGTTGTAATGATGATGACACCATTAGAACCACGGGAACCATAGATGGCTGTAGCTGAAGCATCCTTCAATACGGTGAAGCTCTCGATATCGTTAGGATTGACAAGAGAAAGAGGGTTGTTTACACCTTTTGTATTATTGTTATCCATAGGCATACCATCGATAACAATCAATGGGTTGTTGCTCGCAGTAAGAGAAGCACCACCACGGATACGAATCTGTGCACCATCACCAGGAGCACCCGTTGATGAGTTGACATTTACACCGGCAATCTTACCCTGGATCATATCCTGTGCAGAAGTAATGATACCATGGTTCTTCTCGTCTGGCTTGATAGCTGTAACGGAACCTGTCAAGTCGTTTTTCTTAGCTACACCATAACCGATGACAACGACTTCATTCAAAGCCTTTGAGTCATCTTCCAAGGTAATGTTCATGTTACTAGATGCCTTCACTGTCTGCGGTGTCATACCCAGATAGGTGAATGTAATCTTGGCACCTGGCGCTGCATCAACTGAGAAGTTACCATCCATATCGGTAATGCCAACTGCCTTACCGTTAACTGTAATGGTAGCACCCATGATAGGCTCACCAGAAGCATCCTTCACGTGTCCCTTAATTGCATTACTCTGCGCAAAGGAACTCACCGTCAGAAGCAGACCGCTTGCTAGGGTCAACGCTCTGAGAGGCAATTTAATTTTTACCTGCTTCATCATTTGCTCGATTTTTAAGTTAATGTATTATATTAAATTATTTACTTTTTCTTCTTTTCTTCTTGGCTTAAGTTGTTGTCGTTCCTACTCAAAATGCCGTTCTGGCTCTTTTCGGGGTCTTTCTGGCATCTTATTACTTATATTATAAGGTAGGAATGGGGCGCTTGCCCATAAACTTGTCGTTTCTGTGTGCAAAATTAAGTTCTTTTCTCTAATGTTGTACTATTTTTGTGTTAATTCCGTTATTTATTTTGTGCAAACGTTTGCACAGAATTTACTTGATTTATGTCAATGAATTCTGACCAATATTGAGGATATTTCGTAATTTTGCAGCACAACTAATAGCAATGGGCGATAAAGAAACAATAACAATGAAAGATATTGCTCGCGATCTGGGCGTAAGTGTTGCCACAGTGAGCCGGGCATTGAAGGACAGTTCTCGTATCAGTACTGCCCAAAAGGAGCGTATTCAGAAATACGCGCGTGAACATAACTTCTTTCCTAATTTCCTAGGTGAAGCTTTAAGACATAATAAGGTGAAGCCGATGAAGGTGATTGGAGTTATTGTGCCTCAGGTGGTACACTATTACTTCATGTCGGTGCTTTCGGGTATAGAGGAAGAGGCTAGAGCCAGAGGTTACCGTGTGATGGTGGCGCAGAGTAACGAGCGTTACGATAAGGAGGTGGCCATCTGTGAAGACTTCTATCAGAACAAGGTTTGTGGCATCATCGTTTCACAGGCGAAGGATACCAAGCAGTATGACCATTTCGAAAAACTGCTGCAGAATGGGGTGCCGCTCATCTTCTATGATAGAATATGTACGGGCGTGAACTGCTCGCGAGTGGTGGTAGATGACTATATGGGTGCCTTTACTGCCGTTACCCACATGATTGATACGGGCTGCAAGAAGATTGCCTTCTACGGCTCGCCGATGAATCTGGAAATCTCCAAGAACCGATATAACGGTTATCATGATGCGCTGGTAAAGCATGGCTTGACGGAGAACCCTGACTGGGTGAAGATCTGCGATGACCGTGCCAGTGCCGAAGCAATAACGCCGGATATTCTGATAGAGGAAGATTGTCCGGATGCTTTCTTTGCCATCAATGATGATACGGCAATCGGTATCCTCTATACCGCCAAGCGCATGGGATTCAAGGTGCCTGAAGAAATCAGCATCTGCGGATTCACCAATGGTGACCGTGCCAAGGCGTGCGACCCGATGCTTACTACGGTTGAGCAGCGAGGTGTAGCCGTAGGCGAGGAAGCTGCCAATATCCTGATTGGTCAGGTGGAAGGCTCCATCCCTAGAGATGAGGTGGAGAAGCGAGTGGTGAGAACACGGCTTGTGGTGAGAGGAACAACAAAATAAAAATATAAAAACAATATAACGATGAAACAAAAACCTGATTTAAGTTTCTGGAAGCTCTGGAACTTGAGCTTCGGATTTTTCGGAGTACAGATTGCCTACGCCCTGCAGAGCGCCAACATCTCCCGAATCTTTGCAACGTTGGGTGCTGATCCACACAACTTGAGTTATTTCTGGATTCTCCCTCCTCTGATGGGAATCCTGGTACAGCCTATCGTGGGCACGTTGAGCGATAAGACGTGGTGCCGCTTCGGTCGCCGCATCCCTTATCTCTTTGTGGGTGCTACGATTGCCGTCCTGGTGATGTGCCTGCTCCCGAATGCCGGTTCGCTCGGACTGACCGTGAGCGGTGCGATGCTCTTCGGACTGATAGCGCTGATGTTCCTCGATACGAGCATCAACATGGCGATGCAGCCGTTCAAGATGCTGGTAGGCGATATGGTAAATGAAAAACAGAAGGCAAAGGCTTACTCTATCCAGAGTTTCCTCTGCAATGCCGGTTCTGTAGCCGGATATATCTTCCCGTTCCTCTTTACCTTCCTCGGTATCAAGAATTATGCTGAGAAGGGTGTGGTTCCTGATTCTGTCATCTGGTCGTTCTATATCGGTGCGGCTATCCTGATTCTCTGTGTTATCTACACCACGATGAAGGTGAAGGAGTGGAATCCACAGCAGTATGCGGAGTATAATGAAGCGAAGAGGGAAGAGGGAAGAGTGAAGAATCCTAATGCTGAGGCTTCTGAAGACAAGGCCGGTTGGATTACTTTGCTCCGCAAGGCGCCATCTACCTTCTGGAAGGTGGGACTGGTTCAGTTCTTCTGCTGGGCTGGTTTCCTTTATCTCTGGAATTATTCTACGGGAGCCATCGCTGAAACCGTATGGAATACGACCGATCCTGCTTCTGAAGCATTCCAGGAGGCAGGCAACTGGGTGGGCATTCTTTTTGCCGTACAGGCTGTAGGTAGTGTAGTCTGGGCTGTGATTCTCCCTCAGTTTAAGAATACGAAGGTGGCATACGCTGTCAGTCTGGTTATCGGTGGTGTGGGTTTTGCCCTGATACCTTTCCTGCATGACCAGTATCTGCAGTTTGTTCCGTTCCTGATGATTGGTGCCGGTTGGGCAGCCATGCTGGCGATGCCTTTCACCTTTGTTACCAATGCTTTGCAGGGATATGGTCACATGGGTGCTTATCTCGGTCTGTTTAACGGAACCATCTGTATCCCTCAGATTGTGGCTGCTATCTGCGGTGGAATTGTCTTGAGTCTGGTGGGTTCTCATCAGAGCGATATGATGATTGTGGCAGGTATCCTGCTGATTGCGGGTGCACTGTCTGTGAGTATCATCAAGGATAAGAAATCAGAATAAAATGTGATGAACGATTAATTATTGTTTCTACAGAGTAGGGGTAGTGCAAACGTTTGCACGATTTGTGAGAAAAAATATGCAAATTTCAGATACGTTTTTCGCTCGTTTTTCTTACCTTTGTAGCATCAAACATAAATTATAACATTTTCAAGAGCCTTTAAGAGTCTTATGACAGTACAGTTTAATATTGAATATAAAGCAATGTTCGGCGAACAGATCGTCGTAAACATTCAGACGGAGGAAGGTGAACTGAAACTTCCTCTCGAGACAACAGATGGTGAAAGATGGGCATGCGACTGGTGTGTTGAATCACCAGAAAAATCGTATACCTATTATTATAGTGTAGAACGTGAAGGAAGAGCAGTCAAGACCGAATGGCTTATGATTAAGCATCAGCTCGATGTAAATGCCAAGAAGGCTGCGGTTTATACCCTTTACGACCACTGGAAGGTTATGCCGGAGGATGCTTACCTCTACAGCAGTGCCTTTACCGATTGCATCAATCATCAGGCTCCACAGGAGATGAAGCTGGAAATGGGCAGCAAGATTGTGCGTCTGATAGTCCGTGTTCCTCAGCTTCGCGATGGTGAGCGCCTGGGTGTATTGGGTGCAGATAAAGCTTTGGGTGCCTGGGATGTGCAGAAGATTCTTCCGATGACTCAGCATACTTATAATGAATGGGTGGCTGATATTGATGCGACTCATCTTGAGGGCAGCCATCTGGAGTTTAAGTTCGTTGCTTTCCGTAATGCGAAGAACGAGCTTCTCTGGGAAACCAGCATGAACAGAACCGTGGATTTGCCGGAGATGAAGGCAGGTGAGTTGGTATCTTATGAACTCGACCAGGCTTTCTTCGCTCTGTATAACCGTAAACTTGCCGGAACGCAGGTGCCAGTATTCTCATTGCGTACCCGTAAGAGTGCCGGTATCGGTGATTTCGGTGATCTGAAGACCATGATTGATTTTGTGGCTTCTACCGGTCAGAAGGTGCTCCAGCTCCTTCCTATCAATGATACCACCATCACCCATACATGGACCGACAGTTATCCATACAGCTGCATCAGCGTCTTCGCTATTCATCCGCAGTATGCCGACCTCCATGCTCTCCCTGAGCTGAAGGACGCCAAGGCTCGTGCTGAGGCTGAGAAGACACGTGCTGAGTTGAACGCACTGGATAAGATAGATTACGAGAAAGTAAATGATTTCAAGATAAATTACTTGCGCCAAATCTTCAATCAGGAAGGTGAAAAGATGATGAAGACAGCCGAATACAAGGCTTTCTTCCAGGCTTCTGAACTGTGGCTGGTTCCTTACGCACAGTATTCATACCTGCGTGATAAGAATGGTACGGCTGATTTCAACCAGTGGCCAGATCATCAGGTATGGGATGAGGCTGAGCGCAAGGTGCTTGCCGACCCTAAGACTGCTGCTTACAAGAACGTGGCGTTCTTCTATTTCGTACAGTTCGTACTGGACCGCCAGATGCAGGAGGCTCACGAGCATGCCAAGGCTAAGGGCGTTATTTTGAAGGGTGATATTCCAATCGGCGTAAACCGCAATGGTTGCGATGTATGGACGGAACCTAAATACTTCAACCTCAATGGTCAGGCGGGTGCTCCACCTGATGACTTCTCTGCCAATGGTCAGAACTGGGGATTCCCTACCTATAACTGGTTTGAGATGCTGAAGGATGGCTGCCAGTGGTGGAACCGCCGTTTCCAGAACATGGCAAGATACTTTGATGCTTACCGCATCGACCACGTATTGGGCTTCTTCCGTATCTGGGAGATTCCGGTACATAGCGTACATGGATTGCTCGGACAGTTTGCACCGGCGCTTGCCATGAGCCGTGAAGAGATTGAAAGCTATGGTTTGCACTTCCAGGAAGACCGTTTTACCCGTTCGTTCATTACCGATTGGGTATTGGATCGTGTGTTCCATGAGCGTGCCGGCGAGGTAAAGGAGAAGTATCTCGACCGTCTGGATGACGAGCGTTATCAGATGAAGCCTGAGGTAGATACCCAGCGCAAGGTAGAGGCTCTCTTTGCTGACGTAACAAATGAGAAGGAACTCTGGCTGCGTGATGGCTTGTATGCCCTGATCAGCGATGTACTCTTCGTACGCGATCATACCAACCCTGGCGTCTTCCATCCACGTATCTCAGCCCAGCTCGACTTTATCTACGAGTCGCTCTATGATAATGACAAGGCTGCGTTTAACCGCCTTTATAACGACTATTTCTATCGCCGCAACAACCAGTTCTGGTATCAGGAGGCGATGAAAAAGTTGCCTAAGCTGGTTCAGGCTACCCGCATGCTAGTTTGTGCCGAAGACCTCGGTATGGTTCCAGACTGTGTGCCTTGGGTAATGGACGAGTTGAAGATATTGAGTCTGGAACTCCAGAGCATGCCAAAGGATCCATCGGTTAAGTTCGGACATCTGAGCCGTAACCCATACCGCTCGGTATGTACCATTTCGAGCCACGATATGCCTACTCTGCGCATGTGGTGGGATGAGAATATCCAGCGTACCCAGGAGTATTACAATACGATGCTCTACCGTCAGGGATCAGCACCTCATCCACTCCCAGGCTGGTTGGCTAGCGACATCATCAGCCGCCATCTTACCTCTCCATCCATGCTCTGCATATTGAGCATCCAGGACTGGTTGGCTACCGATGAGGCTCTTCGTCTGCCTGATGCCGATGCTGAACGTATCAATATCCCGGCTACCCCTAAGCATTACTGGCGTTACCGCATGCACCTCAACATAGAGGATCTGGCTGCAGATAAGCGTTTCGTGCAGAATATCACAGAAATGATTTCGCAGTCTGGAAGATGCTAACTAACATGATTATATATAGTGCAAACGTTTGCACACTCATTTGCAGAAAAATACCCTCCCAAAACGTGGAGGGTATTTTTGTTTTTTGTATCTTTGCACTATCTTAAGAATAAACAGATAATGATTGAGATAAACTAACGAAGATTCAAAAAAAGAATAAACAACAACTGAACAGTATGAAAAAACTGAATGTATTAGTGATGGGTCTCTTGCTTCCTATGTTGGCAGCAGCCCAGACCGTAAAGTCGCCTAACGGCAACGTCTCGGTAACATTCTCTTTGACCGAAAAGGGACAGCCTACCTATGAGATGAGCTATAAGGGAAAGACTGTATGCAAGCCATCCCACTTAGGATTGGAACTGGCTAAGGATAAACATGCCTCTAAGGGCATGGAGGAAACCAGCCTGATGGATGGTTTTACTGAAACCGGCAGCAAGACATCGACTTTCGATGAAACCTGGAAGCCGGTATGGGGCGAGACCGCTACCATCCGCAACCATTACAACGAGATGGAGGTAAACCTGAACCAGGCTGCTTCTAAGCGTAACATCACCATCCGTTTCCGTGTATATGATTATGGTATGGGCTTGCGCTATGAGTTCCCACAGCAGGAAAGTCTGAATTATTTCGTCATCCAGGAGGAGCATACCCAGTTTGCCATGGCAGGCGATCATACCGCTTACTGGATTCCTGGTGATTATGATACACAGGAGTATGATTACAACATTACTCCATTGACAGGCATTCGCCCAATTATTGCGAAAAACCGTGAAGCTTACAAGAGCAATTCATCTACCACCGTCTTCTCTGATACCGGTGTTCAGACCTCTCTCCAGATGAAGACCAAGGACGGACTCTACATCAACATCCATGAGGCTGCCTGTCTGGATTATCCTACCATGCACCTCAATCTGGACGAGAAAACATTGACCTTCGAGTCTTGGCTTACTCCTGATGCCGTGGGCAGAAAGGGATTTATCCAGACTCCATTCAATACCCCTTGGCGTACCGTGATGGTAAGTGATGATGCCCGTGATATGCTTTCATGCAAGTTGACATTGAATCTCAACGAGCCTTGCAAGATTAAGGATACATCCTGGATTCATCCTACCAAGTACTGCGGTGTATGGTGGAACATGATTGTGGGTACCAAGACCTGGAGCTATACCAACGATCTGCCATCTGTGCGTCTCGGCGTTACTGATTACAGCAAGTGCAAGCCTAACGGTACTCATGGTGCAACCAACGAGGAAGTGAAGCGCTACATCGACTTTGCAGCCAAGAACGGTTTGCAGGAAGTATTGGTAGAAGGCTGGAACGAAGGTTGGGAAGACTGGTTCGGTCATCAGAAGCTCGATGTTTTCGACTTCGTGACTCCATATCCTGACTTCGATATCAAGATGCTCAACGACTATGCTCACTCTAAGGGCGTGAAGCTGATGATGCACCACGAGACATCTTCTGCAGCTCTCAACTACGAGCGCCACATGGAAGATGCCTTCAACCTGATGAACAAATATGGTTATGATGCCGTGAAGACCGGTTATGTGGGAGATATCATCCCAAGAGGTGAGTATCACTATAGCCAGTTGATGAACAATCACTACCAGCGTGTCATCGAGACCGCTGCCAAGCATCATATCATGGTAAATGCCCACGAGGCAACCCGTCCTACAGGTATCTGCCGCACCTGGCCTAACCTGGTTGGTAACGAGAGTGCACGTGGTACAGAGTATGAGGCATTTGGCGGTAACAAGTCTTATCATACCGTCATGTTGCCATTCACCCGTCTGCAGGGTGGTCCGATGGATTATACTCCTGGTATCTTTGAGACCAGGCTTTCTGAGTGGAGCAACAATAAGAGTTATGTTCATACCACTCTCTGTGGTCAGCTTTCGCTCTATCTCGTAATGTACAGTCCGCTGCAGATGGCTGCCGATCTTCCAGAGCATTATGAGAAGTATGATGATGCCTTCCAGTTCATCCGCGACGTAGCTTGCGACTGGGATGACTCCAAGTATCTGGAGGCAGAGCCAGCCAAGTATATCACCGTAGCCCGCAAGGCAAAGGGAACCGATAACTGGTTTGTAGGCGGTAAGACTGATGCAGCCCGCACAGCCGTAGTAAAGCTCGACTTCCTGGATAAGGGCAAGAAGTATGCTTGCGCTATTTATCAGGACGGCAAGACTGCTGACTACGAGAAGAACCCTAAATCTTATCAGATCATCCACAAGACTGTGAAGAAGGGGGATGTTTTGAAGATTAACGAAGCACGTGGTGGTGGTTTCGCCATCTCTTTGCTCGCTAAATAAGCTTATAATTTCCGTATTTCCGTCCAACTTCCGGTTGGTCGGAAATACGCTAAAAATGAGCGTAGATAATCTGTCACAGTTTTCTTCGCTCAGTTCGCTTTAATATCCTGTATACCAATAACTTAACAATATGAATATCCAAAAACTAATAATTGCAGCATTGACAGCAACCGTTTTACCAACTTCATTGAATGCCCAGCAGACATTCAATGAGATGATGTATTCCAAGGAGAAAACCATGTTTATCCTGAATGCTCCAACAGCCCAAAAGTCTTCTGTAACCCTCCGACTTTATAAGCAAGGTTATGGAGGGAAGGCTTATAAAACGCTGAAAATGAAGAAGTTGGGTGATGAACGCTGGGAGGCTACAGTAAAGGGCGACCTCAAGGGAAAATTCTATACCTTTGATATAGGCAAGGGTGAAACACCAGGTACATTTGCCAAAGCAGTAGGTGTGAACGGAAACCGTGGCGCCATCGTAGATTTGTATGATACCGATCCATCTGGATGGGATCAGGACGTGCGTCCTGCTCTGAAATCGCCAGCCGATCTCGTTGTCTACGAGCTTCACGTGCGTGATTTCTCCATTTCTCCTACATCCGGCTTGAAATATAAGGGCAAATATCTCGCTCTCACCGAGCCAAAGGCCATCGAATATCTCAAGAATCTGGGCATCAACGCCATCCACTTCCAGCCTGTATTCGATTTCGCTTCTATAGATGAGACCCGACTCGACAAACCGCAGTTCAACTGGGGTTATGATCCGAAGAACTATAATGTGCCGGAAGGCAGTTACGCTACCGACCCTTATTCTCCAGCAACCCGCATCAAGGAGTTCAAGGAGATGGTGATGGCGCTGCATAAGGCAGGCATCCGAGTGATTTTCGATGCCGTATATAACCATACTTTCGATATCAATGGCAGCAATTTCCAGCGTACCTATCCTGATTATTATTATCGCAAGACCAAGGATGGTAAGTATTCTGATGGTTCAGGCTGTGGCAACGAGACTGCTTCAGAGAAGCCTCTCATGCGCCAGTTTATGCTGGAGAGCGTGAAATACTGGATAGACGAATATCATATCGATGGTTTCCGTTTCGACCTGATGGGTGTTCATGACATCGAAACCATGCAGGCTATCCGTGAGATGGTAAACCGCATCGATCCCAGCATCTATATTTATGGTGAGGGATGGAGTGCAGGCAGCTGTGCTTATCCTACCGAGAAACTGGCGGTGAAGGAGAATACCCAGCAGCTCAAGGGCATCGGTGCTTTCAGCGATGATATGCGCGATGCGCTCCGTGGTCCTTTCTCTGATGACCATCAGGGAGCGCTCCTGGCTGGTCTTACAGGTCAGGAGGAGAGTCTGAAGTTCGGTATTGTGGGTGGCATCGCCCATCCGCAGGTGGATATGACAAAGGTGAACTATGACAAGAAGCCTTGGACCAACAATCCTACCGAGCAGATCAGTTATGTAAGCTGCCATGACGATATGTGTCTGGTAGACCGTCTGAAGGCAAGCATCGCATCTCTTACCGACAAGAATATCCCTGAAGCAATGCGTACTGCCGAGTTGCTCCGCATCGACCAGCTTGCGCAGACCTGCGTCTTCACTTCACAGGGTGTTCCTTTCATCCTTGCCGGCGAAGAGATGCTCCGCGACAAGAAGGGAGTACACAATAGCTATAATTCTCCTGACAGCATCAACCAGTTTACCTGGACCAATCTGCAGAAGTATCCGCAGGCGTTTGCTTATTACAAGAGTCTGATCCAGCTCCGCAAGAATCATCCGGCATTCCGTCTTTCAACAGGCGATAAGGTACGTCAGCATCTGGAGTTCCTGCCTGCTCAGGAAACTTGTCTCGTAGGTTTCCAGCTCAAGAATCTGGAGGGCATTGATGCGTGGAAGAACATCATCGTGATCTATAACTTCAATAAGGAGGCAAAGAAGATGCAGATTCCTGAGGGTAATTATACCGTGGCTTGCTGCAATGGTGTGATTAACGAGGAAGGTTTAGGCTTTGTTTCGGGAAAGGAAGTTGAGGTTGCCCCTCAGTCAGCCCTGATACTTTATCAGAAATAGTTTATATATTTAATTAATAAGGTGTAATATGAAAAAGATAATAGCTTCTTTATTGCTTATGAGTAGCGCAATAAGTATGAATGCAGCGGTTAACGTGAACCGCATTGAACCTACCGACTGGTATGTGGGCATGAAAGATGCTTCACTCCAGCTGATGGTGTATGGCAAGGATATCAAGAATGCCGATGTAACGGTAGACTATCCGGGTGTGAAGGTAGACAGCATCGCCCGCCTTGATTCCCCTAATTATCTCCTGGTTTATCTTAACCTCGATGGGGCAAAGGCTGGTGAGATGACCCTCAACTTCAAGCAGGGCAAACAGTCGAAGAAGGTAAAGTATGTGTTGAAGAACCGTGAGATGGCGGGCGATAAGCGCATCGGTTTCTCTAATGAAGATGTGCTCTATATGCTGATGCCAGACCGTTTCGCCAACGGCAATCTGAAGAATGATGCCTTTAAGGCGATGCGTGATAAGACCTGCAACCGTGCAGAGCCTAGTTTGCGCCATGGTGGCGACCTGGAGGGAATCCGCCAGCACTTGGATTATTTTAACCAGTTGGGTGTAACCGCTCTGTGGTTTACCCCGGTTTTGGAGAACGACAGTCCAAGTAACGGCAAGAACAGCAGTTATCATGGATATGCTACCACCAATTATTATCGTGTAGACCCACGTTTCGGAACCAATGCCGATTATAAGCAGCTGATAGATGAGGCTCACAAGAAAGGTTTGAAGATTGTGATGGATATGATTTTCAACCATTGCGGTTTCGAACATCCTTGGGTTGCCGATATGCCATCAAAGGACTGGTTCAATACACCGGAATGGCTGGCTCCTGAAAATCAGACTGCCGAGCATCAGAAGAACATCGGTACGGTGGATGGCGCTGCTAAGGTGAACGATAAGTATCTGCAGACCAGTTATAAGCTGACTCCTGTACTCGATCCATACGCCAGCAAGGTTGATCTCACAGAAACCGTAGATGGCTGGTTTGTTCCAACCATGCCTGACCTCAACCAGCGTAACCCACACGTTATCAAGTATCTGATTCAGAACAGCGAGTGGTGGATAGAGAGTGCAGGTATCGACGGCATCCGTATGGATACCTATCCTTATGCCGACCGCGATGCGATGGCACACTGGATGAAGGTGCTGGGCGAGGAGTATCCTCACTTCAATACCGTAGGCGAGACTTGGGTAACCGAACCTGCCTATACTGCAGCCTGGCAGAAGGACAGCAAACTTTCTGAGAAGAACAGCTATCTGCCAACCGTTATGGATTTCGCTTTCTTCGACCGCATCAACAGTGCAAAGAAAGAGGAGACCGATGACTGGTGGAACGGCATGAACCGTCTCTACAATGTGTTCTGCTACGACTATCTCTATCCTAATCCAAAGAGCGTAATGGCATTCATCGAGAATCATGATACCGATCGCTTCCTGGGTGAAGGCAAGGATACCCTGACTTTGAAGCAGGCGCTGTCATTGCTTCTTACTATCAACCGCACTCCTCAGCTCTATTATGGTACAGAGGTGCTGATGAACGGTACCAAGAGTGTGACCGATGGCAATGTACGCAAGGACTTCCCTGGCGGTTGGGCTGGTGACAAGCACAATGCCTTTACGGCAGAGGGCAGAACTCAGGCAGAGAACCAGATGTTCAACTGGCTCAGCAACCTGTTGCACTGGCGTCAGGGCAATGAAGTGATTACCAAGGGCAAGCAGACCCAGTTCTGTCCTCAGAAGGGTGTTTACGTAATTGCCCGCCAGTATAAGGGGAAGAATGTGATGACGGTTATCAACGGCAAGAACGAGGCAAACGAGCTGAATGTTTCCCGTTATGCAGAGATTATCGGTTCTCATGACAAGGCTACGGATGTTACAAATGGTCGCACCGTTCTTATCAACAAGAACGTGAAGCTCCGTCCTCGCCAGAGCATGATTCTTGAATTCTAAAATGCAAGTATATTATTATATGAACGTTCCTAGAGTTGTAAATTTACACTTCTAGGAACGTTTTTTTCTTGATAAAAATTCTTTCGTTTCATTTTTTCTTCGTACTTTTGCAAGCAGAAGTTTAAAAACTTAATAAAATGATAGAAGAACTAGGAAAATGGATGTTAGATATATCTAAGTATATAATAACAGCATATGTTTTAGTTAGGATGTTTGGCAAAGAGGATGATTCTGTTTGGACATTGGTGTCGGCTATCTTGTTAGCAGCACTCTTGTTTGGAATGGGGTTATATTTTGTCAAACGAGGAAAAGAGAATTTAAAAAAGAAAGGAAAATAATTATGGATTACGGATTATTAGGAATGTATATATTTCTGGCTTTGATTGCTGTTGGTTCTTTCATTTACGTTAAGATAGAAGACAGAAAAGAGCAAAAGAATAGTTAATGATTAGATACATTCTTTCTATAATAAGCATTCTTTTCATAACCTTGAGCAGTTGGGCGCAAGGTGGACTGCCTAGTCGCTATAATGTAAGCTATCTCAATATGGCTGCAGGTATGCCGAATAATTTTGCTGATGATATCTTTCAGGACTCTTACGGCTTCGTATGGATCAGTACGCATGGTGGTGGACTGGTACGCTACGATGGTTTCAATTTCATGAACTTCGGTTTGGGGGCTGTAGGAATCAGTCTGCGAAGCAACAGTTGCCGTAATGTCTGCGAAGATCCGTTCAAGCGTCTTTGGATAGCTTTTGAGGAAGGTCCGCAGGTGCTCGACCTCAATACCATGCAGCCTGTTGTTCCACCTTGTGTGAACAGCCAGGTAGAGGCACAACTCAACAAAGTATTCAAGAACCTTTGCACCCGAATATATTGTGATGCAAAGGGCAATATATGGATGCTGTCTTTCAACCAGCTTACCCGTTTCGACTTTAACGAAAAGGGCGAGGTGAGCAGCGTCTTTTCCACATCCTATCCTTATAATGCTCCCGACCTCGGAATCTGTGATGTCTATCGCAGAGGAACGGTTGTATTATGCAACAATGGAGTGGTGAGCGAGTTTTCTGTGAAGAACAATCGGCTCGTAGCAAAGAATATCTCATCCCTGTTCCCTCCGCTCGAAGGTCGGTATGGGGGGGCGCTTATTTATTATCATGGTAAGATATGGATGGGTACGAATCGCGGATTGTTTAATAGTGCAAAGCAGGAATTCCATTGCTCTGCTACCGACCATTCGCTCCAGCACGAAGTAGTGACGAGCCTTGCCGTTTCTCCAGATGACAAACTTCTGGTAGGAACGCTCTGTGGCGTAGATATCTTCTATGATAAGACCGGAGAGATAGAACATTGGAACACTGCTACGGCTGTGAATCCGCTGAGCAGCAACTTTATCAACAGTCTTTTCTCTAAGAACGGACAGATATGGGTAGGCTCTGAGACGAGTGGTGTTATCAAGTTGGCTCCACGTCAGCTGAATTTGGAATTCTACCGTCACGACCCCGCCAACCCGGGCAGTATCTCTCCTAATGCTGTCAATGCTATGTATGCGGCAGCCGACGGAACCCTGTGGGTAGGAACAGTAGAGGGAGGTCTCGATGCCTTGACTCCAGGCAGCATGAACTTTGTTCATTATACGGTGGCAAATTCCGGTTTGCCGCATAATACCGTCTCGGTTCTTGCCGCCGATAACCGCAATCAGCTCTGGATTGGTACCTGGGGAAGGGGCTTTGCTGTGATGAATCTCAATCAGCCGGGCAAGATTATTCCTCTGGTGATAGATGCTAAGCATCAGCATTTACTTAACTTTGCCGGTGCTTTGGCTTACGATCCTATCAATGATGGTATGTGGTTAGGAACCAATGACGGTCTCTTCTTCTATGATATGAAGCGCCATCAACTCATCGAACCTTTCAGGGGATGCCAGAATGTGCGCGGCTGCATTGGTTCTCTGATAACCCGAAAGGGCAAACTCCTGATGGGGTGTGTGCAGGGAATGGTAGAGGTCGACCTCAAGTCACGTCCTCATGGCAAGGGCTATTTCGTTGTGACGTATCATCAGTATAAACTCGACAATCCGAAGAGTGGAGTCTTCGATAAGATATTGTCTTTCTGCCAGGCTAAGGATGGAAAGATATGGATGGGCAGTAACGGCTACGGTCTGTATTGCTATACCAGCGATAAAAACGGAAAGACTCAAGTGAAGTCGTATACCACCAATAACGGACTTGCCAACAATATCGTGAAGGGTATTGTAGAGGATAACCAGGGTATGTTGTGGATAGCTACCGATAACGGACTCTCTATCTTCAATCCGAAGACCGAGGCATTCTGCAGTTTCTCCCGTGAAGACGGTCTGATCAGTTCGCAGTTCTATTTCAATGGAGCCATCCGCAATGCCAAGGGCGAAATATTCCTGGGCACCGATGCGGGTATGATGGCTATAAAGGGCATAAACCATTCTGTGCATCAGACGGGTAAGTTGTGCTTTACCGAACTTCTGGTAGATAACCAGCCTGTCTTTGCCGGCAGCGATTATCTGGAAGAAGACATTTCCATCGCCAGAAAGTTGCGTATCCATGAGAGTGATAAGTCGTTCACCCTCTTTTTCTCAGCGCTCAATTATGGCAGCGAGACACAGGGCGTGTACCTTTATCGCATGAAGGGATACGAGAATGAGTGGGTTCAACTCAAGGCTGGTCAGCATAGTGTGCGTTATTCCACTCTGCCAGCTGGAGACTATAAGTTTGAGGTGAAATATATTCCATCTATCAATTCCGACAAGGAGCAGGTGATCTCTGTAGAAGTTCAGATTACTCCTTATTTCTGGAAGAGCTGGTGGTTTGTTACCCTTATTATAATAGGTATCATCGCCTTGCTCCAATATGCTTATGTGCGCCGTCTCAACAAGATGCGCGAAGAGGAAGTAGAGGCTCTGTACCGTCCTATCGAGGCAGCGATGAAGGAAAGTGATGAACCTGAAAAGCTGCAGAGTCGCATCCAGATGATTCTGCAGAACCAGAAGCGTTATCAGGACAGTCAGAAAAAGAGCATTGAGGCTGACAGGAAGATGGTAGAGGAGAATACGCGTCCATTCATGGAAGAAGTGATGGATGTGATGGAGAAGAATTACGATAATTCGGAGTTTAGTGTACAGGAACTGGCAGATGCCTTGGGTATATCCCGCAGTGTACTGAGCAAGAATCTCTCCAAGGAGACAGGCTTACCAACAGCCCAGTTTATCCGCAACTACCGTCTCGACATCTCGCGCAAGATGATGGCTGATAAAACTTCCAACCGAAATATTACGGAGATAGCCTACCGTGTAGGCTTCAACGATCCGAAGTATTTCACCCGTTGCTTCACCAAGCAGTTTGGTATCTCGCCGACTGCATATAAGGATCAGTTGGATTCTCAGGGTTCAGATATGGCATAGTTCTCCTTGGATTCTTCGGAGAAATAATGTTCCTGGATGTGATAATTTGTTAAGTAAATAAAATAAAACCGAGGGGTTGCTTGATATAAGTCAAGTAACCCCTTGTTTTGTATGTGTGGGTACACAACTGGTGGATAAGCACGTAATATCCTTAAAAATCCACTGTTTATGCGTTTTGTCCACCTATAAAACCCAATTGTCCACCCAATATAATCCGGTTAATTGTACTTTTGCCACTGAAAAATGATGGTTGATGTATAGTTTGGCCAGCATTAATCATTTCATCCGCAACCTAAAAAGAGAACGGACGAAGCAATAACAAACTGTAAAAATTGAATAAACAAAGTATAAACCTAAAAATTGATAAGCAATGAGGAAACAATTATTCTCTATGATGCTATGCCTAGGTGCTGTTGGTGGTGCTTCTTTTGTCACCCCAATGCCCGCAATGGCTGCAGTTGCACAAGATCAGGTGATCACGGTCAAGGGACATGTTGTAGATGATCAGGGTGAACCTCTGATTGGTGCAACAGTTAAGACTAAAGATGCCAAGACTGGTGCAGTTACCGACTTAGATGGTAATTTCGAAATTCGAGTAAAGGCTAATGCGACTCTTTTCGTGAGCTATCTTGGCTACAAGGAGCGTGAGATTGCAGTGCGCGGTCGTGCCATTATCGATTCTATCCAACTCTCTGCCGACAATCAGGTGCTTGACCAGGTTGTAGTAGTGGGTTATGGTACACAGAAAAAGGCAGACCTTACCGGTTCTGTATCTATCGTAAATGCTGAGGAGATGAAGAAGGTATCAAACTCTAACATCTCTACTATGCTTGAAGGTAAGGTTGCCGGTGTGCAGATTACATCAGACGGTCAGCCTGGTGCAGATCCTAGTGTGAGAATTCGTGGTATCGGTTCTTTCGGTAGCACAGCTCCTCTTTATGTCATCGATGGTGTGCCAATGGGTACCACTATCCGTGACTTCTCTCCTAATGATATCGAGACCATCCAGATTCTGAAGGATGCTTCTGCGGGTGCCATCTATGGTTCCCGTGCTGCGAATGGTGTCGTTATTATCACTACCAAGAATGGTAAGAAAGACCAGCCTCTGAAGGTGAACTACTCCGGTTACTTTGGTGTTGACCAGATTCCTGGCGATGTATATGATGTAATGAACGCTGACCAGTATAGCAACTATCTGGGGCAGGCTTGCAAGAATTCCAACACTCCTCTGCCTGGTGGTTACAAGATGGGCGAGGATGGAATGTATCATTTCCAGGACGAAACCAACACAGATTGGTTTGACGAGGTATTCAAGACCGGTATCCGACAGAACCACAACGTAGCCCTCAGCGGTGGTAGCTCTCACAGTACTTATAATGTATCTCTCGACTACTATAACCAGAAGGGTACCTTGGAAGGTGCAGGTCCTAACTACGAGCGTTACACAGCCCGTGTGAACAATACCATGGACACCAAGTTCGTGAAGTTCCGTACCAGCATGGTTTACTCTCACTCTAACCAGGACAACATGGGTCTTTCCAATGCCTCAGAGTATGTCCAGGGTCTGTATGGTGATGTAACCAACGTGCTCCGTGGTACACTTCTGATGCAGCCAACCATCAAGGCTTACGATAAGTCAACATGGGTTCTCGATGACAAGGTAGGTGCTGCAAACGGTTATCGCTACGATGCTTACGGTTATGGTGTTTACTATGATGGCGTACATGGTGATATTTCAGCTTCTAACCCATTGCTGGTTAATAACCTCCTGCAGCGCAACACCTTGGTTGACCGCTTCGTAGGTACCGCTTCTGCCGACGTAGATTTGTTGGGCATGGTAGGTATCAAGAGCAAGAACCATGGTCTTCACTATAATGTAAACCTCTCTTACAGCAAGACAGAGGCAAAGGATAAGACCTGGATTCCTTCCTGGATTCAGAGCAACCGTGTATATCTTGCCAAGGAGAATGAGCGCCTTACCAAGGGCTCACGCAACTACAGCGACGCCTTGGTTGAGAATACCATCACATACGATGGCAAGATTGGCAAGCACAACATCAACCTGCTCGCCGGTATGACATACGAGGAGGAAAATACCAACCTCCTGACTGGTTGGGGTATCAACTTCACTGAGCCATACTTCCTCCAGCTTCAGAATGCCAAGAATACTTACTCTGAGTCATACGAGTATAAGCATAGTCTGGCATCATACGTAGGTCGTTTGAACTACAACTATGATGAGAAGTATCTGCTTTCTGCAGTAGTACGTCGTGACGGTAGCTCCCGTTTGAGCAAGAACATCCGTTGGGCAACCTTCCCATCTGTATCTTTAGGTTGGCGCTTCGATAAGGAGAAGTTCTTCCCTATCAGCCGCGACATCGTTAACATGTTCAAGATTCGTGCCAGCTATGGTGAGCTCGGTAACGAGAACATTGGTGAGTACCAGTATATGGCTAGCATGAACCGTAACAACATGACTTACAGCTTCGGCAACAGTCTTGTAACCGGTTCTGCCGTTTCTACCTTCGTGAACAGCGATATCGCCTGGGAGAAGAAGAAGACCACCAACGTGGGTATCGACCTGGCAATGTTCAACAACCGTTTGGAGTTCACTGCCGAGTGGTATAAGAACAAGTCAGAAGACCTGCTTTACTCAGTTCCTGTGCCAGCACAGACCGGTGTATCCAACACCTCTGTAACCATGAACGCTGCCTCTATGGAGAACAGTGGCTTCGAGTTCAGCGCTACCTACCGCAACCGCGATCATGCCCTCAAGTATGATATCAGCGCCAACGTAAGTACCTTGAAGAATAAAGTAACTTCTCTGGGTATCGGTAAGAATTCATACATTACGGGTGCATACGCTACTTACGTAGGTCAGGAGATTGGTAAGTTCTATGGTTGGGTTTACGAGGGAATCGCCCGTACACAGGATGAACTTGATGGACATGCAACCCAGCAGGGAGCCAATGTTGGTGATTGTCTCTACAAGGATATCTCAGGTCCTAACGGAGAACCAGATGGCGTAATCGATGCTTACGACCAGACCGTATTGGGCAGTGGTCTTCCAAAGGTGAACTTCGGTTTGAGCACTCACATGGAGTATAAGGGTTTCGACCTCAACATCTCAACCTACGGAGTTTTGAATTATCATGTATCAGATGATATCTATAACAGTTTGAACTCTTGCTACGGCTATGGCAACAAGGAAGTAGGAATGCTGGATGCCAACCGCTGGTCAGAGGATGGTTCTACCTACCTCTCTAGTGTTCCACGCACCTATGCAGCCAACAATGCAACATTAGGCTGGAACGACCTCTTCAGCTCTCGCAAGATTCAGAATGCTGCTTACTGGAAGATAGCCAACGTAGAGTTGGGCTACAACTTCCCAGACAAGTGGTTTGGTGGATATGTAAGTGGTGTACGTCTCTATGTATCAGCACAGAACCTCTACACCTTCACAGGCTATCATGGATATAATGTAGACTACGCTGGCGGTACCTTTACCCCAGGTTATAACTTCTGCTCTTTCCCAAGTGCCAGAACGTTTATGTGCGGTCTCCATTTCACATTCTAATAATGAGAATAGACAAGAATAAGATTCATTATTATTTAAAAGAACATTTGATATGAAACTATATAAATTATCATTAGCTCTCTTCCTTGGCCTCGGTGCTATGGCTACCACATCTTGCGAGGACAAGTTGGATGTTACCAATCCTAACCAGCAGACCACCGGTACCTTCGGTTTCAATGCTGATGATCTGGAGGAGTGCGTTATTGCAGCATACAACCATATTCGTATGGAAGGTTCTTCGGCACGTGTGGGTTATACCCTCGATGTGACACGTGGCGATGAGGTATGGAACTCATCACAGGTATGGTACATGCCATTCGATGACATGAACGACCCTGTGACGGATGAAATCTCCATGTGGCCTTGGCGTGAGGCTTACTATACTATTAATGTATGTAACTTCATTCTTTCACGTACCACAGGCGATGATGCTTCGCTCAGCGAAAGCATGAAGCGAATCAAGGGACAGGCTCTCTTCCTCCGCGGTTATTCATACTATACATTGGCAGGATATTTCCAGAATCCTGCGCTGATAACTGATTATGCCAACTATTCTTCTCTGGATGGTCTCTATGGCAAGAACAGTACCTACGACGATGTGCTCGATCAGGTAGAGAAGGACTTCTCAGAGGCAATGACTCTCCTCCCATCACGTGATGAGGGTGGCGAGTGGGCAAAGGGTCGTGCTACCTGCGGTGCTGCTGCCGGCTACTATGCCCGCACTCTGATGCAGCGCCATAAGTATAGCGATGCACTCGTTGTACTCAAGGACATCATGAACAAGAAGTATGGCTCTTACAAGCTGATGACCAACTATGGCGACAACTTCCGTGAGGGTTCTGCTTATGAGAACAATGCCGAGAGCCTCTTCGAAATCCAGTATCTCGACTACGGTTCACAGGGTGTAGATGATGAGTGGACTCCTGGTAATACCAGTCCTAATGCTACACAGGGTCATGCCGTAGAGTCTAACTTCGCTCCAGGTAGATTCGGTGGATGGGCAGACCTCTCAGCTTCTCCATGGTTGTACAACCTCTTCAAGCAGGAGCGTACCACAGCTGGTAAGTTGGATCCACGTCTCTACTGGACCATCGGTACATACGAGACAGACTGGGTTGGTTTTGAGAATGGTAACGTAGCTTACAAGAGCGAGATGACAGCTTCTGATACCATCATAACCAACAACAACTATGGTGGTCTTCCTATCGCTAAGTGGACCAATTTCCGTACCAACCTTTATGATAAGGTGACAACCGGTCTTCATTGCGGTATCAACCTCCGTATGATGCGTTACTCTGACGTTTTGCTTCGTGCTGCAGAGTGCGAGAACGAGGTGAACGGTCCTACACAGCAGGCTATCGACTGGATTAACCAGGTTCGTGAGCGTGCCAACCTGAAGGATTTGAGTCTCTCAGACTTCGATACCAAGGATAAGCTCTTCGAGCAGATTGCCAATGTAGAGCGTCCAAAGGAGTTCGGTTGCGAGTATGGTCGTGGTTTCGATTTGATTCGTTGGGGATTCTTCTATGATCAGGGTCGTTTGGCTCAGTTGAAGGAGCACGGAACCTTCCGTCGTTCTCCATACAAGGCAAAGGAGTCGGTAAGCTACTCTTTGGTAGGTGTTGATTCAGAGGTGAAGAGCTCTTACGATACATACGTACCAGGTCATGAGTTCCTGCCTATCTATCAGGGCTTGTTGAATGATAACCCTAACCTGACAGGTAACTCAGCTAATACGAATACGGATAACTCATCTGATTTCTTCGGAAGAGGTTGGACTGTTCATCCTGTAGTTAACTTGGGCAACTAATAATATCTATTCCTATGGGGGGTCTTAAGGATAGCCCCATAGGAAAACCAAAATAACAATTTATATATTTATAATAGGATATAATATGAAACGTCTAAATAAATTAGCAGCCGTCTTCTGCGTGGCAGCCATGGCATTGACAGCGATTACAGGATGTGAGGGAAGTGACATGTTTAGCGTCAACTCTCCTGATTGGCTCTCTGAAAAGATTGATTCAATCGAAAAAGCTAACCAATCTACAGAGGAAGTGCTCGTAGGTATGAATGAGGATGTCTATACTGTAGGTAATACTGATTTCTCTTCAGGCTTTTGGACTTCATTCTCAAAGTATTATGTGGTTCAAGACAACCAGAAGTGGAATGCCGTGTTCAATCTGAACATCAATCCTTCTGCGACTAACACCTATAAGAACTTTGCCCTCGTCATCACCAATGATGTGGATCGTGGCGGAACAGGTTATACCGAGTATGGTGCTATCCGTTTTGATAACCAGCCAAGCGGTAACTCTGAGTGGGGTGACCATATCGACAGAAGCTGCGTGCAGAGTAATCTCACCTTTGAAACTGATACAGACAAGGGTGTAGATAAGTTGGGTGGTAAGGTAACATTGACGGTTGACCGTTCCCGTGTAGATACTTTCATGGTGAAGATTACCAATGGTACTGTTACCAAGACCTACATTCAGCCATCTAAGATTGCTAATCTGAATGCAGACGAGAGCAATACCAACATCCGTTGCTTCCTGGTACCTGAGGGCTCTTACATCGATTTCATGCAGAGCAACGTAGAACCTATCGGCGGTTATACATCTGCTCAGGATAAGGCTCCGGTTTCTATGGTGTTGAACAATGTTCCTGCCGAAGTAGACGAGAATACACCCCTAGAGAAGGCAATGGAGAATGTATCTGCTACCGTAACCTTCGAGGAAGGTATAACCAAGGTAATTCCTGCCAAGGAACTTTATTTCTCTCCCATCAACGATATGGATGTTTCTGGCACCAAGAACCTCATCGTCATCTATAACAAGACATTCAAGGGCGAGAATGCTTCTACTCCTATCGTTGCACAGAAGACATTCGAAGTTGTGCCAGCTATCACAGCTCTCCATATAGTAAGTGCGCCTAAACGTCTTGACTATACATATTATGAAGCTTCTGGTATAACATTGCCAGAAAATGCAACTTTGGCTTTAGATGTAAAAGGCTTGGCAGTACAAGCTACATATTTGGATGGCAAGACTCGTGACATTGCTCTTGATAAGTTAACTTTTTCTAACGTACCTATGAAGGTTGGTAAGCAAGCTATTACGGTAACTGCAAAAAATGGTGTTAAGACAACTTTCGATGTTAATGTAACGAAGAGTGCTGCTACATTCGTAACCCCTAGCCCTGCAGTCTTGGGTGCAGAGGATTGCACTAGTCCATGGTGGAGTGCTCACCTTGATGCAGATGTTCATGTCCCTTCTGGTGAAGCTCGTGCATTCTCTCTGACTAATTATGGTGCAGCTGCTAATTTTAACAATTATGTAATAGTCCTCCGCAAGGCTGATTTGAGTGAGTATGGTGTGTTCCGTTCTGACAACTGGGGATGGGGCGCCGCTGTAGGTGGTGATGGTGCTCCTAGTATCTCTCATGCAGGAACTCAGGGTGAATGGGCAACTTGGCTTGCTGGTATGAATGGTGCCAAAGTACAAGTTTATGTAGCCAATCAAAATGGTAAGGTTAATATTTTGGCAGTGATGGTTGGTACTACAGGACAGGTTTCTACACAGTATTATCTGGATATTCCTGTAGAGGCTGATGATGTCAATGTTGACTTTACTGTAGATAGCAGCTGCTTGAAGTTCGATTCTACATCTTCTGCTCGCAAGCACTATACTCGTGCTCACCGCAGATAATCCTCGAAGAGAAATCTTTGGCAAAACTATAATAATAAAGGTAGGTCTTGATGCTAACAGGCTTCCATAGACCTGCCTTTATTAGAAAGAAAATATAAAGGATATAAAAACTAACTAAACGTAAGGAAACAATGAAGAAACTTCATACTTTAGTACTATTGCTCGCTTGTACTTTGGCGGTAGGCTGTAGCAGTGGAGGCGATGACCCAATTGACGATCCAAAGCCTACACCAACTCCTACGCCTACTCCAACACCTAGTGATCCAACGGATGCTGACTTAGCAAACTACAAGTGCCCAACCTATGTTGATAACTATGTATCCATAGCCGACTGGAGTAAGCGTAGCCAGTGGAATCTTGCCAATGTGCACGACCCATCGGTGATGAAGGCAGCCGACGGCTATTATTATATGTATCAGACTGATGCCAGCTATGGCAATGCCCACGATGGTCATGGACACTTCCATGCTCGTCGAAGCAAAGACCTCGTAAACTGGGAATATCTCGGTGGTACGATGAAGGTGGCTCCTGCTTGGGTGAAGACTAAGTTGAACGAGATTCGTGCTGAGCAAGGTTTGGCTCCTATCGCCGACCCAAGCTATGGCTATTGGGCTCCTTGCGTAAGAAAAGTGAAGGATAATCTCTATCGTATGTACTATGCCATCGTGGTGAACAACTACATCAAGACAGGTGGCACTACCTATGATGGCTCTTGGACGGAGCGTGCCTTCATCGGTATGGCAGAGACTACGGACCCAGCCAGTAACAAGTGGACAGACAAGGGTTTCGTGATTTGCTCTTCTTCTGATAAGGGTAAGAACTGGGCTCGCAAATCGGATAGAGACTGGGACGGCTACTTCAAGTTCAATGCCATCGACCCTTCGTTCATCATCACACCTAATGGCGAGCACTGGCTTATCTATGGCTCTTGGCACAGCGGTATCGCTGCCGTGCAGTTGAACCCAGAGACAGGCAAGACCTTGAAAGAACTTCCTAAGTCATACGGTACAGCAGATGAGATTGCTCCTTACGGAAAGCTTATCTTCACTCGTACCAACGGTAGTCGTTGGCAGGGAGCTGAGGCTCCTGAGGTTGTATACCATGATGGATATTATTACCTCTTCTTGGCTTACGATGGCTTGGATGTTCCTTACAACACCCGTGTGCTTCGTTCCAAGAATGTGGACGGTCCTTACGAGACGATGAACAACAGAGTGACTAATGCAGCCAATGGCGCAGGTGACAATCCTACCGTCTTGACTCATCCTTATAAGTTCAGCCAGGGATATGGTTGGGTAGGCATCAGCCACTGTGCCGTCTTCGACGATGGCGCGGGCAACTGGTATTATGTATCCCAGCAGCGTTTCCCACAGAATGTAGGTGGAAATGCTTATAGCAACGCCCTGATGATGGGTGGCGTGCGCAGTATCAAGTGGAATGAGAACGGATGGCCTGTTGTCATGCCTGAGCGTTATGGCGCTGTGCCACAAGTGGCTATCAAGGCTAGCGAACTGGCTGGCACTTGGGAAGGTATCGACCTCGCTTATGAGTATGGCAAACAGCGCGTCAGCACCGAATTTACACTCAATGCCGACGGCTCAATGACGGGTGGTACGGCTTGGCCTAATGTGAAGGTATGGAACTTTGATACTTCTTCTAATACACTCACCATCGGTACTACCAAGCTCAAGGTACAGCGTGAGGTAGACTGGGAGGCTAGTCCTCGCAAGTTGACTATCGTATACTCTGGCGTCAGTGGTAGCAAGAGCTTCTGGGGCAAGAAAAAATAAATGTTAGTTAGTTTTTAAGGTATAAAAGAATCTAAGTAGAATCTTTGGGGGAGTTAAGCAGTGAAGCTATGACTCCCCTTTTTTGTTAAAAAATAGAGAAGATATACAGATGAAACAAACTGCAATGAAATATTTTGGCATTGTGGCGATAGCCATGATGCTAGCGCCAGCTGTGTCTCGTGCACAACAGCCTTTGGTTGTAGATACTCCTTTTGTCCACGACCCCGTAATGGCGTATGAGAATGGCAAGTACTATCTCTACTGCACAGGTCATGGCATCACGCAGATGACTTCCACCGACCGCAAGCATTGGACCATCGTTCCTCAGGGCGTGCTCAAGAACAGCGAGATTCCGGCATGGACGCATGATTGTGTACCGGGTTTTACCACGCATATCTGGGCTCCGGATGTTATCCGCTTCAAGAACAAGTGGTATCTGGCTTATTCCTGTTCTACCTTTGGCAAGAATACTTCTGCCATCGGCTTGCTGAGCAATACTTCCTTATCTGATAAGGATGGATGGAAGGATGAGGGCTGCCTCGTCGCCTCCAAGGGTGATAGAGACAACTGGAATGCCATCGATCCGAATTTCATTGTTGATGAGAAGGGAAACCCTTGGCTTACCTGGGGCTCTTTCTGGGATGGTATCCAGATGATCAAGCTGGATAAGAAGACGATGCATGTCAAGAATGGCGCCAAGCCTCAGACCATCGCCCGTCGTCATGCCGTGGGCGATACTTCTGCAGAACCGAATCCTACTTCTAAGTTTGCCGGTACCAATGCCATCGAGGCTCCTTTCATCATGAAGCATGGTGATTATTACTATCTCTTCGTGAGCTGGGATTACTGCTGCCGTGGCATCAAGAGCAACTATCGTGTTGCCGTGGGCAGAAGCAAGAAGGTTGCCGGTCCTTATCTGGATAAGGAGGGTAAGGATATGCGAGAGGGTGGTGGTACCCTGCTGCTGGAAGGTGACAAGAAGGAATATGAGGCGATGGGCCATTGCTCTGCCTACTCTTTCCCTGATGGTGATTACTTCTTCTGTCATGGTTACAGTGTAGCCAAGAATGGTGCCAGCATCCTGGTTCAGAAGCGAATCAACTGGACGGAAGATGGGTGGCTGACGCTGGAATAAGATGTATTAGTTAAGTGTTAAAACTGAGTTAAAATAGCGTTTATTTCGCTACGAATGGTAAAAAATCGGTTTCGTAGCGAAATAAACGCTATTTTCTTTCGCTATTTCCAAAATAAGTCGTATATTTGCAGCGAACCAATTGGGTATGATTATGTGTGAAATAATAGGTAGAAAAAAGGAAATAGCAGAATTGAAGCGTTACTACGAAAGTGGTAGAGCTGAGTTTGTGGCTGTGTATGGTCGTCGCCGTGTTGGTAAAACATTCTTGATTGATGAGGTGTTTCATGATGATATGGTGTTTCATCATACAGGATTGTCGCCTTACGACCGTCGTCGGAAGGTAACCTTGAAAGACCAGTTGCAGAATTTCTATTTCTCGCTTCTTCGTCATGGTATGGAGGATATCGCGCAGCCTAAGTCGTGGATGGAGGCTTTCTTTTTGCTGGAACGTTTTTTGGAAACTTGCGATAACGGTTCCCGACAGGTGGTATTTATCGATGAGTTGCCCTGGATGGATACGGCTCGTTCCGGTTTTCTTACGGCATTAGAGGCTTTTTGGAATGGTTGGGGCAATATGCGCCACAATCTGTTGCTTGTAGTCTGTGGTTCTGCCACCTCCTGGATGCTTGATAATCTAATCAGTAATAAAGGTGGATTATATGGTCGGTTGACTGGAGAAATCAAACTGTCACCGTTTACTTTGAAAGAATGCGAGGAGTTTTATCAGAGTCGTGGTATCAGAATGTCCCGTTATAATATTACGCAGGCTTATATGATTATGGGCGGAATTCCTTTCTATATGAATTTCTTTAATCCTTCCTATAGTTTGGCTCAGAACATAGATGCCTTGTTCTTTGCCCGTCATGCGAAGTTGGGGGATGAGTTTGACAGGCTTTTCAATTCTGTGTTTGATAATGCCGAAGACTGTATGAAGATAGTTCGCTTTTTGGGTACCCGCCATGCTGGTTTCACCCGTAAGGAGATAGCAGAGCATACCGGTTTGAATCCGAATGGTGATTTTACCAAGATGCTGAAAGCCTTGTTGGGAAGTGATTTTGTGGTGAAATATACTCCTTTCGGTTTCAGTCAGCGAGAGGAGTATTATAAGCTTATTGATTCCTTTTGCTGGTTCTGGCTTCATTTTAAGGAGAAGAAGGCTGTAAATCAAACTGATTACTGGCAACAGCATTTGAAGGAAAGCGATGTTGCCTCATGGCGTGGTATTGCTTTCGAGGAGGTTTGTTTGCTGCATATTTCACAGATAAAATATGCTCTTCATATTGGTGCCGTGTCTTCTCAGGAATCTTCGCTTATAGTGAAAGGAAGCGAGGAGGCTGATGGCATGCAGATTGACTTGCTGATAGATAGGGCTGATGATGCGGTGAATGTTTGTGAGATGAAATTTTATAAGGCTCCTTATGCCGTTACCAAGGGCTATGCTCAGGTGCTGAATAGCCGCTTGCAGGCTTTGGAAGAAAAGAACCCTGCCAAGACATTCCTCCTTACGTATGTGGGAAATTCAGAACTGGTGAGTAATGAATACTCCGATATATTCCGGGCATCAGTAACACTAGATGACTTGTTCATATAATGAGTTTGTCTGGTTCTAAAACTATACTTTGTAGTAATGGCTGACGCTGGAATAGCCTCGATTTTTTAAACACGGACAAATTGAATTTGTCCGGCTCTTTTGTCCGGTAGTTTGTAAGTTGTTAAAAATGAGTGATTTATATAGCTGCGGGCAATTTGTCCGGACAAATTCAATTTGTCCGTTTGTTTTTTTTAGCCCTTTTTGGCTTGAAAACCTTGGGATATGATGCCGAAACCTATGAGATGCTGGGAAGAAACCTATGAGTTATGATGAAAGAAACTATGAGTTGTGGGGGAGAAAACTATGACTTATTTTTTTTAACAATTCTAGATGGTTTGAAACCCTTGGCTTATCCAAACGAAATAAGCATCAAAAAATCCGAAACAGATAACTTGGTAAGCTTCTGTTTCGGATTTTTTCTTTATTCTTCCTTAATCTTCCAATCTCTGATAGTGCGCTGGGTGCTGTCAAAACTGATACCGATTTTTATCAGTCGCTTGCCCTCTGTATGATATGGCAGCATATAGCCTTTTTCATCTATTTGTGCCAAAGCCTCATCAGCACTCTTATCTACCTTCAGTTCGAAGACGTAGATTGTATCTGGCATGTGCATCACGGCATCAGCCCTGCCGATGGCACTCTTCACCTCTGTGCGGATATAGATGTTGAGGAAACTGAACATCAGATAGAAGATAGTCTGATAATGCTTCTCGCTGTGATTCTCCAAATCATATGGTATCGTAGCCATATAGGTGCGCATGTGCTCCAGTGCCGCCTCGATGTCATTTCTATAAACCGCCTTGCAGAATCCCAAGAGGAAGGCATTGTTGTCAGAACGGCGAGGGTTCACATAATGAGGAATCAATGAGTTGAGCAGTCCGTCGCGTACCTCCTTGTTTGGGATGCCCAGCGTATATTCCTGAAACATCGGTTCATATTTCTTGATGGTCAGATAGCCGCTCTGGTAAAGCAATGGCAAGGCTTCTGTCATTTCCTCTGTTGATTGGTCGAAGGAACTCAATACTGTCTCTTGACTCTCTAAAGTAGAAAGATTGACATGATACTTATCCAAGAGTTTCAAGAGGAAGGATGGAGTGCCGGAACCAAACCAGTAAGGAGCAATCTTGCCTGCATTCATTGCCTTTACAAGACTGAACGGATTGAAAATATCTTCTGATTTCTCGCTGAAATGATAACCGTCGTAGAATTGCGTCAGCTCTTTCAGGCACTCCTCATACGTCATGTTCAGTGCCTCGCCCATAGCCTCAATATCTGGTTTCATCTGCGTGGTAAGCTCGGTTTTGCTGATGCCGCAGATGGCTGAGTACTGGTCGAACAGACTGATATTGTCGAGGTTGTTGAGTTCGCTGAAGATGCTGAGCTGCGAGAACTTGGTGATGCCCGTGATGAAGGTGAACTCCAGGTAAGGATCGAGTTTTTTCAGAGGACTGTAGAAGTTCTGCATAATGCGGCGGAGCGGTTGCAGGTTTTCCTTTTCATGTACCACATCCAGCAATGGGGCATCGTATTCGTCAATGATGACAACAGCCTTTTCGCCTGTCTGCTCATAAGCACGCTTTACGATACCATCCAACCTTTCGTTAGGGTAAATTTCCCCTTCTCCTTTACCATAAAGTTTCTCGTAAGGCAAAAGCTGCAGATTCAGATAATTGTTCAAGCCATCTGCATCAAAATGTTTGGCACCGCTCATATCGAAGTGGAGCACAGGATGCTTCACCCATTCCTTCTCGTATTCAGCAATAGCCAATCCCTCGAACAGTTCCTTTCTTCCCTCGAAATAGGCCTGAAGGGTAGATGCAAAGAGCGATTTTCCGAATCGTCTTGGACGGCTCAGAAAGATATACTTCATACCTTTTTCTCTGAAATCCACGATGTATTTGGTCTTATCTACATAGAGATAACCTTTCTCGCGAATTTCTTCAAAAGTCTGAATTCCTACAGGATATTTATTTACTATTTTTGCCATAATCCTACATGCTTTACGTTTTGCGCTGCTAAGTTACAAAGAAAATCCGAATTAACCAAGCATAATGGTTAAAAATAAAATGCTTTGTAAAATAAGGCGTTCTGAATACCCCGAAACATGTAAAATAAGGCACTCTGATGAGTTAAAAACATGTAAAATAATGCATTCCTCATTATTTTTTCTTATCTTTGTTCGCCCTGAAAAAACAACGGGATTGGGTTGTGAAAAGGGGGAAAGAGAAAATAGAGATAAATATAAATATAAGAAATGAACAAATTAAAAGCTTTATTGGGTTTCGACCCAAAGACTACTACGGTCAAGACGGAATTGATAGCTGGTATGACTACCTTCCTGACCATGTGTTACATCCTGGCAGTAAACCCTACCATCCTCGCCACTACGGGTATGGACAAGGGAGCTCTCTTTACTGCTACAGCCATCGCTTCAGCCATCGCCACCTTCCTGCTGGCTTTCATGGCAAAGTTGCCTTTTGCCCAGGCTCCTAGTATGGGACTGAATGCCTTCTTCGCCTTCACCCTTTGTCAGGCTATGGGCTTGACCTGGCAGCAGGCTTTGGCAGTGTTGCTCGTAGAGGGTATCATCTTCCTAGCCATCACCTTCCTCAATATCCGCGATAAGATATTGGAGTGTATTCCGAAGAATCTCCGATTCGCCATTTCTGCCGGTATCGGTATGTTTATCGCCTTTATCGGTTTGAAGAATGCGGGCATCATTACTGCCAATGCGGATACTTTCGTGCAGCTCGGCAAGTTTACACCAGTCAGCATCCTGGGTCTCATCAGCATCCTGCTCTGCGGCTGTCTGATGGCGAGAAGAGTGAAGGGTTCTTTGTTTATCGCCATCATCATCTCTACCTTGATTGGTATTCCGATGGGCGTAACCCAGTTCTCTGACAACTGGATGCCGGTATCTACTCCTCACAGCATCGCTCCTATCTTCTGCCAGTTCGATTTCACCGGCTTCTTTACTCCTAAGATGTTCATGGTGGTATTCTCCCTGTTGCTTGTCAACATCTTCGATACTATCGGAACGGTTCTGGGATTGGTTTCCAAGTTGGGTATCAAGGAGAATGAGAAGGGCGAGATTCCGGGTGTGAAGGAGGCGATGATGAGTGATGCCATCGGTACTACAGCCGGTGCATTGCTGGGTAGCTCTACCATTACCACTTATGTGGAGAGTGCTTCGGGCGTTGCCGAGGGCGGTAAGTCGGGCTTGACATCTTTCTTTGTGGGTTTGATGTTTATCCTGAGCATCTTCCTGGCTCCAATCTTCCTCCTGATTCCGAGCGCAGCCACCAGTGGTGCCCTGGTAATGGTGGGTGTATTGATGATCGATTCGTTCAAGAAGATTGAGTTGGAGGATATTTCCGAGTCATTCCCTGCCTTTATCACGATGATTACGATGGTACTCTGCTACAGTATTGCCGATGGCATCTGCCTTGGTATTCTGAGCTATGTATTGATCAAGATGATGGTGGGCAAGTTCAAGGATCTGAATCCTACGCTGTATATCCTGAGCATCTTCCTGCTCTTCAATTATGTTTTCGGATAAAATATTCTTGTTTAAATAGAGGAGTTTCGGAAAAAAATGGTATCTTTGCAGCGGCTAGAAGTTGGAAAAGTGGCAGAAAATACCCCAAAAAGGGTTGGAAAAGCTCCTTTTTCTAGTCTAAAATAGGTTGGAAAAGTTCCGTAAAGCCTATAAATTATGGTAAGAAAAAGTAATATAGATATGCTTAACAGAAAGATATACAGCTATTTACGCAATTTCTTCGAAACAGAGAAAAAAGCTCTTCTTGTTTCTGGCGCTCGTCAGGTTGGTAAGACTTTCGCTATCCGGAAGGTTGGAAAGGAATGCTTTGCGGATGTAGTGGAGTTCAATTTCCTCAATAATCCTAAGTATAGGGAGGCTTTTAAGTCTCCTTCTGATGCTAAGGAAATCCTCCTGCGCCTTTCTGCCTTGGCTGAGAAGAAACTTATTCCAGGCACAACTCTGGTTTTCTTTGATGAGGTACAGGAATGTCCGGAGATGGTTACTGCCATCAAATTCCTGGTAGAAGAGGGTAGCTATCGCTATGTAATGAGTGGCTCATTGTTAGGGGTAGAGTTGAAGGATATCCGTAGTGTACCTGTTGGTTATATGGCAGAAAAAGAGATGTTTCCTCTCGATTTTGAGGAATTTGCAGAGGCTGTAGGGATGAGTACTGGAGTAATGGCTCATGTCAAGGAGTGCTATGAGCAATGCAAGGTGGTGGATGAGGTTGTGCATAATAAGCTGAATGATCTCATTCATCTTTATCTCATTGTCGGAGGAATGCCTGAGGCTGTCCAAAAGTATATTAATACGAATAATTTACAGATAGTGCGTGAGGCACAACGAGAAATCATGCACCTCTACGGAAAGGATATAGCCAAGTATGACCCAAAGAACAAGCTGTATATCAAAGATATATTCGACTTGATACCTTCTGAACTGAATGCCAAGAACAAGCGTTTTATTTTGAAGGCATTAAATGAAAAGGCAAAATTTGAGCGTTACAGAAATTCTTTCTTATGGCTAGCCGATGCTGGTGTGGCGCTCCCTACTTATAATGTAGAAGAACCTCGCTTGCCTTTAAAACTTGGTGAACAGCGCAATTTATTTAAGTTGTTCATGAACGATGTGGGGTTGTTGGCAAGCCAGTATGCGGCCAATATAGCGATGGACTTACTTACGGGTACGACAGAAATCAACTATGGAGCCATTTATGAGAATTTTGCAGCGCAAGAATTACGTGCTCACGGTTATAATCTTTATTATTTCAATAACAAGAAGCAGGGGGAACTGGACTTTGTTATAGAAGATAGAGGTAAGGTCTTGCCGATAGAAATCAAGTCGGGCAAGGATTATAAACGTCATAATGCGCTCTCTAATGTGATGAACAATGAGGAGTACGCTATTCCTCGTGCCATAGTTTTCTCTAATGGCAATGTGCAGGTCGTAGGCAAGATTCTCTATTACCCTATCTATATGTTAATGTATCTTCAACCCGAAATGATAAAGAAACCTATATTCAGATTTGAGCCAATATAGGCTTTTATTATTTTTTTGCCAATAGATAAAAAACGAGGCGGCAATCTGCATCACGCAGGTTGCCGCCTTCTCTTTTCTAACTAACTTTCTTATCAACTATTCAAAATGTTATTACCTATATATGGATCCCAGAGCATTCTGCCCTGTGTAGTCTGTTATTTCAAACGGATGATGTTCAGCGAGCTGGCAGGAATCTCTACCGTTGCACCGTTCTTCTCTGTAGTTACGTAGTTTTCTACAGGATAGATATTGGTAGGATTGTCGATGGTGTTCTCCTCCAGACCATTCTTGGCAGAAAGGCGGATGAGCTTGCCATTCTTGATTTCCTTGCCCTGAAGATTAATCTTCGCTGTGGTGTGCTCGGTGCTGGTGTTGGCTATCTTCAGGATTACCTCGCCCGTCTGCTCATCGAGGGTGGCTGTAGAGAAGATGCCAGGAAGGGTGTTTGCCTTCAACTTGGTTGAGAATACTTCCTTGCCATCCAACTTGGCGAAGATGCTGTCGCCAACTACCTTCAGTTCGATGTCATACCACTTGCCGGTCTCGATGCTGCCTGGGGTAGTAGCTATCTGACTCTTGGCACCATTCACGATAGACTCCACACCGTGCTGGGTATTGTTCCAGCCACCGAGGTTTAACCAGCAGTAGTTGTTCTTATCCACGTAGTTAAAGATGATGAGGAAACCCTCGTTTCCGGCATCCTTCTTCGCGCGTACCTTATATATATAGCCATTGCTGGTAATCTCACCTGGGTTCAGACGGATGCAGCTCTCTTCGTTGCTGGTCTGCTTGATGAGGTTGCCCTCTGTCTTCCACTGTCCACGGATATCGGTAGGCAACTCCTGCAAGGTCATCGGCAGCGCCTTTCCGTTCTCATCGCTGTATCCCTTGTCCTCGAAAGAAACCTGAGTGCCCCATGTTCCCATACCTACACGGCAGATAGCCGGCTTCACCTGAGTCTGCTCATATTTGTATGGATTCTCCTGGTTCACCTTCAGTACACGGGTACCGATGTTGTTTGCCATCACGTTCTGAACGTAGTAAGATGGAGTTCCGAATACCTTGTCTGATGTATACTGAATCATATCCGGTGCCCACATACGGTTGTTGAGGTTGGCGAAGATAGGAGCGTAGGATGCCATGGTCACGATGTCAGAGTTGTTCTCGATGCCCATCATATAGACAGCCTCACCGAGTGCTGCATCGAGCGAACCCATATTGCCGAAACCTTGGGTTACGGCATACTCACCTACATAAATCTCGCTGCCCTTACGGTCGTAGTTATCATACTTGTTGAAGTTCTCGGCAAACCAGGCTGGATTTCTGTAGTAGTGCTCGTCGAGGAGTTCTACGCTTTCGTTGCTTTCCCACTTAGGATTGTCATCGCCCCAAGCCACCACGTTACCGATGAGGTGCATCTTAGGATATTTTGCCAGAACCGCATCCTTGAACTTCTTGAAGCGCTCGTAGTAATGGTCGCTCTGAGCCGCAGGATCCGGCTGGTTGTTCTCATTACCAATCTCCAGATACTCGATATTGTATGGTTCCGGATGACCGTTCTTGGCACGGAGCGCACCATATTTAGAGGTAACAGGACCGTTGGCATACTCCAGGGCATTCATGCACTCATCAATCCAAGGCTGGATGCTGTCTACAGGAGTCATACCGCCGTGCCACAAACCTACGTTTACAACATAGAGAGGCTTGGCGTTCAGATCCTCGGCAAGCTGCAGATACTCATCGAATCCCATACCATCGCTGGTACGGTAGCGCCAGTTTACGTTCTTATGGCCCGGACGTTCCTCGATAGGACCGATAGTCTTCTCCCAGTGGAAAGCATTCTCAGGAGATTCCTGTCCCTCTACGTAGCAACCGCCAGGGAAGCGGACGAACTTAGGATGGATGTTATAGAGAAGCTGAGCCAGGTCAGGGCGCAAGCCATTCTCGCGATTCTTGAAAGTAGGAGGGAAGAGGCTTACTACATCGAGAACGATGGTACCCTTTCCGTCGGCTACGAGTTCAAACTGAGCCTTGGCGTCGTTTCCGTTGGCAGTCAACTCAGCCGTATATTTGGTCCACTTCTTGCCAACCTTGGCATTGAGGGTGGTTTCTGCGTAAACCTTATCGCCCTTGGCGTTGGTGAGGCGAGCCTTCAATCCGCCCTTGTAGCTACCCTTAGCCCAGAAAGAGAGTTTATAGGTTCTGCCCTGCACGGCGTTGATTCCCCAGAAACCCTCATTGATGAGAGAGGCTGTAGCTGCAGGCTTGGCAGCGATGGTAAGCTGGAGTGCCTTGCCCTGTGCATTGTTGAGCAAACCCTTATTGATGAGTTGTGCATTGATCTTTGCACCTTTCTGAGCGGCAGTTTTCCAGGTAGGAATATTCTTGCCATCGTCTTCGAAAGAACGGTTGCTGATGAGTTCGGCATAGAGACCGCCATCTGCAGCATGGTTGATATCCTCGAAGAAGATACCGTAGAGGTTAGGAGATACCTTGATACCTGGGTTAGAGGCATCTACATTGATGGAAACCTGTGCGTTGGATGCCAAAGCAGAGGCCAACACTGCTGAAAGTAAAATCTGTCTTTTCTTATTCATTTCTTATTCTTAGGTTTGTTTGTTTACTTGTTGGTTGGCATGAAACCAAGCTAAGCCTGAATTCATACCGCTATTAATACACAGTTGCAAAAGTACACAAAAAACACAAAGAAGAGGTGGACAAAAAGCGAATTATAGTGTAAAAGGTGGATTTTCTGATGAAAATCCACCTCAATCATTACTATTCTCTTTAAAAATCTTGCAAGCCTTGTTTCCTGCGATATAAGCTACGTATGCTTTTATTTGATAGCGAGGATAGGCTTTCTGCATATCTGCTGCATAAGCCTTCACCTGTTGGGCATCTTCTAGGTGTGCCTCTTCCAATTGATCAACAATGCCTGCGTCTTTTGACTTGAAATATTTAAACTCAATGATGCGGCAGTCGTTGTGGAATGATGTGCCAGGAATGCCGGTCAGCACTAAGTCAGCACGACCCGATGGCAAGTTCTGTTCGATGGCGAATGTATAGCAATTGCTCAAGTAGCGGCTCAGTAACTCGAAAAATGAACAGCGAATGAAATTCTCGTTCATCTTGTCAAAGGCTTGGGCTGGAAGCTGACCTAAGTATTCCTTAACATAGTTATGGAATAATGGCTCTAGTTCTCTGTCTCTGACAAATGCCTCGTATGCAGGAACAAACTTACGGGCATTGTCGCTGATACTATTCAATTCGTTGTAGTAACTCATATATACACTCTTGGTCGTCAAGTTTGGCAAAGCCATTTTGTAATTGTCCTTCAGGGTGGTCATACCCAAGTAGTAGAGGCTGATAGGGTAGAACTCTGGGGAGAAGAACTTTTGCTTGTTGAACTTGCTGCGTAAATCGGCTTGTGAATAGTACAATTCTCCATCCATCAACAGGCTGTCGAGCATTTCTTTGGCATTGTCAAGCGTGATGGTCAATCTTCTTATCCAACTAGTGTCAGTGCGCAGGTTCTCATCTACCATTTCCGTAGGGATGCCGCCTTTCAGTTCTGCAAAGTTCTTGAGAAAGTAAGTCAGAATGGTAGAGTTGAATAATGGTTCTGCATTTGGTAAAAAGTGGTAACCATCATAATTGTTGAGTATCAGAGTCCATAATTCCTCGAAAGAGGCTTGAGGGCCATATTTATTGATGACATACTTCAGATATTGGGCTGCTTCCTCATGGGTAAAGCCCAATAGATTGGTAAATTCCGGCTTCAGAGTCAACATCTCTGCGATGTTATAGCCACTGGTTAAGTCATCCATGGTGACAGGCAGTACTCCTGTGCAGAAGCAGGTGCGGATGGTACCTTCGCCAATGCCAGCCTTGATAACCTTGAAGAATGTTCGTAGGAAACTTTCACCTGTGGTCAAGTCCTGGTACAGCGAGTCCTTATAGACAACTAATAGCTGGTTGGTAAAGTTGTCGTATTCATCTATTAATATATAAAGAGGTGGAAGATTATGGGAAGAGATAAACTCGCATACTTCAACCAACATGTTGGAGGCATTGCCATCCTCTCTGAACCTGAAATCTCCAAAAAGGTCTCTGTTGCGTTCCACCAATGTACGGAGTGGACTGCAATTCACGGCGTTGAAGTTCTTCTCGATATCTTCCTTCTTGCTGGCAACGGAAGTTGTGGAAAAGTCATATCTTACCACAAGATATTGGTTGTGCTCGTTTGTTGGGTGTTCGCCAATCCAAGTTCCACCAAACAATTCTTTGAATTGTGTTGCCATGTTACGGTCGTAATAGTGAGCCAACATGGAAACGAGCAGACTCTTTCCAAATCTGCGAGGACGGAGAAAAACTGGTGCTTTGTAACGCTCAAGCAGTGGAATATAGTTGGTCTTGTCCACATAATAATATCCCTTGTGGCGAATCTCAGCAAAGTTCGCCACAGCGTATGGAACGGTAATATCTGCTTGTGAATATGTCATGGTCTATCTCCTTTTTGTTGCAAATGTACGATTTTTATTTATTACTACCAAATAAAATCGAAAGATTTTGTTTAATATAGTAATACCAGTCCGGCAAAAGCCGAGTAGAGTATCATGCGGATAGGATTAATCTTCATCACCTTCACACCGATAAAGGTGGCAAAGAAGAGGGCGATGGAGATGTAGAAATGCCAGGGATTGGCTGGCGTAGAGAAGTTCTCGCCATTCATCAGGAGCAGGGCTGCGGCTCCCACCAAGCCGACAATGGCTGGGCGAAGACCGATGAAGATGCTCTGGACGGCTGTGGTGTTCATATACTTGTACAGCATCTTGCTGATAAGAATCATCAAAACCAAGGATGGGAGTACCAGCGCAAAGGTCGCCATGGCACTTCCGAGTACAGCCATCATGCCACTCATGCCGGCATTATGGACAGCTGTATAGCCACAATAGGTAGCGGTGTTGATACCGATAGGTCCCGGTGTCATCTGAGAAATGGCAACCACATCGGTAAACTCTTGCATCGTCATCCAATGATACTGCGTAACAACCTGTCCCTGAATCAGGGATATCATGGAATAGCCACCTCCGAATCCGAAGATGCCTATCTGAATGAATACGATGAAAAGCTGAAAAAATATCATCATTATGTTTTAAGCTATTTACTTTTTTACCTTTTTACTTTTTTACCCTTTTACCTTTACTCTGTTGGCTGGATAAACTGTCCATAGATGTAGCCACCTACGGCAGCTGCGATAATCACCCAGATTGGGTTGACGCCCAAAAGCCAGATCAGAAGGGCGGATAGAATAGGAATCCAGCAGTTGACAAGCGAAATACCGGCACTCTTGGCAAGCGAGAATGTAGGTACGGCTATCAATGCCACGACGGCAGGACGGATGCCTGCAAACATGGCAGCAACAACCTTGTTGTCTTCAAACTGATGGAAAAACATGGCTATCGCTAAGATAATAAGGAACGATGGCAACGAAGCGCCGAGGGTGCAGACGATGGCTCCCGGTGTCTTTGCCAACTTATATCCGAGCAGGGAACTCATGTTGATGGCCAAGGCGCCCGGACAAACCTGGGTAGTAGCAATGGCATCCAAGAATTCCTCCTTCGTCATCCAATGATGCTTGTCGACGACTTCGGATTCTATAATAGGAATCATGGCATAGCCACCACCAAAGGTGACTATGCCAATCTTCAAAAATGTTTTGAATAATGTAAGATAACTTACGCTATTATTCATTTTTTACCTTTTTATTTTTTTACTTTTTCAAAGCTCTTTCTTCAATCCACTGACGTGCATTGACAAATGCCTCAATCCAAGGAGTTACCTCGTCGTTGCGGCGATCGGCTGGATACCAGGCGTTCTGCCATGGGAAGATGGCACGCTCCAAGTGTGGCATCATAGCCAAGTGGCGGCCATCTGCAGAGCAGATACCTGCTACATTGTAGTCACTGCCGTTAGGATTACCAGGATACTCAGCGTAGTTGTACTTCGCAATGATGTTGTAGTGATCCTCTGGCTCTGGCAAGTAGAAACGGCCCTCGCCGTGAGCTACCCAGATACCGAGCTTGTCACCGCTCAGGCTACCGAACATCACACTGTCGTTCTGAGGAATGGTCAGACCGAGGAATGTACTCTCGAACTTCTTAGATGTGTTGTGGCAGAGGTGTGAACGATGCTTGTGCTCAGGATTGATGAGGTTCAACTCAACCATCAGCTGGCAACCATTGCAGATACCGAGTGAAAGGGTATCCTCACGGGCATAGAACTTATCGAGTGCCTCTTTAGCTTTAGGATTGTAGAGGAATGCACCAGCCCAACCCTTGGCAGAACCGAGAACATCGGAGTTAGAGAAACCACCGCAGAATACGATGAAGTTCACATCCTCCAGAGTCTCACGACCAGAAATCAAGTCGGTCATCATCACATCCTTTACATCGAAGCCGGCGAGATACATAGAGTATGCCATCTCACGCTCACCATTGGTACCCTTCTCACGGATGATAGCTGCCTTGATGCCAGATGGCTTGCGACGGTTAGCGTCGAGGCTGTAGCTAGCGAGGGTTCCCTTGAAGCCATAACCGAAGTTCATCTCGATAGGCTGCTTCTTATAGTTGGTGTAACGCTTCTTGGCCATACCGTTCATGCTCTGCTTGCGGTCGAGGAGGTAAGATGTCTTATACCAGTCGTCGCGCAAAGCATCGATATCGAACTCGTGCTCGAAGCCTTCCTTCTTGATGATAATCTTGCGGAGCTCAGGAGCTGGATAACCAATCTTGGCATAACCGATACCGTTCTCATCGAAGAATGCTTTCAACTCGTCCTTGTGAGCATCGCTTACCTGGATGACAACACCTGGGTTCTCTGCGAAGAGAGTCTTGATGATGTCGGCATCTGCGATGTCGTGGAGGTTGATCTTCATACCGCCCTCTACGTTGGCGAATGTCATCTCGAGGAGAGTTGTAATCAAACCACCGGCACTGATATCGTGACCAGCCATTACCCAGCCGCGGTTGATGAGTTCCTGTACAGCGTTGAAGCAGTCAACGAAGTACTCTGGGTTCTTGACGGTAGGAACATCGCTGCCCACCTTGCCCAGACTCTGAGCGAAAGCAGAACCACCGAGACGCTGCTCGTCGAAACTGAAGTCGATATGGTAGAGGCTAGAGTTCTTGTCGTTAACGAGAACTGGGCTAACCACCTTCTTGACATCTGAAACCTCACCACCAGCACTTACGATAACGGTACCCGGAGCGATGATCTTCTCGCCGTTAGGATACTGCTGGGTCAAAGAGAGAGAGTCCTTACCTGTTGGTACGTTTACGTGGATGGCGCAGCAGAAGTCTGACAAAGCCTTCACACCCTCGTACAGACGGGCATCCTCACCCTTCTGACTGCGGCAAGGCCACATCCAGTTGGCTGAGAGGCTGATGCTGTCCATGCCATCTGCCAATGGAGCCCATACGATATTGGTCAATGACTCTGCTACAGAGAGTACAGAACCTGCCTTAGGATCGGCAAGACCAGCCTGAGGTGCATGACCCATTGCTGTTACGATACCCTTCTCGCCACGGTAGTCGAGTGCTACGACACCACAGTCTGAGAGTGGCAACTGAATCTGACCCTGACCCTGCTGACGGGCAATCTTACCTGTTACGGAACGGTCAACCTTGTTGGTCAACCAGTCCTTACAAGCCACAGCCTCCATCTGGAGAACACGCTGCAAGTACTCGTCGAGGTTATCTGCAGAATAAGTTACATCTTCATATTTACGCTCTACGGTCTCATCTACCATCACAGTCTTAGGAGTATGACCGAACATCTGAGCTACATCGAGGTCGAATGGCTTCACACCGTCAGCCTGCTTGAAGCTGAAGTGAGCATCGCCTGTAGTCTCACCAACCACGTACATTGGAGCACGCTCACGGTCGGCAATCTTCTGAACCTCGCTGATATACTTCTCGTCGATGAGCAAGCCCATGCGCTCCTGGCTCTCGTTGGCGATGATTTCCTTGGCGCTCAAAGTCTTGTCGCCGATAGGCAACTTAGACATATCGATTTCGCCACCGCACTCTTCTACCAACTCAGAGAGACAGTTCAAGTGACCGGCTGAACCGTGGTCGTGGATGCTGACTACTGGGTTCTCATCGTTCTCAACGAGTGCACGAACCAGGTTGTAGGCACGTTTCTGCATCTCAGGGTTGGCACGCTGAACAGCGTTCAACTCGATACCATTGCTGTAACGGCCTGTATCTACAGAAGAAACAGAACCACCACCGAGACCGATGCGATAGTTATCACCACCTACTACGACAACCTTGTTGCCCTTCTGTGGCTCACCCTTCTTATAGTCACGCTTCTTGCCGTAGCCTACACCACCAGCAAGCATGATTACCTTATCGTATGCATACTTCTCACCATTCTCCTCGTGCTCGAATGTAAGCACAGAACCAGTGATGAGAGGCTGACCGAACTTGTTACCGAAGTCTGATGCACCGTTAGAAGCCTTGATCAGAATCTGCTCTGGAGTCTGATAGAGCCACTTACGTACTGGCATGATATCTTCCCAGTCGCGCTCAACATCGCTCTTGCCGTTGTCATCCTTCAGGCGAGGATAAGCAGTCATGTAGCAGGCTGTACCTGCGATAGGCCATGAACCTACACCACCACCCATACGGTCGCGGATTTCACCACCCGTACCGGTAGCAGCACCATTGAAAGGCTCTACAGTAGTAGGGAAGTTGTGAGTCTCAGCCTTCAGAGAGATAACACTCTCGATATCCTTCACCTGGAAGAAATCGCTGGTAGTCTGATCGGCTGGAGCAAACTGCTCGATAACAGGACCCTGAGAGAAAGCCACGTTGTCCTTGTAAGCAGAGAGGATCTTGTTAGGATTCTCGTTGGTGGTCTTCTTGATCATGTTGAAGAGAGAAGACTCCATCTCCTTACCGTCGATGATAAACTGGCCGCCGAAAATCTTGTGGCGGCAGTGCTCTGAGTTGATCTGTGCGAAACCGAAGATTTCGCTGTCGGTGAGAGGGCGTCCGTTCTCTTTCTCCAGCTTGTGGAGATAAGCCATTTCGTCCTCGCTGAGGGCAAGACCCTCTTCCTCGTTATACTTCTCGAGGTCATCGACGTACTTGATAGGTTCTGGCTGGTGATTCACGGTGAACACATCCTGTCCGATACCGTTGTACATACGCTGGAGCATAGGGTCGTGCTCAGCGTCTTCGCTATCTACAGGGAAGTACTCCTCGATACGCGAAATGCCGTTAAGACTCATGTTCTGAGTAATCTCAACGGCATTCGTACTCCAAGGAGTAATCATTTCACGGCGTGGGCCGACATAGAAGCCCTGCAACTGCTGGGCGTCCTCTAAAGTCGCGTCACCATAAAGCCAACAAAGTTCATTGATTTCGTCCTGAGATGGTTTGTGGTCAATCTCGGTCGCAATCACACTCTTAGATGGAGTTCTAAAAAAAAGAATCATACTTGCTTTCTTTTATATTATTAATGTATTTATTTCTTTTCGAGTGCAAAGATAGTGCAATTTCAAGACACTACAAAATAAAACACTGTTTTTTATGTTTTTTTTGTTGAGATTTGAGCTATTCTTACCTTGAGAGGCTACATTTGACGGTTTAGCTATAAGAAAAGTGCTTTCTGTTGCCTTTTTTGGTTAAAAAGGTGATAAATAAAGATTTAGAGGTTAAAAATGTCTAAATGCATTTGACAAATATTGTTTATTCGAGTCTTATCTGTAACTTTGCAAGTGAAAGAAGTGAATCAGTTTCTATAATGCCCTAAAATGTAGAAACTTCCGGATAACGGATAAAAGCCGGGAGAACTCTAATATAATAGGAGGTAGAAAGCGACGTTAAGATATACTATAATCAATTAATAATAACAAGAAAATTTAAATTAGAAAGAATATGAAACAGACAAAGTTAATGGTAATGGCAATGATGGCTGTAGCTCTGATGGCTACAAGCTGTGCAAGTAAGAAGGATCTTCAGAATTGCCAGAATGAGAATAAGGAATTGTCAAGCAACTATCAGGCTACCAAGGAAAAGCTGGCAGCTACAGAGGCTAGTCTGGCGGCAGCTCAGGAGCAGCTCGCTACTGCAAAGAGCGATTACGCTAAGTTGCAGAACTCACTTGACAAGAGTTTGAACAATGCAAGCCAGAACAACGTGAGCATTGAGAAACTCGTTGACCAGATCAACGAGAGTAACCAGTATATCCGCCACCTGGTTGAGGTAAAGAGCAAGAGCGATTCGCTCAACATGGTTCTTACCAACAACCTGACCCGCTCTTTGAGCAAGGAAGAGATGAAGGAAGTTGATGTTCAGGTTCTGAAGGGTGTAGTTTACATCTCTCTGGCTGACAATATGCTCTATCAGAGTGGTAGCTATGAGGTAAACAGCCGTGCTCAGGAAACATTGAGCAAGATTGCTAAGATCATCACAGACTACAAGGATTACGATGTGCTCGTAGAGGGTAATACCGATAACGTACCAGTAAGCACTACAAGTGCCAAGATGAAGAATATCCGCAACAACTGGGACCTCTCTGCTCTCCGTGCAGCTTCTGTTGTTCAGTACTTGCAGGATCACTTCGGTGTAAATCCTAAGCGCCTTACTGCTGGTGGTCGTGGTGAGTACAACCCTGTAACAACTAACGATACAGAGGTAGGCAAGCAGCGCAACCGCCGCACTCAGATTATCATCACTCCTAAGCTCGACCAGTTCATGGACTTGATCGACAAGGCTCCAGAGGAGAAGTAAAAAGGCTATTTAAAGGTAAAAAGGTAAAAGGGTAAAAAAGTAAATAGATGAGGCATCAATGAGTTGTTAAAGACTTATTGGTGCCTTTTTAGGTATAAATATACAGGTTTTATGTTTTGAGTACGTAAAAAAGTGCTTTTTGTTATCATTTTGCTAGAATTATTCTTAATTTCCTTTCTTTTCTTGATTATTTTTATTAATTTTGCAGGCAAAATATCAAGGGGCCACTTGGCTGCCCTGATTATTGTACATTGTAAATTATTAATTATACATTATATTGTGTTATGGAAAAGATTAAGATGACAACTCCATTGGTAGAGATGGACGGTGATGAGATGACAAGAATTCTCTGGAAGATGATTAAGGATGAACTCATTCTTCCTTTCGTTGATTTGAAGTCTGAGTATTATGATCTCGGTCTGCCTTATCGCGACCAGACCAATGACCAGGTAACCATCGACTCTGCTGAGGCGGCTAAGAAATATGGCGTGGCTGTGAAGTGTGCTACTATCACTCCTAATGCACAGCGTATGGACGAGTATAAACTCCACAAAATGTGGAAGAGCCCTAATGGAACTATCCGTAGCATCATGGACGGTACCGTATTCCGTGCTCCTATCACCATCCCAAGTATCCACCCTTGTGTAAAGAACTGGGAGAAGCCTATTACCATCGCCCGTCATGCTTACGGCGATGTATACAAGAGCGTGGAACTTCGTGCTGATGAGCCAGGTACAGCCAAACTCGTGTTCGAGGGTAAGAGCGGCAAGAAGCAGGAGATTGAGATTCATTCTTTCGATGGTGCTGGCGTTATCCAGGGCATGCACAATACTGATAAGAGTATCCGCAGCTTTGCTCACAGCTGCTTCAAGTTTGCCATTGATACCAAGCAGGATCTCTGGTTTGCTACCAAGGATACCATCTCTAAGACTTATGATGCCCAGTTCCGTAAAATCTTTGAGGAAGTATATGAGAGCGACTATAAAGAGAAGTTTGCAGAACTCGGTATCGAGTATTTCTATACATTGATTGATGATGCTGTGGCTCGTGTTATCCGCAGCAAGGGCGGCTTTATCTGGGCTTGCAAGAACTATGACGGTGATGTGATGAGCGATATGCTCAGTACAGCCTTCGGTTCTCTGGCGATGATGACTTCCGTATTGGTTTCTCCTGACGGCAAGTATGAGTATGAGGCAGCTCATGGTACCGTGACCCGTCACTACTATCGCTACCTGAAGGGTGAAGATACATCTACTAACCCAATGGCTACCATCTTTGCATGGAGCGGTGCGTTGAGAAAGCGTGGCGAACTGGATGGCATCAAGGAACTTCAGAACTTTGGCGACCAGTTGGAGGCTGCATGTTTCGATACTTTGAATGATGGTATCGCTACCAAGGATCTCGTAAACCTGATGGAAGGTGTTGAGGCTAAGGCAGTAAACTCTGCCGGCTTTATCGCTGCCATCCGCGAGCGTCTGGAAAAGCGATTGGCATAAAAACAATAAGACCTGGGGTGATTAACCTCAGGTCTTATTGTTTTAGTTATTTTTAGTTTAAATCTTGATTCTTTTTCTTGCGTTTACGCAAAGCGTCTGAATAAACCTTAAACAAATCAATGTTCAGCAAGCCATACTGTGGTCTTGCCTTGCTTGTTTAATTCCTCTTTGATGATTTCACCGATTAAGGGAATTGCATTTACTTTATCTTTCATACTCTTTCAGTTGTGTTATATGCTCACTTATAGTTATATCGGGTGCAAAAGTAGTATTTCTGTTTCTAACTAGCAAAGAAACATGTAGCGAATTTGGAAACACTAAGTTAAAATGTGTAACAAAATAACCGTTTTTTTATATTTTTTTCTCTAAAGAACTAAATGTCACGAAATTGTAACCGAATGTAACGCTTATTACGAAAGAAAAGTCGTAATTTTGCAGCGATATTTTAAATAACATGAAATATGGAAGAGAATATGAAAAGAATACTTGTTGTTGATGATGAGCAAGACTTGTGTGAGATTCTGAAATTCAATCTCGAAACAGAAGGATATGAGGTAGAGACTGCCAATTCTGCAGAAGAGGCTTTGGAGATGGACATCGCTTCGTTCGACCTGCTGCTGTTGGACGTCATGATGGGAGGAATGAGCGGTTTCCAGCTGGCTAAGCAGTTGAAGGACAATCCGATGACAGCCAATGTTCCGATTATCTTCCTTACAGCCCGAGATACGGAAAACGATACGGTTACTGGATTCAATATCGGTGCCGATGATTATATCTCGAAACCTTTCTCTATCCGAGAGGTGATGGTCAGAGTGCGTGCCGTCTTGCGCCGTACGGCTGAACAGGCTGGCGATGCTGATGAATCGAAGATCATCAACTATCAGGGACTGCAGCTGAATCTGGACAAGAAGACGGTGAGCATCGATGGTGAGGCTATCCCTTTCACCAAGACCGAGTTCGAACTCCTGCGTCTTTTCCTCGAAGAGCGCGGCAAGGTGTTCTCCCGTCAGGAACTTATCGACCGGGTATGGCCTAAGGATGTGATGGTACTCGACCGCACGGTGGATGTCAACATCACCCGTATGAGAAAGAAGATTGGTAAGTTTGCCAAGTGCATCGTTACCCGTCTGGGGTTCGGTTATTATTTTGATGCGTAATTAAAATGTTTAAGTTAAATAGTGTAGGTAGAAAGTTGTACTTCAGTGTGCTGGCGGTGTTCCTTGTGTTCGCTGTCAGTTTTATCGTGTTCCAGCAGGCACGAGAGAAACAGTATAAAATAGGTACGCTTACTATCAAACTGGAAAATTATAATGAACTGCTGGCAGAAGATCTGGCGCTCTCTCCTGGTGAAGGAATTATTCTGCAGGATAGCCTTCACGATAAGAATTTAACTGTGGCTCAGGAAAAGTTGCAGGCTTTTGTCCGAGGACATGAAAGCAAGGATCTTCGTGTTACGCTGGTGCGCCCGAACGGTAAGGTGATTTATGACAACATGAGTTCCGACTATGATCATTTTGCCAACCATGCTAAGCGTGAGGAAATAGCAGAGGCCTTGAAAAACAGGGTAGGCTCAAGCGTGGAGCGACAGTCTAAAACCCTGAAGCATGATTATTTCTATGTGGCTTCTTATTTTCCGGAAAGCAAGCTCATCATCCGTACGGCACTACCTTACAATAATGATTTGGCAAAATCGCTGCAGGCCGACCAGCATTTCATCTGGTTTGCCATCGTTGCCGTCATTCTGCTTACCATCGTGCTCTACCGTTTTACGGACCGTCTGGCTAAGAATGTTTCCAAACTGAGCATCTTTGCTTATAAGGCAGACCACAACGAGAGTCTGGAGGTGGAAGATCTCGCCAAGTTCCCTAACGATGAGTTGGGCGAGATAGCTGAGCGCATCATCAAGATGTATAAGCGCATACAGACCACCCGACGTGAACAGGATGTACTGAAGCGGCAGCTTACCCAGAATATTGCTCACGAATTGAAGACTCCTGTAGCAAGTATTCAGGGTTATCTGGAAACGATACTCGACAATCCGCATATCAACGAAGAGATGAAGTCGCAGTTTCTGCAGCGCTGTTATGCCCAGAGCGAACGCCTCACCTCTCTGCTCCGCGACATCTCAACCCTGAACCGGTTGGATGACGGTTCGGATATGATAGATTTCGAGGCGGTAGACATTACGCAAATGGTGAGTGAAATAGCCCATGAGACGGCGCTGGAAAGAGAGTCGCACAAGATGACTTTTGAGAATCTTCTTCCCGACCAGCATATTATTGTGAAGGGTAACCGCAGTCTGCTCTATAGTGTGTTCCGCAATCTTACCGACAATGCCATAGCTTATGCCGGCGAAGGGCGTAAGATAACGTTGAGTGCCAAGGAGCAGGGCAATAAGTGGCATTTCATCTTCTGTGATAACGGTCAGGGTGTTCCTGCCGAGCATCTCTCCCGTCTTTTCGAACGTTTCTATCGGGTAGATAAGGGACGCAGCCGCAAGATGGGTGGCACCGGTTTGGGTCTTGCCATCGTCAAGAATGCCGTTCTCCTACATGGCGGAACCATCCGGGTGAGCAATCAACTGGAAGGCGGCTTGAAGTTTGAATTTACGCTTAAGAAATAAAAATGTTTTTTGAATAAAATATCTAAGCGGCAAATATCAATAATCAAGTGGCTGATAAAGGTACTTAAGTATAAAGAAAGGCAAGACTTCTGGGAAACTTCTGAATGAGGTTTTACAGAAACCTTGCCTTTTTTGTGTTTTAGAACATTTTTGTTTTCTTTTTGTAAACTTTGCTTAAATCTATTGTTTCTGACTTTTTTCTATTAAAAGTGTATACAATATTTCTAAATGTTGACGAAAATCAAGAAAAACTAACTTTTTTCTATAAAAATATCGGTAAAGTTTGCATTAATTCAATACTTTTCCTTATCTTTGCACCCGTAAAGCAACGAGAGAGGCTTAAAAAGAGTAAGAAGAGAAAAAATAATAATTTAAAGTTATATAAGAGTTGTTTAATTAGTTAGAGAAGATTTTATGGAAAAAAGATTGCTTTTCTTGTTAGTCAATCTCTTCCTTTTTGTGGGGGGGGTATTGGCTCAAACGAAAGTAACAGGTACCGTAGTTTCTCAGGAAGATGGTGAACCTGTCATTGGTGCATCTGTCGTAGTCGCTGGAGCGGCACGTACAGGTACCGTCACCGATATTGACGGTCACTTCTCTTTGGAGGTACCTGCTGGTAAGAAACTTGTAGTTAGCTACATCGGTATGCAGAGCCAGACCTTGACTCCAGCCGCCAAGATGACTATCCGCCTGAAGGCAGATAGCAAGAGTTTGGGCGAGGTGGTTGTAACGGGTATGCAGAAGATGGATAAGCGTTTGTTTACTGGTGCTACTACAAAAATTTCTGGCGACAAGACAAAGTTGGATGGTGTCGCAGACATCAGTCGTGCCTTGGAAGGTAAAGCGGCCGGTGTGTCTGTGCAGAACGTCTCAGGTACTTTCGGTACAGCTCCAAAGATTCGTGTGCGTGGCGCTACTTCTATTTATGGTAGCTCAAAACCTCTTTGGGTGGTAGATGGTGTTATCATGGAGGACGTAACTGAGGTTGATGCTGATGATTTGTCTTCTGGTAACGCTGAGACCCTTATATCTTCAGCCATAGCAGGTCTGAATGCTGATGATATTGAAAGTTTCCAGATTTTGAAGGATGGTTCTGCTACCTCTATTTATGGTGCACGTGCCATGGCTGGTGTCATCGTTGTTACAACCAAGAAAGGTAAAGCTGGTACAAACCGTATCAACTATACAGGTGAATTCACCATGCGTTTGAAGCCAAGCTACCGCAATTTCAATATCATGAATTCTCAGGATCAGATGGGTGTATATCGTGAGATGTACAACGATGGCTATTTCTCTTTTGAAAAGAGTTATCGTGCTTCTAACAGTGGTGTCTTTGGCAAGATGTATCACCTGATGAATACATATGATTCGAAGACGGGAACTTTTGGATTGCCTAATACTGAGGAGGCGATGAATAGCTATCTCCAGAAGGCTGAATACCAAAATACTGACTGGTTTGACTTACTCTTCAGTAATAGTATCTCCCAGAATCATTCCGTCAGCATGTCTACTGGTACCGATAAGGCTCAGTATTATACATCTTTCAGTGTGATGAACGATCCAGGATGGTCTAAGCAGAGCAAGGTACAGCGTTATACAGCCAATGTAAATGCTCTTTACAATATTTCGAAGAAATTGTCTTTCAATGCCATAGCTAATGCTTCCTATCGTAAGCAGCGCGCTCCTGGTACTACTTCACAGTCTGTAAATAATGTGACAGGTGAGGTGTCTCGTGATTTTGATATCAACCCATATTCTTATGCGTTGAACACTTCTCGTACCATGGATCCTAATGAACTCTATGTGCGTAACTACGCTCCGTTCAATATTTTCCGTGAATTGGAAAACAACTATTTGAGTTTGGATGTGGTTGACATGAAATTCCAGGGCGAATTGAAATATAAGCCAATCTCTAAAGTAGAACTCGCAGTATTGGGCGCTTACAAGTATTCTACAACGACCAATGCCGCTACCATTACTGACCAGAGTAATCAGGCTTGGGCCTATCGTGCGATGGATGATGCTACGATGCGTGATGCAAACCCATGGCTGTATACTGATCCAGACAAGGCAAACTCTTTGCCATTCTCTGTATTGGAAAAGGGTGGTTTTTATCGTGAGACCAAATATAAGATGAATAGCTGGGACTTCCGTGCCACAGCTAGCTATAATGATGTATACAACAAAGACCATATCGTGAACTTATTCGGTGGTTTGGAAATCAATTCACTCGACCGTAGCCGTTCTTATTTTAATGGCGTTGGCATGCAGTATGATATGGGTTATCTCCCTGCTTTCAACTATAACTTCTTCAAGCAGTTGGCGGAGGAGAATGGTCAATATTATAGTTTGGATAATTCATATCAGCGTGAGGCTTCTTTCTTTGGTACTGCCACCTATTCTTATAAGGGTCGCTACACAATTAATGGTACCATTCGTTATGAGGGTTCCAATAAGTTGGGTAAGAGTCGCTCAGCTCGTTGGTTGCCTACTTGGAACGTGTCTGGAGCATGGAATGCTCATGAGGAGAGTTGGTTTGCTAAGTTAAATCCTGTTCTTTCCCATCTTACATTAAAAGCATCATATTCATTGACAGCTGATCGAGGTCCTGCTTCCGTTTCTAACTCGTTGGTAGTGATACAGAGTTACAACCCTTGGCGCCCATTTGCCGGTGACAAGGAGACTGGACTTGAGATTTATCGCTTGGGTAATGATGATTTGACCTATGAAAAGAAGCATGAGTTGAACCTCGGTTTGGATATGGGCTTTTTGAATAACCGCATTAATGTGACTTTCGATTGGTATCGCCGCAACAATTATGATTTGATTGGTCCTAAGCGTACCATGGGTATTGGTGGTGAGATCTATAAATATGCCAATGTGGCAAGTATGCGTTCACATGGTGAGGAGTTGACTATTTCCACTCGCAACATTGAGACCAAGGATTTTAAATGGAGTACCGACTTCATTTTCTCTCACTCAAAGAATACTGTAACCGACTTGGATTCACGTGCTAACATCATGCAGATGATTACAGGTACCGGTTTCACAATGAATGGCTATCCTGTTCGCTCTTTGTTCTCTATTGATTTCAAGGGATTGAACAAAAAAGGTCTGCCTATCGTTGTGAATCAGAATGGCGAGGAGACAAGCTATGGTGGCGATCTCTACTTCCAGTCAACTACAACAGATTACTTGAAGTATGAAGGTCCAACAGACCCAACCATTAACGGCAGTTTCGGAAACACCTTCTCTTATAAGGGTTTTAAACTGAATGTGTTCATTACATACGCTGCAGGAAATAAAGTACGTCTTGATCCAGCTTTCAGTTCTTCATACTCAGACATGACTGCCATGCCAAAGGAATTTATAAATCGTTGGACTCAAGCCGGTGATGAAGCTTATACGGATGTGCCAGTCATAGCAGACCAGCGCATGAAGCAGAATGACAATTATATTGGTTATCTTTATAATGCATATAACTATTCTACGGCTCGCGTAGCTAAGGGTGATTTCATTCGCATGAAGGAGATTTCTTTGGCTTATGATTTCCCAGGCAAGTGGATTCAGGCCCTTCGCTTGAACAGCGTTAATTTGAAACTTCAGGCTACTAACTTGTTCTTGATTTATTCAGACAAGAAGTTGCACGGACAGGATCCTGAGTTTTTCAACACTGGTGGTGTGGCAACCCCAATGCCACGTCAGTTTACATTGACATTAAGAGTAGGACTTTAAAGAAAGAGAGATAATTATGAAAAAGAATAAATTATATATAGCATCGGTGGCTTTTGCGGCATTGTCATTGGTCACATCATGCGACAGCTTCCTGGACAAGTTGCCAGATGATCGTGCCGAGGTAAATACCGAGGAAAAGGTGACCTCTCTGCTTGTGTCTGCTTACCCAACTGCAAGCAGCAATCTGATATTGGAATGGAGCTCAGATAATTATGCAGACAATGGAAAGCAGTATAGTACCAATCAGGAAATAGAGCAGGTTTATCGTTTTCAGCCAATTACAGCTCAAACCAATGATTGCCCAAAGAGTTTGTGGAATGGTTATTATGCTGCAGTTGCAGCAGCCAACCAGGCTTTGGCTTCCATCGATGAGATGGGTAATCCAGCATCGCTAAAGGCGCAGAGAGCTGAGGCTTTGCTCTGTCGTGCCTATAGCATGTATCGTCTTGCTACAACTTTCTGTATGACTTATAATCCAGATAATGCAGAGAAGTGCATGGGACTTCCTTATCCAACAAAGCCTGAGACAACTGTAAACCCTGATTATAAGCGTGGTACACTGAAGCAACTTTATGAGCAGATTGATGCAGATATTGAGGCTGCCTTGCCTGATGTGAGCGATGATATCTATACCCAGCCTAAGTATCATTTCAACCAGAAGGCTGCGTATGCTTTTGCTGCTCGTTTCAACCTGTACTATATGAACTATGACAAAGTGATAAAATATGCTGACAAGGTGCTTGGAGCAAATCCAGCCTCTTTGTTGCGCAACTATGTGCCTTTTATGTCTTTGTCTAATTCAGAGGATATGGAGAATCGCTATATTTCTTCATCAGAGAACGCCAATCTCTTGTTGATGACGGCAGGTAGTAAAATTGGTAGAAATATCAGTGGTAGTGAAGCGCGTTTTTGTCACAATCAAAATGTAGGTCTGTATGAAACGATTTGGGCTAAGATGCCATGGGGAAGGGGATCCAAAGACAATACTCTCTACCAGTCAAACTTGTTGTTTGGCAATAACCGTATTCTTATCTTCCCAAAGATGTTTGAACATTTTGAGTTTACCGACAAGATAAACCAAACTGGATATGTTCATGTTGTAGATGCTGTGTTCACTACTGATGAAACCCTTCTTTGTCGTGCTGAGGCTTATGCCATGAAGAAGGATTATGATAATGCGGTGAAAGATATCAATACTTGGATTGTGTCGCATACTGGGACTGCGAATGGTACGGCAAAACGCCCAACAATGACAGTTGAAAGTATCAAGACTTTTATCGAAAGCTTGCCGTATGCACCTGTTACACCAAAATCCAATTCGGAGCATAGCATTCGTAAGACATTCCATCCACAGGGATTCACGGTTGAGGCTGGTACCCAAGAGGATATTTTGCAATTCATCTTACAGATGCGTCGACTGGAGACCCTGTATCAAGGTCTTCGTTTCCTTGACATCAAGCGCTATGGCATTGAGTTCAGCCATGATGTTGACGAAGAGTCTCCTATTGTATTCAAGGCTGGTGACTTGCGAGGTGCGATTCAATTGCCAGATGATGTAATTGAGGCAGGATTACCTGCAAATCCAAGAGAAGAGTCTAACAAATAAAAAATGAGTAAACTATGAAATATATAAAATTATTCATACTGATAGCGTCAGTCTCTCTGTTTGCTGCCTGCTCAGACGATAGTCTTGATTCTAAGAGTATTTTCGATACGCAGAATAAGGAAGAGCAGAATGACTTTGACAAGTGGCTCAAGACCAATTATGTGGATACTTATAATATCCGCTTTAACTATCGATATAGTGACAAGGAGACGGACAACCAGTATAATCTTGCACCTGCCGATTTTAGTAAATCTAAGGCATTGGCTATTATGGTCAAGCATATTTGGCTGGATGCTTATAAGGAAGTGATGGGCGATCAGTTTATGAAGACCTATTCCCCTCGTGTGATGCAGTTGGTTGGCTCAGCAGCTTATGATTCCCAGTCTTCTATTGTGATGGGTACTGCCGAGGGTGGATTGAAGGTAACTTTGTATAACGTAAACATCATCGACATTGATAATCCAATCATAGATCCAGAAACTCCTTTTGTTGACAAGACGAAAGGTACATACGATCTGAATTACTGGTTCTTCCATACAATGAATCATGAGTTCTGCCATATTCTGACTCAGAAAAAGAATTATTCTACTGAGTTCCAGACAGTTTCTGCCGGCAAGTATCAGACTTCAGGTTGGGTGAATGTAGAGGATAAAGAAGCTCCATCCATGGGATTTGTATCCGGTTATGCCAGCGGTGAGTATAATGAGGACTTTGCTGAGATTTTTGCCCAATATGTAACCCATTCAGAAGCAGCATGGCAAAAAATACTGAGTGCAGGTATTGTATACGAAACAGATGCAAATGGCGATTATGTGCTTGATGCAGACGGCAATCCTATAGTGAAGGATGCAAGTGGCTATAAAGCTATTATTCAGAAATTTAACATTCTCAAGGAATATTTTGCCAACACTTGGGGCATGGATATTACCAAGCTTCGTGAAGTTATCTTGCGTCGTACGGCAGAAGTAAAGGCAATGGATTTAGAAACATTAAAGTAAGACGGATATGAAAAGAATATATAACATATTATTTACGCTGATTGCGATCTTGTCTTTCACATCTTGTTCCAACGACATAGATGAAGTGTTCGACAAACCTTCTGCAGAGCGAGTGAATGATGCAATAGCAGAGTATAAGACGGTTCTTACTTCTGCAGAGAATGGATGGCTGATGAAATATTATCCTAAGGCTAATACCAAGTATGGTGGATATAATCTGTTGTTGAAATTTGGAACAGATGGAAATGTTACTGCCATGAGCGATGCTTTGGGTGCAGACACGAAAGCCACATCACATTATAAATTGGAGCAGAGTGCTAGTATCGTTCTGTCTTTTGATGAGTATAATAAGGTGATTCATTTCTTCTCCGATCCAGCTAACCCTGATGGTATTGGTGATAATGGTAAGGGTATGGAAGGTGACTTGGAGTTCCGGGTGCTTACCGCCACTGCTGATTCTGTAGTCATGCTTGGCAAGAAGCGTGGTACAAAAATAGTGATGACTCCTATGGCGAAGGATGCCGATTGGGCTGAGACCATTAGTCATATAGATGATTTGGAGCAGGAGATGCAGTTCCCTAGATATACTTGCGAGGTGAATGATGTCAAGTATGTAGCTACATCAAGCTATCGTACCATTACTTTCACTAGTTCTAATGCCGAGGATGGCTCTACCACGATTCCTTATATCGTAACAGCCAAGGGGATTGAGTTTTATAAGCCAATAACTCTTAATGGCGTTACTATCAAGGGATTCAACTATAAAGGGGGCGATAACTATGAGTTTGAATCCACAGATGCCGCTGTAAAGATGTTGGGCGTTGTTCCTCCTATCAGTGAGCAGGTTATCAGTGGAGACTGGTTCTTCTCTGTAGCTAATATGGGTAGCTATACTCAGGCGTATTGGAATGCTGGTAACGAGGAGGTTTCTAAGCATTATTCTCCTTGCCTTTTTGCTGCTTTTACCACTTCTGCGTTTAATGACTATGCAGGACATTGGGGAATCTTTTTCAATGTGGCAGGCTATGCTTCGTTCATAGACATTACTCCTACTATCGTTGACGATGATCATATCTCATTTGCTTGTCCTGGCAAGTTTAATGCGAATGGTCAGTATTTCTATAGTTGGGGTCAGATGTATATGATTTATGCACTGACTGGTGATCAGGGAAGTCATGCAGCCGGCGTGGCCAAGACTTATAAAATCGAGTTGCTGGAAGGTACATCGAAACAGCCTTCTTCTATAAAGTTGACTGATGAGAGTAATCCAAATAACTGGTTTGTCTTGACAACTAGTATGCCAGAATCTCTTTTTTAGAGTTCATCCATCATGAAATAAAATTATATACATAATGTTTAATAGGATTCTTTGTGAAAAGAATACATAAAATCTCTCGTCTGGGGGCGTGCTCATTTAAGCACGCCCCTTATTTATTGTTGCGCTCTTTTAAGATGCTGTTTTTTGTAGTATATGCACCTTGGAAGGTGCAAATTTATGCGCAATGTGCACCTTCCAAGGTGCATATATAAATGTTTTTTCTTTTAAAACTCCAAACTTTTTGCTTATTTATTTTTGCTAAAAAGTTTCCTTTGTCTCCAATTTTGTATAGCTGCCAGAGAGTTTTTATTAGTACTTAGCGTTTATTGCCTAGTTATGGAAAAGTATTCTGCCGAGGAATAAGTTGGCTGTTAACCGAAAATAGTGTACAGGCGGATGTAGAACAGCTGACTAGCCGTACACTCGCCAGTTGGCTGTTCTATAGGAACAGTCTGCGTAAATGCCTGTAAAAATGTTGTAAGTAAGGGATAAGGAAATACTCTTCACTCTTCACCTTTCCTTCGGAATCCCCAGTGTTTATGGGTGTTTTGAGGGGTGAAGAGTTCTTGGACACTCTTCACCCACTCTTCACCACTCTTCACCTTAGCTGGTTCGGCGGAGGATGTGTCATAAATTTATGATTCACCCTTTTCTTGTTGTTGGATGAGTAAGGATATGTTGTTGGAAGAGTAAGAATATGTTGTTGAGGCAGTCTGTATCTTCGGTCGCACAACAGCTGTTGTGCGCTTGCATTACAGCTGATATGCACATGCACAACAGGTGATGTGCATGCGATGGTCAACTGTTATGTACCAACATCCAGACTTATGACACACCCTCCTCAGGGACACCTAGCGGTCTTGCGCTGCAATTTACGCCTGCTGGTCTTTGGAATCGGTGAAGAGTGGTGAAGAGTGGGTGAAGAGTGTCTAAGAACTCTTCACCCCTCGGAATGCCGATAAACACAGGGACTTCCGAAGGAAAGGTGAAGAGTGAAGAGTAAAAGCGTGTTCGCTTGCAGATAAAAAATGGGGCGCAAGCTGTTTCCATGAAAGGAATCGCTTGCGCCCCTGATATTATTGCTTATGAGTAAATGAGCATCCTAAGATTAGAACTTGTAGATAGCACCAAATGAAATGTTGCTCGCATCTACGTTAAGTCCGAATGTTGATGAGTTGTCACCATGGTCAGGAGAATAACCTTTGTAACCGAGGAAACCTACCTTTGTGATGAAGTTTACGTGGTCTGAAAGCTTAACAGCCAAACCTGGCTTGATGCCTACCTCGTAAGAATCGCCACCGCCCTTGCTGTAACTGCTGTAACCGATTGTACCCTCTACGAAGAGGTTAACCAACTTGGTTTCTACGGCTGTGTAACGTACGTAAGGAGCTACAGTGAATGTTGTAGCTTCACCTACAGGAGAAAGCTTGCAAACTTCGCCCTTCTTGATACCAATCTCGAGACCAGCCTCCCACTTGTTGTTGAATTCGTAACCGATTTCAGGCATCAGGGTGTAAGCTGTCTTGCTGTCACCACCACCGATCTTGTTGCTGGAAATACCAGCTGTACCACCGATGTAAACCTGTGCGCTAGCGCAAACTGAAACGAGAGCCATAGCAAGGCTCAACATAATCTTCTTCATAATCAATCTTTTCTTTTAATTATTACTTTCTTTTATCACTCTAATCAGGTAGCTTTTCAGCCCCTTTATTTATGATAGCAAAGCACATCCCAGACATGCCCTGCACTCTCTAATTCGGCGGCAAAGGTATAGGAAATAACTTAAAACTCAAAACTATTTCTCAGTTTTTCTTGCAAAACAAGCCGTATTGTTGATGTAAATCAAGAAAATCGGGCGTGCTGAATGTATCTAAAGCTATTTCTGCTGCAAAGCTACGATTTTTTAGTGAAACCGCCAAATAATATGAGGGAATATTTGGGCAAACCAACTTTTTTCTCTATCTTTGCATGAACAAACAGTTTGAATCTTTTTTTATTAATATCATAAATGAATCAATTTACAAAGCTGATAGCAGCCCAGCTCAATCTGAAGGAGCAGGCTGTAGAAAATACTCTGGCGCTGCTCGAAGAGGGCTGCACCATTCCGTTTATCTCGCGATACCGCAAGGAGAAAACCGGTAATATGGACGAGGTAAACATTGAAGCCATCGCACAGGCTAACGAGAAACTCTCTGAGATGGCGAAGCGAAAAGAGACTATCCTCAAAACCATCGAGGAACAGGGAAAACTCTCGGATGAACTGAAAAAACGCATCGAACAGTGCTGGGATGCCACCGAACTGGAAGATATCTATCTTCCTTATAAGCCAAAGCGCCGCACCCGTGCACAGATAGCACGTGAGGCAGGCTTGGAGCCTCTGGCACAGCTGCTCCTCTTCCAGCGTGAGCGCAATCCGGAACAGGCTGCCAGGAAGTTTGTGGGCGATAAGGTGAAGGATGTGGAGGCTGCACTTCAGGGTGCCAAGGACATCATCGCCGAAACCGTAAGCGAGAATGAGCAGAGCCGCAATCAGATTCGCGGTGAGTTCAGACGCGGTGCCATCATCACTTCTAAGGTGGTAGCCAAGAAGAAGGATGAGGAAGAGGCGCAGCGCTTCTCCGACTATTTCGATTTCTCAGAACCATTGAAGAAATGTTCTTCGCACCGACTGTTGGCTATGCGTAGAGGCGAGGCGGCAGGATTCTTGCGTGTCAGCATCTCGGCTGATGATGAGCAGTGTCAGGATAAACTGAAGCGCCACTATGTACATGGTTTCGGTGAGTGCCAGACGCTGGTGGGTGAAGCGGTGGATGATGCCTTCAAGCGACTGCTGAAGCCTAGTATTGAAACCGAATTTGCTGCGCTCAGCAAGCAGAAGGCGGATGAGGAGGCTATTGTGGTCTTCGCCGAAAACCTGCGCCAGCTTCTGTTGGCGGCTCCTCTCGGACAGAAACGCGTGATGGCGGTTGATCCGGGTTTTGCCAATGGTTGCAAGACTTGCTGTCTCGATGCGCAGGGCAATCTGATTCATCATGAAATCGTTTATCCTCATCCTCCCCGCAACAGGAAGAGCGAGGCAACGGCTGCCATCCAGCGTATGGTTAAGATGTATCAGGTGGAGGCAATGGCTGTAGGTAACGGTACGGCAAGCCGCGAAACCAGCGACTGGCTGCATAGTATCGATTTCGTTCATCCGGTAGATATCTATGTGGTGAGCGAGGATGGCGCTTCTATCTATTCGGCTTCGAAGATTGCAAGAGATGAGTTCCCGGATGAGGATGTTACCGTGCGTGGTGCTGTGAGCATCGGACGAAGACTGATGGATCCGCTTGCAGAATTGGTGAAGATTGATCCGAAGAGCATCGGTGTGGGACAGTATCAGCATGATGTGGACCAGACTCAGTTGAAGAAGAGTCTGGATACGGTGGTGATGAGTTGTGTGAACTCGGTGGGTGTCAACCTGAATACCGCATCGCAGCATCTGCTGACCTATGTGAGCGGTTTGGGACCTACGCTTGCCAAGAATATCGTGGAATATCGCCGCGAGAATGGAGCCTTTGCTTCCCGTGCCCAGTTGAAGAAGGTGCCACGTCTGGGTCCTTCGGCCTTCGAGCAGTGTGCCGGCTTCCTCCGCATTCCTGGTGCTAAGAATCCTTTGGATAACAGTGCCGTTCATCCGGAGCGCTATGCGCTGGTAGAGCAGATGGCGAAAGATCAGGGCGTAACGGTGAAGCAGCTGGTAGAAGACAAGGCGCTGCAGAAGAAGATTGATATCAGAAAATATGTGAGTGCCGAGGTGGGTATGCCTACTTTGACCGATATCATGGCTGAGCTTGACAAGCCGGGTTTGGATCCTCGTGGTGAGGTAGAGAAGTTTGAGTTTGATGCCAGCATCAAGGAGATAGAGGATTTGCAGGTGGGCATGGTTGTGCCGGGCATTGTTACCAACATTACCAAGTTTGGTGCCTTTGTAGATATAGGTGTCCACAACGATGGTCTGGTTCATGTATCCCAGATGTCAAACCGTTACATTCAGGATCCTTCTGAGGTGGTAAAGCTTCATGAACATGTGATGGTGAGAGTGGCAGAAGTAGATTTGAAGCGCAAGCGCATCGCCTTGTCGATGAAGGGCGTGAAATAGAAAGGATATTCAGAATGAATCAGAATAATAATGGTGATGCTCTCTTGGCAGGGGGCATCACCAGAGATTGTATAGAGTCGGCATATTGCTTTATTCATCAGAAGCTCAGGGTTTTTGAATTTTCCACCAATCCTACGCAGCGTGATGATATAGAGTATGCCATCGCCCAGTATGTAGAGGGCATGAATCCGCAGCTCTATCTTCTTCTTTCTCAAAGCAGAACAGAATTCCTTCTAGACCATGTGAATTTTGAAAAAGATATGCGCGAGGCACAGGAAAAACTGGAAGGGATGATGTAGGTATCTCTCTGCTTAGGGAGAAGGATAAACTGAGTCTCGTTAATTTAAGTTGATGAGGGTGCGTCATAGACTTATGACACACTCTTTTTTTTATCCAGTTACATGCCAGTTACATGAGTTATGCCCAAGTAACGACCTCAAATAGCCGAATTAACGACCGCAAACGACCGCAAATAGCCAAATAACGACTTAAAACGACTTAAAATAGCCGAAAATAGCCGCAAACGACCGCAAATGACCACAAAAACGACCGCAAACGACCACAAATAGCCAAATAACGACTTAAAACGACTTAAAACGACTTATAACGACCGAATATGCCCATATTGTGACTTGACAATCGCAATTATGTAACAAATTAATAATTCAATTCTTGTTCACCTTTTTCTGTAATAATCCATTGTTTTCCACTAATAGTTTTTATAATAAATCCTTCTTTCGCTATTTTTCGAAGAAGATTTCCTATTTTTCTCAGTTTCTCGTCCTGAGTTAAACTTGATGGAAAAACATGTTGTAGTCCCTCATAAACGTCTTGACGTTTGAATCCCATACTTCCTGCATTATGAGCCAATTGCAACAATAACTTTTGGATACTATTTTCTGCAAGACCATTTTCTTTTGTATAGTGTCCTATCTGCTTAGTCATTTTGGCAACTTTTAGCGATATTGTATAGTGTGGTGCACGGCCTTCTATCAAACCCTTTTCATGAAGGTGTTTAGCAGCTTCCTTGGTAATAGGATGATGCTTCTGTACTGCGTCTAACCAAAGGCACTCTTTCAGTGACAAAGAGTTATTTGCTTTTAAGAGATTGGTATATTTCTCATCGATCATTTTGCCATAGATGGTTACCCCAACAGTACGATGCTCATTGTCTATTTCATAATCTGGCATAGGGAAGAAACGATTACGTTGTTCTGTATAAATCTTCTTGATACCACGTCCTACTGTATCAATCATGTTAAAGTTAACCATGCCACGACACAAACAATCGTTACGATAATGAAATTGAGGTCCTTTATGCTCCAGGGCATTTTCTATTGTTCCTGGTATGAAACTGCCACCATTGCCATAATATAAGGTACTAGGACCTTCTACAAAAACAATTCGCTGCTGTAAGGTGTAATCCTGATGTGCGATGGCGTTATGTAATGCCTCTCGTATGGTGTATTCATCATACTGTTTCATGGTGTCTGGGAACAGGGTTCCACCTGGCAACTCACGCATAGTCTTGTTACGTATTTTACTCAACACCTTATCTACGGTCAAGATGAAAGGTATTGTAAAATGCTCATAATCTTGTACGATGCCTTCTTCATCTTCCCATGTCCAAGTGATTTGTGCTACGGCAGGATGAATCTTTTGAATAGAAAGGGGTTTGCCCAATAGTAGAATGGCAGCACGAGTGAGCTTCCCTTCTCGCATCATCATACTATTAGCCAAGAACTCTTCTGTACTCCACGCATCTATTTCTTCGGCAGGAATACTTGACGAACGAACTTTTTTGAACATGACTTTAGCTGTAGCTACTGCCAATTCATCCAAATCATTAATGGTTGCATTGGGTACGAGTTGGGCTGTCCAGTCTGGTATGGGTGGCTGTTGGCGGATAGTATCTTGTTTTGCCTGGTTCAGTGGTTTCAGACTTTCGCCATCACGACCATAAGCCACACCTTTCCAGTGCATTACTATATTGCGTGGTGATGCTGGTATCTGGAATAATAAAACTCGTTTGCCTTCGATATCTAAAGGTACAATATCTCTAAAGATAAGGTTGTCGGTGGTATGTTGAGACATATCTTGCTTCAAACGGTTGAGTGCAACTTCACCATCTTTGAATGTTGTACCGATAATCTGATGTTTTTTGTCCCAAACGCCAAATACAATCCAAGCAAACTCATGGTCACGTAAGTTTGCTTCATTGCTAAGAGCGGAGAAGTATTTGCCCAACTCATCGATATCAAAGTTGGTCTCTGCTTTCTTAAACTCGACAACCTCATTCTCTGAGTGTTCCCAAAGCTTGTTGAATATCTCTATATATTTTTCCATTGTTTCCTTCTTTATTGTTCCTAAATGAGCCTACTTAAAAAGTAAGGCATTGTCTTAGGACACATTTATATTAAAACAGCTACAAAGATAGCATTTTTCTTTGGAAATAGGGTATATATTCAGGAGGAAAATGTATTTTCTTTGTGATTTTTTCAGTTTTGGGTGAAAATCTCTATGTATGGGGCTAAACTAAAGTGGTGTGTGTAATCGCAAGAAATAGTGTGAAAGTATGTGAAATGATACCTTGCTTTTGGCTGTTACTATAGATTAGCATTGAATTATGTTGCCAAAATGTTGGCAATTTCTAGAAACGAAAAATCCTAACTGCTTATTATCAAGCAGTTAGGATTTTCTTCGGTGCGCCTGATAGGACTCGAACCTACACGGCCTGAACCACTAGATCCTAAGTCTAGCGCGTCTACCAATTTCGCCACAAGCGCATTCTTGGGTGCAAAGATACAATAATAATTTGAATAAAAAGAAGAAAAATGAAAAAAATGATGGTTTTACTTGCTTTTTACGAGAAATAATGGTAATTTTGCAAACAGATACTGTTCTATTTTTATTTTGCAAAAAAACGAAGGCTGGACAGTAAGGACAGATAAAAACTAAATAACAGGAATATGAAAAAAGTATGGGTTATGATGCTGGCTACATTGATGGTTTCTTCCACGATGATGGCTGGAAATGTGAAGAAATCAACTACTCTTCCTATTGAGGGAGAGATCGTAAAGGCTTCTCATCCGATGATTCAGTATGTTGGGCGTGTGAGCTTTGCTAAGAATCCTGATGTAGCCAGTTTCAATTATCCGGGAACTACGATTGAGGCTAATTTTCAAGGGTCTTCTCTGAAAATGCTGTGCCGCCCGAATACTGGATATTTCATGGCGCAGATTGATGGTTGCGAACCTTTCAAAGTGGGCTTTAATGCCGAACGCGATTCGGTTGTTACCCTGGCTACGGCTTTGCCAAAGGGGGTGCATCATGCTAAGGTGATGTATGTGATAGAAGGTTTGTTCCGTAAACCGGAATTCAGGGGATTCGTTCTTGATAAGGGATGTCTGCTCGTTGAGGCTCCGGCTCTCCCGGAACGGAAGATTGAATTTATCGGAAACTCCATCACCTGCGGTTATGGCGTAGAAAGTATCAACATGTCTGATCCTTTTGAGGATGAAACGGAGAACCATTGGCTTACTTATGCCAATATCGTAAGTGACAGTCTGAAGGCTCAGCATACTTCTATCTCCCGCAGTGGTATCGGTGTATATCGTAATTATAATGGTCCGAAGACGGGTGATGCCGATAACATGCCTTGGCAATATGAATATACCTTATTTGACCAGCATGATGAAAAATGGGATTTTGCCAAGTATCAGCCTCAGTTGGTCTGTATCAATCTGGGTACGAACGATCTTTCTACCAAGAATTATGATATTCAACTCTACGAGAAGAATTATCGCATGTTTCTTAAAACGGTACGTAGCAAGTATCCTCATGCAAAGATTGTGATGTTGACAGGTCCGATGCTCGGCGAGAAGGAGAGTAGCAAGCAGCGAACTGTGCTTGATAGAATCTGTGCTGATGCCAATAAAACTGATAAGAACATTTACCGTTTCGATTTCAGTTTCCAGAAAGGAGATTTAGGTTATGGCGCCAGCTGGCATCCTAGTATGTTGCAGCATCGGAAGATGGCGGCAGAATTGCTTCCGTTCCTGAGAAAACTGATGAATTGGAATTAAATGAGACTGTATGTTTCCCAAACAAAATTATATGATAACAATGAACACAAAAAATCTATTATTGTTGGCATCTCTTACATTGACGATGCCTCTGACAGCACAGACTCCGCAAGAGGATTTCAAGCGGGATATTACGCTTTCGGGTAGTAACTATGTAGCTTATCGTGGTCCTCAGAAGCAGTTGACTGCGGCTCCTAAAGGTTATAAGCCTTTCTATCTGAGCCATTATGGCCGGCATGGTTCCCGCTATATGATTGGCAAGAAGGCTTATGATGTGCCTTATTTCTCTCTGCTCAAAGCGAAGCAGGAGGGCAAACTGACAGCTAAGGGTGAGGAAACGCTGGCTAAGGTGAAGATGATTCGTGAGGAGGCGAAGGGGCGCGATGGCGAACTGACTCCGCTCGGAGCTCTCCAGCATCAGGGTATTACCAGAAGAATGATGGAGCGCTTCCCTGAGATTTTTGCCGGTAATACGAATATTGAGGCCCGAAGTACTTTGGTAATCCGATGCATCCTCTCTATGGAGAACGGTTTGCAGCAGATGCTGCGTATCAATCCGAAACTTCATATCTTCCATGATGCCAGCGAGCATGATATGTATTATATGAACCAGGACGACAGATACCTGGATAGCTTGAAGCATAGCGTGGGTATCAAGGTGGCACTGCAGGAATTTGCACAGAAGCACGTTAGCTATAGCCGTGTGATGCAGGAATTGTTCAACGACCCTGCCTGGGTGAAGCAGAATATCAACCAGAGTGATCTGAACAGCAAACTTTATAAGATGGCAAGCTCAATCCAAGGCACGGAACTGAGGGGCAAGGTTTCGCTCTATGACCTCTTTACGGAGGAGGAACTGTATCAGAACTGGCTGAATGCCAACATCTCGTGGCAGATGGCTTACGGCAACTCGCCTTATACGGGCAATGTGCAGCCGTTCTCCCAGCGCAATCTCTTGAGAAACATCATCCAGAAGGCAGATAGCTGCATCGCTCTTCCGCATCCGGGCGCTACATTGAGATATGGACACGATACGATGGTTACTCCGCTTACCTGTTTGCTGGATTTGAATGGATATGGCGAAGAGATTAAGGATCCGGAGAAGATAGCTACTCAGTGGTTTGATTATAAGATTACTCCGATGGCTACCAACCTGCAGTTCGTTTTTTATAGAAACAAGGCGAATGATGTGCTGGTGAAGGTGCTTTTGAATGAAGATGAGGCTACTTTGCCTATCAAGAGCGATGTGGCTCCTTATTACCACTGGAATGACTTTAAGGAATACTGCCTGAAAAAACTGGCGGGGTATAAAAGGTAAAAATGAAGGCTACTGACTGCTGGGGGACAGGCGATGGAATCGCCTGGAACGGGGGCAGGAGGGGGACTGGCTTCTTTTTTACTGAACGCGAAACGCTGAAGCGCTAAACGCTAAAGCGCGAAATGCAAATGGCTAGATAATAAAAAAGGGGCTTAAGCTTTTTGGGCTTAAGCTCCTTTTTTATGATGGGCGCTTTCCTTGCGCTTTCCTTGCGCTTTTCTTGCTGCTTTTCTTGCGCTTTCCTTGCGCTTTCTTTTTCGCTTTCTTAGCGCTTTTTATTGCTTCGATAACCAGTCTTTATCCTTCTGGTCTTCTTCGAAATCTTTTTCTGAGAAGAGGTTGGTCTGACCAGTCAGTTCGTCAATCACCTGTTGCTCGCTTTTGCCAGCATCTGGATCAAGGTTTTCACCTTCATTCTCTGAGTCAGAACCATCCGGTTCCTCATCATTATCCTCAGAAGGAGGTTCTGGGAATCGGGTTGGTTCCAGTTCCTCGATACTTTCAATCTTCCATGTCGTGAGGCGCTTACCCTTTGCCTTGAAGCTCTTCTGCGCAATGAACTGCTCAGCATCGATTTCTTCGGCAGGACGGATGGCATCCACACCGCCATAAGTAACCTTGATGCGTGGATAAACCGTATCGGTAAGCAAGATGAGCTTGCAGTTAGGGTTCTCTCCCATGAAATTCTGATGGCGCTTGGTGGCATCCATCGTGAATCGCTTGATGTATGGATATCCCTGATTGTCGGCATCGTAGAGGATAGCCGTCCATATCTTGTGCTCATCCCATTTCTCTAAGCGGATGATGTTGTCCTCGTAGTGGTTGTTGACATCGAAATTGGTGATGTAGAATTCACCGTTGTCGAGTACTACCAAGATAGAATCATCATCATTGAATTCGCCCAGGAAGCGGCCGTTCTCATCGTAGTTGATGCGGTTTACGTCTGGATCGAACCAAACCTTTCTGCCTCCTAACGTGCTGTGGCCGTGACTCTTCAGACCGATGCGGCGAATGGTGCGCTTGGTAAGGAGATTACCTTTGGCTGCACGTCCCTTGATCAGAATGTCTGAGAAATCCTTCTCCAGGAAGATGCTCTGGCGCTTCTTCGTCAGGTCGGGCTCCATCGTACACTTGATGATTTCTGCCTCTCCATTCGGATTGGCGGTGAAGTAGATGACGCGGCTGCCAGGTGTACCCTGGGTGATGTCATACAACTTGTCGCGGGTCATGGCGGTTACGTTGAATCGCTTGATGAAATAATCGCCTTGCTTGCCGTCGCGGTAAACACAGTTGTAGATGGTGCGCTTGTCGTTCTTCTTGAATACCTGTACATGGAGGATATTCTTGCCGACGAATATCTTGTCTGCTACCTTGGTGACTTTAAACTTACCATCCTTATAGAAGATGATGATGTCATCGAGGTCGGAGCAGTTGCATACGAATTCATCCTTCTTCAACCCTGTACCAACAAAACCTTCCTGACGGTTGATATAGAGTTTCTGGTTAGCTTCTACCACCTTAGTCACCTCAATGGTATCGAAGTTTCTGATTTCTGTTTTGCGAGGATGGTTCTTTCCATACTTGCCCTTGAGATATTCAAACCAGTTGATGGTTACATCGGTCATGTGAGCCAGGTCGTTCTCAATCTCAGCAAGTTCAGCCTTAATCTTCATCAGCAGTTCGTCTGCCTTATCCTTATTATATTTAAGGATTCGCTGCATCTTGATTTCCAGGAGCTTGAGGATGTCCTCGCGGGTAATTTCCCGATGGAAGGCATATTCTACCATACCCTTACCGTCTACTTCGGCAGTAAAGAGTTTGTCCTTGAATGGTTCGAGTTTAGAATCGATGAAGGCAACAACCTCATCCTGACTCTTACTCTGCTCAAACTTTCGCTCCTTGTAGATGCGTTCCTCGATGAAAATCCGTTCGAGAGAAGAGAAGAAGAGCTGCTCCTCCAATTCTCCCTTTCTGATCATCAGTTCCTTGCGCAGCAATCCCATTGTGCGGTCTACGCTGTGGCGCAACACATCGCTGATGGTGAGGAAAACAGGCTTGTTGTCTTCGATGACACAGCAGTTGGGCGAGATGTTGATTTCGCAATCGCTGAATGCGTAGAGTGCGTCCATCGTTTTATCTGATGAGGTACCTGGTGCCAGATGCACAAGAATCTCAACATTTGCCGAAGTAACATCATCTACCTTGCGTGCCTTAATCTTACCCTTTTCTACCGCTTTGGTGATAGAATCGATGAGGCTGCCTGTAGTCTTACTGAATGGTATCTCGCTGATAACGAGTGTCTTGTTGTCGAGCTTGTCTATCTTGGCTCTTACCTTCAATGCACCACCTCGCTGTCCATCATTGTATTTACTTACATCGATGGCACCGCCTGTAGGGAAGTCGGGATAGAGTTGGAATGGCTCGCCCTTGAGATAGTGGACGGCAGCATCGCAAATCTCATTGAAATTATGTGGCAAAACCTTACTGCTCAATCCCACGGCAATACCCTCGGCACCTTGTGCCAGAAGCAGCGGGAATTTGGCAGGGAGCGTGATAGGCTCCTTGTTTCTGCCATCATAAGAGAGTTGCCAGTCGGTGGTTTTAGGATTGAAAACCACGTCGAGAGCAAACTTAGAGAGGCGTGCCTCGATATATCGGGGAGCAGCGGCACGGTCGCCCGTAAGAATGTTTCCCCAGTTACCCTGCGTATCGATGAGCAGGTCTTTCTGTCCCATCTGTACCAAAGCATCTCCGATAGACGCATCACCATGAGGGTGAAACTGCATGGTATGTCCCACGATATTGGCAACCTTGTTGTATCTTCCGTCGTCCATGCGCTTCATAGAGTGGAGGATGCGTCGCTGTACCGGTTTCAAACCATCCTCAATATGAGGAACGGCACGTTCGAGGATCACATACGATGCATAGTCGAGGAACCAGTTCTGATACATTCCGCTGAGGTGATGTACAGCAGAAGCATCGAATCGGTTCACCGGCTTATAATCGGAATGTTCTTCGGTCGAAATCTCCTCGTTGGCATCTTCTGCAGCATCCTGTTCAGATTCTGCAGAAGAATTTTCCAAATTTGGCGATTTTTCCTCTTCAAGACCGTTTTTATCTTTAATTTCGTCGCTCATATATAGCTTTTAATACTTATTTTATTAATTTATGGCAAAAATACAACAATTTTTCGAGAAAAAAGAGTATCTTTGCCGAAAATTTGAAAAAAATAAGATTTAATCATGGCACAGGAAGATGTTTTTAAGAAAATTGTAAGCCATTGCAAGGAATATGGCTTCGTGTTCCCAAGTAGTGAAATTTATGATGGCTTGGCTGCCGTTTATGACTATGGTCAGAATGGTGTTGAGCTCAAAAACAATATTAAGCAGTACTGGTGGCAGAGTATGGTGTTGTTGCACGAGAACATTGTTGGTCTCGATGCAGCTATCTTCATGCACCCTACAGTATGGAAGGCATCTGGACACGTAGATGCTTTCAATGACCCATTGATTGATAACCGCGATTCAAAGAAGCGTTATCGTGCCGATGTGCTTATCGAGGATCACATGGCTAAGTATGAGGAGAAGATTGCCAAGGAGATTGCCAAGGCTCAGAAGCGCTTCGGCGATAGCTTCGATGAGGCTCAGTTCCGCGCTACCAACCCTCGCGTTCTGGAGAACCAGAAGAAGTTTGATGACCTCCATGCCCGCTATACTGAGGCTATGCAGGGTCCTAACCTCGAGATGCTGAAGCAGATTATCGAGGACGAGGGTATCGTTTGCCCTATCAGCGGTACCAAGAACTGGACAGACGTTCGTCAGTTCAACCTGATGTTCTCTACCCAGATGGGTGCGGCAAGCGATGCTACAAGCAAGGTATATCTGCGTCCTGAGACAGCTCAGGGTATCTTCGTAGATTATCTGAGCGTTCAGAAGACCGGCCGTATGAAGTTGCCATTCGGTATCTGCCAGATTGGTAAGGCATTCCGCAACGAGGTGGTTGCCCGTCAGTTCGTATTCCGTATGCGTGAGTTCGAGCAGATGGAGATGCAGTTCTTCTGCCAGCCTGGTACTGAGATGAAGTGGTTTGAGTATTGGAAGAAGGTTCGTCTGGCTTGGCACGAGGCTCTCGGTATGGGTAATGAGAATTACCGTTACCACGATCACGAGAAGCTGGCTCACTATGCCAATGCTGCTACCGACATCGAGTTTAAGATGCCATTCGGTTTCAAGGAGGTAGAGGGTATCCACAGCCGTACCAATTTCGACCTTTCTCAGCACGAGAAGTACAGCGGCCGTTCTATCAAGTACTTCGATCCAGAGAAGAACGAGAGCTATGTACCTTACGATGTAGAGACATCTATCGGTGTAGACCGTATGTTCCTCAGCGTAATGTGCCACTCTTACTGCGAGGAGAAGCTGGAGAATGGCGAGACACGTGTTGTTTTGCGTTTGCCAGAGGCTTTGGCACCTGTTAAGTGTGCTGTGTTCCCATTGGATAAGAAGTATGGTTTGCCAGAGTTGGCTCACGAAATCGTTGACGAACTGAAGTTCCACTTCAATACTCACTATGGCGATCCTAAGGATTCTATCGGTAAGCGTTATCGCCGTCAGGATGCTATCGGTACTCCATTCTGTATCACCGTAGACCACGAGACTCCAAACGATCATAAGGTAACTCTGCGTTATCGTGATACCATGGAGCAGGAGCGCGTAGCTATCTCAGATCTTCGCAGCATCATCGAGGAGCGCGTAAGCATCACTAGCGTATTGAAGAAGCTTGGCAAGGAAATCAAGAACTTCTAATTAATCAAATACATTTAGATGAATCTTAAGAGTTTGAAATATTTCTTCTTCCTCATGATGGCAGTGATCACACTGTCATCATGTAGCGAAGATGATGATACTGTCTCGGAATATGCCAACTGGAAGGAGCGTAACGAGCAGGCTTTTGCCGATACATTGGCTTATGCCAGGAAGATGGGCGAAGCTAACGGCTGGTACGTTTATAAGAACTGGACGTTCGAAAAACAGACTCCGAACAAAGATCAGAATGGTAATTTAGTGACCCTTACTTATAAGGATTGCGATAATATCATCGTTCATGTTCTGAAGACGGGAGAGGGTAAAACTTCTCCAATCCTTACCGATTCGGTACAGGTGAGCTATCGTGGCCGTTTCATTCCTACTGATAATTATAAGGAAGGTTACGTCTTCGACCAGAGTTTTACGGGTACTTTTGATGCAACTACAGCTAATCCTACCCGTAGTGTGGCCGGTGGATTTATCGATGGCTTTACCACCGCATTGCTCAAGATGCATCCGGGCGACCATTGGCAGGTGTTCATTCCATACCAGTTGGCTTATGGCGAGAGTGGTAATTCTTCAATCCAAGGCTATTCAATGCTCCGTTTTGAGATGGTGCTCAAGAGTTATAAGAGAGCTTCTGGCAAGAAGTGGATTACTAAATAATAAGAATAAAGATTTAGAGAAAAGTATGTGCATATGTTTGAAATGATATATGCACATATTTTTTTGTATGAGCGATATACGAGAAATTAATTTATGCTTTATAGCAAGAAGACAGATTATTTGATGGAGTCGATTCGCCTGGGTAGGGAGATGGATCGGCGCGAGAAACTCAATCTTATTGTAGGGTTGAGTATACCTTCTATGCTGGCTCAGATTTCTACGGTGATGATGTTCTTCATCGATGCTTCTATGGTGGGTCATCTGGGAGCTGAGGCTTCTGCCAGTATCGGATTGATTGAGTCAACTACCTGGCTTATAGGTAGCTTGCTCAGTGCAGCGGCTACTGGCTTTTCAGTACAGGTGGCTCATTTTATCGGAGCCAATGATTTTGCAAATGCCCGTCAGGTGTTTCGTCATGCGCTGATTTGCGGTGTGGCGTTCAGCATTTTTGTTTCTCTTCTCTGTGTCGGCATTCATGGTTATCTGCCTTATTGGCTGGGTGGAGGTGCTGATATTGCCACCAATTCCTCTCGCTATTTTCTGATATACGGTCTGGTACTTCCATTCGTTTTCCTTTATCATATATCCGAGATGATGCTGAAATCTGCGGGCAATATGCATACACCTAGTGTGATGGCTGTATTGATCTGCATCTGCGATGTGATATTCAATTACCTGTTTATCTATATCCTGAAGTTGGGTGTTGTGGGGGCAGCCTTAGGAACGGCGATGGCTTATGTCTGTATCTCTCTGCCTAATCTTTATCTTGCAGGTTTCAAGAATAAGATACTGAATCTCCGTCAGGACCATGTCCGTTTCCGTTGGGTCAGGTCGTATGTCCATAATGCCTGTAAAATAAGCATTCCGATAGCCATACAGAACATATTGATGAGTGGGGCGCAGATAGTGAGTACCATGATTGTGGCACCTCTTGGCAATATAGCCATTGCTTCCCATTCTTTTGCTATTACGGCAGAGAGTCTTTGCTATATGCCGGGTTATGGAATTGGTGATGCGGCTACCACTCTGGTGGGACAGACGCATGGAGCAGGGCGAGTAGGTTTGTGCAAGAATTTTGCCTATATGACAGTAGGACTGGGAATGGCTGTGATGGCTGTGATGGGAGTGGTGATGTATGTCTTTGCTCCTGAGATGATTGGCGTTCTTTCTCCGGTAGAAAGCATCCGTGAGATGGGTACCATCTGTTTGCGCATCGAGGCTTTTGCTGAACCATTCTTTGCAGCCAGCATCGTGACCTATTGTGTTTGTGTAGGAGCGGGCGATACCAGGAAACCGGCGATGATCAATCTCGGTACCATGTGGCTGGTGCGCCTCACTCTGGCTTATGCGCTTTCCAAGAGCTATGGCTTGGAGGGAGTATGGATAGCGATGGCTACCGAACTCACATTTAGGGGAATCCTCTTCCTTATCCGCCTCTTCAGAGGTTCATGGATGAAGAGTTTTCATGTAGGTTAGGATTGGTTTTCTGCCTCCAATGTTAGTTTTAGGTTAAGATTTGCATACATCGGGAAGATATTCTCTAAAATGTTTGCAAATCTTTTTTATTTTTCTTAATTTTGCATCGCAGACAGTAACCATGTTACTGTTTTTGCCGTTATATATAGGTGAACTTGTTAAGTAGCATGATATATATAATAAGGTATATAGAAAGAATGATATAGAAAACAATAAATATATAAATAATTAAAATCAGATGAAACTAAGAAAGATTTTTGCAGCAGTTGTGCTGTTCCTTTCTGCAGGTACAGCGATGGCACAGCAGATGCCAGCTATTCCGGTAGACAAGAATGTGAAGATAGGTCGTCTTGATAATGGATTGACTTACTACATTCGTCACAACAGTTATCCTGAGCATGTAGCCAGTTTCTACATCGCACAGAAAGTGGGTTCTATCAATGAGAATGATGACCAGCGCGGTTTGGCTCACCTCCTCGAGCACCTCGCCTTCAACGGTACCGATCACTTCAAAGGTAATTCCCTCCAGGATTACCTGCAGAGCATCGGCGTGGAGTATGGTAGAAATCTCAATGCCTATACCAGCGTAGAGAAAACCGTATATTACTTCACCGATGTACCTACTACCCGCCCTACAGCCGTAGATTCATGCATGCTCATCCTCAAGGATTGGAGCAACGGTATCTCTCTTACCAAGGAAGCCATCAATGACGAGCGCGATGTGGTACACAATGAGTACCGTATGCGTATCGTAGGTCAGCAGCGCATGATAGAGCGTTCACTTCCTAAGCTCTATCAGGGCGAAAAGTATGGCTACCGTTTCCCTATCGGTTTGATGAGCGTTATCGATGGTTGTAAGCCAGAAACTCTCCGTGCTTACTACCGTAAATGGTATCGCCCAGACAATCAGGCTATTATCATCGTAGGTGATGTAGATGTAAATCATATCGAAGCTAAGATTAAGGAACTCTTCTTAGGTATCAAGGTACCTAAGAATGCCGCTAAGATAGAGAAGGTAGAAGTATCTGATAATGATTCTGCCATCTATGTTATCGACAAGGATAAGGAGCAGCAGGTTGATCTCTTCCAGGTTTATATGAAGCACAATGCTGTGCCAGATTCTCTGAAGAGCAACATGAGCTATCTCCTGAAGGGATACATGGATAACGTGATTTCTTCTATGATTGCTGCCCGTTATGCTGAGAAGGCATTGGAGCCAGACTGTCCATATCTCCAGGCAAGTGCCGGTGATGGTTCATACCTGATTTCAAGCACAAAGGATGCTTTCACCCTTACCGGTGTGGCTAAGCCAGGAAAGATTAAGGAGGCTTATGCTGCTGTTCTCCGCGAGGCACAGCGTATGCATGAGTTCGGTTTCACAGCTACTGAGTATCAGCGTGCCAAGGATGAATTCATGAGCCAGGTTGACAAGGTGCTTGCCAACAAGGATAAGATGAAGAACGAGCAGTTTACCACCCAGTATGTGGATAACTTCACTTCTAACGAGCCTATCCCATCAGTAGAAGAGGAGAGCCAGATCTGGAAGATGGTAGTTCCAAACTTGCCTCTTGAGGTTATCAACAGCTATGCCAAGCAGTTGGTTTGCCAGAGCGATACTAACCTTGTATCCTTGGTTATGATGCGCGAGCAGCCAGAGGCCGTTTATCCTACTGAGCAGGAACTTGCTGCCATCGTAAAGCAGGTACGTGCTGAGAAGCTCGAGGCTTATGTGGATAATGTTAAGCAGGAACCTCTCATCGCTCAGGCTCCTAAGGCTGGTAAGATTAAGAAGACTGTTGAGAACAAGAAGTTGGGCTTCAAGGAGTTGACTCTTTCTAATGGCGCTAAGGTGGTATTGAAGAAGACCGATTTCAAGGACAACGAGGTTGTTTTCGCTGCTTCAGCCAATGTGGGTTATTCTACTTTCGGCAAGGCAGACTTCATGAATGCAACATTCGCAGCAGATGTTCTCGATGCCAGTGGTCTTGGCAATTTCTCAAGTAATGAACTTGAAAAGGCTTTGGCTGGTAAGCAGGCTGGCGTTTCGTTCAGCTTCAGTCCTTTCAATCATGGTTTGAAGGGTAATTCTACTCCTAAGGATATCGAAACCCTGATGCAGCTCATCTATCTCAAGATGACCGCAGTAAGCAAGGACCAGAAGAGCTTCGACAATATGAAGAGTATGATGGCTACTGTTCTTGCCAACAAGAGCAACAACCCAAGCCTCGTATATCAGGATTCTGTTCAGAGCACCCTCTATTTGGGTAGCAAACTTGCCCGTGTGCCAGAGGCAAGCGATATAAAGGATATCAACTACGACCGTATCCTGGAGATTGGTAAGCAGTTCTACGGCAATGCCAAGGACTTCACCTTCTATTTCGTAGGTAACTATGATGAGAAGACTCTCCTCCCACTCATCGAGCAGTATATTGCCAGTCTGCCAAACAATGGCTTCAAGCTGAAGAACAAGCAAATTCCTTATGCTAATGGTGAGGTAAGCAATGTCTTTACAAAGGCAATGGAGAATCCACAGAACCAGGCAACAGAGATCTGGTATACCAAGGCTCCATTCACCTTGCAGTATATGGTTCTTGCTGATGTTTCAGCCCGCCTTTTGGAGATGAAGTATTTGCGTACTATCCGTGAGGAACTCAGTGCTGCTTATCATGCAGGTGCAAACTATGGTTTGCTTCGCGATTATGATAACAAGGCTGCCATCTCTATTTCAGCCGTGGCTCAGTTGAACCCAGAGAAGTCGGATATCGCTATTCCTTACTTCTTCAAGGGTATGGAAGAGACCGTAGCCCAGCCAAATGCAGAAGACCTTCAGAAGGTAAAGGAGATTCTCCTGAAGCAGGCTGCTGTTAGCGAGAAGTCTAACGGCTATTGGCTTGGTGCGTTGAGCACATACGAGCGTATGGGTGTTGATACTCATAGCGATTACAAGGAGATGGTGAAGAATCTGAAGGCATCTGAGATTTCAGACTTCCTGAAGAATGTCATCTTGAAGAGTGGTAATCACTTCGAGATCATCATGAAGGCAGTGAAGAACGAGAAGTAAAATCTCGGACTTGATATAATAAACGAAAAAATCCCGTTGTACAAGCCAGATGGCTGACAACGGGATTTTTACGTTTTTTTCTTTTCCCAAAATTTTTGAAACTCATCATTTAAGAGTCGTTTCGAAAAATCTCTCTTTAAAAAGAAAGGATGCGTCCTTATATTGTATAAGAGCATCATCTTTCCTCCTTTACTTCTTGTTTCTGAAGAGTATTAACCTCTTCTCTTTGCCTTAGAGGCAAGAGCCTCGCGGCGATCCTGAAGAATCTGTTGGCATCTATCGATAGCCTGATTCTGATTTTCTGAATTTACCTTAATTAAATCATTCATAACCTATTGATATTTGTTAACCGCTTGCAAAGATAGGGGTTTCTACCTATTTCTAGGTATAAAATGCATGAAAATACGTGTTTTATTCGTTATTTTTTGATGTATGTCAAAAAAAAGTGCAAACGTTTGAGCAGTTTTCCCCCTTTAGAATGATAATTAGTATTTCCTGAACGATTTTTTCATAGTCTTTTAAACGAATTGTCATAGTATTCGTCTATAATAACGTAGAAAGAGCAGAAATGATGAGTTTTTAGGGAGATTCATACCGCAAAATAGGGATTTTTCTTATCGTATTCCCGTTTTTTTTGCGAACTTTGCACCCGAAAGAACAATAGGAAGTATTGGGTATATATAAATAAGAGTGATAAAAATAAATATATAGAAAGCAATGAAAAAGGTATTTCTTTTGGCTGCCCTCGTGCTCGCATGCACAGCTGGCAGCAACACAAGCGCTATGAACGAGGCAGCGCTCAATGCCTCAATGTCTGAGATGATGCCGGTAAAGAAAACGACTAAGAAGACAACAAAGAAAACTTCTAAGAAGACTTCTACAAAGAAAACAACTTCTGCTACATCTAACACAACAGCTGCGACTGCAACAACAACTGCAGCAACAACCAGCAATGCCGCTACATCTAGCAGTACAACCAGCAATGCAGGCTCAGCCGTTGCAGGTATCTTGGGTGCTGTACTGGGCGGAAACTCTAACAGCAGCAGTTCTGCAGGTAGCAGCATTATCAATGGCATTCTGAATAATGTAATCGGTTCAGGTACCTTCAGCAAGCAGGATCTCTGTGCCCATACCTGGAAGTACAGCAAGCCGGGATGCGCCTTTACCTCTGAAAATCTCCTGGCAAAGGCTGGCGGTGAGATTGCTGCCAACAAGGTAGAGGAGAAGTTGGGTGAGTATTACAGCAAGTTTGGTTTCAGCGGCTCAAATACCTATTTCACCTTCAAAACTGATGGAACTTTCGCTGCCAAGATAGATGGCAAGTCATGGCAGGGCAATTATACTTTTGATGAGAAGACTCATGCCATTCAGATGAAGGGCTTGCTCTTGAGTATGTCGGGCTATGCTACGAAGACTACCAACGGCATCAGCCTGCTCTTCGACCAGACAAAGTTGCTCAACCTCATCAAGACCATGGGTGCCCTCAAGGGCAGTTCTACCCTCAGCGCTATCGGTACTATCGCCAATAATTACGATGGTATGCGTGTAGGTTTCGAGATGACTAAGTAATCCTGAAGGATAGAATCCATTACTGAGCCTTCTGTTGGAGTGGGCTCAGTAGATGATAATCGCCCTGTAAGAAGTAAAGCATCTTTCAAGCTATGCTTTGCTCTTTACAGGGCGATTTTTCTTGTTTATTTCACGTTCAGTTTCATTGTCTTTACATCCTTGCTGTTGGTTCCTATCATAATCTGGAAGTCGCCTGGTTCTATCACGTGCTTCAGATCTGCGTTGTAGAACTTGAGCATATCTGGGGTGATATCAAAGCTTACCTCCTTGCTTTCACCTACTGCCAGATGGATGCGCTGGAAGCCTTTCAGTTCCTTTACAGGGCGGGAGATGCTAGCTACCATGTCACGGATGTAGAGCTGCACAATCTCGTCGGCATCGCGGGAGCCGTTGTTCTTAACGGTGACGCTAGCTGTAATCTTCTTGCCATCCTGCCATTCGGTAGCCTCCTCATTGCTGATGCCGGCCTCCTGGCTGCTCAGGCGGAAGTTGCTGTATGAAAAGTAGGTGTAGCTCAAACCGTAACCGAAAGGATAGAGCGGACCATTGCTTACATCCAGACAGTTGCTGGCAAACTTGGCAAACTTCTCATTATCGTCTGCTACAGGGCGACCGGTGTTCTGATGGTTGTAGTAGAGAGGCTCCTGACCGGTAGTCTTAGGCATCGAAGTGGTGAGCTTACCCGATGGCGATTTGTCGCCAAAGATGACATCGCAGAGTGCATCGCCCATCTCTGAGCCTCCAAACCATACATTCATGATGGCTGGTACATGGGCTTTCTCCCAAGTAAGAACCGTAGGACGGCCTGCAAAGTTGAGGAGCACTACAGGCTTGCCCGTCTTCAGAAGTTCGGCAAGCAGTTCGCGTTGTACGTCCGGCATCTCCAGGTTGGTACGGCTACCGCATTCGCCGCTCATCTCGGCACTTTCGCCCATAGCACATACTATCACGTCGGCCTCTTTCGCAATCTTCAGCGCTTCAGCCTTCATCTCAGCCTCGTTGCCCCAGTTGATTGGCTTGCCGCATTCGCCGTTTTGCTGCAGTTCCTGATTGCGCCAGATATTGCTTCCCTGGGCATATAATAAGGTGGCTTTTCCGGCAAGTGCATGCTCCATTGCCTCCTTGATGGTGGTATATTTAGATGGTACCTGTGCCACGCTCCATGTACCGGCAATGTTGTTTCGGGTGTCGGCAAGCGGGCCTATCAGGGCTATCTTTCCTTCCTTTTTCAGTGGCAGGATATTGCCTTCGTTCTTCAGAAGCACGAAGGTCTCTGCTGCTACATCGCGGGCTGCCTGACGGTTCTCAGCGGTATAAATCTCGCTCTTGCTGCGCTTGGTGTTGCAGTAGCGGTAAGGGTCGCTGAACAGGCCCAGTTTATATTTCGCTTCCAGAATGCGGCGGCAGGCGATGTTCACATCCTCCTCGCTCACCTTTCCTTCTGCTATGCTCTTTGCCAGATGCTTTACGAAGGCGTTGGAACACATATCCATGTCGGTACCCGCCTTCAGCGCCTGTTCTGAAGCCTCCTGGATGTCTTTTGCCGTTCCGTGCTGCAGAATCTCGGCGATAGAAGCGTAATCGGTAACTACGAAACCGGTGAATCCCCACTGCTTTCTCAAGACATCGGTCATCATCCATTTGTTGGCTGTAGCAGGTATGTAGTCGATGAGATTGAATGAAGACATTACGCTGCCTACGCCAGCCTTCACCACTGCCTCGTAAGGTGGCAGATACTGGTTCATCATGCGCACGCGGCTCATATCTACCGTGTTATATTCCTTTCCGCTCTCAACGCCTCCGTACAGGGCAAAATGCTTCAGACAGGCCATGATGCGGTTGGCTCTCAGAATCTCTTCTGTGCGCATATCTACGCCCTGGTAGCCCTGAGTCATCGCTGCTCCCATCACGCCGCTCAGATAAGGATCCTCGCCATTTCCTTCGCTGATTCGTCCCCAGCGGGCATCGAGCGCAATGTCTACCATAGGAGAGAATGTCCAGTTGATGCCGTCGGCACTGGCTTCCTTGGCCGATACTTCGCCTACCTTCTTCATCGCCTCGGTATCCCATGAGCAGGAAAGGGCGAGAGGGATAGGGAACATCGTTTCGTAACCATGAATCACGTCCATACCTACGAGCAGCGGGATGCCCAGACGGCTGTTCTTGATGGCGATTTCCTGCAGAGCCTTGATCTTGTCGAGCCCTTTGATATTGAAAACTCCACCCATGTTGCCCTGGGCGATATCGCTGCCTACCTGAGTATCAAGTGCGCCGCCGGTGGTGATGTCGCCAGCTACCATCAGGTTCAGCTGACCAATCTTCTCCTGTAGTGTCATCTTCGCCATCAGTTGGTCGATATACTCCTTCATGGGTAGAATCTTGCCTTTCTTGGTTGTGGCAGTTACTTTTTTCTTAGGGGCTGCGGTATGGTCGAAAGCAGGTGCTGCTATAGAACCAGCCAAAAGAAATGTGAGTGATAAAAGTGCTGTTCTCATTGTTTATTATGTTAATTGTTATTTTATAATGTTTATCTTCTATTAAGACCTTGCAAAGATAATAAAAAAGATGATACGATGCGCGATACGAATGTTAAAATGTGGATGAATCTTTCTTTTTTAGATAGAAATATCTCTGATAATGAGATGGATAAGAAAAATGGAAGATATATAAAAAGTGGATGTGGCATAGGTGAAAAATGCGAAGAAATCTATATTTCTTCTATATTTGATTTGTCGTTTCCGATTTTTTTATTACTTTTGCACATGAAACCTCATGAAAATAAATCAATCTTAAACGGAATCAAGTTGATGTATCGCATAAATGAATTATGGGGAAAGGCATTCTTCTTCCTGCTCTTTGTCTTGATGCCTCTTTCTCTTGCAGCAAAAACAACAGATAATATAGAGCAGCTTTTCCAGAGTCTGGACAACGCCATTGCCCATTCGGCTGATTATGTGAAGGTACGTGAAGCCCGAATTCGCGATTGGGAGCAGAAGCTGAAGACCGCTAGGCGCCTAAGCAGTAAGTATGATGCCTGCTTTGCGCTCTTTGAGGAATACCGCTCCTACAAGAACGACATGGCGCTGAAATACATCAACCAGTGTATGGAACTTGCCTTCAGAATGGGCGATAAAAAGAAGGTGGAAAATGCCAAGGCGCTGCTTGCTTTCCAGGAATCTACCACGGGCGATTATGCCGAATCGTACGACCTACTGAAGTCTGTCAATATCGCTGATCTTGATGCTGAGGGCAAACGCAACTACCTCTGGGCTTGCCAGCACCTGTATGGCGAGATGGCATATTATTCCAACGTTCCTTCCTTGAAGAAATATTATGCCGGCAAGCATAATGCCTATCAGGCTGCAATAGACAGTACTTTCAGCCATGATGATGACCTTTATCTGCAGATGCAGGAGGTGAGGGCACGCGATGCAGGCAATATGAAGGAGGCTTTGCGATTGAGCGATAAGCGGCTGGCGATGACGAAACCGGGCACCCAGCAGTATGCCATCGTACAGTTTTATCGCGGCTTGACCTACAATCAGTTTGGTGATAAAGAACAGTTCCTCCGCTGCCTCTTGCGTTCTGCTATCTGCGATGTCCAGTTGGCTGTGATGGACCAGGGGTCTCTCTGGGAAGTTGCCAATCTGCTCAATGCCGATCCGGACCAGCAGAAGCGCTCTCATGAGTATATCAAGTTTGCCTGGCAGTCGGCCACCATCTTCAATACGCCTATCCGCAGCCGCCAGATTATGCCTGTGCTCACGCAGATTGAGGAGGGATTTCAGAAGGAGCTTTCAACGAGCAACCAGCATCTGCGGCTCATGGTAGCGTTCTCTGTCCTGCTTCTCTTCGTGGTTATGCTCTTGCTCTACTATGTCAACAAGCAGCGCAAGCGAATTGCTGCGGCCCATCATAAGCAGAAGGATACCAACCATGCCTTGCAGTTGGCTAATGAGCGTCTTAACGAGATGAATCATTCGCTCAACGGGATGAACCAGTCTCTCAATGAGATGAACCGTTCTCTCAACGAGAGTAACAAGATGAAGGAAGTATATATTGGTCGATTCCTGCGCCTTTGTGCCATCTATGTCGACAAGATAGAGACCATGCGCAAGCGAGTAGTGAAACTGGTGAAGGCTAGAGAATTCAACAGGTTGCTGGAGCAGATGCAGGCTGGCGAGGCCTACATGGGCGAGCTGTATGAGTATTTCGATTCCGCCTTCCTGAAACTTTTCCCTGACTTTGTTGAGGAGTTCAATGCCCTCTTGAAGCCTGAAGAGCGTATCGTGCTCGAAGATGACAGCCGTCTTTCTACCACCCTCCGTATCTTTGCCCTTATCCGTCTGGGCATCGAGGACAGTTCTAAGATTGCCGAGTTCCTTCACTATTCTGTGAACACTATCTATAATTATCGCGCCAAAATCAAGAATAGTGCCATCTGTGACAGGGAAGAGTTCGAGCAGCGCGTGAAGCAGATTGGCATGAAATAAGCCTTTCTGGGCGTGATGGCGCAAACTTGCGAAAATTCAGGAGTAAATGCTGCAGATACCCATGCGCCCTGTTTTAGGGTGTCAAGTGGGTTAATCTTCTGATAATCAAGATATTGATATTTTGGAAAATCCCCGTTTCTACAAGTTTGTCGATAGGATGAAAAGCAGGGGAATACAATAAAAGCTTGTTACGGCGTTTCACCGTAACAAACTTTTATGCGTTATATTTATTTCTTACCTCCGTTCAATTTCTCAGAATCGGATCATTCTTTTTAAAAGAGCTCGAAGGCTTTCTTGAGCTTCAGGTTATCGGCTGCATTACCAACAAGAGCCTCAAACTTTCCGGCTTCAGCCTTCCAGGATGAAGATGCCTCATCGTAGAAACTGAGGGCCTCTTTGCTGATGGTGATGCTGATATCCTTGCTCTCACCTGGCTGGAGATAAACCTTCTGGAATCCCTTCAGCTCCTTCTGAGGGCGGTCTACTGATGCCTTGACGTCGTGGATATAGAGCTGAACCGTCTCGGCTCCGGCGCACTTTCCGGTATTCTTTACGTTTACGGTAAAGGTGATTGTGCCGTCCTGCTTCATCTGCATCTTGTCGCTGCGCAGATTAGAGATGGCAAACTGGGTGTAGCTCAAGCCGTGACCGAATGCAAAGGTAGGCTTGATGCGCTCCTTATCGGTCCAGCGGTAACCTACATAGATGCCTTCCTTATATTCCTCATCAATGATGTTGCCCTTCGTGCTGGCTCCACCTTCCTGACGCCAGGTTCCCGGATAGGTATTGAGTGCATGAGCACCTGTTTCCTTCAGCGAGTTGACCCATGTAAACGGCAACTTGCCGCTAGGGTTTGCATCGCCTGTAAGGATGCTTGCAAGGGCTTCGCCGCTCTCCGAACCGATGAACCAGCCCTGTACGATGCCGGCAACCTTAGCCTTCCAAGGCATAGCTACCGCATTGCCCGAGATGTTGACATAAACGAAGTTTCTGTTTGCCTTAGCCAAAGCCTCGATCAGCTTATCCTGATGGTATGGCAACTCATAATGCTTGCGGTCGTGACCCTCGCAGTCCTGGAAATCGCTCTTGTTCAGACCGCCAAACATGATGACATAGTCGGCTGTCTTGGCTTTCTCTACGGCTTCGGCTATCAGTTCAGCCTCGCTGCGCTTGTCTTCCAGGTTCTGGCCGGTTGTAACGCCATTGTAGTTGCCCGTTACATCGCCCACATATCCGCGGGCATAATCTACCTCGATGCCGTCCTTGCCCAAGCGTGTCTTCAGGCCATCGAGAGGCGAAATCTCGCGCTGTACCTTGAGCGAAGAAGAGCCTCCGCCTACGGTCATCATCTTGATGGCATTCTCGCCCACTACCAGCACGCGCTTAACCTTCTGGGTGTTGATAGGAAGCACATTGTTCCTGTTCTGGAGCAATACGATGCCTTCCTCAGCAATCTGTCTGGCTGCTGCATAATGGCTCTCGGAACAGAGGAAACCATGAGGGCGGTTCGGATTCATCGTGGTGCGATAGAAGAGGCGCAATACGCGACGTACCTTATCGTCCAGCTCCTTCTGGGTGAACTTGCCTTTCTGTATGGCCTTCATGTAAGGCATGGAGAGATAATAGTTGTCGTAGGCGTTGGTAGCGCCCATAGTAAGACCATCTGTCCAGGTGCCGAACTCCATGTCGAGTCCGTTCTTTACAGACTGCTCCAGGTCGTGAGCACCGCCCCAGTCGCTTACCACGACACCGTCATACTTCCAGTCGCCCTTCAGAATCTTGTTCAGGGTCCACTGGTTGTGGCAGTTGTGCTCGTTCTTATATAGGTTGTAGGCTCCCATGATGCCCCATGTCTTACCCTTCTCAACAGCCGCCTTGAAGGCAGGGAGATAGATTTCGTGGAGAGCACGGTCGCTTACGATTACGTTGACCTGATGGCGGTATTCCTCGTCGTTGTTCAGGCAATAATGCTTTACGCAGGCTGATACGCCCTTAGACTGCAATCCCTGGATATACGGCACCACCATGATGCTTGCCAGGAACGGATCTTCGCCCATATACTCGAAGTTACGGCCGTTGAGCGGCGTGCGGTAGATGTTGACGCCAGGACCCAGAATCATGTCCTTGCCGCGATACAGGGCTTCTTCGCCCAATGCTTCGCCATAGATGCGGCTCATCTGCGGATTCCATGATGCGGCAAGACAGGTGAGGGCAGGGAAGGCTACACAGGAGTCGTTGGTCTGACCAGCCTGTTCCCACTCATCCCACAATACGTCAGGACGCACTCCGTGAGGTCCGTCATCCGTCCAGAAGTCAGGAAATCCCAAGCGTGGTACACCGGCTGATGAAAACTTGCTCTGAGCATGGATGATGCGTATCTTCTCTGCCAGCGTCATGCGGGAGATGGCATCATCGATGCGCTGCTCTACCGGCTTGGTCTGGTCGAGATAGACTGGCAATTGTCTGGTAGTCTGCTGTGCCTGAGACGGAGCGATGGCTGCAACCGACAGGACACATGATAAAATGAACTGTTTCATAAGTAATATTTATTATGGTTTGTTTATTTCTTGCAGTTGTTTGTTTTGCACACCGCCTCTCACGTTCTTTTTGTGCGTTTAGGCGTATATGCTCATTCATCTGCAAAATTACTAAATAAATAATGAAAAAATGGTGGGTGATAAGTGAAAAGTGGATGGGTGTAAAAATGGGACTTTTGTAAACCGCTGATAGTTAGGAAAATAAATGCGTTGCTGTGCGAATGAAAAGTGGCAGAGTGTGAACACTGAAAAATGCTGATGTAACTTTTCTTAACGCATTTTTCTTTTGTTCCAATTTCGCTTTTTATTGTCTTTTTCTGCTTTTCTTGCTTACAATTTGCTCATTTCGAATAAAAGTTATAATTTTGCAGTTGAATTTCAAAAATCAGGAAAATAGAATGAAACAGAATAATAGTAATTTATTATATCATCTTGTGGCTTTTATCACCGTAGCCATCTGGGGAACCACCTTTGTATCTACCAAGGTACTGATGCTGAACGGACTTTCGCCAGCACAGATCTTTACGCTCCGTTTCAGTATTGCATACATCCTGATGCTGATGGTGAATCATAAGCGGATGTTTGCTGATAGCTGGAAAGATGAGTTTAAAATGGCGATGCTGGGCATTACGGGCGGTTCGCTCTATTTCCTGAGCGAGAACGAGGCGATGAATTATACCACAACAACCAATACTTCGCTCATCGTATGTTCCTGTCCGCTCTTTGCTACCTTGCTGGTACGTCTGGTTTATCGCCATTCTTCGCGTATCAACATGATACAGCTATTGGGCTCTCTACTTGCTTTTGTAGGTATGATTATCGTGGTGCTGAATGGCAGATTTGTGCTGCATCTGTCGCCTGTAGGTGATGCCTTGGCTTTTACGGCATGTATGAGCTGGGCTGTCTATTCGCTCCTGATGAAATCGGTATCGGGCGATTATGGCGCAGCTTTTATTACCCGCAAGGTATTCTTTTATGGGGTACTTACCATCTTGCCTTATTATCTTATTATCCCTGGGTGGCCGGCATGGGATGTGTTTATGAAGCCTCAGGTGGTGGGTAATCTCTTGTTCCTGGGCTGTTTGGCATCCATGATATGTTTCCTTACATGGAACTGGTGTATCTCTAAGCTGGGAGCCGTGAAAGCTACCAACTGGGTTTATTTCAATCCTATCACCACAATGATTTTCGCCTCTCTGGTATTAGACGAAAAGATAACTCCTTACTTCCTGGCAGGTGCCTGCTGCATTTTGGCAGGTATGTATATTGCTGATAGAATGACGAAGGCAGAATAAAAAATGACGAAGCATAGCTGTAGTTAGAACTTGCCAATGCTAAGAGCATTGATGCTCTTTACCATTTTGCTTTTCATTTTTTCCATATTGATTTGTCTTTTTGTGTAATACGAATGAATAGTTGTTATTACTTATATAATATTTGTTCAGGTTTTCATTAGGCGTTCCGCCGGATTTACTGTCCGGCGGAGCGTTATGGAAATTTCTTATTCCTCGATGACTGAAATCTGCATAGAAACATCCTCTTTTGGGCGATCGCCACGCAATGTTTCGCAGTTCTGAATCTTCTCTACGATGTCAAGTCCTTCCTCCACTTCACCGAAAACGGTGTATTGGTTATCGAGGAAAGGTGTTCCGCCTACTTCAGTGTAAGCCTTCTGTTGCTCCTCGGTAAACTTAGGATAGCCTTGCTCCTTGCAGCGCTTCTTGGTTTCATCCACCAGTTCATCCTGGAGTTTCATCAGGCCTTCACGGTCGCGGTTGCGGCGGAAGTTCATGATTTCTTCATGATGCTCCTTGGCAAGCTGGTTGAAGATGTTCTGTTCCATCTGCATGCCCATCTGCTTTTCCATCTGCTTCAGTTCATTCTGCTTGTAGGTCTTTCCCCATACAATATAGAACTGGCTACCGCTGCTCTCTCGTTCTGGGTTTACCTCATCTCCCAAACGGGCTGCGCTCAGGGCACCACGCTTGTGGAAAAGTTGTGGATAAACGAACTCGGCAGGGATGGTATAATCAGGACCACCTGTGCCCAGCATCTTGCCTTTAGGAGCGCCTTTGCTGTCTGGATCGCCGCCTTGAATCATAAAATCCTTGATGACACGATGGAAGAGAGTGCCATCGAAATATCCCTCCTTTGCCAACTTCAAGAAGTTGTCACGATGCTGAGGTGTCTCGTCGTAGAGGCGCACCTTGATGTCGCCCTCTGATGTCTTTATCAATACTTTAGCCATAATCGTTTAATTAAATGTTAAGTGTTGAATGTTAAGTGTTGAATGTTAAGTTATATCTTGCTTTTGGCTAGCATAGCCCATTGTGCAATTCAATATTCAACATTTAACATTCAACATTCAAAATTATTTATCGCGAATTCAACAAGCAAGTGCAAAATTACGAAATGTCTTTGTAAAAGCACTCCT
>OAUQ01000001.1_pt1 | contig 241545 bp, 203 predicted proteins | sample 1476151 | NCBI WGS metagenome assembly OAUQ01 (sample SAMEA2580008, study PRJEB22360) | human gut metagenome | biome: human gut; feature: human-associated habitat; material: faeces | place: Denmark | collected 2008/2010 | reverse complement strand
CGTAATTACCCAGGGCGATGCCCTGGGCTAGGAGCTTCTGCCCTTTCAGGGCGTGTGGAGCTTACATGCGAAACTTGAGTAAGATACTATAAATTGATAGTTTTTCATCAGAAAGCGATTTGCTTTCCCTTTTCTATGAACTCTGCATTCACGATATCGATATCCTTCCACATCGCCATATCCGACTCCAATGCGGCCAGGCTTGAGATATCCTCGCCATAACTGAAGAGGCGCTCTATCATCACACCATAGGTAAGATGCTCTATCTTCTCTATCGGATGAAGAACTACCGATTCCTCAAAACTGCTTTTCTTACCATTCCGGATTTCTACCAGCAAACGGGCACGTAACAGTTCCTTAACCGACTGGTTGATAATCTGTTGAGGTATCTTCGTTAAATCATGAATTTCTTTCGGAGTATACGCCTGTTCGCCCTGATTGAACCGACGACATACCAGATGCATCACTACCCCACAAACCTTGATGCGCTGCACCAGTTTAAGGTGATCGTACTGCAAATCACCATCATAATAATGGATGTTCTGGTTGGTATGGCAAAGCAAGGCGCCAAACACTACGATAGCCCACGAAATCTGAAGCCATAACAGGAAAAGCGGAATGGCTGCCAGCGAACCATAGATGACATTATAGCTGGACAGGAAAACCTGCAGATAGATATATCCATACTGAAGTGCCGTCATGCAGACACCCGCCAGGAACGATGGAACCAGGGTACTGCGAACCCGGATATAGGTATTCGGGATGACATAATAGCAGAACACGAAGAACAGGAACATCGGAACAAAAGCCGCCAGATGAAGGATGAACGAAGGAATGGTATCACCGATATCCGCTATCCTGTCTACATTATCCACCATATTCACCGTCCATACATTGATGCTCGAAGCAAAGAGTATCAGCAGTCCCAGACCAAACAGAATGGTAGGATATTCGGTAACAATCTGCTTCCACGAACGCTCGCCCGTATGCCAGATGTCATCAAAGGTAAGCTCTATCTTCTGCATCAGCGAAACGATGGTATAGAGAAACATCACGATACCCGTACCGATGATATAGTTGCTCTGCGTATTCTCGATATAATTGTGAACGAAGTTAACGATGGTCTGCGCTACAACGGGCTGTGCCTCGAAGGTGGTAGAGAGCCAGGATTCGAGCAGAGAGGCATAGCCGAAACCACGGGCTATGACAAACATCATTGCCATGAAAGGTATCAGAGCCATGAAGGAGGCAAAAGTCAAGGCAGCCACATCCCTGGCCCACATATCCTTGAGATAGAAGATGCGACCGGCAAGCATACCCATCTTAATCCATGACTTGAGTCTACCCCGGAAGTCTTTGATATTAGAAGAATTGAACTCTCTGATATCTTCGTAAAAACCTAGTATTCTGTCTATTACCCCCATAAGTTTAAAGTATTGGTTTCACGATAAAAGCATCAAATCCCTCCACAACACCACCGGGATGCCGTGAAGGGATTTGTCTTAGTATAAATTGCTACAGTTCTATGGATTAATAGAACTTGAAGTAGTTGCGAGCATTGTTGTAAGAGATATCCTCTACCATGCGAGAGAGGCTCTCCATGTCGTTAGGAAGCAAGCCCTTCTCTACATCATTGCCGAGGAGGTTGCAGAGCAAACGACGGAAATACTCGTGACGTGGGTAGCTGAGGAATGAACGTGAGTCGGTCAACATACCTACGAAACGGCTCAGGAGACCCAATACAGAGAGTGCGTTCATCTGGCGGGTCATACCATCGAGCTGATCATTGAACCACCAGCCAGAACCAAACTGGATCTTACCTGGGCAAGAACCATCCTGGAAGTTACCGAGCATGGTAGCGATTACCTCGTTGGCACATGGGTTCAATGTATAGAGGATAGTACGTGTGAGCTTACCCTCCATGTTGAGCTCATTGAGGAAGCTGCTCATAGCCTTGGCTGTAGTGAACTCACCGATAGAGTCGAAACCGGTATCAGCACCAAGCTTGTTGTACATCAGTGTATTGTTGTCGCGGATAGCACCATAGTGGTACTGCTGTGTCCAGTCTGCAGCGTGATCCATCTCAGCGCAAACCTTGAGGAATGCATGCTTGTACTGACGGATTTCGAGAGCAGAAAGCTGCTGGCCACGCATAGCCTTGGCAAAGATAGTCTCAATCTGAGAATCTGTGTATGGCTCATCGTAGAACTCCTCGATACCATGGTCGCTCAACTTACAGCCGTTCTCAGTAAAGAAGTCGTGACGCTTCTGCAAAGCATCAACCATATCCTGGAATGTAACGAGGTTAACACCTGCTACCTCACCGAGCTTGTTCATATAGTCAGCGAAATCTGGCTTCTCGATGTTCATAGCCTTATCAGGACGCCAAGCAGGAATCATCTTGATTTCGAAACCGCTCTCACGTGTCTGCTTGTGGTAACGCAGGTCATCGATTGGGTCGTCTGTAGTACAAACGCACTCTACGTTATAATGACGCATCAAGCCACGAGCGCTGAATTCAGGCAACTGCAACTTCTCGTTACACTCATCGTAGATTTCACGGGCTGTCTTAGGGCTGAGCTGCTTATTGATACCGAAAGCTGTCTTGAGCTCCAGGTGAGTCCAGTGATAGAGAGGGTTACGGAAAGTATAAGGCACTGTTTCAGCCCACTTCTCGAACTTCTCCCAGTCGCTAGTATCAGTACCTGTGCAGAAGCGCTCATCTACACCGTTGGTACGCATAGCACGCCACTTGTAGTGGTCACCGCCGAGCCAAAGTTCTGTAATACTCTTAAACTTGTGATCATTGGCTACCATCTCAGGGATGAGGTGGCAGTGATAATCGATAATTGGCATTTTAGCCGCATGATTGTGGAAAAGATCCTGTGCAGTCTTCGTGTCGAGCAGGAAGTTTTCATCCATAAATTGCTTCATAATTCGTTATCGTAGTTTTTAAATGTTTATTTATACATTTCAAATTGTAGCGCAAAGATACAACAAATATCGGAAAAAAGAATCGTTTAAGCGAAATATTTTTGATAATTTCACTTAAACGATTACGTAGGTTGTATTATACAATGATTCTTGTCTTATGATAGCTTTCACGGAACTCGCTTGGCGAGCATCCTTTCTTTTTCTTGAAGATGCGGTTGAAGTTGCTGAGATTGTTGAATCCGCAATCAAAGCCTATCTCGCTGATACTCTTGGCGGTATCTACCAGCATGCGGGCAGCATAACCCAGCCGCAGGTCGATGATATACTCAGAGATATTTCTGCCGGTATGAAGCTTGAAGAAACGGCTGAACGCACTGCTGCTCATGCCTGCCAGCGAGGCAAGCTCCGGCAGACGGAGTTCATCCATATAGTTCTTGGAGATGAAATTCTTCACCTTCAGAATGCGCCGGCTATCGTCTTCTACCGTTACCTTGGCATAACTGCTGGAAGCCAGGGTGCGGGCATTTTCGCAGCGTGACAGTTCGTAGAGAATGGTCAGGAACTGCTGTACGGCATAGAAACCGTCTTTTACTGAACTTAAAGTATCGAGCATTCCGTATACCTTCATGATTGCCTGCAACGGGAATGAGAGTCCCTTCTTCGCTTCCTGCATCATACGGGTAATGCTGGCGTAGGGATTTCTTCCGAAGAGCGTTTCATCACTCATGGAGAAATCAAACTGGACGGTAATCTCACGGATGTCATCGCTGTGGCATTCGTTCTGCTCCCATACATGCTCCAGATCGGGCGATGTGATGAGACAGAGATCATAGTCGCCTATCACCTCCTGCGAATCTCCAACGATTCTTCTTACTCCCTTTGCATTCTCAACAAAGTTCAACTCGTACACCGAATGGTTATGGATAGGATAAGTAAACTCCTTCTTGTGTCGGTCTGCAATATAGAGCACATCCTTACCCATCAGCGGTGTTATCTCGTGTATGATTCTTCTATCATCTACCATGGTACTAAATGATTAATAACTAATCACTATTTTAGATATTCAAAGTCTTCAGAATGTCGCTCATCTTCTGCTTGGTTGCGATACGGGTAGGAACCAGAGGCAGACGGAGCTCGTTCTCGATGAAGCCCATATCATTGAGCAGCGCCTTTACGCCGGCAGGGTTACCGTCAACGAAGAGCAGACTGTAGAGCTCGGTAAAAGAATGATGAATCTTACGGGCTGGCTCATATTCGCCACGGAACTCGAGACGGATCATACGGCTGAAAGCCTTAGGCAGGGCATTGCCGATAACAGAGATAACGCCGGCAGCACCACTGGCAATCATTGAGAAGGTAAGCGCATCATCGCCGCTGATAACATCAAAATTATCAGGCTTGTTCTTGATAATCTCATCTACCTGCTCCAGGCTGCCACTAGCCTCCTTCACGGCTACCACATTAGGGAAGTCGCGGGCGATACGGCAGGTTGTTTCAGGCTTCATGTTGACACCGGTTCTGCCAGGAACATTGTAGAGCACGATAGGCAGCGGACTAACCTGGGCGATGGCCTTGAAGTGCTGATAGAGACCTTCCTGAGAAGGTTTGTTGTAGTAAGGACAGATACTGAGGATGCCATCGATGCCACTCCAGTCGGTGTTCTTGATTTCTTCAACGACAGCAGCAGTATTATTACCGCCACAATATTTCAATATCTTGATGCGACCCTTGTTCACGTCTTTCACCAATTCTGTGATTTTATCTTTCTCTTCCTGTGTAAGACATGGAGCCTCACCAGTTGTGGCAAGGATGCAAAGGAAGTCTGCACCATTGTCAATTTGAAACTCTACCAATCGCTTGAGCGACTGATAATCAACCGAGCCATCGGTGTTGAAAGGAGTAATAAGGGCAACACCTAAACCCTTGAATATGTTCTGTGCCATAATCTATAATATCAAAAACGTTGGCAAAAGTACACAATTATTGTCAATTTGCAAAATAAAATTGAACTTTTCTTTCAAGATTGTACCATTTTTGAAAAAAATCTGTATTATTATACCATATTTCACGTTTTTTTAGTAACTTTGCACCCGAATTAAGCAAAGAACGTAGAACAAATCAAAGCTCAAAGTTCATAGCAAAAAACAAAAAAGTTCAAAGATCATCATGAGATATTTCATATTCTTCGGTTACGACGGCACCAACTACCACGGCTGGCAGATTCAGCCCAATGCCAATTCGGTGCAGCAGGAGTTGCAGCGCGCCCTCTCCATACTTATGAGAAAGGAAATGGAGGTGGTGGGAGCAGGAAGGACCGATACCGGCGTACATGCCCGACACATGGCAGCCCACTTCGATACCGACAGGATTCCGATGGAACCCGACCAGCTGGTATACCGCCTGAACCGCATCCTGCCCCGCGACATCGCCGTATACGAAGTAAGGGAGGTAGCCCCAGAGATGCATGCCCGTTTCTCTGCCATCTCGCGCACATACCATTATTATATACATACGCGGAAAGATCCGTTTGAGCGCCATTATTCACTGCAGATGAACTATCCCCTGAATTTCGAGAAGATGAACGAGGCGGCTCAGCATTTTCTGCATCACGAAGACTATGCGGCGTTCTGCAAGGCGGGTGGCGACAACAAGACTACCATCTGCCATGTAACAGCCGCCCGATGGATACAGACCTCTCCTACCACCTGGTATTTTGAGATTACCGCCAACCGTTTCCTGAGAAACATGGTGAGAGCCGTAGTGGGAACGCTCATCGATGTAGGCAGAGAAAAGATTACGATGGAACAGTTTCTCGATATCCTGCACAACGGAAGCCGCAGCGATGCAGGCGAAAGCATGCCGGGTAACGCATTGTTCCTGGAAGACGTGGGGTATGATTTCAAAGATTAAATGATTAGAAACACAAGGGCGCGAGCCTCATTCAACATTCAACATTCAACATTTAACATTCATAAAAATGTGGTTAGTATTAGCATTTCTCTCAGCAGCGCTGCTGGGATTTTATGATGCCTTCAAGAAGAAGGCGCTTTCAGGTAACGCAGTGATTCCCGTGCTCTTTCTGAACACGCTCTTCTCATCGCTCATATTCCTGCCGTTCATCGTGATGAGCTATACAGGAAATTCGCTGGATGGAACGATGTTTCATGTAGCAGAAGGCGGATGGGAAGTTCACAAGTACATCGTACTCAAGAGTTTCATCGTATTGAGCAGCTGGATCTTCGGTTATTTCGGCATGAAACACCTGCCGCTCACCATCGTGGGACCTATCAACGCCACCCGACCGGTAATGACACTCGTAGGCGCCCTGCTGGTTTATGGCGAGGTACTGAATCTGTATCAGTGGATTGGTGTCATACTTGCCATCATCTCCTTTGCCATGCTTTCGCGCAGCGGCAAGAAAGAGGGTATCGACTTCAAGCACAACAAATGGATTTACTTCATCGTGCTGGCTGCCGTTCTCGGTGCAATAAGCGGTCTCTACGACAAGTATCTGATGGCTCCACCAGAGAATGGTGGTGTAGGATTAGACAGAATGATTGTGCAGAGCTGGTACAACATCTACCAGTGTTTCCTCATGGGAGCCATGCTGCTGATGATATGGTGGCCTACCAAGAAAAATTCTACCCCATTCCACTGGCACTGGAGTATCATCTTCATCAGTATCTTCCTTTCGGCAGCCGACTTCGTTTATTTCTATGCTCTGAGTCTGCCTGGCGCCATGATCAGTATCGTGAGCATGATTCGCCGCGGTTCGGTTATCGTCAGCTTCCTCTTCGGTGCAGCCATCTTCCATGAGAAGAATCTCAAGGCGAAGTTCGTGGACCTTCTCCTCGTTCTGCTCGGTATGCTGTTCCTTTATTTCGGAACGAAGTAATGATTAGATAAAAAAAGTCTTGCAAGCATATAGCCTACAAGACTTTTTTTATGTTTTTACCAGATATGTGCACGCTTGTTCTTAGGAACAAAGAGCTTGTCGCCCTTCTTGATGTTGAATGCCTTATACCATGAATCCACCATTGGGAGGGCACCGTTCACACGAGCCTCGTTTGGAGAGTGAACATCCACGGTCATCAGATACTGCAGGTACTCAGGACGGGCATTGCCTGCCCATACACGTGCCCATGCCAGGAAGAAGCGCTGTTCTGGAGTAAATTCATCCTTCACACCCAACTTCTCTGTCTTCATCACATTCTGAAGTGCACGGAAAGCGATGTTCAAACCACCATTGTCACCGATGTTCTCACCCAGGGTCATCTGGCCGTTTACCTTCTTGCCAGCCAACTCAATCTGGTTGAAATGGTCAACCAGGATCTTGGTGCGAGACTCGAAGTTCTTCTTGTCTGCTGCAGTCCACCAGTTGTGCTGGTTTCCGGTCTTGTCAAACTGGCTGCCCTGATCGTCAAAGCCATGACTCATCTCATGACCGATTACACTACCGATACCACCATAGTTCATCGCATCATCGGCTGTTGGGTCGAAGAATGGAGGCTGGAGAATAGCTGCAGGGAAGCAGATCTCGTTGGTAGTTGGGTTATAATAAGCATTGATAGTCTGAGGAGTCATTCCCCACTCTGTCTTATCTACCGGCTTGTTCACCTTGCGGGCGATTTCATCCTTGGTAAAGAACTCAGAGATATTTGCCATATTCTCGTAGAGAGAAAGGCTGTCATCTACCTGCAATCCGCTATAGTCCTTCCACTTGTCAGGATAGCCGATCTTGATGATGAAGTTCTCCAGCTTATCCTTAGCCTGTGCCTTGGTAGCAGCACTCATCCATGTAGCCTCGTCGATGCGCTGTGAAAGCGCAGTCTGGAGATTGTGAACCAGTTCGAGCATACGCTTCTTGCTGCTCTCCGGGAAGTACTTCTCTACGTAAATCTTTCCGATAGCCTCGCCCAACACACCGCTCACGGTACTTACGGCACGCTTCCAGCGAGGACGGTCCTGCTGAACACCGCTCATTACCTTGCTCAACTCAAAGGATACGGCACGGAAATCATCGCTCAATACGCTGGTTGCACCAGAAATCACCTTGATCTCTGCGTATGTCTTCAGATCATCCAGAGAGGTCTCTGCGAGAATCTTCTCAACCTCGTGGATTGGTTCAGGCTGACCCACGCAAATTTCCTTGAAAGCAGGGAAACCGGATGCCAGGAACACATTGCCCCAGTCGATGCCAGGATAATCGAGCACGAGCTGGTTGTAGGTCATCTTGTGATAGTTCTTGTCGATGTCGCGGAGCTGTACCTGGCTATAGCTTGCCTTAGCGATGCGGGTCTCAATAGCCATCACAGCCTCCATCTTCTTCTGGGCGGTAGCCTCGTCGTTGCCTACCATCTGGAAGAGCTTCTTCATATAAGCCTTGTATGCATCACGAATCTTCTTGGTCTGCTCGTCATCGTTTACATAGTAATCGCGTACACCAAGACCGAGACCACTCTGGTCTACCTCAACGAGGTTGTTGGCGGCATCACGAAGGTCGGCGCCCACACCGATGCCATACATCATGGTACCCTCGCCACGGAAATCGAGCTGAGCGGTAACGAGCTGATACTCTCTGCGGTCCTTGATGGCTGCAATGCGGTCGAGAGTTGGCTTGATAGGTGCCCATCCCTCCTTGTTCAGGCGAACGCTGTCCATACGGAGGTTGTAGAGCGAACCGATCTTCTGTCCGAGTGACCCCTTCTGCTGTGGCTTGGAAGCATATTCAAGGATGATGTCCTGGATGCGCTTCTGGTTCTGCTCAAAGAGGTCGGTGAAAGCACCATTGTCGGTATGCTCGGCATCGAGTGGATGATTCTTCATCCAGTTGCCTGCGGCATAGCGATAGAAATCATTACCCGGCTTGATGGTCAAGTCCATGTTGGTCTTGTCAATACCGGAGCCCAACTTCTCCTGCTGGGCAAAAGCAGTTGTTGCACTGAGCAACAATGCTGCGAATAATACTTTTGTTCTCATTATTGTTTGTATTTAACTGTTTCTTTTTTTATAAGGGCGAGACCTGCAAAGGTCAGGGCGCCATTCAGCATCAGAAGCTCATAGCCGAACTTATAGCCCACATACTGCGAGGTAAAGGTATCGATGGCGAAGCAGATGAGCGGACTGGCGATGCAGACCCATGGCGACCAGCGGTCGTTTACCTGACGCTTGGTGAGCAGACTGAAGGCAAACAAACCCAACAGCGGACCGTAAGTATAAGAGCAGAGGATGTAGATGGCATCTATCACGCTCGTAGAATTAATCGCCTTGAAAGCAATGATGAAGAGCATGAAGACGAAAGCCACCAGCAGATGCATGCGCTTGCGGAGCTTCATATCCTCTTTCCTGCCCAATATATCCACACAGAGACTCGTAGTAATCGCGGTCAAAGCTGAATCGGCACTCGAAAAGCTCGCCGCCACGATACCGATGGTGAACAGTACCACTACCAGGTTTCCCATCGCCCCCGAAGCCGCAAACATCGGCAACAGATCATCAGGAGCATCAGGCAAAGCCACTCCCTGTTTCTGAGCCAGCATCACCAGCAACACACCCAGACTCAGGAAAAGCAGATTGGCAGGCACAAAGGCAAAACCATAGCTGCAAACATCCTTCTGGGCCTCACGGAGCGACTTGCAGGTAAGATTCTTCTGCATCATGTCCTGATCAAGACCAGTCATCACAATCACTACAAAGACACCGCTGAGGAACTGTTTCCAGAAATTCTGTTTCGACATCCAGTCATCAAAGACAAAAATACGGGAATGACTGTCGTGAGCAATCGCAGTGATCGCTTCGGAAGGAGTCATGCCCAACGCCGACATCACCTGACAGATAATGAGGATGAGTGCAGCAAACATACAGAGCGTCTGAAAGGTATCCGTCCACACCAGCGTCTTGATGCCACCCTTGCGCGTATAAAGCCAGATAAGCAGTACCATGACAGGAACCGTGACCCAGAACGGAACACCAATCCCATCGAGCACGAAACGCTGCAAGAGGATACAGACGACAAAGAAACGGACCGCCGCACCCGTCATCTTGGACAAGAGGAAAAACGAAGCTCCTGTCTTATACGAACGTTCCCCCAACCGCTGCTGCAGATAACCGTAAATCGTAGTGAGATTATACCGGTAATAGATAGGAAGCAAAAGAAAGGCAACCAGGAAATAACCCAGGATGAAACCGATGCACATCTGAAGGTAGGTCATATCCGTTCTCATCACCATGCCCGGCACACTGACGAAAGTGATGCCCGAAATAGACGCGCCCACCATACCGAAAGCAACCATATACCAAGGCGAACGGCGGTTGGCACGATAGAAAGTTTCATTACTTGCCATTTTACGGGCAGTAAGATGACTGAAGAGCAGCAGCACACAGAAGTATGCCAGAACTGTGATAACGATAGCCATATTCTCTTAGATTAATATAAAAACAAAAAACCTCCGAGATCACTCTCGAAGGTTTCTGCGGTGCGTACGAGACTCGAACTCGTGACCTCCTGCGTGACAGGCAGGCATTCTAACCAACTGAACTAACGCACCAAACTATTTTGGCAAACCTGCAAGATGATTTTGAGCGGTGCGTACGAGACTCGAACTCGTGACCTCCTGCGTGACAGGCAGGCATTCTAACCAACTGAACTAACGCACCAAACTATTTTGGCAAACCTGCAAGATGATTTTGAGCGGTGCGTACGAGACTCGAACTCGTGACCTCCTGCGTGACAGGCAGGCATTCTAACCAACTGAACTAACGCACCAATCATGAAATCAAATTGAATGGCTTAGCGCTCATTTTTCATTTGCGAGTGCAAAGGTACTACTTTTTTTTGGTTCTACCAAATTTTTATGCAACTTTTTTACAGAAAATATTGAAAAAACACCGCATCCTCATATCCAACTGGACCACAAAGCCATTGTTTCAGGACATTATTCCCCTCAAATCCAACAGATTGCAGCATTTTAGCCGCTTTTTGGTTTCTGATACCTACAATAGCATAAATCTGCTGAAGATGAAGTACATTGCGAGCATATTGCAACAAGCGTGACACAGAAGCCTTCGCGTAACCCTGCCCCTGAAACTCCTTTTTGATGACAATTCCGAGTTCGGCACGGTGATGACGGGGATCAAAATCAGTAAGATCCAGGATGCCCACCTGCTCATTCTGCTCATTCTCTACTATCAGGCGCACCTGATTGTCTACATAAATATCTGCCGAAGCACTGGTTATATAGTCGAGCAGCACCCGGCGCGAATATGGAACATTGGAAACACCCAGTTCCCAAAGCCGATCATCATTCTCTATCTGGTAGAGAAAATCAAGATCTTCCAACTCTAAAGCACGTAATCGAATATTCGGTTCTTTCATAAACTACACTTATTAATAATGTACGCGCGTACCTTATAATATAGAAATAAATCTATTCTTATAAATAACCAAATTCATCCTTATCCATCACCTCACTATCCGTAATCACCTTACCGATGTCCTTCGTATAGGTAGCCAGTTTGATATTCTCGTCAGACCGCTGCGCAAGCTGATGCAGCATCTCTTCATAGCTCATCTCGTCAGCATCAAACAATACCTGGTTTGACAGGTCGACATGAGAAGGAGAAAAGAATCCCAGACTCTTTCTGATTCTCGCAGTCATCATCTGCGTAAAGGCTACAGAGGCACGAGCATAGATGGCAAATTTGATAGGAATACTCAAGAGATGCGACATACCCGAATAATGTTTACGGAAGAAGATAAGCATCGCCTCGTAAAACACATGAACATAGCGGAAGCTCGACTTCTGGGTACTTTCACCTTTGTAATGCAGGATATCTACAGGCAGATAATAGTTCTGATAACCACCCTTCAAGATACGGTAAGAAAGATCAATATCCTCGCCATACATGAAGAAATCCTCATCCAGCAACCCCACCTTCAGCAAGGCTTCACGACGAATCATACAGAAAGCACCGCTCACAACCTCTATCTTTGCCGGCTTATCCCATGGAAGATAACCCATGTAATAATGACCGAAACTGCGATGCTGAGGAAACCGGCTGCACAACCCCATCATCTTATAGAAAGCCACCATCGGAGAAGGCAATCCTCTCCTACTCTCAGGAGCTGGTTTGCCATTGGCTCCCAACATCCTTACACCCAGTGCACCGGCATCAGGATGAGAACGCATAAAACTGACAGCATCCTTGAGAACATGCTCGCCGATAATGGTATCCGGATTCAGCAAAAGAACCAGATCACTCTCGCTCTTGCGGATAGCAAGATTGTTGGCACGGGCAAATCCGTTATTATGCGTACAGGCTACAACATGGAGATTAGGATATCGGGAAGCCGGGAAACACTGTTCGAGATATTCCACCGTTCCATCCTGAGAATGATTATCAACCACGATAATCTCTGCCGTATCGCCACTTGCATCACCCTGCTGCCCACACTCCAACACACCGATAGCTTTCTCTACCGAACGCAGACACTGGGCAAGATAGTACTTTACATTATAGCTTACTATGACAACACTGAGTTTCATACCAAATATCAAATATTAGATACTGAGAGTTTAACCTTCCGCCTCTGTTGTTTCGTCCTCACATCTTCCGACAGAAGGATAAACAAAGAAGAGACAGAGAAAAAGGATGATAGCCATATATCCAAAAGCAGGCGCCATCGTCTGATAATACATAAACGTATTGATCAGCATTGGCAAGCAGAGCATATTCAGACGGGCAGTGCCCAGAGGAAGAAGTGCATCTCCCTTACGGGTTACCAACTGACGGTGAATAGCCTTGAAACTGAAGAGTTTGAGCGCCAAAGGAATAACGGCAATGGTAAGAAACTCCATCGCTACGGTAATCACATAGACCAACGTGACATCCCCTGCCAGATTAGTAGGTTCCAGAATTTCTGTCTCATAGAGCAAGACCAGCAGGAATCCTACCAACAGGACAAAGAGGAAATTGGTCATCAATATTCGTTGTACTTGTTTGATTTTCATTTTGTTGTCTTTTGTTATTGTCCAAATGGAGTTCTGTTCAGAATACTCCGTCCGAGGGTAACCTCATCTGTATACTCCAATTCATCACCCACCGAGATACCACGGGCGATAACAGAGAGTTTAACAGGATAATCAGCAAGTTTACGGGAGATATAGAAGTTGGTAGTATCACCCTCCATCGTACTGCTGAGAGCAAAAATCACCTCCTTCACCCCACCTTCAGCCACTCGCTGAACCAGCGATTCTATCTCTATATCCGAAGGACCGATACCATCCATCGGCGAAATGATGCCGCCCAAGACATGATAGAGTCCGTGAAACTGCTGCGTGTTTTCTATCGCCAGTACATCCTGCACATTCTCGACAACACAGATGGTAGAAGCATCGCGCCGGGAATCAGAACAGATCGGACAGACATCAGTATCGCTGATATTATGACAAACTCTGCAGTATTTCACTTCACGCCGCATCCTGGAAATGGTATCAGCAAAGAGTTCCACATCCTCTCTCTTACGCTTGAGCATAAAAAGTACAAGGCGCAAAGCTGTTTTGCGCCCTATACCTGGCAATTTAGAAAACTCCGCCACTGCCTTTTCCAACAAAGTCGAAGAAAACTGTTGTTGCATCTTAGCAGTTTAGAGATAAATACCAATACCCAGTTTCAAACCTACGGTAGAATAATCTACATGCTTCTTGAAACTCTGATCGTAGTAGATAGCTGGCTCAATGGTAACCGACTTGCCGAGGAAGAAAGCATAACCTACCTCTACCCCAGGCATGAAATCATTATAACCACCGGAATGAGCCAACTTTACGCCGCCACCCAGATACAGACCATTCTGCTCGATATAATAACGTGCCTGGGCACCGACAGAGAAATAATCCTTCACGCCTTCAAGACCAGAATGATTATATTCTACCTGCCCCAACAGCATCCAGTCGTCTTCTACGAAGTATCCAGCCTTAGCCTGAATACCGAGATTGAGGTCCTGAGAGCCATTATAACTCAAGTTTAAGCCCGTCATCGACGCACCTATATACTGTTTTCCACTTTCAAACTGAGCATTGGCAGTTGTCGAAACGACAAGTGCCAATGCTGCAATAGCTAATTTTTTCATTCGTATCATATAAATTTACGTATATTGATTAATACTTATATATAAATCTATTGTTTCTTCTGATAACTGCGATACCAACCCAGGAACCAAACCAAGGCAATCACCAGAATGATGACACTGCCCGTATAAGCCAGGCTCTCACCCAAAGCCAAAGCTGTTGGCGAAATGAGCAGGAAGGTTGAACATATCACGGTCATAAACAAGGCAGGAACCAGCGTCATCACAAAAGGCTTCTTCTGCTGTACCAGATAAACCGTCAATGTCCAGAGAGTGAACACAGAAAGCGTCTGGTTAGCCCAGCCGAAATACTGCCAGATGATATTGAAGCCATCAGGATTTTCCATCTGCCAAACCAGAATGCCCACCGTAAGAGCAAACAACGGAACGCAGATATAAAGACGCTTGCGCATAGAGCGCTGCTCCAAACCGATAAACTCGGCGATAATCAGACGGGCACTTCTCAAAGCCGTATCGCCACTGGTAATAGGCGCTGCAACAACACCCAGCAGAGCCAGGATTCCACCAGCCACACCCAACCAGCTGGAACATACAATTTTCACAACGGTAGGCGCATCGAAGTTCTGGATAAGCGACTTGCCGCCATCAAACTGAGCGATAAACTGCTGAGCCACCTCCGGACTTACGCATTCACGCCATCCACCATAGTAGAAGAAATACATGGAAACCGTAGCCCATATCAAGGCAACAACACCTTCTGTAATCATGGCTCCATAGAAAATAGGGCGACCCATCTTCTCATTCTTCATGCATCGAGCCATGAGCGGACTCTGCGTAGCATGGAAACCACTGATGGCACCACAGGCTATCGTGATAAAGAGGCAAGGGAAAACCGGACTCTTCTGTACAAAAGACTCCGTTCCCAACCAAGCCGGATTCTCATTGAGATTGCAACTCTGCAAATTGCTCCAGAGTTCAGGCAATGAAGGCCACTTCACAAAGAGACCTATCATCAGAGCACCCGCCATAAAGAGAAGCGAGAAGGCAAAGAGCGGATAAACCTTACCGATAATCTTATCGATAGGCAGTAATGTAGCAATGACGTAATAAACGAAAATCACCACAATCCAAAACATCTGGCTGCCCCAGAATGCATCCGTATCACAAATGCCACTCATAATGATAGCCGGACTGTATACAAACACAGCTCCCACCATCATCAGCAAAAGTACCGAAAAGACCAACATCACTTTCTTGGTGCGTCCACCCAAATACTTACCTACCAATTCCGGCAAACCAGCTCCACCGTTACGGATACTGAGCATACCGCTCATGTAATCATGCATGGCTCCTGCGAAGATACACCCGAAGATAATCCACAGATAAGCCACCGGTCCGTACCAGGCACCCATAATAGCACCGAAGATAGGACCCGTTCCTGCAATGTTGAGGAACTGAATCATGAAGATTTTCCAACTAGGCAGTACCATAAAGTCGACCCCATCGGCTTTGGTCACTGCAGGCGTAGGGCGGTCATCAGGACCGAACACATGCGCCACAAACTTTCCATAAAGAAGGTAACCCAATACAAGGGCGACCAAACTAATAACGAAACTGACCATTTTTCTTTTATTGCTTAAAATTTTCTCTCTTTTCGGTGCAAAATGCACTTTATTTTAATATTTCAACCGCAAAAGTAATATTTTTATTTGAAATAAAAAAAAATATTGGTATCTTTGTTGCCAAATTGTAAGATTATGAAGAGATTTAAGATATTTTTTATCGTTTTATGCTCTGTTTTGGCCGCAAAAGCCCAGAGTATCGTGTTCAATAACCAGGTGCCGAAACATGAAGTAAGAGCTGTATGGCTGACAACCATAGGAGGTATCGACTGGCCACACTCTTATGCCCAGTCTTCTTATTCTGCCGAAAAGCAGAAAAAGGAACTGACGAATATACTGGACCGGTTACAGCAGGCTAAAATCAATACCGTACTGATACAGACCCGCGTAAGAGGTACCATGATTTATCCGTCGGCATACGAACCTTGGGATGGATGTCTGTCAGGATTTCCGGGCAGAAGTCCGGGCTATGATGCCCTGCAGTTTGCCATCGACGAATGCCATAAGCGCAGTATGGAACTGCATGCCTGGGTAGTAACCATCCCTGTAGGAAAATGGAACGCACTCGGCTGCAAAACCCTCCGACAGAAGATGCCGAAACTCATCAAGAAGATTGGAGCAGACGGATACATGGATCCGGAAAACAGCCGGACTGGTGATTATCTGGCAAACATCTGCAGGGAAATTACACATAAATATAATGTAGACGGTATTCATCTCGACTACATCCGTTACCCTGAAACCTGGAACATCAAAGTGAGCCGGGAACAGGGACGCCGGTATATCACCAACATCGTAAGAAAGATTCACGATGCAGTGAAGGCTGAAAAACCTTGGGTAAAAATGAGCTGCTCACCTGTAGGAAAGTATGATGACCTGAGCAGATACCGGAGCTTTGGCTGGAATGCATACACGAAGGTCTGCCAGGATGCACAGGGCTGGCTCAAGAGCGGTCTGATGGACGAGCTCTTCCCTATGATGTATTTCAAGAACGAACACTTCTATCCGTTTGCTATCGACTGGCAGGAACAGAGCCATGGCAAGATTGTGGTTCCAGGACTGGGCATCTACTTTCTCGATCCGAAAGAAGGAAAGTGGAACATCAATGACGTGACGGCAGAAATGTATCACATCCGAAACCTCGGAATGGGATATGCATTCTTCAGAAACAAGTTCCTCCTGGACAACAGACAGGGTATTCTCGACTTTACCCAACGTTTCAATCCATACCCTTCATTGGTTCCGCCGATGACCTGGGCAAGCAAGAACCAACCGGAACAGCCACAACAATTATCGGTAATCACCACCGATAACAAGGTATCAGTTTCCTGGAGCAATCCTTCAAACTATACGGATGGCACTAAAATAGCAACCCCTTATATATATAATAATGTATACGCGAGCAAGAAATATCCGGTTGACATCACCGATGCACGCAATCTGGTTGCCGCACGAATCATAGGAAATTCGTTCAAAATAGAAAATCCTGATGCAAAACATCTGTTTGTTGCCGTAACTTCAATGGACGGATATGGCATCGAAAGCCAGCCTACCCAAGAAAAAGAGGAAGAAAATCCACTTTTTGCCAAAAACACAGGAGCTGCGAAATTACTCGAATGTGACGGAAAGAAGGTATATCTAGCAGAAACCACAAAAAATCTCGTTTTTGACGTTCTGATGGTCGAAACCCTGCAAGGATGCGATATTCTGTACCTCCATGCACATGATAACACGCTAGATGTTAGAAACTTAAAGGATGGTACCTACCGCGTGGTAAGCATCAACAAGAAGGGGTATAGACATACGTTAGGAACCTTCAAGATGAAGAAAAATTGATTTTTTTCGAAAAAAGTTGCGAAAAAATTTGGTGGAATCAAAAAATAGTAGTACCTTTGCACTCGCAATTCAGAAATGAGGCTTTTAAATGTTGCACCCTTAGCTCAGTTGGTAGAGCAACTGACTCTTAATCAGTGGGTCTAGGGTTCGAATCCCTAAGGGTGTACAAAAGATAAGAATTGGCTCCGTAGCTCAACTGAATAGAGCACTTGACTACGGATCAAGAGGTTCAAGGTTTGAATCCTTGCGGAGTCACTCTCCTATCAAAGCTTCACTGAAACAAACGGTTTTGGCTCCGTAGCTCAACTGAATAGAGCACTTGACTACGGATCAAGAGGTTCAAGGTTTGAATCCTTGCGGAGTCACCAACAAATAGTTGCACCCTTAGCTCAGTTGGTAGAGCAACTGACTCTTAATCAGTGGGTCTAGGGTTCGAATCCCTAAGGGTGTACAAAAAGAGCATTTCTTAATAGGAATGCTCTTTTTTGTTTTATATTTCTCCCTACCATTTAATATTACCTTTAAATATCACTTTATATCTCTTTAAATATCACTATAAAAAAGTTGCAGCCATCCAAAGTTTACACCCAGACAACTGCAACCAATTTACCAATCAAAAATATCTAAAATCTTATCCCATCATCATCATACAACTCTACTATCAACAGAAGAGCCAGTAAAGAACTGCCAGCACGGCTACCATAACAACAGCTACCATTGCTTTAATCATGCAGGTAGCCACCTTCTTTAAGACAAACAGTCCTACAACAAGGACTACCAATACCAGCGCATAATATCCAAAATCATTCATATCACATTATTATATAGTATAAACTACCAATCAGTATTCATCACCCTATTAACGATCATTCTTTAATGCCCTGCGGAATTCAGCCGGTATCGGAGTTTCAAATTCCATAGGCTGATGCGTTACGGGATGATAGAAACACAGCACATAGGCATGCAGGCACAAGCGCTGGCATGGATCATCACCATTACCATACTTGATATCACCACACACCGGATGCCCCATATCAGCTGTATGAACACGAATCTGATTCTTACGGCCAGTTTCGAGTTTGAACTCCACCAGAGAATGAGCGGTGGTACGCTCTAATGTATGGAAATGGGTAACAGCATACTTGCCGCCATTATCCGTATCACTACTGTAAGTAATATAAGCCTTGTTATCTTTCAGCCAGTTGGCAACGGTACCTTCATCTTCTTCCATCTCTCCGGAAACCAGAGCCACATATCTGCGGTCGTACACATTATGATGCCAATCATCCTCCAAAGCCAGTTCCGTCTGCTTATCCTTGGCATAAATCATCAAACCCGAAGTATCACGGTCAAGTCGGTGTACTACATGCGCCTGGCAGTTCTGGCGAGTCTTATGAAAATAATCATCAAGTACCGTTTTCACATTCAGAGTAGAATGACCGGCTGCCATACTCAAGATACCAATGTTTTTCTCGACAACAATCAGATATCTGTCTTCATAAACAATCTTAAGGTATCTGCTTTTAAATACCTCCTGATTCTTCTTTGTCTTGCTCACACTCACCTTCATACCCGGCTTCAGGGCATAGTCAAACTGGGTAATGGTTTTGCCATTTACCTTGATTCCCCTACCCTGCAGAGTCTGCTTCACCTTAGTCTTGCTAGGTCCCTTCACATTCTCCATCAGCCATTCCAGCAACGGAGCAGGTTTTTCTACCTTGTAATGCTCATATTCATTTGGGTTTCCGTAGCCATAAGCATTATTGGTATGCTTATTAAAATTTCCTTTTCTATTTTGTTGTCTCATATTGTTATCGATATCATTTTCTTAACATGAAAAACACAGAATCAATGCTGCATTTTCTCCGTTTCAGCCTACAAAAGTAAGACTTTTCTGCAAAATAACAAAAAGCCACCATGTTTTTAACTAAAAATTAGTAACTTTTGCCAATAAATCATTGTGTTTCAAATATTTTTTTGTAATTTTGCAGCAGAATTAAAGATATAATCAGAATAAAAGATATTTAGGAACAAATAATGATTACAGTACAAAATCTTGCGATCCAATTCGGAAAGAGAGTGCTTTACAAGGATGTAAACCTCAAGTTCACTCATGGTAATATTTATGGTATCATCGGTGCTAACGGCGCCGGAAAATCTACTTTCCTCCGCGCTATCAGCGGCGACCTTGAACCAAACAAGGGTACAGTAGAAATGGGACCAGGCGAGCGACTTTCTGTCTTGGAACAGGACCACTTCAAATATGACGATTTCCGCGTGATGGATACCGTTCTGATGGGTCATCAGCCATTATGGGAAAACATGAAGGAGCGCGAGCGCCTCTATGCTAAGCCAGAGATGACAGAAGAAGATGGTAACCTCGCTGCTGAGCTGGAGCTCAAGTTTGCAGAAATGAATGGTTGGGAGGCTGAAAGCAATGCCGCACAACTTCTGCAGAACCTCGGCGTAAAGGAAGACCGCCACGACAAACTCGTAGGTGAACTTTCAAACACAGAGAAAGTGCGCGTGATGCTGGCGAAGGCACTCTTCGGCAACCCAGACAACCTTCTTCTCGATGAGCCTACCAACGACCTCGACCTCGACACAGTTGAGTGGTTGGAAGACTATCTCAGCAACATTGAACAGACCGTACTCGTAGTATCTCACGACCGTCACTTCCTCGATGCTGTAAGTACCCAGACCGTAGATATCGACTTCGGTAAGATTACGATGTTTGCAGGTAACTACTCTTTCTGGTACGAGAGTTCTCAGTTGGCTCTTCGCCAGGCTCAGAACCAGAAGATGAAGGCTGAAGAGAAGAAGAAGCAGTTGGAAGAATTCATCCGCCGATTCTCAGCTAACGTTGCTAAGAGTAAACAGACAACATCCCGCAAGAAGATGCTGGAGAAGCTGAACGTCGAAGAAATCCGTCCATCAAGCCGTAAATACCCAGGCATCATCTTCCAGATGGAGCGTGAGCCAGGTAACCAGATTCTGGAGGTAGAGGGACTGAAAGCATGCGACGAAGACGGAACAGTGCTCTTCGACCATGTAAACTTCAACATAGAAAAGGGCGAGAAGGTAGTATTCCTTTCTCACAACCCTAAGGCGATGACCGCACTCTTCGAAATCATCAACGGCAACCGAAAGGCTGACGCAGGTGACTACAAGTGGGGTGTTACTATCACTACAGCTTATCTCCCACTCGATAATACAGAATTCTTCCAGAGCGACAAGAACCTGGTAGACTGGTTGAGCCAGTATGGTTCAGGTAACGAAGTTGCCATGAAGGGCTACCTCGGAAGAATGCTCTTCAGCGGCGAAGAAGTACTGAAGAAGGTAAATGTCCTCTCCGGAGGTGAGAAGATGAGATGTATGATTGCACGCATGCAGTTGCAGAACGCCAACTGCCTGATTCTTGATACTCCAACCAACCACTTGGACCTGGAGAGTATTCAGGCATTCAACAACAACCTGGTAGGTTTCAAGGGCAATATCCTCTTCTCTAGCCACGACCACGAATTCATCAACACCGTGGCAAACCGTATCATCGAGCTCACTCCATCAGGCACCATCGACAAGCTCATGTCTTATGATGAGTATATCTACGATGAAGCTATCAAGGAGCAGAAGGCTAAGATGTACGGATTCTAAACAGAAAGTTATTCTGCTGTGTTAAACAGCAACCACAAATTATCTTATAATTTAATAGTGCCAATTCGATGAGAATCGGGTTGGCACACTTTTTGTCAAGCAACCAATAACAAGAATTATCATGTTTAAAAAATTTAAGACTATGTCAAAAGAAAAAGAAATCAATATAGAGGACGGAAACGTTCAGGAGACTGTTCAGAACGAAAATAATGAGCAGACAACTCAAAATGAAAATACTGAGGAAAATCAGAATACTGACAACAAGGCAGAAGAAGTTGACAACAATACAGACGCTGCTGACAAGAAGGCAGAAGAGATTGATCCTTTAACAAAAGCACAGCAAGAGGTAGAGGAACTCAAGAAACAGTTACTCTATAAGACTGCTGAGTTTGAGAATTACCGCAAGCGTACCCTCAAAGAGAAAGCAGAACTGATTTTGAATGGCGGCGAGAAGACTGTAGCTGCTATTCTGCCTATTCTCGACGACTTTGAGCGTGCCATCGCTGACAAGAGCGAAGATCCTAAGGTTATCAAGGAAGGTGTACAGATGATTTTCAACAAGTTCGTAAAGACACTCGAAGGTCTTGGTGTAAAGAAGATTGATACCAACGACAAGGATTTCGATGTAGATTTCCACGAGGCTATTGCTATGGTTCCGGGGATGGGCGATGACAAGAAGGGAAAGATCATTGACTGCGTCCAGACAGGTTATACGATGAACGACAAGGTGATTCGCCATGCCAAGGTAGCTGTAGGTCAGTAAGAAAGAAATATCAAGAGTTATTTTTCAATATCCAGAACATTCTATTAGAATTCTGTAAGAAAATTCAATATTTGAAATAAGCAAATGGCTAAGAGAGACTATTATGAGGTGCTGGGCGTAGACAAGTCGGCATCAGAAGACGAAATAAAGAAGGCGTATCGAAAGATAGCCATCAAGTATCATCCAGACCGCAACCCTGGCAACAAAGAGGCGGAAGAGAAATTCAAGGAAGCTGCCGAAGCTTACGAAGTTCTCCACGATGCCCAGAAGCGCCAGCAGTATGACCAGTTTGGTTTCGACGGCCCACAAGGTGGATTCGGCGGATTCGGCGGTGGTGCCAGCATGGACATGAATGACATCTTCTCTATGTTTGGAGATATCTTTGGCGGACACGGCGGTTTCAGCGGCTTTGGTGGCGGCGGATTCGGTGGCGGCTCACAGAAGCGGGTTTACCAGGGTGGCGACCTTCGCGTAAGAGTAAAACTGACTCTCCAAGAGGCAGCAACAGGTGTTACCAAGCGCTTCAAGATTCGCAAGGATGTAACTTGCTCTGCATGTCACGGAACAGGTTGCGAAGGTGGTGCCCAGCCAGAAACATGTCCGGAATGTCATGGAAGCGGCTATGTCTTAAAGACGGTGCGCAGCATGTTCGGCATGATGCAAACCCAGGCTGCCTGTACAAAGTGTGGCGGTGAGGGAACTATCATCAAGAACAAATGTAAGGAATGCGGTGGCGACGGAATCGTGAAGGGCGAGGAACTCGTAGAAATCAATATCCCTGCAGGTGTCGACAACGATATGGTTGTTACCGTTGAAGGAAAGGGTAACCAAGGCAAGCACAATGGTCTCTACGGAAACCTACAGGTAATGGTAAGCGTAGAAAAGAACGATGATTTCGAGCGTGTTGGTCAGGACTTATACCATAATCTTGTTCTTGACTTTGCAACTGCCACTTTGGGTGGCGAGGTAGAAGTCCCTACCTTGGATGGTAAGACGAAGATCAAAATAGAACCAGGCACACAACCAGGCAAACAGATCCGTTTGCGTGGCAAAGGAATGCCGGCTATTCAGGGATATGGTTATGGCCGTGGTGATATTATCGTCAATATTACCGTTTTCATCCCTACCTCTCTGACCAAAGAAGAAAAGGATCTTGTTGTGAAATTCAAGGAATGCGATAATTTCAAAGCAGATAATGCAGAGAAGAAATCTCTCTTTGAAAGTTTCAAGAATCTCTTTAAAAAATAAACAGTAAAGAGCAATCCCCGAAGAGGGCGAACTATCTTCGAAAGAACGGTTCGCTCTTTTCGGGGATTATCTGTATATATAATAAGGTATAACATATAACATGAATTATCAAGAAACTGTTGAATATCTTTTCACCAGCACGCCGGTTTTTGAAAAGATTGGAGCCAAGGCATACAAACCTGGGCTTGATACGATGTATAAAATGGATGAACACTTCGGACATCCTCATAACCAATATAAATGTATCCATATTGCAGGAACCAACGGAAAAGGCTCATCATCCCATACCCTTGCTGCAATCCTGCAGAGCCAGGGCTATAAGGTCGGCCTGTTCACATCTCCACATCTTGTAGATTTCAGAGAACGCATTCGCGTAAATGGTGAGATGGTAAGCGAAGAGTATGTAATCGACTTTGTAGAAAACAACCGGAAATTCTTCGAACCGCTACATCCTTCGTTCTTTGAACTGACCACCATGATGGCATTTCAGTATTTTGCAGAACAAAAGGTAGACTTTGCCGTCATCGAAGTTGGATTGGGAGGAAGACTGGATAGTACCAACATCATCACTCCTATCCTATCCGTTATCACGAACATCAGTTTTGACCACACCCAATTCCTCGGGAATACACTCGGCGAGATTGCAGGCGAAAAGGCGGGTATCATCAAGCCACAGATTCCTGTCGTTATTGGCGAATGGAACGAAGAGACCCAACCTGTGTTCATCAAGAAAGCCCATGAGCAGAATTCTCCTATCCATTTTGCACATGCAATTGACGCAGACATGAACTTCGAACTGAAAGGCAACTATCAGAAAAAGAACTTCTGCACCATATCCGCAGCCGTAGAATGTCTGAAGGAAGAAGGAATAGAAATCAAAGATGAAAGCATAAAGAACGGCTTCGAACATGTATGCGAGCTGACAGGCTTACGTGGCAGATGGGAAAAACTCAACGAGCACCCTCTCACCATCTGTGATACGGGACATAACCTTGCCGGATGGGAGTATCTGGAACCTCAGATTGCATCCGTCAAAGCCGATACGAAACATATTGTCTTCGGAATGGTTGACGACAAAGATGTAGAGCATGTAATGGGACTATTAGAAAAGTTGCCAAAAGAAAGCACGATTTTCTATTGGACACAGTCATCAACCAAAAGAGCGATTCCTGTAGACAAATTATACGGATACGCACAAAAGCACGGCTTAAACGGAACATGCTATCAAACTATCGCCCAGGCATTTAACAAAGCAAAAGCAAACGCAAAAAAAGATGATTTTATCTTTATTGGCGGATCAAGTTACGTCGTTGCCGATTTGCTATCAGAATCGTTTTAGGATTTTTTAAATCAAAAAGTTCATAAAATATTTGTAATACTCATTTTTTTTTAGTTACTTTGCAGTACATTACTTAAACCAAAGTAAGGTAACTAAAAAAAAGTGAGATATTATGAATACAGAACCAGCAAATAAGTGTGGTTTGAAAAGAGAAGATTTTCAGACCACAGTGAATGGCAAGAAGACTGATCTCTTCGTGTTAAGAAACAAGCAAGGCAACGAAGTTGCAGTGACTAACTATGGTGGAGCAGTCGTAGCCATCATGATGCCTGACAAGGATGGCAACTATGCCAACCTCATCCAAGGCCATGACAACATACAGGACGTCATCAACTCACCAGAGCCATTCTTGAGTGTGCTCATCGGTCGTTATGGCAACCGTATTAAAGAAGGTAAGTTCATACTTCACGGCAAGGAGTATCAATTGGCATGCAACGATGGTTCCAACCACCTGCATGGTGGACCTACAGGTTTCCACACCAAAGTTTGGGATGCAACCCGCATGAGTGATAGCGCTGTCGTGTTGAAATACACGAGCCCTTATGGTGAAGAAGGCTTCACTGGTGAGTTGACAGTTTGGGTAGCTTACACATTGACCGACGACAATGAGTTCGTTATCAAGTATCAGGCTACAACCAACAAGACAACCATCTGCAACCTGACACATCACGCTTTCTTCTCAATCCAGGGTATTGCTAATCCTACCCCAACAGTTGACAATATCATCTGTGAGGTAAACGCAAACTACTATCTCCCTATTGATAAGTATTCTATCCCTACAGGTGAGATTTTGAAGGTTGAGGGCACACCATTCGATTTCCGTACACCAAAGCCAATTGGTCAGGACATCAATGCAGACAACGAGCAGATTAAGAATGGTCAGGGCTATGACCACAACTATGTATTGAACAAGACAGAAGAAGGTGAGTTGAGTTTCGCTGCCCGTATAAAAGACCCTGTAAGCTGCCGTACCATGGAGGTTTATACCACAGAACCAGGTTTGCAGATGTACACAGGTAATTTCCTTGCAGGTATCTCAGGACAGTTTGGTGCAACATTCCCACGTCGCAGTGCAGTCTGCTTCGAGGCACAGAAGTTCCCAGACACTCCAAATCACACCTATTTCCCAAGTTGCAGATTAAATCCGGGTGAAACATACACCCAGAAGACAATCTATAAGTTTGGAATTGACAAATAAATCAGAATAAATCATGGAGCAGGTACTCTAAACAGCACTTGCTCCATTTTCGCGCTTGAATGACAAACCCCATCCAGCGCGACAACAATCTTAAAGAGAAGTCTTAACGTCTTTAAAGAAGAAACAACCTCTTAGAAGAAAAGAGTAGCAACCTCTTTACCATAAAAGAGAATCAATAACCTCTTCAAAAAGAATATAAACAAGCTTTTCGCAAATAATAATAACAAATAACAATATCAACTATCAAAAAAAATGGAAAACCAAAGTAAAAATGGCAATATCATCGCCATTATCACGATGATGTTCCTCTACGCCATGATTTCGTTCGTAACGAATTTGGCTGCTCCTATCGGAGTTATTTGGAAAAATGTATTCGCTGACAGCGGAAGTGCTAACATGATCGGTATGTTGGGTAACGCCATGAACTTCTTGGCTTACCTCTTCATGGGTATCCCTGCAGGTAAGTTGCTCACCAAGATCGGTTACAAAAAGACCGCCCTCACCGGTATCGCTACCGGATTCGTAGGCGTGCTCATCCAGTTCCTTTCAGGTAAGTTCGGTGCCGACATCTCAGGCTTCGCTGTTTACCTCTTCGGTGCGTTCATCTCAGGTTTCGCAGTTTGTATTTTGAATACTGTTGTAAACCCAATGTTGAACCTCATCGGTGGTGGTGGTAACCGCGGTAACCAGTTGAACCTCATCGGTGGTACATTGAACAGTTTATCCGGAACTTTAACCCCAATGCTCGTAGGTGCCCTTATCGGTACTGTTACTGCTAATACCAAAATGGTAGATGTGAACCTCGTGCTTTACATTGCCCTTGCCGTATTCGCAGCAGCATTCGTTATCTTGAACTTCATCCCTATCCAGGATCCAGAGATGGGTAAGACTACAGACAAGACTGTATTCGAGCATTCACCATGGGCTTTCCGTCACTTCAACCTCGGCGTTATCGCAATCTTCGTTTATGTAGGTGTTGAGGTAGGCATTCCTGGAACATTGAACTTCTACATTTCTGATACAACAGCAAATGGTGGTGGTTTCATCAATGGTACAGCCTTGGCAAATGCAGCAGCTATCGGTGGTTTCGTTGCAGGTACATACTGGCTTCTGATGCTGGTTGGTCGTCTTTGCTCCAGTTTTATTGCTGACAAGGTATCTAGCCGCATGATGATGATGATTGCCAATGGTGCAGGTATGATCTTTATCGTCCTCGCCGTACTTCTCGGCAAGTCAACAACAGTAGAAATGCCTGTATTTACAGGTACATCATTCCAGATGGTAACAGTGCCTATCGCAGCCATGTTCCTGGTACTCTGCGGTCTCTGCACTTCTATCATGTGGTCTTCTATCTTCAACCTTGCTACTGAGGGTCTTGGCAAGTATACAGCCCAGGCTTCAGGTATCTTCATGATGATGGTAGTAGGTGGTGGATTGATGCCATTGGTACAGAACTTCATCGCAGACAATGCTGGCTATATGGCTAGTTACATTGTGCCTCTCATCTGTATGGCATACATGTTCTTCTATTCTGTAGCTGGTTGCAAGAACATCAACAAGGATATTCCTGTTGATTAATAACACGAAATAAATTAGCCCTAAGGCTTATATAGTCTTGGGGCTAAATCATATAATCAAATCTTTAGTAACAACACAACAAAAACTTAACTAATTATGGATATTGAAAAAGTAAGAAGCCGCTTCATCAAGCATTTCGATGGTAAAACAGGTAACATCTACATGTCACCAGGTCGTATTAACCTGATTGGCGAGCATACCGATTATAATGGTGGATTTGTTTTCCCTGGTGCAGTAGATAAGGGTATCATGGCAGAAATACGTCCTAACGGAACAGATACCGTCATGCTCTACTCTATCGACTTGAAGGACCGTGTAGAATTCAAGGTTAATGATCCTGAAGGTCCACGCGCTTCATGGGCACGTTACATCTATGGTGTTTGCCAGGAGATGAAGGCATTGGGCGTTGACGTAAAGGGTTTCAATGCAGCATTCTATGGTGATGTGCCTCTCGGTGCAGGTATGTCTTCTTCTGCTGCTCTTGAAAGCTGTTTTGCTTTTGCTTTGAACGACCTCTTTGGTGACAACAAGGTTTCTAAATGGGATCTCGTTCTCGCTGGTCAGGCTACTGAGCACAAGTATGTAGGTGTTAACTGCGGTATCATGGACCAGTTTGCTTCTGTTTTCGGCAAGGAAGGTAAGTTGATGCGCCTCGATTGCAACAGCCGCGAATTTGAATACTTCCCATTCGAGCCTAAGGGCTATAAACTCTGCCTGGTAAACTCTAAGGTAAAGCACGAGTTGGCAGGTTCTCCATACAACGACCGCCGCAACTCTTGCGAAAATGTTGTTAAGCACATTGCAGCAAAGCACCCAGAAGCTAAGTTCGAAACTCTCCGTGATTGCACATGGGAGCAGTTGGAAGAGGTTCGCGCTGAGGTAGGCGAAGAGGATTACAGCCGCGCTCACTTCGTATTGGGCGAGAAGGACCGCGTTTTGGCTGTCTGCGATGCTCTTGAGAAGGGCGACTATGAGACAGTAGGTCAGAAGATGTACGAGACTCACTACGGCTTGAGCAAGGAATACGAGGTAAGCTGCGAGGAACTCGACTTCTTAAACGATGTTGCTAAGGAGAATGGTGTTACTGGTAGCCGTATCATGGGCGGTGGCTTCGGTGGCTGCACCATCAACCTGGTAAAGGACGATATATACGACAAGTTCGTTGAGGACATTACAGCTAAGTTCACAGCTAAATATGGTCATGCTCCAGAGATTTACCCTGTAATAATCTCTGAGGGTTCTCACAAGGTTTGCTAATATATACATTATATATAATATAAGGAACTGCAGTTAGTATTGCTAACTGCAGTTTTTTTGTCCCAAATAAGACAAAAACAGGCGTTTTCATACAAATAGTGTTAAAAAGACACTTTAGAAGGAAAAAAGTTAGGGAAAACTCTTGCAGATTCGAAATAAAATTGTAATTTTACACCCAAAATGAATAGACAATAAAAAACAGCCTAAAAATGAGTACATTTAAGACCCTATTTATGGGAGTTGGTTTTGCGGCTATCGCTACCCTCTCAGCTTGTTCATCAAGCAGCAATGCAAGTCTCACACAATCTGGTTTGAATCCAGCAGATTTCGATTCAACAGTATTGGGCAAGAAGACTGAGTTAGTAACTCTCAAGAATGCAAACGGCATGGAAGTTTGCCTCACCAATTATGGTGGACGTGTCGTTTCCATTTCCGTTCCAAACAAGGACGGAAAGCCAACAGATGTGGTTCTTGGTTACGATAATATCCATCAGTATGCTGACACCCTTAACTCTCCTTCAGATTATGGTTCTTCTGTAGGACGTTATGCCAACCGTATCAAGGATGCTAAACTTTCACTTGCTGGTTCAACATACCAGTTGAAGGCAAATGATAATGGCAACTGCCTACATGGTGGTGGTGCTACAGGATGGTTGAACCAGGTTTACGACATTACAGAGAAGAACGACTCATCCGTTACCTTCATTATCAATGCGAAGGATGGCGAGAATGGTTTCCCTGGCAACGTAACAGCAACAGCTAAATATACAGTCAAGAGTGACAACACACTCGACATCGAGTTTGGCGCTACAACAGACAAAGAGACCGTTGTCAATATGACCAACCACAGTTACTTCAACTTGAATGGCGATCCATCTAAGGAAGGTTTCGATCAGGTAATGTACATCAATGCAGATAAGTTCACTCCTGCAGATTCACTTTACATCCCAACTGGTGAAATCAAGAGTGTCGAGGGAACCCCTATGGATTTCCGTAAACCGGCAGAAATCGGCAAGAAGGTTGATTATAACTTTGATCAGATTAAGAATGCCACAGGTTACGACCACAACTGGTGCTTGAACACATATAAGAAGGGTAAGGGCGATGACAAAACAGTTTGCGCAAGCCTCTACTCACCAAAGAGCGGTATCCTTCTTGAAGTATTTACCAACGAGCCAGGCATTCAGGTTTACACCGGTAACTTCCAAGGCACAGGTATTGCCTGCAAGCATGGCATCAAGTATCCTAAACACGTAAGCGTTTGCTTCGAGAGCCAGAAATATCCTGATTCTCCAACCAAGATTACTCAGGGTGTAAAGGATTGGACAGATGCCACATTGAAGCCAGGAGAGAAATACTATTCTCACCTCGCTTACAAATTCAGCGTTAAAAAGTAAGCGTAAGTTAGTTTAAAAGTCAGCGAACCGGCGGATAAAGTCCGCCGGAACAACTAACATCCAACAAGAAGTTTTCGCAATGACAAAAAAAACGAAATGTGCTGGATAAGAAACTAACATAATAAGCATTCAATAAAAGAAAAGAATAAACAAATAATAATAAACAAACAATCTTATAGTAATTATGAATTGGAATTCAACAGAATTCGTATGGCTTGATTGGGCTATACTCGCCATTGGTGTTATCGGCGTAATTTGGGCTGTCTGGCACGCAATCGTGAAAGACAGAAAGGCTCAGAAAGGTGAAGACTCTTCTGCCTACCTCTTCGGTAAGGGTGAGCCATGGTATGTAATCGGTATGGCTATCTTTGCTGCCAACATTGGTTCTGAGCACCTCGTTGGTTTGGCTGGTACAGGTGCCAAGAGTGGTGTTGGTATGGCACACTGGGAGATGCAGGGCTGGATGATCCTCATCTTGGGTTGGCTGTTCGTACCTTTCTACCAGTTGCTCATTAACAAGATGGGTAAGATCATCACCATGCCAGACTTCCTGAAGTTCCGCTATACCCAGCGCACAGGTTCATGGCTCTCTATCATCACACTCGTAGCCTACATCCTTACTAAGGTGAGCGTTACAGCCCTTACAGGTGGTATCTTCTTTGAATATCTTTGGGGCTTGAACTTCTGGGTTGGTGCCATCGGTCTGATTATCCTCACCACCATCTTCACCGTATTCGGTGGTATGAAGGGTGTGATGACATTGTCAACTATCCAAACTCCTATCCTCGTCATCGGTTCTTTCCTCGTACTCTTCCTCGGTCTCTCTACCCTTGGCGGTGGCAGCATAGCTGCTGGTTGGGCCGACATGATGGATTACTGCGGCAAGCTGAACAATGGTTATGGTACAACTCACATGTTCCACTGGGAGGCAGGTGACTCTATGTATCAGGAGTATCCTGGTTTCGTAGTATTTATCGGTGCAACCATCATCGGTTTCTGGTACTGGTGTACTGACCAGCACATCGTTCAGCGTGTACTCGGTCAGGTTCCTGGCGAGAGCAACGTAGAGGTTATGAAGCGTGCCCGCCGCGGTACTATCGCAGCCGGTTTCTTCAAGGTACTCCCTTGCTTCATGTTCCTCATCCCAGGTATGATTGCAGCCGCATTGGCTCAGAAGGGTGCCATCCAGATGAACGAGACTGATGCAGCCTTCGCCATCATGGTAAAGACCGTTCTTCCTGCAGGTATCAAGGGTATCGTAACCATCGGTTTCATCTGCGCACTCGTTGCTTCATTGGCAGCATTCTTCAATAGCTGTGCTACCCTCTTCACCGAGGACTTCTACAAACCATTGAAGAAGGGCATGTCTGAGGCTCACTACGTACTCGTTGGCCGTATCGCTACCGTAGTAGTTGTGGTTCTAGGTTTCGCATGGTTGCCAATCATGATGAAGATGGATACTTTGTACAACTATCTCCAGGGTATCCAGTCACTCTTGGCTCCAGCCATGGTAGCTGTATTTGCAATGGGTATCTTCTTCAAGAAGATTACTCCAAAGTCAGGTGAATATACCATGATTACAGGTTTCCTCATCGGTATGCTCCGCCTCGTTACCAACGTCATCACTGATACAGGTAAGGCTACAATGGATGGTGCATTCTGGGATTACACCGCATGGTTCTGGCAGACCAACTGGCTCGTATTCGAGTGCTGGTTGCTCGTATTCCTCATCATCTTCATGGTAGTAGTAAGCTGCTTCACTCCAGCTCCAAGCAAGGAGCAGGTAGAGGCAATCACCTTCACATCAGACTTCAAGAAGTCTATCCGTGAGAGTTGGAGTGCCTTCGATATTATCGGTACCCTCGTAGTAATCGGCCTCTGCGCAGCATTCTACGCATACTTCTGGTAAAATATTATTCACGTCAGGAGCAAGAAGTGAGGAGTCTGGAATTTTCTCAAAGATCAGACAAAACTGTTTCTGTTGAAAAAATCCGCGATCCTTTCTTCTCCTTCTTACTCCTTGATTTTCCTCTCGAACCTGCTCTATGAAGAGCAAGCAAAAGAACACAACTATACATACATTGAATCATTACATCAAAACAGCAGAAAGACCATGACCCAGTTTTATAATGAATACTCCAAAGTATTAGTATCCGTCGATTGTATCATTTTCGGTTTCGACGGTAGTAACCTCCAGGTACTGATAGGCAAACGCAAGATGGACCCGGGAAGAGGCGAATGGTCACTCTATGGTGGTTTCGTTGGCGCAACAGAAAATCTCGAAGATGCTGCCAACAGAGTCATCCTGGAACTTACTGGAATGAAAAACCTCTATATAAGACAAGTAGGAGCTTTCGGCCGCATCGACCGTGACCCAGGTGAGCGAGTTATCTCTATCGCCTATTGCACTCTCATCAATGTGAAAGACTATGATGACAGCCTCCGTGTAGAACACGGATTGGAATGGGTTAGTCTGAACGAACTTCCAGAACTTTACTCAGACCACAAACTCATGATCCGCAACGCTATCGCACAGATACGCCGCCGCATCAATCATGAGCCATTAAGCTTCAAACTCCTCCCAGACCTCTTTACGCTGACACAGCTTCAGCACGTATTCGAGGCAGTAATAGGCGAAGAGATTGATAAGCGCAACTTCCGCAAACGCGTGAAGGATATCGACTTCATCGAGAAAACAGAACTCATCGATAAAGTCAACTCGAAACGAGGCGCCGCCCTCTACCGCTTCAACAAGAAAGCATACGAGGAAGACCCATCGTTCAACTTGAAATAGAATAAACAACTTAAAACAAAAGATATTATGTTAGAAGAATTAAAAGAAAAAGTGTTCAAGGCAAACCTTGATCTCGTTAAGCACAACCTCGTGCTCTTTACATGGGGTAATGTGAGTGGTATCGACCGCGAGAAAGGTCTGGTTGTCATCAAACCATCAGGCGTCGATTATGACACCATGAAGGCTAGCGATATGGTAGTGGTAGACTTGGAAACAGGTAAGGTAGTAGAAGGCGATCTGAATCCATCATCTGATACACCAACCCACTTGGTTCTCTACCGCGCATTCCCAGAGTTGGGTGGCGTAGTTCATACTCACTCTACTTATGCTACCGCTTGGGCACAGGCTGGCTTGGACATCCCTAATATTGGTACAACTCATGCTGATTACTTCCACGATTGCATCCCTTGCACTGATGCGATGACAGAGGATATGATGGCAGAATATGAGCACAACACAGGTGTTGTCATCGTTGACCGTTTCAAGAAAGATAACATCAACCCAGTTCATACTCCTGGCGTATTGGTTAAGAACCATGGTCCTTTTACATGGGGTAAGGATGCTGACCAGGCTGTTTATCACGCAGTAGTAGCTGAACAGGTAGCAAAGATGGCTTTCATCTCATTCTCTGTTAATCCAAACACCACCATGAACCCATTGCTCGTAGAGAAGCACTTCAACCGCAAGCACGGTCCTAACGCTTACTACGGACAGAAAAAGCACTAATTAAAGCGTGTTTCAAATAAAGATATTAAATCACATTAACAATAACAATTAATACAACAAACAATCATGATTAAAGCATTTGAAAATTTAGAGGTATGGTTTGTAACTGGTGCACAGCTTCTTTACGGAGGCGAAACAGTTAAGATAGTTGATGGTCACTCAAAGGACATGGTAGATGGTCTGAACAACAGTGGCATCATCCCAATCAAGGTAGTTTATAAGGGCACAGCTAACTCTTCTGCAGAAGTTGAGGCTGTCATGAAGGCTGCCAACAACGATGAGAAGTGCGTAGGTATCATCACATGGATGCACACCTTCTCTCCAGCTAAGATGTGGATCAAGGGCTTGCAGGCTCTCGAGAAGCCTCTCCTCCACTTCCACACTCAGTACAATGCAGAACTCCCTTGGGATTCTATCGATATGGATTTCATGAACCTCAACCAGTCAGCCCACGGCGACATCGAGTTCGGTCACATCTGCACCCGTATGCGCATCCCTAGAAAGGTAGTTGTAGGTTACTGGAAGAGCGAAGAGGCTCAGAAGCAGATTGCAACATGGGCTCGCGTAGCTGCTGGTGTTGCTGATGCTCACAACGTACGCTGCTTGATGTTCGGTATGAACATGAACAACGTTGCCGTAACAGATGGCGACCGTGTAGAGTTCGAGCAGCGCTTGGGTTACCATGTTGATTACTACCCAGTATCTTCACTCATGGAGTACTACAAGAAGGTAACTGATGCAGAAGCAGATGCTCTCGTTGAGGAATACAAGAAGGAGTACACCATCAAGATTGATGAGTCTGGCGAGGAAGTATATTGGGAGAAGGTGAAGAACGCAGCTAAGGCTGAGATCGCTCTCCGTCGCGTATTGAAGGATGAGAACGCAGTAGCATTCACAACCAACTTCGATGACCTCGGCGATGCTGACATCGACGATCCAAACTTCTGCGGTTTCGACCAGATTCCTGGTTTGGCTTCACAGCGCCTGATGGCAGAGGGTTATGGTTTCGGTGCTGAGGGTGACTGGAAGACAGCTTGCCTCTACCGCACACTCTGGGTAATGAACCAGGGCTTGGAGAAGGGTTGTTCATTCCTTGAGGACTACACACTCAACTTCGCTGCCGACCGCACATCTAGCCTCCAGAGCCACATGCTCGAGGTATGCCCATTGATTGCAACAGACAAGCCAAAGCTCGAGGTTCACTTCCTCGGCATCGGTATCCGCAAGCAGCAGACAGCTCGTCTCGTATTCACATCTAAGACAGGTAAGGGTGTTAAGGCAACTGTAGTTGACCTCGGCAACCGTTTCCGTCTCATCGCAAGTGAGGTAGAGTGCATCGAGCCAAAGGCAATGCCTAAGCTCCCTGTAGCTTCAGCTCTCTGGGTTCCACAGCCAACCTTCGAGATTGGTGCAGGTGCTTGGATCCTTGCTGGTGGTACTCACCACAGTGCATTCTCTTACGATATCACTGCTGAGTACTGGGAAGACTTCTGCGAGATTCTCGGTATTGAGTTCGTCAACATCGACAAGAACACAACTATCAGCAGCTTCAAGCAGCAGCTCCGCAACAACGAGATTTACTACATGCTCAACAAGGCGTTGAGATAATTTAAGTGAAGAGTGAAGAACGAAGAGTGAAGAATTCCATTGCTTTTCTCTTTGTTCCTTACATTAAAGAAAGAATCAATAATGAGCGCAAAAACTATTATAGAATCAGGTAAGGCCATTCTCGGTATCGAGTTTGGCTCTACCAGAATCAAGGCTGTCTTGATCGACACCGACAACAACCCTATCGCACAGGGTAGCTTTGAGTGGGAAAACCAGTTGGTTGATGGTCTCTGGACTTACAGCATCGACACAATCTGGAAAGGTTTGCAGGATTGTTATGCCGACCTCCGCAAGAACGTGAAGGCTGAGTACGACTGCGAAATCAAGCAGTTGGCTGCCATCGGTATTTCTGCGATGATGCACGGCTACATGGCTTTCGGTAAGGATGAGAACATTCTCGTTCCTTTCCGCACATGGCGTAACACCAATACAGCCAAGGCTGCAGCTGAACTTTCAGAACTCTTCCACTTCAACATCCCATTGCGTTGGAGTATCTCTCACGTATATCAGGCTATCCTGAATGGTGAGAACCACATCAACAAGATTGACTTCCTTACCACTCTCGCCGGTTATATCCACTGGCAGCTCACAGGCAAGAAGGTTTTGGGCGTAGGCGATGCATCAGGTATGCTCCCTATCGACTCTAACACCAACAACTACGATGCAGAGATGGTAGCTAAGTTCGATAAGCTCATCGAGCCTAAGAACCTGGGCTGGAAGATTCTCGACATTCTCCCTGAGGTGCTGAACGCAGGCGAAGATGCTGGCGTATTGACCGAGGAAGGTGCAAAGAAGCTCGACCCATCAGGCACACTCCAGGCAGGCACCCCACTCTGTCCTCCAGAAGGTGATGCAGGTACTGGTATGGTAGCTACCAACGCTGTACGTCAGCGCACAGGTAACGTCAGTGCAGGTACATCTTCTTTCTCTATGATTGTATTGGAGAAAGCCTTGAGCCAACCTTACGAAGTCATTGATATGGTGACTACTCCAGACGGCAGCCCTGTAGCCATGGTTCACTGCAACAACTGTACTTCCGACCTCAATGCATGGGTAGGTTTGTTCAAGCAATATCAGGAGTTGCTCGGTGTTCCAGTAGATATGAACGAGGTATTCGGCAAGCTCTACAACCACGCTCTTGAAGGCGATGCTGATTGCGGAGGATTGATTGCTTACAACTATATCTCTGGTGAGCCTGTAACAGGTCTTGCAGAAGGTCGCCCTATGTTCGTACGTTCTGCCAACGACCACTTCAACCTTGCCAACTTCATGCGTGCCAACCTCTATGCTTCAGTAGCTGTATTGAAGATTGGTAACGATGTATTGTTCAAGGACGAGAAGGTACAGGTAGATCGCATCACAGGTCATGGCGGTTTGTTTAAGACCAAGGGTGTAGGTCAGCGCATCCTCGCTGCAGCCATTAACTCCCCTATCTCTGTCATGGAGACAGCAGGCGAAGGTGGTGCATGGGGTATCGCCCTGCTCGCAGGTTATCTCGTTAACAACGAAGAGAAGTTGAGCCTGGCAGATTATCTCGACAAGAAGGTATTTGCAGGCAATACTGGTGTAGAGATTGCACCTACTGCCGAAGATGTAGCCGGTTTTGATAAATATATTGAAACCTACAAGGCTGGTCTTGCTATCGAAAAGGCAGCAGTTGAGAACAAAAAGTAACTAAACGATAAATACGTTTGTGGGGATTCTACCTCCACAAACGTATTATACTAAAAATCGACAACAAATAATAAGAACAATGATGAAGAAACTATTCGCTACCACATTGCTTTCAACAGCAGTTGCATTCTCAGCTCAAGCTCAGGATGTAACAGGAACAATCCATGCCAACCAGGGAACACAGAAAATCAATAAAGAGATTTATGGCCAGTTTGCCGAGCATCTCGGAAGTTGTATCTATGGTGGTCTTTGGGTAGGTCCTGATTCTAAGATTCCTAACACTCAGGGTTACCGCAACGACGTGCTCCAAGCCCTCAAGGACCTGAAAGTGCCTGTATTAAGATGGCCTGGAGGATGCTTCGCTGACGAGTATCACTGGATGGATGGTATCGGTCCACGTGAGAAGCGACCAAAGATGCAGAACAACAACTGGGGTGGAACCATTGAGGACAACTCTTTCGGTACACACGAGTTTCTGAATCTCTGCGAGATGTTGGGTTGCGAGCCTTACATCAGCGGTAACGTGGGTTCCGGCACTGTTGAGGAATTGGCAAAGTGGGTGGAATATATGACCAGCGATGGAGATACTCCTATGGCAAAACTCCGCCGACAGAACGGCCGCGACAAGGCTTGGAAGGTAAAATACCTCGGTGTTGGTAACGAAAGTTGGGGCTGCGGTGGCAACATGCGTCCTGAGTATTATTCAGATCTCTTCCGCCGCTACTCTGTTTATTGCCGCAACTATGACGGGAACCAGCTCTATAAGATTGCATCTGGAGCGAGCGATTACGATTATAACTGGACTAAGGTATTGATGGACCGTATCGGCAACCGTGCCAACGCCATCTCTCTACATTATTATACAGTAACAGGCTGGTCAGGCAGCAAGGGTTCTGCCACCAAGTTCAACAATGAGGATTACTACTGGACCATGGGCAAGGCGCTCGGCATAGAAGATGTCATCAAGAAGCACGAGGCTATCATGGACAAGGCTGATCCAAAGAAGCAGGTAGCCCTCCTCGTTGACGAATGGGGAACCTGGTGGGATGAGGAGCCTGGCACTATCAAGGGCCACCTCTATCAGCAGAACTGTATGCGCGATGCCTTCGTTGCAGCACTCTCGCTGAATGTATTCCACCGCCATACAGAACGTGTGAAGATGACCAATATCGCACAGATTGTCAACGTACTCCAATCAATGATCCTGACAGATACAAAGGGAACAGGTCACATGGTTCTGACTCCAACCTATCATGTATTCAACATGTACAAGGACTTCCAGGAGGCAACCTATCTCCCAATGGATGTAAAGTGCGACTCTATGGATGTTCGCGGCGATGATCATGCAAAAGATGGAAGAAAGATTCCATTGGTATCTACTTCAGCAGCCAAGAAGGCAGATGGAACCATTGTGGTTGCTCTTGCCAATGTCAGTCTTGACAAGGCTCAGCAGGTAGAGTTTAATCTGGATGGTGCAGCTGCTCCAAAAACTGTAACAGGACAGATTCTTTCCTGCAACAAGGTGAGCGATTACAACGACTTCGTACACCCGGATGTAGTGAAGCCTGCAGTTTTTAAGGATGCAAAAGTAAAGAAAAACACCCTTAAGGTAAAAATTCCTGCAAAATCTATCGTAGTTTTGAAAATAAAATAGTATCTTTGAAGGCGAAAAAAGGAAGTATCCTTCTTTTGAGTAGCCTTCAGAGTTGGAAAAACAAGAATATTTCAGCAGAAATAACAACAATAATAAATATAAAATTATGAACGACATTAAAGTAATGAATCATGCAGCTGATAACATTCGTATCTTGGCTGCTTCAATGGTAGAAAAGGCAAACTCAGGTCACCCAGGTGGTGCTATGGGTGGTTCTGACTTCATCAACGTGCTCTTCTCTGAGTACCTGGTTTATGATCCAGCAGATCCAACATGGACTGGCCGTGACCGCTTCTTCCTCGACCCAGGTCACATGAGCCCTATGCTCTATGCTGGTTTGGCTTTGCGTGGTTTCTTCTCTATGGAAGACCTCAAGCAGTTCCGCCAGTGGGGTTCTGTAACTCCTGGTCACCCAGAGCTCGACCTTCAGCGTGGTATCGAGAACTCATCTGGTCCTCTCGGTCAGGGTCATGCCCTCGCAGCTGGTGCAGCTGTTGCAGAGAAGTTCCTCGAGGCTCGTCTGGGTTCAACCATGATGCGGCACAAGATTTACGCATACATCTCTGATGGTGCTGTAGAGGAAGAGATTTCTCAGGGTGTTGGTCGTATCGCCGGTAACCTCGGTCTGAACAACCTCATCATGTTCTACGATTCTAACGACATCCAGCTCTCTACAGAGTGTGGCGTTGTTATGAACGAGGATACAGAGATGAAGTACAAGGCTTGGGGCTGGAATGTCATCAAGATCAACGGTAACGACGTAGCTCAGATTCGTGAGGCGCTCGATGCTGCCCAGAAGGAGCAGGACCGCCCTACCCTCATCATCGGTAAGACCGTAATGGGTAAGGGTGCTCTCCGCGCAGACGGCACAAGCTACGAGGCTTGCATCAATACTCACGGTGCTCCTCTCGGTGGCGACGCTTACGTAAATACTATCAAGAACCTGGGTGGTGATCCTGAGAATGCATTCGTTATCTTCGACGATGTAAAGGAAATCTACGCTAAGCGTGCTGAGGAGTTGAAGAAGATCGTAGCTGAGCGCAAGGCTGCAGAGGCTGAGTGGCGCAAGGCTAACCCAGAGAAGGCTGCCCAGATGGATGAGTGGTTCAGCGGCAAGGCTCCTAAGGTAGACTGGAGCAAGGTTGAGCAGAAGGCTGGTTCAGCTACACGTGCAGCATCAGCTGCTTGTCTCGGTGTTTTGGCAGAGCAGGTTCCTAACATGATCTGTGCTTCTGCTGACCTTTCTAACTCTGATAAGACAGATGGTTTCTTGAAGAAGACCAAGAGCATCGTTCGCGGTGACTTCTCTGGTGCTTTCTTCCAGGCTGGTGTTGCAGAGTTGACTATGGCAGATATGTGTATTGGTATGATGCTCCACGGAGGTGTGGTTGCAGCAATGGGTACATTCTTCGTATTCTCTGATTATATGAAGCCAGCTGTACGTATCGCAGCCCTGATGCAGGTTCCAGTGAAGTTCATCTGGACTCACGATGCATTCCGCGTTGGTGAGGATGGACCTACTCACGAGCCTGTTGAGCAGGAGGCACAGATTCGCCTCATGGAGAAGTTGAAGAACCACGCAGGCAAGGACAGCGTTCGCGTATTCCGTCCAGCTGATGCTGACGAGACTACAGTTTGCTGGAAGCTCGCTATGGAGAATGTTGAGACTCCTACAGCTTTGATCTTCTCTCGCCAGGGCATTGCCAAGTTGCCAGAGGGTACAGACTATGAGCAGGCAGCCAAGGGTGCTTACATCGTAGCAGGCAGCGACGAGAATCCAGACGTTATCTTGGTAGCTAGCGGTTCTGAGGTTTCTACATTGGAGGCTGGTTGCGAGGCTTTGCGTGCCGACGGCATCAAGGTTCGCGTGGTAAGTGCTCCATCAGAGGGCTTGTTCCGCGGTCAGAGCAAGGAATATCAGGAGAGCGTATTGCCAAAGAACGCTAAGATCTTCGGTATGACTGCCGGTCTTCCTGTAACACTCCAGGGTCTCGTAGGCGCTAATGGTAAGGTTTGGGGTATGGAGAGCTTCGGTTTCTCAGCTCCTTACAAGGTACTTGATGAGAAGCTCGGTTACACAGGCGAGAACGTTTACAAGCAGGTAAAGGCTTTCTTGGCAGAGGCTTAATTAGCATAAACTAAACAGGAGTTGGAAGCTGGAGTTGGAGATTTTGCAGGATGGCAGATTTCCATTTCCGGCATCCGACTCCTTTCACTCTTTTAATATTAACCTTGTGAAGGATAAGGGTTTACCCCGTTTTCTTCACTTAAAAACTTAAGTATTATGGAAGTAAAGACAGTTGGTATTGCATGCGATCACGCAGGTTTTCCATTGAAGCAATTTGTATTGGAATATTTGGAAAAGAAGGGTTATCCTGTAAAGGATTATGGTACATACAGCGATGCGAGTGTAGACTATCCTGACTTCGGTCATGCTCTTGCTAAAGGCATTGAGAGCGGCGAAGTATATCCAGGTATCGGCATTTGCGGCAGCGGCGAAGGTATCGCCATGACATTGAATAAGCATCAGAGTGTACGTGCCGGATTGGCATGGTGCAAGGAGATTGCTCATTTGGTTCGTCAGCACAACGATGCCAACGTATTGGTACTTCCAGGTCGTTTCGTAGACAACAAGACCGCCGAGGCTATTCTCGACGAGTTCTTTGCCACAACATTCGAGGGTGGCCGTCACGAGCGTCGCGTCAAGAAGATTCCTGTTCAGCAGTAAAGTTCTGAATGGATAAAAAAGAATTAAGGCTGAGTCATCGCATGATGGCTCAGCCTATTTTTTATGGAATACGGACATACCAAGAAGCTTTTTACGACACATGAACAACTTCAATAAATGCACGCAAGCGTAAGATACAATCGCAGAATACGGAAGAAGTTGTCGGAAAAGACAGATGAAGTTGTCGGAAAAGATAGTATAGGTTATCGGAGAAGTTAACTCCGTAGGCCGCACAACAGGTGTTGTGCGCTTGCATAACAGCTGATATGCGCTCGCACAACACCTGTTGTGCATGCGTAGACCAGCTGATGGACGCCTATAGCAAACCAACATTACTCGCTGATGTTTTTATCAATCATTTAGCCACTAAAAACACAGTTCTATTTGTTATTTTACCGGAACAACCCTATGTCAAAGAAATAAAAAAAAAGGGATGCCACACTAGGTGACATCCCCCTATGAGAATCAAATACTTATTTGAAGCTTAAACTTTACTTGCTCTCAGCCTCAGCCTGCTTGGTCTCTGCTGCGTTAGGACCATAGTAGCCATAGTAAGCCTGGTAACGGGTGTAACCCCAGTTAGCCTGAGCCTTCTCTGGATCGAGCTGCTTAGCCTTGTCGAGAACCTTGATAGCCTCCTGGTAAACAACCTTGCGGCCGTTAGGATCCTGCAAGTTACCAGCCTTGCTGTTGTAGCATGCACCCAGATAAGTAAGAACAACTACGTTATCCTCCTTTGCAGCAAGAGCCTGCTTCAAACACTTGATAGCGTTGTCTGCATCGTTCTTCTGGATATACATCATACCCTTGTTGGCAAGAGCTACAAAGTTGTTAGGGTTCTTTGCAATAGCTGCGTCCAAAAGTTCAGTCTGCTCCTTCTCCATCTTCAATGAAGAGAACATAGAGTTCAAACCATCGAGAACAACCTCATTGGTCTCGTCCTTTGCAAAGATATCCTTGAGCTTGTTAACATAGGCAAGAGAATCCTCGTGAGTCTTCAAGCCGTCCTTCATCACATAGAGCTTGAGGTTGAGGGCATCCTTAGCCTCCTTCTCACTCTTCATGGCGATGTCGCAGTACTTCTCGCAACGGGCAGCATCCTTAGCCTGGTATGCATAACGGGCTGCAAAGAGAGCAACCTGACCGATATACTCCTTCTCGCTATCCTTCTGCTTCTGGTCTACAGAAGCGAAGAGAGGCTCATTGTCTGTATCGAGGAATGTACCCCAATACTTCAATACCTCATCAGCCTTACTGTTCTGAGCTGCAGTCTGACCCGCATTAACGAGCTGAACACGAGCACCCCATACACGGCTAGCGTTGTTGTTAAACTTAGGAGCAACCTTACCCTTAGCGTTAGGAAGCTGGTCGTACTTGTAGCACTCAATAGCATTGATCAATGCATTGTAAGCGCCCTCAGACATAGCAGCCTCGTCAACCGGGTCGTTCTTCTTCATGATCTGATTGGTCTGCTGGATGCTCTGCTGGTCGTTGAACTGCTTCATAGCGAGATCAACGAGCTTGTTGTAAGCCTTGGCCTTCTCTGCATCGTTAGCCATCTGACCCAAATTCTGCTTAACCAAAGCCTCAGCCTCGGCATAAGACTTAGCCTTCATGACAGCCTTGAGAGCGTCACTGTCGCCTGCGAATGCTGATGTGGCACCTAGTACCATCATTGCAGCTACTAAAAACTTTTTCATTTTTCTTAATGAGTTTAAAAGTTGTTGTTATTTATTTTTTACGCGTCTTTTCTTTTATTCGAAATCTACGTTGCCCGAATCGGTATCCTCAGCTTCAGATGCTTCGTCAGCGAGATGAGCCTCAGCCTCAGCAGCCTCTTCAGCAGTCTTGGCACCTACGGTATCATTCTCTATCTCCTCGCTCTTCTTAGCCCAGGCAGAACGGCTCTCCTCTTCTACAGAAGCCTCGAGCTCAGAACTCATCACCTTGCATACGCTGGCAATGACATCATTCTTCTTGGTAAGATTGATGAGGCGGACACCCTGAGTAGCACGGCCCATGACACGGCAATCGGCTACGGCAAGACGAATTACGATACCACTCTGGTTGATAATCATGAGGTCGTTATCATCGGTTACGTTCTTGATAGCTACCAATCGACCGGTCTTGTCGGTAATATTCAGTGTCTTCACACCCTTACCGCCACGCTTGGTAACGCGGTAATCGAGTACATCAGAACGCTTACCATAACCCTGCTCGCTCACTACCATCACGGTTTCCTTCTCAGGATCGTTGACAACAATCATACCTACTACAGCATCATTACCCTCATCGAGGCGCATACCACGAACACCGGTAGACGTACGGCCCATTGTACGGATCTCGTTCTCGTCGAAACGGACTGCACGACCATTGCGGTTGGCAATAATCAGCTCGTTATGACCATTTGTCAGACGAACATCTACTACCTCATCGCCCTCTACGATGTTGATAGCAATCACACCGTTGGCACGTGGACGGGAATATGCCTCCAGACAGGTCTTCTTCACCGTACCATTCTTGGTAGCGAATACTACGTAATGGTTGTTGATGAACTCAGCGTCATTCAAACCTCTCAGACGGAGGAATGCATTCACCTGGTCATCGCTCTCGATGTTGAGGAGGTTCTGGATGGCACGACCCTTGGAATTGCGGTCGCCCTCAGGAATCTCGTAACACTTCAACCAGTAGCAGCGGCCCTTCTTGGTGAAGAACAGCATGGTCTGGTGCATGGTAGCAGGATAGATATACTCGGTGAAGTCCTTATCACGGGTACGGGCTCCCTTAGAACCCACTCCACCACGAGCCTGCTCACGGAACTCTGACAATGGGGTGCGCTTGATATATCCGAGATGACTCACGGTGATAACCACTGGGTCGTTTGGATAGAAGTCTTCTGGATTGAACTCATGGTCATCAGGCTTAATCATGGTACGACGTGCGTCACCATACTTCTCCTTCACCTCGTTGAGTTCGTCCTTCATTACCTTCTTGCAGAGCTCAGGATCGTTCAGAATCTGGTTCAAGTAGTCGATGGTCTTCATCAACTCGTTGAATTCATTGTGCAACTGTTCCAGACGCAAGCCTGTCAACTGGCTGAGGCGCATATCCACGATGGCCTTACTCTGAAGTTCATCGAGTTCGAAGCGCTTCTCCAAGTTGCGCTGGGCATCAGAAGGAGTCTTGCTGGCTCTGATAATATGTACCACCTCGTCAATGTTGTCGCAAGCAATGATCAAGCCCTCGAGAATATGAGCACGCTCCTGAGCCTTCTTCAGTTCGAACTGGGTGCGGCGGATTGTAACATCATGACGATGCTCTACGAAATACTTCACACACTCCTTCAAGCTCAAAAGACGTGGACGTCCATTAACAAGAGCGATACAATTCACTGAGAATGAACTCTGAAGAGCAGTCAGCTTAAAGAGTTTGTTAAGAAGAACATTGGCATTGGCATCACGCTTCACATCAACAACGATACGCATACCCTGACGGCCAGACTCATCGTTTACGTTAGCGATGCCATCTACTCTGCCTTCCTTGGCAAGGTCAGCAATAGCCATCACAAGCTGCTCCTTGTTAACACCATAAGGAATCTCGGTGATAACAATCTTGTCATGGTTTTCACCACTTTCAATCTCGGCAGTGGCACGAACCACGATTCTGCCTCGACCCGTTTCGTATGCATCCTTCACACCTTGTATACCATAGATGGTAGCACCGGTTGGGAAGTCAGGAGCAGGGATATACTGCATCAATCCATCTGTGTCGATGTCAGGATTATCGATATATGCACAGCAACCGTCAATTACCTCACCCAGGTTATGGGTAGGCATATTGGTAGCCATACCAACTGCAATACCGTTACCACCATTTACCAGAAGATTAGGAATCTTGGTAGGCATCACGGTAGGTTCCTGCAGGGTATCATCGAAGTTGTTGGTCATATCAACCGTTTCCTTGTCAAGGTCGTCCATGATATGCTCACCCATCTTGGAGAGGCGGCACTCTGTATAACGCATGGCAGCAGGAGAGTCACCGTCAACAGAACCAAAGTTACCCTGTCCGTCAATCAAGGTATAACGCATGTTCCACTCCTGACCCATACGCACCAGAGCGCCGTAAACAGAAGAGTCGCCGTGAGGGTGATACTTACCGAGCACCTCACCAACAACACGCGCACATTTCTTATAAGGTTTGTCACTGGTGTTTCCAATGCCGAGCATACCGTAAAGAATACGGCGGTGCACAGGCTTGAAACCATCGCGTACATCAGGGAGGGCACGAGCCACGATAACAGACATCGAATAATCGATGTAGCTCGACTTCATCTCCTCCTCAATGTTGATCTTCATGATTCTATCATGATCCATTGTCTGATTTTCGTCCATTTCTTATATTAATGTATTATTGTTTATTCGTTACTTTCAAAACGCCTGTTTTCCATCCGGAAATCGCGTTTAAGGGCATTTCCTTGCGTTCTAAGCCGTTTTACCCTTTTGAAATTCCCGACAAAGATACAAAAAAAAATGATACTAAAACGCTTTAGAGGCGAAAAATCGCATTATTTTAGCATTATTTGTATTTTAACAATGCAAAAAAGTTGGCATATCATTTGCTATTATTGAAAATAATGTGTACTTTTGCACTGAGATATTTAAAAATATAAGCAAATATGATAAATCCGTTTTCACATATACAGGACATACTGAACAGAAGTAGCAAAGAAGCAGCACGCACCTTGGGAAGAGAAATCAGCGTGGAGCATCTGATGCTGAGTCTGATCAGCCAGAACGACAGCGATGTCAACAAGCTCCTGAAGGGCGCAGACATCAGTCCGATGGCTTTCTGCGGAGTCCTTAACAGCAAACTGGAAAAGCGTGTGGAAGAAACTCCTGCCGATAACGTGAAGGAGAACAGCCACATCCCATTCAGCCAGATAACAGACAGCATTATCAGAGACTCTATCCGCGAGGCAAACAACTACGAGCACTCCAAGATTGTAGAGCCAAGACATCTGCTGCTTGCCATCTTGAGAAATGACAAGAACCCTGTAGCCAACTGGCTGAGTCAACTGGGCTTAAGCTACGACCGTGCCATCGAAATGCTCTATCCTACTGACAAGGATGATGAGCAGAAGACAGAAGAGCCGAAGGATTTCAAAATGGAACCCCAAACACCAGATTCAGAAACCCCTGATGCTGACAGGCAGGAGGAAGCAGAGAATCTGGAGATGGCAGGTGGAATAGAAACAGAAGATGACTACAACGAGCAGAACGACATGATGGAAACTGACGAAGAGCCATTCGATATGGAAAAGGACCAGAACCCGATGAGACTGTCTACCCGTTCAAATGGAACTCCGCGCAAAAAGAGCAGCACCCCTACCATCGACAAATTCAGTTTCGACCTGACCAAGGCTGCAGCCGATGGAAAGCTGGATCCTGTCGTGGGCAGAGAGAAGGAGATTCAGCGCGTGCTCGAGATTCTGGGTCGCAGAAAGAAGAACAACCCAGTATTAATAGGTGAACCGGGCGTAGGAAAGAGTGCAATCGTAGAAGGACTGGCACAACTCATCAACAACCAGGAAACATCACCTATGTTCTTCAACAAGCGTCTGGTAAGTCTCGACCTGACAGCCATCGTTGCAGGAACCAAATTCCGCGGACAGTTTGAAGAGCGTATCAAGAATGTCATCAAGGAACTGGAGGACCATCCGGAGATCATCATCTTCATAGATGAGATTCACACCATGATAGGCGCAGGTTCCGGCGAAGGAAGCATGGATGCCGCCAACATTCTGAAACCAGCCCTGGCAAGAGGTATCATCCAGTGTATCGGTGCCACCACGCTCGATGAGTATCGCAAGAGCATTGAGAAGGACGGAGCCCTGGAGCGCCGTTTCCAGAAGGTTATCGTTGAACCAACTACACGCGAAGAGACCCTGCTGATACTGCACAACATCAAGGAACATTACGAGAAGCATCACTGTGTGAGATATACAGACGAGGCTCTTGAGACATGTGTCAAACTGACAGAGCGCTATATCACCGACCGCCACTTCCCAGACAAGGCTATCGACGTGATAGATGAAGCCGGCTCGCGCGTACATATTAATAATGCAAGTGTTCCTGCTCCATATATCAAGCTGGAAAAAGAACTGAAAAAGATAATCAGCAAGAAGCAGCAGGCTGTAGCAAACCAGAACTTCGAGATGGCTGCCTCATGCAGAGATGCCCAGACCAAGATCGAGAAAGAGATTGAGGACATGAAGGCGCAATGGCAGCAGGGAGAGATTGGCGAATATGTTGAGGTGACAGCCGAAGACATTGCCAACGTTATCAGCATGATGACCGGCGTACCGGCCCAACGCATGGCAGAGGGTGAAAGCAAACGTCTGAAAGATCTGGAACACAACCTGAAGCACAAGGTGATTGCTCAGGATAATGCTATCAACAAGATGGTAAAGACCATTCTGAGGAACCGTGTAGGCTTGCGCGACCCTAACCATCCTATTGGCGTATTCATGTTCCTGGGTCCTACAGGTGTAGGTAAGACCTATCTTGCCCAGAAACTTGCCGAGGAAATGTTTGGTTCAAAAGATTCACTCATCAGAATAGACATGAGCGAATTCTCCGAGAGTTTCAACACCTCACGTCTGGTAGGTGCACCTCCAGGATACGTAGGCTATAACGAAGGTGGACAGCTGACCGAAAAGGTACGTCGCAAACCATACAGCATCGTATTGCTCGACGAAATAGAGAAAGCCAACAGCAAGGTATTCAACCTGCTCTTACAGGTACTCGACGAAGGCAGACTTACCGATGGCAACGGCCGACTCATCGACTTCCGCAACACCATCATCATCATGACCTCTAATGCAGGAACCCGCCAGCTGAAAGATTTCGGCAGAGGCGTCGGCTTTACTTCTGCAGGTATAAAAGGCGGATTGGCGATGGATGAAAAAGACAAGGAGTATGCCCGCAGCATCGTCCAGAAGAGTCTGAGCAAGCAGTTTGCTCCAGAGTTTCTGAACCGTCTTGATGACATCATCACCTTCGACCAGTTGGATCTAAATGCCATCAAGCGCATCATTGACCTTGACCTGGAAGGACTGGTCAAGAGAATAGAAGACTTGGGATACCATTTCCAGATTACCGAAAAGGCAAAGGAGATGGTAGCCAAGAAGGGATACGATGTACAGTTTGGTGCCCGCCCACTCCGCCGCGCCATCCAAACCTACATCGAAGATTCCGTTTGCGAGATGTTACTCGATGGCACAATGAAGCCAGGCGACACCATCTCGGTAGGCAAAAATTCGAAAAAAGAAGAATTGACATTCAAGAAACTATAATCAGAAGAGGGACTATCCACTGGCGATAGTCCCTCTTTTGTTATAAACCCGGTATAGCAACCAACGAACTTTAGTTAATAAGAGTTAACCACGAGAAAAGTTTAGGCAATAATTTCTTATTTCAAAAAATATTCATTACCTTTGCATCTGCTTTAGGGCAAAAAGCCATGATGGCTCAGTTGGTAGAGCAACGCATTCGTAATGCGTGGGTCGCGGGTTCGAGTCCCGCTCGTGGCTCTTTCTTGTGAAAGGAGTTAGTATTTTCCTTCGCGAGATTAGCACATCGGTAGTGCACGGGCTTCCCAAGCCTGTGAGGCGGGTTCGACTCCCGTATCTCGCTCAGAACATCAGTAACCCAGGGTTGAACCCTGGGTTTCTTGTTTTTATTAACATCTTTTCAGCCTTCTATAGCAACAAAATCACTTTTTTCGAGTTATTACATAAATATAACTAAGATAATAGAACAAAAATGAAGAAACATATCATACTTGTACTGGCGCTCGTCCTGTCTTCAGGACCTCTTTTCGCACAGAGTTCACACATGACCGATGATCAGGTCATGAGCTTTGTGGTGAAAGAACATGAGCGTGGCACAGCCAATTCGCAGATTGTTACCAAACTGATGCAGAAGGGCGTAGACATCTCCCAGATTCGACGTGTACGCAATAAGTATCAGAAGATGTCGCAGCAGAACGAGCTCTACAGCACAACCGCTGCAGGAAATGCAGGTAACAAGAGAATGCGGACCAACAATGGTAAGCATAGAGAAGATTACCAGGACAAGGACAAAGAGAAGCAGGCTTCAACCTATAGCAACTATCGCATCCAGAGCAAGCAGAACGACAGCTACTACTCATCTTATGATGAAACCAACCCAGATTATGACGATTTCAGCAAGGAAATGAACGCCCTGGTACCAGATACAGCTACCATGGTAAAACAGCTGCAGGCTGAGCTCAACCAGAAGCGCAGTAAGGTTTTCGGCCGTGACATCTTCAATAACAAAGACCTCAGTTTCGAGCCAAATATGAACATCGCTACCCCACAGAACTATCGTCTGGGGCCTGGCGATGCCGTCATCATAGATATCTATGGCGCCTCTCAGAAAACCATCGAGAGCACCGTTTCGCCAGATGGTGAAGTAACCATCGAGGGTTATGGACCGGTCAGCGTTTCAGGCTTGACCGTAGCTCAGGCTAATGCCCGCCTGCGCAATACCGTGGGCAGCAGATACCGTTCAAGCCGCATCAAGCTTACCGTAGGACAGACCAAGACCATCATGGTAAACGTGATGGGCGAGGTTAAGATTCCGGGCACCTATACCCTCTCAGCCTTCGCTACCGTATTCCATGCACTCTACATGGCTGGCGGAACCAACGATCTGGGTACATTGCGAAACATCAAAGTATACAGACACAACAAACTGGTAACGGTTGTTGATATCTACGACTATATTCTGAACGGCAAACTGACGGGTAATGTCCGCCTTGCCGACAACGATGTCATCGTAGTAGGTCCATACGATTGTCTCGTAACCATCGCCGGAAAGGTCAAGCGCCCGATGATTTACGAAATGAAGAAGAACGAGAGCGTCAATTCCCTTCTGAAGTATTCCGGCGGTTTTACAGGCGATGCTTACAAGAAATCAGTAAGACTGAACCGCAAGACCGGCAGAGAACGTGCCGTATATAATATAGAAGAGTTCGACTTCTCCAGTTTCCGTATCGATGATGGCGACTCAATCAGCGTAGACAGCATCCTGCCACGCTACGCCAACACCGTAGAGGTGAAAGGAGCCGTATTCCGTCCGGGCATGTATAATCTCGGCGAAGAAATCAACAGCGTACGCACCCTTGTAGAGCATGCCGAAGGATTAACAGAGGAAGCCTTCACCAACCGTGCCGTAATGCACCGCATGAAGTCAGACCGCTCACTCGAAGTAGTAAGTGTAGACATTGCCGGCATTATGAACGGCAAGACTCCAGATATCCCATTGAAGGAAAACGACGTTCTCTTCATCCCTACCCGACAGGAAAAGATTGTAGAGCGCACCCTCACCATCCGTGGCGAAGTGCAGTATCCAGGCGTCTATCAATATGCCGACAATGAGACCCTCGAAGACTTCGTTCTTCAGGCAGGCGGTTTAACCGACAAGGCTTCAACCGTTAATGTAATGGTAAGCCGTAGAGTAATGGATGCCAAGGCTTTACGTCCAGACAGCGTTATCGCCAAGACCTACACCCTATCTCTTAAAGACGGCTTCGTTATCGACGGCACCCCTGGCTTCAAGCTGATGCCATTTGATGAAGTAATGATTCGTCAGAGTCCGGCGTATGTAGAGCAGCAGAACGTATCAATTACCGGTGAAGTGATGTTTGCCGGTCTCTATACATTAGACCATCGCAACGCCCGCCTGAGTGAACTTTTCAAGAAGGCAGGTGGAGCTACCGACCAGGCATACCTCAAGGGAGCCCGCATCATCCGCAAAGCCAACGAACAAGAGAAGCAGCGCATGGAGGCAGTATTGAAGATGCAGCGCGAAGAGATGCAGAAAAACCTTCTGCAGCTTGCCGCCAGCAGCAACAATTCCAGTGCACTCACCCAGAGCTCAAAGGATGTAGAGCGTACCAACATAGAGAAGTTCAATGTACCTAGCGAATACCCTGTAGGTATCGATCTTCCTGAGGCACTGGCGAACCCAGGCAGTGATGCCGACATCATCTTGCGCGAGGGTGACCGTCTGGTCATTCCTCAGTACAATGGTACGGTAAAGATCAACGGTGCTGTAATGTTTACCAATACGGTAGCCTACGAAAAGGGCAAAAAGGCAAGCTATTACATCGACCAGGCAGGTGGTTTTGCCTCAGATGCATTAAAGAGCAAGGCATACATCATCTACATGAATGGCAAGGTAGCCAAACTCTCTCATGGTGCCAAAGTGCAGCCAGGCAGCGAGATTGTCATCCCAGCCAAGTTGAAGCGCAAGATGAGTACCGCAGAAATGATGAGTATGGGAAGCAGCATGAGCAGCATCGCCGCCATGATTGCTACGATTGCTAATATGAGTAAGTAAGAATAATCAAACCCTATAAATATAAAAAGGAGTCATTCTATGAAATATCCTATAGGAATACAAGATTTCGAAGACTTGCAACGTAATGGTTATGCATACGTTGATAAAACAAACTTCGTATACAAGCTCGCAGATGAGGGCAAATATTACTTTCTGAGTCGTCCACGCCGATTCGGAAAGAGCCTCTTTCTGTCTACTTTGGAAGCATACTTCCAGGGTAAGAAGGAACTCTTCGAGGGCTTAGCCATATATGACTTGGAGACAGAATGGAAGAAATATCCCATCTTCCATATTGATCTCAACACAGCCAACTTTCGAGAGAAAGACAGTCTGTACACAGTTCTTAATGACTATCTCACAACTTGGGAAAGCAAATATGGAGCCCGTGAGTCAGAAGCCACACTTGCCCTTCGTTTCAAGGGTGTGATAGCACGAGCTGCAGAGAAAGAAGGATGTGGTGTTGTAATTCTTATAGATGAATACGACAAGCCTATACTCCAAACCCTGCGCGACCCAGAGTTACAGGCTGAACACCGTGCACAGCTGAAAGCATTCTATTCGGTATTGAAGACCCAAGACCGATATATCAAGTTTGCATTCCTCACAGATGTAACCAAGTTTGGCAAGGTTAGCGTGTTCAGCGACCTCAACAACCTGACGGATATCTCGATGGATCACCGCTATATCAGTATCTGCGGAATGACAGAGAAAGAACTGCTTACGAATTTCAAGGAGGGTATCAACGAATTAGCCGAAGCCAATGGCGATACAGAAGAAGCCACAATAGCAAAACTGAAGGCAAGATACGACGGATATCATTTCGAGGAAAATACAGTAGGCATCTATAACCCATTCAGCGTACTGAACACGTTAGCAAAATCACGCTACGATGATTACTGGTTTAAGGCAAATACTCACACATTCCTATTTGACATTCTGAAGAAGCATGACTATTGCATTACAGAATTCAGTAAGGCACAAATAAAGGCCAATATGATGAACAATGTGGATTCCAATCCCTTTCTGGACATATACCTGAGCGGTTACCTAACTATAAAGAGTTACGACGAGCGATTCAAGAACTACCAATTAGGCATCCCCAACAAAGAGATTGAAGAAGGTATTCTCAACATCTTGCAACCCCTTTTTAAGCAAAACTAAAGGAGTTGAAAGTTTGGATAAAGTATTAATAAGATAACATATTATTAGAGTTGGTATGAAATATTGTATTAATATTATTATTACATACAAAATACCAATTCAAAACAGACAAAAAAATATGGAAAAGAAAGATGGTTATATAAATGTATCGGAAATACTGAGGACTGTGCTTGAAAAGAAGAAATTGTTTCTCATTTCTATTCCTATAGCAATCGTGTTTTCTACGCTCATAATAATTTGCGTACCACGTTCCTATACTGCAAGTGCCATGCTTGTACCAGAAGCAGAGAATTCTGTAGATATGGGAGGTGTAGGTTCGTTAGCCTCAAGTTTTGGTATTGACCTTACTCAAATGGGTGGATCAGATGCTATTTCACCGCTTCTTTATCCAGAATTGCTCAATGACAATGGTTTCGTTGCCAGTCTACTAAAGATACAAGTAAAAACACAGGATGGTGCTATAAAATGTTCTTATTACGAATATCTTAAGAAACATCAGAAACATGCGTGGTGGACAGAAGTCATAGGAGCAGTAAAGCGTGTTTTCAAATCAAAGAAAGCAAATATAAAACGGGTAAATACCACGGAAGACCTTGAGAATCCTTACAGTCTATCCAAAGAGGAAGACAACATAGTTGGTGCAACAAGAAATCTAATAGGTCTGGTGGTAGATAAGAAAACTGGCGTAATAACCATACATACAGAGGCACAGGATCCATTGATAAGCAAGAGCTTAGCCGACTCTGTTTCTTCTAAACTACAAGTGTTTATCACCAATTATCGCACGCAAAAAGCACGTCATGATGTAGAATACTACAAGGCGCTGACAGCAAAGACAAAAGCTGATTATGAAAAAGCTCGCCAACTGTATGGCAGTTATTCAGATGCAAACATGGATATTGTTCTAGAAAGCGTGCGTTCCAAACAGGCAGATCTTGAAAACGACATGCAGCTTAAGTTTAATGCATACACAGCAATGGTTACCCAGTTACAAGCTGCTGAAGCAAAACTCCGTGAGCGTACCCCTGCTTTCACAACGTTGCAAGGTGCTAGCGTACCTATTAAGCCAGCAAAACCTCGGCGGATGATTTTCGTTCTTGCAATAACAATGCTTGTATTTATTGGTGATTTAACTTATGTTTTAAAAGGCTATATTTTAGGTAAAAATTAATGTTGTTGTCAAAAGAAAAAATTATCACAGCATATTATTACATAGCACTCATTGCTTTTGCATTGAGTGCATGTGCTGTTATGTTTGAGCAGGAATCAAGTGGCGGCATAGCATATACCAATTTTATAATAGCTTTTGCCTTTATGGTGTGGAGTGTTTTTGTACTGCGTCCCTTCACAAAAGACTATCTTATAGAGATACCGTCAAAGACTATTATATTTTTTAATCTTTACATGGCATGGGTACTGTTGGTAACAGCCATTTATCCTGTTGGCGTGGAAGGCATATCGTCATATTTAAACAGCCTATTTTGGTCAGCATTCCCCATACTTATTCTTAACTCAACCTATTTTTTTGTCTTGCATAAAGGCGATAGCAGATGGTTAAAAATAATATTTCTTGTCATCACAGCATTATTTCTGTTAACTTATTACAGTTTTTACGATGTGGACAACATTCTTATGAATGTACATTTAGGGTCATCTTACTACTCATTATACATGTTACCTTTAGTTTTGGTTTATCCATCGAAAATTGGAAAAACATGTTTGACTATCATCGTCAGCCTAGCTGTATTTTCTTCCGTAAAAAGAGGAGGTGTACTTGCACTTGCACTTGCAATGATAGCATATATCATAACTAATCAATTGGTATCAAAGCAAGGAAAATTCAAAAAAATAATAATCGGATTCTGCGTACTCACAGCGTTTATTGCCATCTTTGCTTACATAGGAACAATGGGCGACAACAATATATTTGAACGTTTTGAATCAATACAAGAAGACAATGGAAGTGGTCGCACGGACGTATGGGCCGAAGCATGGCGACTTATAACCGAACAGGGGATTTTCACCTATTTTGTTGGAAACGGATTCAACACCGTGGTACACAATTCACGTTATGTACTATCTGCTCATAATGACTATTTAGAAGCATGGTTCGATTTCGGATTGATAGGAATGTTACTATATATAATCTCATTGTGTCTTCTGTTTAAAGACATTTTCGAGTGTCTCAAGACAAAGAAAGAATATGCTCCTGCAATGTCTGTTCTTGGAGCCCTGATTATTGTATTAACCATGATTTCGCATATTGCAATTTATTATTGGTTTAACGTCATTGTGCTTTGCATAGCTTATTTTGAAGGACGTTACAATAGAGAAAAAAGACAACTTACAGAAAAAGAAGAAGATAATGAGTGAGAATAAAGTAAACAAACGCATAATATCGAATGTTTTCTGGGCACTAGTTGGTAAAATGACAGGTCTAGTAAGTGCGTTATTGGTTGGAATCTTGGTGGCTCGATACCTTGGTCCAACACAATATGGTGTGATGAACTATGCAATCAGCTTCGTTACCTTATTTCTCGTTATAGCCACCTTTGGCTTTGAGAATATAGAAATAAGAGAAGAGGCGAAAGCGAATGAACAGAAAGACACTATTCTGGGGACCGTGTTTATACTACGTCTATTACTCTCGTTCGTCACCATAGGCATCATTTCTGTGGTAGCTTACATCAATGAGACTGACCTTTACACATATGGCATTATAATGATATATGCTATAACTGTCATACTCACACCGTTTGATGTGATTCGCAACTATTTTACCTCGCTCGTTCAGAACGAATATATTGTAAAGGTAGGCATCTTCCGCACAGTACTATCAGGGACAATTAAGATTGTATTGTTACTTGTACATGCTTCTCTTTTATGGTTTGTTATCTCCTTGGTATTTGATGCCTGCGTCTTGGCACAAGGCTATTGCTACGTCTATAAGAAAAAGATTGGCAGCATGCGTTCTTGGCATTTTGACAAAGTTTGGGCACGCTATCTCTTACGCCAATCGTTCCCTTTACTGCTGTCAGGAGTAGCGGCAACTGTATTCTTACAGATTGATCAAATCATGATTGGCAACATGATAGACAAAACATCAGTAGGCTATTTCTCTGTAGCATCTAAGTTTGTTGAAGTATTACTTTATGTGCCTACCATTCTCATACAAACCGTCAGTCCGCTGCTCGTTAAGGAACGAAAATACAATCTCGACTCGTATCGTAAAAAGTCACAAATGTTTATGAACGTCACTGTGTGGTCGTGCGTATTATGTGCCATCTTTACATCCTTATGTTCCCAATATATTGTATTATGGACATTTGGTTTAAAATATGGTGCCTCTATTGCTATCTTACAGATTTTATCATTTAAGATAATAGGTGTAGCTCTTAATATCGTTTCGGGACAACTTTTGATTATAGAGGAGAAACAAAAATATTTTGTGTTGCGTAGTCTTAGCGGCTGTATAGTATGCGTGGTACTAAACCTTCTTGTCATAACACGCTTTGGTGTGTGTGGAGTTGCCATTGTAGCCGTAGCTACACAGCTTGCAGCAGGTTTTTTCATACATTTTTTCATTCCTACATACCGTTACATGTTTTACATACAAATGCGTTCTTTGTTTGTAGGTTGGAAAGACTTGTATAAAATAAAAATGCTTTTTAGCCGTTAATAGTAAAAACGCCAATGCTTAAAATAAGGAAGCATATCTATTGGTACTTTAAATTATATTTTTGTATGAAGAAGTTAATAATTAAATTATTTGAGTATATCCCTTGTTCCGATTGGATTTACAATAAGTACCTTTTATTTAAAGGACGCCAGCGCAAGGTATGTCATGGAAGTAAAAATGCAGACAAGACCTTCTATGTGATAGGTTGGAACGATGAGGGTGGCGGACTGTTTTGGATTGTGAACAAAGTGTGCATGCATATAGCCTATGCTTTGGATCACGGATACATTCCTGTTGTCGACTTGAAAAACTACATCACCCAATACTCATTAAAAAATGAGAGCAAAAATGTTTGGGAGATATTTTTTAAACAACCTGCGGGATATGGATTGGAAGATATAAAGAATAGTAAAAATGTGATTATCAACCGCATGACTCCAGCACCAGCGAAGAAGTATTTCATGGGGCAAACAGAGTTTTATGACAACCCTGAGAGAATCGCCTATTTCCGTAATATCTTTAAGACGTTTATTCATCCTAACAATAAGACGTTAGATTACATTCGAAGCAAAGAGAAACAACTTTTTAAAGATAAAGGACGTGTACTTGGCATCTTATGCCGTGGCACCGACTATGTGGTGGCAAAGCCAAAGAATCATCCTATTCAACCTGAAATGAAAGAAATTATAAAGGATGCAAAAGAAGTAATGAAGGAGAAACAATGCAATTATGTATTTGTAGCAACAGAAGATAAAGACATACTCGATGTATTAAAAGCGGAATTTGGCAATAAATTGTTATTTCTCGATCAGCGTAGGTACAGCAGCAAGGACATGCAATCAGACCAACTACTCGCTCAAATCAAGGCGAAAGATAAGGAACGCAATCCCATAAAAGACGCCTTAGATTATTATGCTGCCATATATCTGCTTACCCGTTGCTGCTGTTTCATTGGAGGCCGGACAGGAGGAACTAAGGGAGTTTTACTCATGAACAACGGCTTTGAATATAAAAAAATCTATGATTTAGGGCTATATAAATAATAAAGTATACATTGTGTCGTTATTTTATTATAGAGTAAAACTTTAAACAAAATGACAAAATGAAAATAGGTTTGCTTGCATACCACTCAGTGTGTAATTTTGGAGCGATGTTACAGCTTCTTTCCACATACATGTTTCTGAAGAATCATGAACACGAACCAGTGGTTATAAATTGGGTGGCTAAAGACTTGGAAGAATATTATACCCAAAATACACCGATTTCACAAATTGAGAACCAGAAAAAGCTGCGCCTCAAATTGTGGAAAGAGACCTGTTTGTGTCATACAATAAAAGATGTGGCAAACATTATTTCCACAGAACACATAGAGGCTGTTATAATAGGTAGTGATGCCGTAGCACAGCACCATACGCTGTTTGAACGTATCGTTTTCCCATGTCGCAATATTGTAGCCATTAATTCTGTGACTTCTGACGTGGTGTTTCCAAACCCATTTTGGGGCATATGGACCGACTATCTCGACAAACCTGTACCTGTTGCATTAATGTCAGCGGCAAGCCAAGATTCAAAATACAAATACATTTCAAAAAAACTTCGTAAGCAAATGAAAGAGCGTATCATGGCATATAGCTATGTATCAGTGCGTGATATGGACACACAAAAGATGTTCTCTTTCATTACCGAAGGATTATGTTGTCCACCAGTCACACCTGACCCTGTATTTGCGTTCAATCAGAACGCAAATACATTAGTGCCTTCTAAAGAGGAACTGATGAAAAAATATGGTCTTTCAGACAAGTATATACTCATAAGTTTCAAAAACGAAAAGCGATCTAACGTCTCTCAAACGTGGTTGAACAAACTTCAAAATATAGCAAAACGTAATGGCATACAGTGTGTATCGTTACCATTCTCGACAAGCCGATCTGCAGGAGAGCTAGAAAAGGAGATTGCCCTCCCGCTCAACCCTATCGACTGGTACGCTCTACTCAAGTATTCTTGTGGTTACATTGGCAACAACATGCATCCTATCGTTGTGTGTATTCACAATGCTGTGCCTTTCTTTAGCTTTGACAATTATGGAACGAGACATGCAAACGGCTTGTTTTGCGACTCTTCAACAAGCAAAATCCGTCACATATTAAAAGTTGCCGACCTGCTCGATAATCGAATAGCGAGCAATTCACTGTTTCGTCGCACGCCAAGCCCAGACCATGTATTAAAAAAAATACAAACGTTTGACAAAGCTAAATGCACAACTTTTGCTCAAGATTATCTCTGCAAATATAATGAAATGATGACAACAATTCTAAAACACATAGGAGGCTCTTTGTAGGCCGCTTAAATAATCAAAAGAAAACAACATGAAAGTGGCATATATCTCAACACCACATTTTGCCGATTGTGACATTCCTCTAATTGGCGAATTGCAAAAGAAATTAAATTTGTTTTATTTTCTTAAAGTATCCGAATCGACTAAGCGACTCACCCTTATAAAGATTGAATCGCTGAATAAAAGAGGTGGGGTTTATCCTGCTTCCGATTTTCCAGAACTTGCTTATTTGGCTAACGACATAGATTTATCGAAGACATATATAGTAAACCTTCCCGGCAAGCACGACTGGTCAATTAGTAACCTCCTTACTATATTCAGGATGGTGTGTGTCATTTTACATAAGAAGATTAACATAGTACATCTCACTTGGCCACCACGTTATGGTGAGTTCTTCACATATCTCTTGCGTAAGCGCATAGTTATAACCATGCATGACCCTCTGCCTCATTCAAGCGAGGACACATGGCTCAATCGTCTCCATCGCGATGTGTGTTTCCGGCTACTTAACGATTTTATTTTGTTGAACGAGACACAGAAAGAAGAATTTATTAAGACATACCATATGGGGGCAAAACGTGTAGCTTTATCGCATCTTAGCGCATATACAAACCTGCAAAATATTAAGCCACAAAAGCCCAATGTAAGTAACTATGTCTTGTTCTTTGGCGGAATTAGTTCGCATAAGGGCATTGAATATCTGTGCGAAGCAATGGATAAGGTTTGCAAGAAACATCCCGATGTAAAGTTGGTTGTCGCGGGTAAAGGTAAGATTTATTTTGACTTAAACCAATATGCTATATATAGTAATGGTCATCTAGTTCTTCTCAACCGATATCTTGACGATACCGAACTTGTTGGACTGATACGCAGTTCCTTATTTGTGGTATGTCCTTATGTCGATGCTACCCAAAGTGGTGTTATTATGTCTGCGTTTGCTTTAAACAAACCTGTAATTGCGACCAATGTAGGTGCTCTACCTTCCATGGTTAAGAATGGACAATATGGCACTATCGTTCCTCCAAGAGATGTGACTTCTTTAGCTACAGCAATAAATACATTAATAGAAGATCCGCAAGAAATAGAGGCAATGACTGAAAATATTAAGCACGATTATTCAAAAGGCAAATACTCATGGAATGCCATCGCACAAAGCATAACCGATATTTATACAAAGAAATTGTCAACCTTTGGCAATCGGAATAATTAACAATGATAAAAGAACGAACAAATGAAAAAAGTCTCAATAATAATTGTAACCTACAACTCTGAGAAGGACATATATGATTGCATTTCTTCAATCATAGAGTATTCCGACATTCTTCTAGCGGAAATAGAACTTGTAGTTGTTGACAATAATAGCATAGGTTGCGACACGATGTTTGATAAACTTAAGACATTGTGGGGAGAAGATATTATACTGATAAAGAATAGTAGGAATGGTGGGTATGGTCAAGGCAACAACGTGGGGATAAGACAATGCTCCGCACCAGTTGTGCTTATCATGAATCCTGACGTAAGGCTTGTGTGTCCAATATTCAGAAAGGCCATAGACCTCTTTTCTAAGGACAAGAATATGTGCATGCTCGGCATGAAACAGTGGCTCACTCTTGAAGAACCAAGCACAAACTCGTTTACATGTACCTATATGATGAATGGTTATCTCTCGACCATTCTCTCTGCCTTGTGTACACGTCTTGACATTTACATAGCAAAATATATGCATTTTTCAGGATCATGTTTTTTTATAAACAAAGCCATGTTTGAAGCTATCGGACTATTTGATGAAAGCGTGTTCCTTTACGGCGAGGAAGATGACATTCATTATCGTCTAATGCATCGTTTCAAAGAATGCAAGATGGTGTATGATAAGAGTCTAAAATATCTGCATCTCACAAAAGAACGTCAGCCCGACATCAAATATGAGAAAACACTCATTGATGTAGCTGTAATACAAAATAAAAAGAAAGGTTATGATGAACGTATAACGCTTAAAAACCGACTGCGTTGCATTAATTTACAAATCTTTAGAGAACGTATACGCATAATGTTTGGCAAGAATGATAAAACTCTCCTTAATATACTTGAAGGACTAAAATTGTATGTTAAAGAGAAACGGCAGAATAGTAAACTGCCCCAATAGCTACAAGAAGGCATTTTATTATTTTGTTAATAGATAAAGACAATAAATAAAAATTATAGCCGTTTATACTACAAACAATAATTTTAGCGTATGAAAGATAAATTAGAAATCTTATTGTCATGCATGCATCAGACAGTCGATATAATAGAACGGTCGAATATAAAGTGTAATGCTACGATCGTGAATCAATGCGACAAAGATGATAAACGAATGTTTGAGTTTTATGGTAACGACGAAACTAGCATGATTAACTGGATAGACTCGTCCAAGCGCGGACTTTCGCGAAGCAGAAACCTGGCATTGCACTCTGCTTCATGCGACTATTGCCTTATAGCTGACGACGATGAGGTATTTGTGGATGGCGTTGATAAGATTATAGAGATAGCTTTTAGAGATAACCCCGAAAGCGATGTATTAATTTTTAAGCTAAACAATTGGGAAACAAAATATCCTTCGCATACAAAAAATGTTAGCTACATTCAAGCCATGCGAACGGCAAGCTATCAGATTGCCTTTAAACGTGCAAAGATTATAGAAAACAACATCTCGTTTGATGAAGAAATGGGGTCAGGAACAGGTCATGGAGCTGGAGAAGAATGTAAGTTCTTGTTCACCTGTCTGCACAAAGGTCTACGTCTTACTTTTGTACCAAAAACTATAGCCACACTACAGACTGGCTCCGAGTCACAATGGTTCTCTGGGTATGACAGCAAATATTTCTACTGGCACGGATGGGCCATAAAGCGCATTCTTGGCACACCTCTAGCTATAGTTTATGCTTTATATACTGCTGTGACAAAGTATAACGTCTATAACAAGAGCCTATCCCCCATATCGGCGATAAAACAGATGTTTAAAGGCATTTTCTCTAAAGACTGATTAACTTAAGCCATATAGAACACTTATTTTCAAAAATTAAAAACATATTTAGAATGAATTACGAAGTTGCAATAGTCATACCTACTCTCAACGAGGAACGTTTCATTTCTCGTTGTTTGAATTCAATTATTAAGCAAACATATGAATTTGAAAAAATGGATGTAATGATAATAGATGGAGGTAGTAACGATAATACAAAAGATATTGTTGCCGAATTTCAAAAATCACATCAGAATATACGATTCATAGAAAACAAGAAAAAAATTCAATCAGTAGCATTCAATATAGGAATCAAAAATTCTACTGCACCATATATAATAAGATTAGATGCTCATGCTGAGTATGATTCTAAATATATCTCTCTTTGCATTGAAAATCTTAAGCAAGATGAAAAACGCGGTAATGTAGGTGGCAGATGGAATATTTTACCATTCAATCAATCCATATGGGCTCAAACCAATGCCATTCTGAATCATTCACGTTTTGGCATTGGAGGAGCAGCATTCCGAGTAAGCAACGAAGCTCACAACACAGACTCTGTACCTTTCGGAGCTTTTCCTAGGAAAATCATTGAGGAAATAGGCGGCATGAGAGAAGACTTGCCAAGAGGTGAAGATAATGAATACAATTCTCGCATAAGAAAAGCAGGATTTCAGGTTTATTTCAATCCTGATATCATAAGTAGTTATTACGCTCGTCCTACATTAAAAGCATCATGCAAACAGATGTATGCGAACGGTGAATCTATAGGTTACTTGTATTACATCGACAAAGAAGCCATAGGAATAAGACATCTTATCCCATTACTCTTTGTTATTTGTATATTCATAGGCATAATCCTCTCCCTTTTATGGAACCCATTCTGTTATCTTTTGGAAGGAGGACTTGCTGTATATTTTATTGCAGCTGCTGTTGCTGCAATAACAGGAACTACAAGAAACATTAAATGCACGTTGCCGTTATTCATACTTTTTTTCTGTGTACACGTTTCTTACGGAATAGGAACAATATTCGGACTCGCAAAAGGAAGAAAAATTCATAACAGATAACGGCTTGTAATGAAATAGTGAATATTTTAAGTTACTAACACAATAAAACATCTTCAGAATGCGTTTTAATAATATAATATAAACGTCAAATTTTATAAATATGAGAATTTCATTTTCACCTCCATATATTGATGACAACGTCATAAACGAAGTTGTTGATTCACTCAAATCGGGATGGATTACTACGGGTCCAAAAGTAAAAGCATTAGAAGAAGAAATAGGTAAGATATCTGGCGTAAAAAATGTTCTATGCATTAATTCGTGGACCTCAGGTGCCATCCTCATGCTCCGATGGCTGGGACTGCAACCAGGAGATGAAGTCATTGTTCCTGCATATACCTATTCTGCTACAGCCATGGCAGTATTATGGGCTGGAGGTAAACCTGTCATGGTTGACTCTACAGAAGATTTCAATATTTCTGTTGAAGGAATAAAAAATGCTATCACAGAAAAGACCAAAGCTATTATTCCAGTTGACATTGCAGGTTTTCCTTGTGATTATGACGCTATTATGGAACTGGTTAAATCGGAAAAGATAAAAGCTTTATTCCATGCTACTTCTGAAGTACAAGAGAAATTAGGCAGAATTCTCGTCTTGAGTGATTCCGCCCACTCTATTGGTGCACATTATGGCAATAAGCGCACAGGTTCAGAAACAGATGTTGCAATTTTCTCTTTGCATGCAGTAAAGAATGTAACAACAGCAGAAGGTGGAGCTATCTGCCTTAACTTGCCAGAACCATTCAACAACGAAGAACTTTACAAAGAACTTCGCCTGAGAACTCTCAACTGCCAAACGAAAGATGCTTTCACGAAAACAAAAGCTGGCGGTTGGAGATATGATATTGTTGGACAAGGCATGAAGATCAATATGGCAGATGTTAATGCTGCTATTGGTTTGGCTCAAATACGTCAATACGAGAATCTACTCAAAGAAAGAAAAAGAGTATTCAATACTTATGCCAAGGCTTTTGCTAATTCAGATTGGGCAATAACGCCTCCTGCAACATCTGACATAAAGGAGAGTTCGTACCATGTATATGCCTTGCGGATTAAAGGTATCACAGAAGGACAACGAGATGCCATCATTCAAGAGATCTCAAAAAATGAAGTAGCTGTCAATGTTCACTTTATACCAATGCCAATGCTCACACTTTTCAAAGGTATGGGATATGACATCAAGAACTATCCACAAGCATATAAGAATTTTGCCCACGAGATTTCATTGCCAGTATATCCTCAACTCTCCGAAGAGGAAGTTATATTTGTAGCAGAAACTGTCATCAAGGCATACGACACTATAATGAAAAAAACAAAGTAAATAATAAATATAGGATGATCATAATTATGATTCGATTCTTCGATTTAATATTCTCAATTATGGGATTAGTAATATTGTCACCTCTCTTTATTGTTCTCTATCTTCTCATTAGGATAGAGAGCAAGGGAGGAGGATTTTACTCACAAGAGAGAATTGGCAAAAACGGCAAGCCATTCAAACTCTATAAATTCAGATCTATGAGAATTGGTTCTGATAAAAAGGGGCTAATCACTATAGGAGAAAAGGACAACCGTATAACCAAAACCGGATTTATCCTTCGAAAATATAAATTGGACGAACTTCCTCAACTTTGGAACGTGTTTATCGGAGACATGAGTTTAGTTGGCCCAAGACCAGAGGTAAAAAAATATACAGACCTCTATACAGAAGAACAAAAACAGGTTCTACATGTAAGACCAGGCATTACAGATTGGGCGTCCATAAAATACGTGGATGAGAATAAAATTTTGGGAGAATCAAAAACACCTGATGAAGCTTATGTAAATTTGATTATGCCCAACAAAATAAAACTTAATATGGTATATATACAAAATCAGACACTTGGAGAATATTTCAAGATTATATTTGCCACATTTAAAGAAATAGTAAGATAGAAAACTATGAAGAATTTCAGGAAATTTACAGATTGGTATTTCTCCAAAAAATCACTACCATACTGGTGTATTTTCTGGATAGACTGTGCTGTGACATTTGTTTCTTACTTATTTATATATCAGCAGATTAACAGTGGAGCAAAGGCATTGAGTATCTTAGGACAACTCTCTATGTTATTTGCTATATTCACATTGTTCCATGCCATCGGTTTTAGGATATTCCACACATACGACGGTATCCTCAGATACTCATCGTTTATTGATTTGCAAAGGGTATTCTATGCTGTTACTTTTGGTGCGGTACTGTCTGCTATAACGAAAGACATGTTGCTTAGCACTCATTTCTTCCCTGGAGTTGAAATAGAATACCGCAATATTGTACTTGGAGCTCTCATTTCCACTTTAGTCTTGTGGGCTATCAGAGTGATTGCCAAGACTATCTTTGATGTCTCTCTCTCAGATTACAACATTAAACATGCATTTATCTACGGCGTGAAAGAAGGTGGCATCGGTCTCGCCAAGCAAATCAAAAACAGTAAACCCATGAAATTCAAACTCATGGGCTTTATCTCTGATGATGCAGAAATTAAGCACCATCATCTGATGGGAACCAAAGTGTATGCTCCAGACTTGAATACCATCAGGAAAATGAGCAATAACAATATCTCTACCCTATTAATTTCTCCTGGTGCCATCAACGTTTTTCGCGCAAATAAAGACTTCCAGGATGCATTACTTGCAGAAGGTATACATATCTATATGCCTACCACACAGGAGTGGAACAGAAATGAACAGCAACAACTCAAAGAAGTTAGCATTGAGGATCTTTTACCACGAGATGAAATCAGCATCGATATGGAAAGCGTGGGTTCTATGCTTCATGGCAAACGCATATTGATTACAGGTTCTGCTGGAAGTATCGGAAGCGAAATGGTAAGACAAATAGCCAAGTACAGTCCTGCGGAATTAATTCTGATAGATAGTGCAGAGTCCCCGCAGCACGATATACGATTGATGATGGCGAAGCAATTCCCTGATATTAAAGCTGAAACCATCGTCACCACTATCTGTAGCAAGTCCAGAATGGAACATATCTTCAAGACTTACCTGCCTGACTATGTTTTCCATGCTGCTGCATATAAACATGTTCCTATGATGGAGAACAATCCATGTGAGAGCATTCAAAACAATGTTTATGGTACTAAAATACTAGCTGACCTTGCTGTCAAATATGGAGTTAAGAAATTTGTTATGATTTCAACAGACAAAGCAGTCAACCCAACCAATGTCATGGGATGTTCTAAACGAATCTGTGAAATCTATGTACAGAGTCTCAACAAAGCAATAGAGGAAGGTATAATCAATGGAAAAACCCAATTCGTTACCACACGTTTTGGCAATGTATTGGGTTCTAATGGTTCTGTTATACCTTTATTCAAGAAACAAATAAAAGCTGGTGGACCTGTCACTGTTACAGACCCACGTATCATCCGCTACTTCATGCTCATTCCAGAGGCTTGCAAACTAGTTCTGGAAGCAGGAACAAAAGGTAATGGCGGGGAAATATTTGTTTTCGACATGGGCAAACCTGTCAAAATTGCCGACATGGCACAGAGAATGATCAACCTCAGTGGAGCACAGAACGTTGAAATCAAATACACAGGATTGAGAGCGGGCGAAAAGCTTTATGAGGAAATGCTTAATGAGAAGGAATCAACCAAGCCGTCGTTCCATGACAAAATAAGAATCGCTGAAGTACGTGAATACGATTATACAGAAGTATCTAAGCAAATCGATGACTTAATTGAAAAAAGCAAGTTATACGATGAAATGCTCACAGTAAAGATAATGAAGGAAATCGTTCCAGAGTACAAGAGCAATAATTCTATTTACGAGAAGCTCGACAAATAAGCACTTTTACGTTCGTAATAAATGAAAAAACTGATGGAAAATAAACAATATAAAGACAACATGAATAAGACGGAGCAAATTATAAAGCGCTCCGTCGATTTCGTCATCGCAACATGTTGTCTGATATTCTTCTCTCCTTTAGCCATAGCGTGTGCTATTGCTATCCGATTAGAAGATGGGCTACCTGTAATCTATCGTCAAGAACGTATTGGTCTACATGGCAAGCCCTTCTTTATCTATAAATTTCGTTCCATGAAGATTGATGCAGAAAAAGATGGTCCTGATCTTCTTGAAATAAAAGGTGATCCAAGGCTCACTAAAGTTGGACATTTTTTAAGAATGCATCACCTCGATGAACTTCCTCAACTTTGGAACGTTTTTAAAGGAGACATGGCATTTGTAGGTCCTCGCCCTGAACGTAAATTCTATATCGACCAGATTATGGAGCATGATCCTCGATATACTTATCTGTATCAGATTCGTCCGGGAGTAACTTCTTACGCTACCTTATATAATGGATATACGGATACGATGCCGAAGATGCTGAGAAGACTGAGTCTTGACCTCTACTACCTGGAACACAGATCCTGGTGGTTCGATGCCAAGATTCTGTTCAAAACCATGGTGAACATTATGTTTGGCAAAATATTTTAATGATTAGCTACTGATGCAATAAAGGGGTGAATACTTGTTCATAGCGATCTTTTAAGTTATTTTATCTCAGCAAACTTTGTAAATAGAAAAGAAAGTTGTATTTTTGCATTTTAAATAGGCAATAATTATGGCGAATAAATTTATATTGTATCTTGATGAATGCGGAGATCAAAACTTAGCAAGTTTTGACCCACAATTCCCTATATTTACACTTTGTGGTATTGTTGTCTCCGAGGAACAGGACAAAGTGTTGACAGAACGAATCAATGTCCTTAAAAAGGAAATCTGGAACAATATAAATATTATTTTTCATAGTCGGGATATAAGAAAGTGTCAAAATGGATTCGAGGTTTTGTTTGACCTTGATGTCAAAAAACGATTCTTCCAGGGTGTTAATGATATACTTGGAGATAATGGATATGTCGTAGTTTGCTGCTCGATATTAAAAGAACCATATATCAGGCAGTATGGTAAACTGAATGATGTATATGGGTTGTCTTTATCGTATATCATGGAAAGAGTCGTGTTTTATTTAGACTCTCTTGGTTTGACTGACATAGAACTTTGTACCATTATCGAAAAACGTGGCAAAAAGGAAGATGCATCCCTTCTTAATTATTATAATCAGCTGTTAGACAGAGGAACATATTGGGTGGATAGTCATCGAATGAAAAAAGTTTTTAAAAAGTTCGACATGAGATGGAAATCTGAAAATATAATTGGACTTCAGATTGCTGACTTGATAGCTTATCCGGTAACTCGACATGTTTTGAATCCTAATGGAGTGAATCTTGCTTTTGATGTACTGAAAAAGAATATCTTCCAATTAAACGGAAAGGTATATGGTATGAAGATTTTCCCAAAAGAACAAGGAAAATAATACAAAAAAAAGAGTCACTGTGAAGTAACCCTTTCCCGACCGGGGACACCCCAATCCTGAATAAAGAAGCCTTTATCCGATTGCAAAGATATGGTAATTCTTTTATATATGCAAATAAATAGATGATTATTTATTGATTTTTTAAAGAATTAACATAAAAATGAAGGTAACAGATCTGACTCTGTTTGCTCCTGATGTAACTTCTATCTCCATAGCTTGTTTGATCTTAAAGGAGTTAACACTTGTAATTCGCTTCGTAAGCCAGTGGATTACGGGGCATAAGTAACTGACTTTCGTATCGTAAGTAACTGACTTTCGTATCGTAAGTAACTGACTTTCGCATCGTAAGTAACTAACTTTCACATCGTAAGTAACAGACTTCTGGGTGACAGGGTGACAGAGGTGACAGGGAATTCTGAAGATTTACTCTCGCGCGGGCAGGCAGGAACTTTCGGCCTGATTTTTCCTGCCTGCCCGCGTGCGAGGCGAAATGTTGAAAAACTCGTGTCACCCTGTCACCGTGTCACCATGAACACTGAGCAAAGAATGCGCTGTATAGCTCTCTTGCTATGGGCATAATCTCTCCTGTCTCCGCCTCCGTTGGCTTTCGGAAGTAGAGATCCGTACATTACTGTTTTTGTCGCCACGCCTCCAAAGTAGGTAATAAGGTACTAATCTGTGTCACACGGTGCAAAGATACAAAAAATAAAATAAATGAGAGTTCCCACTGTGGGAACTCGTAAACGATAATTACTGTTTTTTAGAATCTTTTAAACGATAAGGACTGAAAAATATACCCGATACTAGCAAGTTGCAGAAGAATTTGGAGTTGGAAGTCACCTTATCTAACTTTTGGGAAGAATCATACCCAACATAGCATATCGACTATATATATTGATGGTAACCATTTTTATAGAGAGCAAATCGAATCAAAACTATGATAAACATCATGTGTCGCAAAAGATTTTAGACATTAAACGCTATGATAGGAAAAGAAGACGGTTTCGTGACAGTTTTTCCATTTCATAGCTTTTTATTTGGCATTATTTATATAAAAATCTGTTTTCTCGTACAAATAAAAAAGACTCCGCAAAGGGTTTTTAAAACTTTTTTTTAAGTTGATGGTAAATTTGTTGCCATTTTATTTTTTTATTTCAGTTTTTTTTAGTACCTTTGCAAACGTTATCCTGAATACAATCTTTTTACCTTAAAGAAAACTAATACCTATTGAATGTAGAGCAGTTGTCTGAGAAGATAGCTGCTCTTGTCTTTTTTATAGCTCCCCATATAATAAATACCGCAAAACATCCGTTTTTATTTATAGAAACAAGTCTTATCACTTGTATAAATCATCACAGAAGAAACAATGGAAACAGAAGTTAAGAAGATTCCTTATCTCGACCTGAAGGCTATCAATGAGCCTTACGAGAAGGAGATAAAGGATGCTATCAACAAGGTGGTCAACAGCGGATGGTATCTGCAAGGCGAAGCCGTAAAGAAGTTTGAGAAATCGTATGCACAGTTTATCGGTACAGAATACTGCATCAGCTGCGCTAATGGGACGGATGCGCTCAAGCTGATGCTGATGGGCGAACTGGCTATCGGAAAGTTGCAGAAAGGTGATGAGGTGATCGTGCCTGCCAACACTTATTTCGCTACCGTACTTGCCATCAGCAGCGTTGGACTGACACCTGTATTGGTGGATGCCAATATCGATACATTACAGATAGATGACCAACTGATAGAAGCCCGAATCACACCGAAGACCAAAGCCATCATGATTGTTCATCTCTACGGCAAACTGGCATGGACTCCGAAGATTGCTGAAATCTGCAAGAAGCATCATCTCTTGCTTTTCGAAGACAATGCGCAGGGATTCGGATGCTCCACTACTCTAGCTGATTCTTCTGAAAAACCATCGAAAAGAAGATATACCGGAAATCTTTCGGATGCAGCCGCCCACAGTTTTTATCCTAGCAAGAATCTGGGAGCATTGGGAGATGCGGGAGCTGTAACTACCAATAACAGGGAATTGGCGGAAGCCATCATGTCACTACACGAATATGGAAAGATAGAAGACGGCATCTTCAGATACCAGGGCGTCAACTCGCGCATGGATGAGATTCAGGCTGCGGTACTGAATGTGAAACTGCAATATCCTGAAAACGAACAGAAAGCGAGATACAGACAGGTACAGCTATATCTGGAGCATCTGGATGACAGCATCAAAGACAGATGCATCGCTGCGAAACTCATCTCTCCGGCTCATGAAAATGTTTTCCACGTCTTCCCTTTCCTTACCCCGAAGCGAGACCAACTGAAAGCTTTCCTGGCTGAGAATGGGGTCGGCACAAAGATTCATTACTTCCGCCCACCCTATCTGCAGCCATGCTATCCGGAAATGAATCATCTGGAATTTCCGGTAGCCAAGAGAATAGCAGACGAAGAACTGAGTCTGCCTTGCAACTCATCGCTCAACGATGAAGATATCATCAGAGTAAGCAAACTCATCAACCAGTTCTTGGTTTAAAGGTACTGCACCTTGGCACCGATAGAGAGGCCGAAGACATCCCAGAAACCGGCATTGCCGTTACGGTAGAAACGCATAAAGTAGATATCCGTTGTACCCAACTCATAGAAGAACGTAATACTCTTGATACGCTTACGCTTATTGTGCGGAATATCATACTTAAAACGTTCACCCAAGGCGATATTTGGACGGACTCTGGTAGAGAACGGATAGTAGCCGCTTTCATACTTGGTAGGCTGCTTAGTCCAGAAATCATGTCCGAACACCGTATTGAAATACAAGCTGCACTCCAGCGGTTCAAACCACCAGCCCTTACCGATATTGCGACGCCAAGGAATGAAATTCTCCTTGAGCGTCATGGTAAACTTCTCATCGTCAGAACTGTACTTCGGGATGTAGCCAAACAAGAGCTGCGTTTCCCACTGGCGGCGCTTACCATATTCCCATCCGATACCCAGCGAAATGATACCCATATTGCCACAGGTCTGAATGATGCCACTAGTAGGTATCAGCAAATCCCAATGCTTACGGTAGCGCATGACGCGGCGGTCATATCGGGTCAGTTTGCCATCCGCCAACACCAGAGTATCATGAACGATACTATCCGTCAGTTCCAACTCCTCACTTTTCCCGGTAACCTCATCGGCAGCATGAACCTGTACAGAACCTGCAGCAAGCAAAGCTCCCAGAATGAATATATGCTTAAAACTCAATAATTTCATAACGATAATCTGTTGGAGTAATGGTGAATATATAGTATTGATGCTTAGCGGCATTAGCCACCTGATAATAGATGATGCCATCGCCATAAATGTCATTTTGCTCGGTATGATGACCATGACCGTAAAGGCAGCACATCAAACCTGGGAACAGATGGGTATAAGAATTGAAGACCTTAGCTACATTATTATTAAACTGCTCTGAATAAGGGGCAGCATGCATACAGACAATGGTACGCGAAAAGCCGTCTGCATCTGCCTTAACCTGCTCTTCCATGAAATCGAAATTAGGTACAGGGCGGGAATAGTCAAACTCTATGGCATTGGTATTGAGACAGACAAACTTTACCTTACCGGCGATGAAACTGAAATCAGGATTACCAAAGATTTTCTGATAAGACTGGTTACCTGTTCCCAAACAGTCATGATTACCCAGCAGAGCCACGAAAGGTATCTTCAACTTCTGAAGATGGTCACGGGTCCACTGAAACTCACGGGTAGCACCAAAGTCGGTAAGGTCTCCACAATGAATCACGAAATCGAGGGAATCACTGCGGCGATTGATATCATTAACCTCACTCTTCAAATCATCCAACCACTGGTGTGAATCGCTGATCATAGCAAAACGGATTGTATCTTTCGACTTTACTGCAGCCTCAATCTTCTGAATATTGGTAACATTCAGATTTCTATCGCCGTCGACATGCACATCATACGGATGGACATCGAAGACGGTATCGCAGGATGCCACCATACAGAGACAACAGGCAGCCAGGATATAGGAAATAATTTTATGCATTCTTGTCTTATTATCTTTAAAAACTCTTTCTTATAACTCTTAAAAACTACTTTTTCTTCTTTTTCAACCTTGCATAGAAACCTTGCAACCTGCCAGGCTGACAACCGGCATCAAGCAGTTTCTTCAAATCACGATAGGCTTCGTCCTTTCTTCCAAGCTGAATCAGGATGTCTACATGATTGAAAGCAAAATCCTCATTACCGGCATCCAACTCCATCGCCTTGGCGTAATCAAACTCTGCCAGCTCAAGCATACCCTTCTCCTTCTCCATGCCACCTCTTGCAGCATAAGCCATCGCACTGTCAGGGTATTGCTCTATCAGACTGTTAATGCCATCGTAAGCCTCGGTATAATGCTTATCTTTTTCATTGAGCAAAGCCAGACCGAGTTGCGCCTGGAAGTTGCCAGGAACAAGTACCAGAAGATTCTGATAATCTAAACGCGCAAAGTTATAACGGAGCAACTTCTCATTGACAAAGGCACGATAGAACAAACCGGCGATATTGGTATTGTTCAGAAAGAGTACCTTATCAAGATCATCCTTGGCATATTGCCACTGCTCCAACTGGATATTCCAAGCAGCCTTTTTCAGTCGCAGATCGATACTGTCGGGATGATATGCAAGCACTTCTGTAGCCTTGGAGAGTGAATCGCGCAAGGCTTTATTCTGAGCAGCACGTGCCTTGTCGGCATCTACGTTCTGCGCAGATACAGACAAAGAAACCATCGATGCCAATAATAATGTATAAAAACTTTTCATGGTGCAAAGTTAAGAAGACTTTTGCAAACTGCCAAATAAAAAACTATAAAACTTATTTGAGTTTACAAAAAGAACTAAAATTCAGAAAGACAGGACAATCAACAAGAAAAGCCTTAAGAGAAGGAAACACTCCTCCTAAGGCTTTTATCTATAAAGCGCCTGGATAGACTAATTCACCCAGCGCCGAGAAATCCATTTACAGATTAAGCATTCTTAATCCAGTTAACGATCCATGCGCCAACCTCAGTTGTGCCATAGTGAGCACCGCCCTCAACCTGAATTTCAGGTGTGCGGACATTGCCATCGAGAGAAGCATCTACAGCCTTGCGAATCAAGGTACCCTCCTCGTTCAAACCGAAGTGCTCCAACAACATAGCTGCAGAAAGAATCTGAGCTACAGGGTTAGCCAGGTTCTTGCCTGCTGCCTGTGGCCATGAACCATGAACAGGCTCGAACAATGGTGTGTGCTCACCGAGAGAGCTGGATGGCTGCAAGCCCATAGAACCTGTGATGCAAGAAGTCTCATCGGTCAGGATATCGCCGAAGGTATTCTCTGTAACGATGACATCGAAGAATGTAGGCTCTGTCAACACGCGCATAGAAGCGTTGTCGATGAACATATAATCGGTGTTTACCTCAGGATACTGTGGCTCCATCTCCTTGGCAATCTGACGCCAGAGACGAGAAGAAGCCAATACGTTTGCCTTATCTACTACTGTCAAGTGCTTGTTGCGCTTCATGGCAAACTCGAAAGCTACCTTCAAAATGCGCTCAATCTCAGGACGGGTATAGATATCAGTATCGTATGCCTTATCGTTATCCTGATACTTCTCACCGAAGTACATACCACCAGTCAACTCGCGGATAACTACGAAGTCAGCACCCTTCAGAAGTTCATCCTTCAATGGTGACTTGTGGAGCAGGCAATCGAATGTGGCTACTGGGCGAACATTGGCGAAGAGGCCCAACTTCTTACGCATAGCGAGCAAGCCCTGCTCAGGACGAACCTTGGCAGTAGGGTTGTTGTCGAAACGTGGGTCACCAACGGCTGCGAAGAGTACAGCATCAGCATCCATACAAGTCTTGAAGGTCTCCTCTGGGAATGGATCACCTACCTCGTCGATAGCGTGAGCGCCGCAGATAGCCTCGTTGTAAGTAAACTCGTGGTTGAACTTCTCTGCAATGGCCTGCATAACTGCTACGCCCTGCTTCATAATCTCTGGTCCGATACCATCACCGGCGAGAACTGCAATGTTTAATTTCATCTTATCTGATTTTAATTGTTTATTTTTTGAATGATTAAAGCTTTTGCCCTTACAGGGCGCATTGCTAAATGCTATCTTATACCCAGGGTGTTACCCTGGGCTAGGAGCTTCTGCCCTTTCAGGGCGTGCTGCTGAATAGAAACCTTCGGAGATGTTTGCATAACCTTCGGAGATATTTTCATAATCTTCGGAGATAATTTCGTAATCTTCGGAGATATTATTCCATATCCAGATTTCGAGGCGAAACAGCCTGTTCGTCGCTCTTATCTGCCTCATACATATTAATCATCTTCAGCGTTGCCTTGATAGCTGCTTCTGTCTGGTCAGCATCCAAGCCTCGGGTGCGCCAGATACGGTCACCTTCACGCCAGGTAATGACGGTCTGAACGAGGGCATCGGTACGACCACCAGGTGGGATAGTTACCTGATAGTTATCGAGCTTAGGGAAGGTTTTGCCGAGCTTCACCTTATAGATATTGCGGAGGGCTTTTACGAAAGCATCATACTGACCATCACCGGAGCTACGGTCTTCATACTCCTTGCCATCGATTTCTACCTTCACACTGGCTATAGGCTTCAAACCGTATGAGGTTGATACCATGTAACTTACCAGTTTTACCTTATCCTCTGGAGCTCCATGCTTCAATACATCACTCACGATGTATGGCAGATCGTCCTGGGTTACCAGTTCCTTGCGGTCGCCGAGTTCTGTGATTCGCTTGGTTACGGCCTTTGTCTGCTCCGGAGTCAACTCCAATCCCAGTTCGTTGAGGTTCTGGATGATGTTCGCCTTACCGGAATTCTTACCCAACGCATATTCACGATGTCGGCCGAAACGCTCAGGTACCAGGTCGTTGCAATAAAGCTTGTCCTTGTTGTCACCATCGGCATGCACACCAGCTACCTGGGTAAAGACGTTGTCTCCTACTACCGGAGTATTCGGAGCCACGGCAATGCCACTATATCCTTCAACCAATCGGGAAATATCGTTCAGACGGTCTTCCTTAATATTGGTCTTTGCCTCGAACATGTCTTTCAGAATCACCTGAACACTTGCCAATGGTGCATTGCCACAACGCTCACCCAGACCATTCACGGTAACGTGAAGACCCTTGGCGCCACTCAATACGGCAGCCAACGAGTTGCTCACAGCCAGATCGTAGTCGTTATGGGCATGGAAGTCGAAGTGAGAGTTCGGATAACGGCGCACCATCTGGCGCATATACTCCACACACTGCAATGGGTTCAGAATACCCAACGTATCAGGAAGAAGGAAGCGCTTGATAGGCAGTTTTACCAACTCATCCATCATCATGAAGAGATAGTCACGACTGTCACGCATACCGCTCGACCAGTCCTCCAAGTAGAGATTCACGGTGAATCCCTTGCTCAAAGCATAGTCGATGGTCTGCTTGATATGAGCGAGATGCTCCTCAGGCGACATCTTGAGTTGCTGGGTGCAATGCTTGTAGCTACCCTTAGCCAAGAGGTTGATGACATGACCGCCGCATTCAGCAATCCAATCCACACTCTTGTTGTTATCCACGAATCCCAATACCTCAACGGAATCCAGTTTACCTATAGTCTTAGCATAACGGCAAATTCGAGCGACAGCATCCTTTTCGCCTTCTGACACACGCGCTGAAGCCACCTCAATGCGATCTACATTGATGTCGTGCAACAGCATTCTTGCTATCATCAACTTCTCGTGAGGAAGGAAACTGACACCATTGGTCTGCTCGCCGTCGCGCAGCGTGCAGTCCATGATCTCAATCTCCTTGATGCGGGAATTATCTCTCTTTGCGTTAACGTTCATCTTTATTATTAATGTTAAGTGTTAAATGTTAAGTGTTAAATAAGGCTTTCACCCTATCAACCTGCGTCTTATCCTGCAAGTCAACATTCAACACTCAACATTCAACATTACCTATTTATTCTTCTCTTCCCAAGCCTCAACCTTGTCGCGGTTCTGAACGAGGAAGTCTACATCGTCCAAACCATTCTCCAAACAGTGTTTCTTGTAGCCGTTGATTTCAAAGTGCTCGCTCTTGCCGGTAGCAAGATTGGTCACGGTCTGGTTAGGAAGATCTACCTTCACCTCTGTCTTGTGATCCTTGTCGATGCTCTCGAAGAGTTCTTTCAGGAATTCCTCGCTTACTACTACTGGCAATACGAGGTTGTTCAACTCGTTGTTCTTGTGGATATCAGCAAAGAAAGAGCTGATGACTACACGGAAGCCTGCACCTGCGATAGCCCAGGCAGCGTGCTCGCGGGAAGAACCGGAACCGAAGTTCTTGCCAGCTACGAGGATGACACCACTATAAGAAGGGTCGTTCATCACGAAGTCTGGCTTTGGAGTTCCGTCGGCATTGTAGCGCCAATCGCGGAAGAGGTTGTCGCCCATGCCCTCTTTATCGATGGCCTTGAGGAAACGGGCTGGGATGATCTGGTCTGTATCTACATTCTCCAAAGGAAGAGGAATGCAGCTTGATGTAATTACATTGAATTTCTGTTTCATTTCAATTTAACATTTAACATTGAACACTTAACATTACATAAACTCTCTTGGGTCGGTAATCTTACCTGTAATAGCGGCAGCAGCTGCTACGTATGGACTGGCAAGGATGGTGCGGGAACCTGGTCCCTGACGACCCTCGAAGTTACGGTTAGATGTACTTACAGAGTACTTGCCTGCAGGAATCTTATCATCGTTCATTGCCAGGCAGGCAGAGCATCCAGGCTGACGGATTTCGAAGCCGGCAGCCTCAACAATCTTATCAATTCCCTCTTCACGTATTTGTTTATCAACCAACCATGAACCTGGTACAAGCCAAGCAGTTACGCCATCTGCCTTCTTCTTTCCTTTAACAAGAGAAGCGAAAGCACGGAAGTCTTCAATACGACCATTGGTACATGCGCCCAAGAATACATAATCGATAGGATGGCCCTCGAGTTTCTCGCCTGGCTGGAAGCCCATGTAGTTGAGGCTCTTCTTGAAACCAGCCTGCTCTTCCTCAGGAATCTCATCGAGAGTTGGGATATTCCCGGTAATGCCGATACCCATACCTGGGTTGGTACCATAGGTGATACGTGGTTCGATATCCTTTGCCTCGAAAGTCAACTCTTTGTCGAAGACTGCATCATCGCCACTCTTCAAGGTCTTCCAGTAAGCCACAGCCTTGTCCCACTCTTCACCCTTAGGTGCATATTCACGACCCTTGATATACTCGAATGTTGTCTCATCAGGAGCTACGAAACCACCACGGGCACCCATCTCGATAGAGAGGTTACAGAGGGTAAGACGACCTTCCATTGACATATCCTTCACTACATCGCCACTGTACTCAACGAAGTAACCGGTAGCACCTGAAGTAGTGAGCTGGCTCATCAGATAGAGAGCAACGTCCTTGGCAGTAACGCCCTTGCTGAGCTTACCGTTGATGCTGATACGCATAGACTTTGGCTTGCTCTGGAGAATACATTGTGAAGCCATCACCATCTCCACCTCAGAAGTACCGATACCGAAAGCTACGGCACCCATTGCACCATGAGTAGAAGTATGAGAGTCGCCACAAACGATGGTCATACCTGGAAGAGAAAGACCCTTCTCAGGACCTACTACGTGGATGATACCATTATCCTTTGTGTTCATGGCAAAGTGAGTAACACCGAAATCAGCGGTATTCTTTGCCAAGGTATCTACCTGCTTCTTTGAGATAGGATCCTCGATTGGTTTATCCTGATCGTGAGTAGGAGTATTGTGGTCAGGCATACAGAAAATCTGGTCTGGACGGAACATCTTGAGTCCGCGTGCTCGCATACCAGCAAATGCCTGAGGTGATGTTACTTCGTGACAGTAGAGACGGTCGATGTAAAGCTGTGTAGGACCGTCCGGAACAATCTGGACAACGTGCTTGTCCCAAATCTTGTCGAATAATGTATTCATAATATCTCTTGTTATATATATGTTTATCTAATCTTAAACTTGTTAATACAATCAATATAAGCCTCAACAGAAGCCGTAACGATGTCGGTATCTGCGCCGAAGCCATAATATACATGACCATCGTATTCCACCTGCATGTGAACCTTGCCCACATCATCAGAGCCCTTGTCGATAGCCTGGATAGTGAACTCCTTGAGGTTCATCTCCTTGGTGATGACCTTCTTGAGAGCATTGATAGCAGCATCTACCGGACCGTTACCAGATGATGCAGCCTCAAACTTCTGACCTGCAATATCAAGACCGATACTTGCCACGCTCTTCACGCCCTTACCTGTAGTAACCTGCAACCAGTCGAGCTGAACACCATGCTTATCAGCAGAATCAGCACCGGCAAGCATCAAAACATCCTCATCGGTAACTTCCTTCTTCTTATCAGCCAGTTGGAGGAACTTCTTGTAAATCTTGTCGAGCTTCTCCTCATCATTAATCTCTACACCATTGACATGGAGACGGTACTTCAATGCAGCACGACCAGAACGGGCTGTCAATACGATAGCATTGTCATCCAATCCCACATCCTTAGGATCAATGATTTCGTAAGTCTGAACATTCTTCAAGACACCATCCTGATGGATACCGGAAGAATGAGCAAAGGCATTGCGACCCACGATAGCCTTGTTTGGCTGAACAGGCATATTCATCAGGCTGCTCACCATGCGTGAGGTAGGAATAATCTTGGTGGTATTGATGTTGGTATCAATATCGATATGCTTGTGACACTTCAGAATCATGGCAATCTCTTCGAGCGAAGTATTACCTGCACGCTCACCGATACCATTGATGGTAACCTCAACCTGGCGTGCACCATTCAAAACACCCTGCAGGGTATTGGCAGTAGCCATACCGAGGTCGTTATGACAGTGGGTAGAAAGGCGTGCCTTGTCAATGCCATCAACATGCTCCATGAGATACTTGATTTTGTCACCATATTCATCAGGCAGACAATAACCTGTAGTATCAGGAATGTTCACTACAGTAGCACCCGCCTTGACAACAGCCTCTACGACACGAGCCAGATACTCATTATCGGTACGACCTGCATCCTCAGCATAGAACTCTACGTCCTCAACATACTTTTTAGCATACTTGACAGCAGCTACAGCACGTTCGATAATTTCCTCGCGGGTAGAATTGAATTTATACTTGATATGACTGTCGCTGGTACCAATACCGGTATGGATTCTCTTATGCTTGGCATACTGCAAAGCCTCAGCAGCACAATCAATATCTTTTTCTACGGCACGGGTAAGTGCACAAATAGTAGGCCAGGTTACAGCCTTAGAGATTTCTACCACTGAATTGAAGTCGCCCGGACTTGATATTGGAAATCCAGCCTCAATTACATCCACGCCCAACTGCTCCAGTTGCTTTGCCACCTGAATCTTCTCAACTGTGTTCAACTGACATCCCGGAACCTGTTCGCCATCGCGGAGGGTCGTGTCGAAAATGTATAATCTGTCACTCATATCTTTAAAATTTTAAATTTACACCTTATTATATATAAGAGCTACACATTCAGAACGCACTACGTTTATATAGCAATCCGTGCAGAAGCATCAGATAAAGTAAAAAGCCTTCCCCCACTCCATAGACGGAAGTGTAGAAAGGCTTTTAATATCTTAAGCGATGAACTATACGCACACCTTATCACTTCCGCCCACAAACTGCAGTCGAAGTCGAATAATAATGCTTGTAATGTTCAACAATGTTGTTCTCATATCTATCTTATTATGTTATATTCTTAAATTCGCATGCAAAGGTAACACTTTTATTTGATACTAGCAAACAATTTATAACTTTTTTAATAGAAATGATAACAAATTCCTATAATCTTATGGATTTTTTACCCAAAAACGTTAATCCTGTGCAAGAATTTGGCGAAAAAGCCAGTTTTTGAGTGAAAAAATTGACAAACTCTAACCTTAGAAAGGCAGATTCTCTGCAGGCGGCGGTGGTAGCGGACTACCATCCTGCCCTCCGCCATTCATCCTAGAGCCTACAATCTCACCACCTTCTTCGACAGGTGCTGCTGCAGCATCCTGCGGATCCTGGAATCGGGTAAATTCTCCACGGAAGTTCAGGAGAACATCTCCAACAGAGCCCTTACGGTGCTTGGCAATGATAATCTGTGCCATACCATGAAGGTCATTACCCTTTTCATCCTGATAGATGTGATAATATTCCGGGCGGTGAACGAAAAGCACCATATCGGCATCCTGCTCAATGGCACCGGATTCACGGAGGTCACTCAACTGAGGTCGCTTTCCTTCCAAACCCTCACGGTTCTCTACATTACGGGAGAGCTGCGAAAGAGCAAGCACAGGAATATTCAGCTCTTTGGCAATACCTTTGAGCGAACGGGAGATGGTAGATACCTCCTCCTGACGGCTACCAAACTTCATACCATTGGCATTCATCAGCTGGAGATAGTCGATCATCAACAGTTTAACCCCCTTTTCCCTTACCAGTCGGCGCGCCTTGGTACGGAGTTCGAAAACAGAAAGACCAGGCGTATCATCAATATAAATAGGTGCACCTGTCAGTTTTCTCAGTTTTTTATCCAACCGTTCCCATTCTGGCTGTTCCAATTGTCCGTTCAGTATTTTTTTACCCGAAATCTCGCAAACATTCGAGATGAGTCGGTTCACCAACTGAACGTTATTCATTTCCAGAGAGAAGAATCCGATAGGCACATCATAATCTACCGCCACATTCTTGGCAATACTCAATGCAAAGGAAGTCTTACCCATGGCAGGACGACCGGCGATAATCACAAGGTCGGACGGTTGCCAACCTGATGTCATATCATCCAACCCACGATAACCCGTAGGAATACCGGTAAGACCACCCGAGTTCTGAGCAGCGCGCTGCAAGATGGCAACGGCCTCCTTTACAACCGGATCAATCTGTGTATAATCCTGCTTCATATTGTTCTGCGAAAGCTGGAAGAGTTCACCTTCAGCTTTCTGCATCAGTTCATCCACATCCACACCTTCTTCATACGCCATCGTCTCGATGTCGCCGGCATAATGAATCAGCTGGCGCTGCATATATTTCTGCGCCAGGATACGGGCATGCGACTCTACATGGGCAGCTGAAGCCATGCCTGCAGAAATATCCATGAGATATTGTGCTCCTCCCACCTTATCCAGTTCGCCTGTCTTGGCTAACTGATCGGCAAGAGTCATGATATCCACAGGCCGTTCCTCCATGTTCATCACCTGGATAGCCTGATATATTCTCTTATGACGCGGGTCATAAAAAGTATCCGGCTTGAGCAACTCCGACACCACCGAAAAGGCATCAGAATCTATCATCAAGGCACCCAGTACTGCCTGCTCCACATTCACAGCCTGCGGCTGCAAATGGGCGTAGGTTGGATCTATCTGTACCTTATTCTTATTTTTATTATTCTCCGCCATCTTTATTGTTTTTCCTTTCCTCGAAAACTTTTTTTGTTATAAATTCCAATTCTATAGGCGCAATACCACGATCATCAAGCCAATTTCCCATATCGAGCAGGCCGAATGCATCTATATCTTCCTTAGGGGAAAAAGCTGCATGACCAGATGCTTCATTCAAAAATCTGATAGCTGCAGTTCCTCCCTTTTTCACGAGAACGCAGAGTCCATAATAGAAAAATTTCATAGACTCCCATCTGTGGTCTTGTGGCTTGGAAACTTTGCTCACCATCGCAGATAACATTTTCATGAACATGCGTTCCTTTTCATCCTTATCCATATCTGTCATGTCAGAATTCAATATATCCCTGATTTCATTATCATCACTATTTTGCAGATAAGGTTCTATTAAAGCCATTGCATGGTCAATGTTTTTATCGCCTTCCGATTCTGAAAAGAGCAAAGAGAAAGCCAGTCTGCATTCTACCTGTTCTTCCTTAGGATACTGTTCATCCATCTGGAAAGCCCATTCCAAAGCCTCTTTATAATGATGGAGTTTCAATAAGAGATCGGTCTTTTTCAGCTTGAGCTTAAACTGCTTACTCTCATCTGATTCTTCTTTAATCAAGCAATTCAATGTTATTAAAGCCGCCGGGTCTTTTATCTCCTCTTCTATTTCTAATTTCAACTCCGTGGCAGCCTTATAAGTTGGGCTTGTATTCTTAATCACATAGAGATGTTCAAGCGCTTCATCATATTTTTCCTCCGATTTATATGCCAATGCAAGCATCATATGCTCTTCGTCGGTATATTTTTCCAGATTACGCAAAATCTTGCTAACAAAGGCATAGTCACCTCTTTTAGCAGAGAAACGGGCCAGCGACAGGCGATACTTGTCATATTCCGGTTTAGCAAACAGTCCCGTAGTAAAGAAAGGAATTTCCTTCTGCACTTCGAAAGGATTATCAAATGCCTTCCTCATTGGGGAGAGAGTATAGAATCGGTAGAGGTCCTGCACATAGCGATGACGCACCCTTATTGCACGTTTCTTCTTTTCCTCTTCAGAGAGATTCTCTTCATGTTCCATTACCGAATCAAGCAGTGTGACATTTTCAGAATCCTTTGCTTCTGTAGAATCAGTCTCATCCTCTACTGGCTCTTCGGTATTCTGCTCTTTTTCCTCCTCATCTTCTTCGTCATAAAAAACAGGACCAGACACCATATTTTCCGGGGTAACATCCAATGATTCAATAAATTCCTTAGATGTATTATTCAAGGAAAGAATGATGCTATACAGATCGGTATCACACATAGAGGCGCCTCTCAAGAGATTGTTGATGAAATTGCGATGCTGTTTCATCGTAGCCCGAACATTCTTGAGCGTAGAATTACGGACATAGAAAGGAACAAACCAATTATAGAGTGAATGGAAATGACCGAAGCTCTTCTGGTTGGCAAACTGATGATAATAGACATCAACTCCTATATCTTCTGAATTCAACATATAGTCGAAGGCTCCCTTAAGGGCATCATCAGGATTCTCCCCATCTGCAGAGAAGCAATTAAGTCCCAATTCACCCGTTTGGTCTATCTTTTCGGCCAAATCCTGAGTAAAAGAAGTGAACATGGTCTTCACCACGGAATGCATCATCTCCTTGCTATCCTTTTTACTTGTAAGACATAGACGCATCTGGCGTTGGAGATCAACACAGGCTGCCAAAAATTCATCATCCATGATCAAGCCAGCAGCAGAATCCCAATATTTCTGTTTTTCACCCGAATTGGTTATTGCACAGAAAACGAAACCCACCAAAGCTCGCTGGCGAACACTGCATGTATAGACGTCAGACTTGATTAAGCGCATCAAGACTGCAAGTCTAGGGGCATCAAAGAATACAGAGCATGACAATGAAACAGCCGAAACTATCATATTGATGGTGTATGGATCTACCAAATCGGAAGCGATGATATCAAGAATATTCTTGACAAAATCATCATTCCATTCTTCAGTTGTCAAAATATAAGAAAACACCATATTGCGATAGGCATTAAGCTGCTCTTGTATCTTTTGTCTTTCCTCGTCTATCTGTTCTTCAGACAAGTCTACCCTCAAATTTAGCATAGCTTCATCTGTAGCAAATTTCTCAAAGGTTTCCTGTACCTCATCAAAACTTGTCAGATTCTGAGCTCTTTTGCAAAGTGCAACAAATGTAGACTCATTAACCAAAATCCATTCGTGGCGCATTTTACTATAGAGCGTGTCTATATCCATATCCAAATCTGAAGCAAGATCATAAAGTTCCCGATGTTTAAGTTTGCCATCTATATAATCATGATATAAAGCATCATATCTTTGTTCAATTTCCGCTATTCCTGGCAGACATGGCTCCAAGCCCACTTCCTGATCAATTATCTTGCGAATTGCCTCTATTCTGGATATCATAGTGACATTTTCATGCGAAAACTTTGTCCAGCTAAAATCTTCTCTTTTCATAAGCCGCTTATTTTTGTGCTACAGCCAGGTCACGACGTCTTGGTTCCATAGCGTGTTCATATTTAAGTTTTGGAAGATTACTGATGGTTTTAGCATCGGCACCCGTATATTTTGTGATGATTCTTGCATAATGCTGTACTCCACGACTGTTTATGCTATCAACAGCAATATTATACGCCTTGATAAACTTGGCAACTTGGTCTTTACGGCGCGGTTCTGAAAGTATTTTCTTGCGGAAAGCAACAACACCTAACTGCAAGTTCTTATCTCTGCTGTCAAAGAGTTTTACATGCTGTTCAAGTCGTGCTTTGGTAGCTTGAGGTTCTGGCAGCAACATGGCATCCATCTCGTTGTTAAGCAACATACGCAGACGGATGTTCAAATCGTTGATTTGAACCTTATAAGCATCATATTTAGGCTTACCGCTATCGATTGCTAAAGTAGCCAGATAATCAGTTGCAGAGTAGCGGGTCATTGCCACCATCTTATCTGACAGTTGTTTCAGTTCGGATATACGCGAACGCTTATTGGTGATAAACTGCCAATAAAGATTGGTAGAAATAGGGTACGTCAAGGCAGTACCCCGTTTCTCTATATGATGAGCACGAATCAGATCGGTCACGGCTCCCTCTACGCGCTTGCGCTCGATAGCAGTATCACAATCCATTTGTGCAGTATATCTACGCAAATGTACGTCTACACCTTGCTGCTGGAAGATACTGTCATCACATGCCAGAAAGATTGGCAGGCAGTCCATTGTTGGCATCACCGCTATCTTCAGCGCAGCACGGTCTAGGCTATCCAATCTAGCCTTTTCCTTCTTGCTCAAGCGATGACGTTCTGCTTCCGACTTGCCACATCCTGCAAATCCTATAGCCAGCAAGAGCATCAAGGCTGTAAACGTTTTGAACTTATTCATTATCTATCCTTTAATCATTTGTTATTCTACATAGAGAACCAATCCCTTCAAATATTCACCTTCCGGATGATAAATATTGATAGGATGGTCGGCAGGCTGGTGCAACTGGTGCAAGATGCGAACCTTTCTTCCAGCCTGCGCTGCTGCAGTAAACACAGCATTGCGGAACTGATCCTTCGTAACCACCTGAGAGCAACTGAAGGTAAAAAGGATGCCGCCCTTCTTAATACGCTGCAAGCCCTTTACGTTCAGGCGGGTATAGCCCTTCAACGCATTGCGCAAAGCCGCACGGTGCTTGGCAAAAGCAGGAGGATCAAGAACAATCAGATCATACTGCTGGTCATGTTCATCAAGATACTTGAAGGCATCTTCGCAGATAGCCTCATGGCGTGCATCTCCAGGGAAATTGAGCGCAATATTCTCATTGGTCAATTCTATCGCCTTGGCACTGCTGTCTACGGAGTGAACAGCCTTAGCCTCGCCTCTCATCGCATAAACAGAAAAACCGCCGGTATAGCAGAACATGTTGAGCACACTCTTACCCTTGGCATAATGCTCGAGCAGCGAACGGTTCTCACGCTGATCTACGAAGAAACCCGTTTTCTGACCACGCAACCAGTCGATATGGAATTTCAGTCCATTCTCTACAGCAACATCGTCAGCATCACCTCCCAGTATAAAGCCATTTTCCTGTCTGAGGTCAGCCTTATACGGTAAGGTTGTCTCACTCTTATAGTAGATATTCTCCAGAGCTTCGCCCATCACCTTCTTCAAGGCTTTGGCTATCTCCATGCGGCAAACATGCATACCCACACTGTGAGCCTGCATGACAGCAGTAGGACCATAGCAGTCGATAACAAGTCCCGGCAAGTTATCACCCTCACCATGAACCAAGCGATAAGTAGTATTGGATGAATTACCGGCAATACCCAAAGCGAGTCTCATTTTATATGCCGAATCCAATCTGGCACACCAGTACTCCTCATCAATCTCAATATCTCTAAAAGAAAGAACACGTACAGCGATAGAACCGATCTGATAATGACCTATAGCAATGAATTCACCACTACGGGTAAACACTCTCACAATGTCGCCCTCCTCTATGCCCTCATCCATTGCCTGGATAGCACCCGAGAAGATCCATGGATGAAAACGCTTGAGCGATTCTTCCTTACCTTTCTTTAAATATACGCTTTTATACATATTTATATATGAAGTTTCTTACGATTATCAATTTCTATTCCTTACCACCTTATATCATACCCTGAGTTCATCGAGCTCATAATCGCCTGTAGCAGACAAACGCTTGAATTCCTCATACAGATTAATGCAGCACCAGGCATCTGTAGCTGCATAGAGAGCCTGCGATTCCTTCAAATCGCTAGCCTCCCAATTGCTCAACCGTTGCGCCTTGCTGATTTTCTGGTGAAACAGGTTAGCATACAGTTTCTGCAGACTCATGTCTGCGATACCAAAGTTCTTAGCAACATCCTGCAACTCGATAAAGTAGCCAGCCTTAAAAGCAGCTCGCTTATGGAGCTGCAGCAAGTCATCGTGCCAGGAAAGTCCTACTTTTGGCACGGTGGTATCTTCGAGCAAGCGAATGATGGCAGGAGTCATGCCCGTATGATGCAGGCGGAAGAGATAACAAGTATCATGTGTACTCACCTGCAACAACGAAACATGGTAAGCCTGACCACGCTTGAATGATGGGCGCGTTTCTGTATCCACACCCAGTATATAATGGCTAAGTAGGTCATTAACAGCCGCTTCTGTATCTTCAGGCTTGTCAACGACTACGATTTTGCCAGGAAACAAAGCTCTTGGCAAATTCGTGATTGCCGCCTTGTCGAAACTAGTGAAAATAATCTTCATTATGCTTTTTATTCTTTACAAGTTGCAAAATTAGAAAAAAAAGATGAGAAAAAGAATTGTTTTCTCAATTATTTTCGCTAATTTTGCAGATAAATTATTCAAAAATATATAAAATGGCTAAAAAAAGAACTGAAAAAAAGACCAAAACCTTTAGCGAAGCTATTGGTTTACAGTATATTTTCAACAATACTATCACCGACTTTTTCATAGGATTAGCCTTGGTAGTCATTGCTGTGGTTATCATCATCGCTATGATCTCCTTTCTCAACACAGGAGCCAATGACCAGAGTTTGCTCGAAAATCTGAAGCCGGGCGAATGGACCAACACGGAAAAACTGTTTCAGAACTACTGCGGATCCTGGGGAGCCATTGTATCCTATTGGCTCATTGCCATCAATTTCGGATTTCCAGCCTTCATGCTCCCATTCTTTGTCATCATGGTGGGATTGCAGATGATGCATGCCTACAAGCTGAACCTGTGGAAATGGTTCTTCTGCATGATTGTGGTCATGCTATGGATGTCGGTAACCTTTGCCAAGTTCATCGCACCTATCATGCCAAGCCTCACATTCAATCCGGGCGGAAAGCACGGACTCTTTGTCGTGCAGAATCTGGAGAACATCATGGGGCCTCCAGGACTTACTGCCATTCTTTTCTTCGTGGCGGTAGCATTCCTCACCTATCTCACCACTGAAACCATTACGGTAATCAGAAAAGCACTCAACCCTATCGGTTATATATCAAATAAGGTGAAATTTGAGATTACTAACCATGGAAAGAACAGGAAAGATACGGAAGCTATCGACGAGGTATACGCCAGCGCAGCATATGGTGCTGGCACAGAGGATGAGAAAGAAGAATATAAGGAAGAAGAACCTGCCAAAGTCATCGACCTGAATCTGGATCCGGACCAGACTTTCGCAAACCCGGACACACCTTCTACGCCTGTTGAACCAGAGGCAGACGGACCGGAAGCTACAGGAACAGAAGGTGATACAGATAAAGATGAAACCATCGCTATAGCCAACGGCACGCAGAACGAGAATATGTCACTCATTGCACGTCAGCGCGAACTCCGTACAAAACGGGCTGAACAGGAAGCATTGGAAAAGCAAGCTGCCGAGGCTGCTGCAGCTTCTGAGCATATAGGTATGGACATCTCTGTAGCCACAGCCGACGAGAAGGCTACAGGCAACACCTTGAGCAATGCAGAAGTACTGAATACTCCGATCAATCCGAAGGAGCCGTTCACCAGATATAAATATCCGGTACTCAACCTTCTGAAGAAGTATGAGGATGACGGCGTATCCATCGATGAGGAAGAGCAGCGCGCCAACAAAAACCGCATCATCGAGGTGCTGGGCAACTTTGGCGTACAGATCAAAACCATCCGTGCTACGGTTGGTCCTACCATCACACTCTACGAAATCCAGCCTGCAGAAGGCGTACGTATCTCTAAGATCAAGAATCTGGAAGATGACATCGCCTTGAGTCTGGCAGCTCTCGGCATCCGTATCATCGCTCCTATCCCAGGTAAGGGAACCATCGGTATTGAGGTACCTAACGCAAAGGCGAACATCGTTAGTATGGAAAGTACTTTAAACTCAAAGAAATTCCAAGAAACCAAGATGGAGTTGCCTATCGCTTTGGGTAAGACCATTACCAACGAAGTGTTTATGGTTGATTTGGCAAAGATTCCTCACCTGCTTGTTGCGGGTGCTACCGGACAGGGTAAATCTGTAGGTTTGAATGCCATCATCACCTCTTTATTATACAAGAAACATCCAAACGAACTCAAACTGGTTCTCATCGACCCTAAGAAGGTGGAGTTTAGCGTCTACTCCCGTATTGCCAATAAGTTTATGGCTGCGGTTCCTGATGAGGAAGAACCTATCATAACCGATGTAACCAAGGTGGTTAGAACCCTGAACAGTCTGTGTGTACTGATGGATAGCCGTTACGACTTGCTCAAAAAGGCAGGAGCCCGTAACATCAAAGAATACAACCAGAAGTATATCAACCACAAGTTGAAGTTGACAGATGGACATGAGTATATGCCATACATCGTGGTGATTATAGATGAGTTCGGTGATCTGATCATGACAGCCGGCAAGGAAGTAGAACTTCCTATTGCCCGTATCGCCCAGCTGGCACGTGCCGTGGGTATCCACATGATTATTGCCACCCAGCGTCCTACAACCAGCATCATCACGGGTAATATCAAGGCTAACTTCCCTGGCCGTATCGCCTTTAAGGTTACATCTGCCATCGACTCAAAGACCATTCTTGACCGTACAGGAGCCAACCAGCTGATTGGCCGTGGTGATATGCTCTATCTCTGCGGCAACGAACCTGTACGTGTACAGTGTGCCTTTGTTGATACACCTGAAATCGAGCGCATCAACGAGTACATCTGCGAACAGCCTGGCCCTATCGAACCTATGGAGTTGCCAGAACCAGCTAATGATGAAGGAAGCGCAGGTGGAAGCGGCAGCATCAGTGCCCGCGAACTGGATCCGTTCTTCGAAGAAGCAGCCCATGCGATTGTTCTTTCGCAACAGGGTTCTACCAGCATGATACAGCGCCGGTTCAGTATCGGCTATAACCGTGCAGGACGACTGATGGACCAGATGGAAGCTGCAGGCATCGTAGGTGCAGCACAGGGCAGCAAGCCTCGTGAGGTACTGATACAGGATGAAAACCAGCTTAATAATCTGTTAATGGCACTTCGAAACTCTTAATTTTAGTAAAGAACTAAGGGTATGAAAGAAGATAATATTGGAAAAGGTTAAATTATTAAACCCTGTAGCCGTGAAAACGTCTAAGAGAGAAAAGACGTTTTTACGGCTTTGTGATAGAGTATGAAATTTTAGAAGATATAATATAACATAGAATTTTAAAAGAAAGGAAAAGATAAAAATGAAAAAGATTTTAGCATTGGCTTTCGTTGCAATGATGAGCATCGGAGCCATGGCGCAGACTGCGCAACAGGTACTTGATAAGACCGCTGCCGTTATTGGCAACAAAGGTGGAGCTAGCGCCAACTTCAAGATGAGCAGTTCTAAGTATGGATCAGCAAGCGGCAGTATTGCCATCAAAGGCAACAAGTTTAACGCCCGTACCCCGCAAGCCATCGTCTGGTTCAACGGCAAGACCCAGTGGACTTATCTAAAGAAAACCAACGAGGTGAATGTCAGCAACCCTACACAGGCTCAGCAGATGTCCATGAACCCTTATACCTTTATTAATATATATAAGACTGGTTATAAGTCAACGCTCAAGACAGCAGGCAGTAACTATGTAGTACATCTCGTAGCCAATAACCAGAAACGTTCTGTAGCCGAAATGTATATCACCATCAACAAAAAGACACATGTTCCATCAGTTGTCAAGATGCGACAGGGCAATACCTGGAGTACCATCACGGTAAGTAACTTCAGAGCCAAGAGGGTTTCTAACAGCACATTCAATTTCAACAGCAAGGAATGTCCAGGAGCTGAAGTCATCGACCTGAGATAATCTCCTGAAATATCGTATAAAGTTTATTTTCAAATAAAATTCCCCGCCACAACACTCCGGTAGCGTGACGGGGAATTACTTTTACCAAAAGGGTTTTAGTATCAATAATTTCCAAAAGCGAATCATAGACTCTCCCTTTTTGTACAACAAATCTTAAAACAACTATGCAATTGTAAAATATTCAAAAATACTTTGGAATTTTTGCAAAAACATTTGGTAGATACAAAAGAATTGCTTATCTTTGCATAAACAAATTATAAAAACAAGTAATTATGAAGCAGACAGAAGCCTATCAAAGACTCGTGGAGAAAGGTATCCGACCATCACTCCAGCGTATTGCCATTATGGATTGGCTCATCAAGCATCCCACTCATCCAACTATCGAGGATGTGTACAAAGGATTAGCCGAGAGTATCCCAACATTGAGCAAGACAACCGTTTACAACACACTCAGAATGTTGAGTGAGCACAATGCGGCTCAGATGATCACAATCGATGAACATCGCGTATGTTATGATGGAAATATTAAAAGCCACGTTCATTTCTATTGCAGAAATTGTGGCAAGGTAATTGACTTTTTCGGCGAACCAGCTCCAAAAGTGGAACCAGGAAAGGAAATTGAAGGAAACATCGTATTGGAAGAACAGCTCTACTACAGAGGAATCTGTGCAGAATGCGCTAAAAAAGGCGTAAAATCACCTCTCACAGAGACTGTTCACTAATTCAAAAAACAATAATTATACAACAACATTTAAAACAAAAACATTATGAAGAAAAAGTTTATTTGCACCGTTTGCGGTTACATTTACGAAGGTACAGAAGCACCAGAGAAGTGCCCTATCTGCAAGGCTCCAGCCAGCAAGTTCAAAGAGATGGAAGATGCAGTAGATGACGATATGACATTTGCTACCGTTCACGTTCTCGGTCAGGCATATAAGGATGGCGTTAATGAAGACGTTATCAAGGGTTTGAAGGACCATTTCAATGGTGAGTGTGGCGAGGTAGGTATGTATCTTGCTATGGCACGCCAGGCAGATCGTGAAGGCTATCCTGAAATTGCAGAGGCTTACAAACGTTATGCCTATGAGGAGGCTGATCACGCTTCTCGTTTTGCAGAACTTCTCGGTGAGGTTTTGGGTGATACAAAGAGCAATCTCGAGGCTCGTATTGCAGCAGAGAAGGGTGCTTGTGAGGATAAGTTCCGCATTGCCAAGCTTGCTAAGGAGCAGGGTTCAGATGCTATCCACGATACCGTTCATGAGATGGCTAAGGATGAAGCCCGCCACTGTGCAGGTTTTGCAGGTCTCTACAAGAGATACTTCAAGTAATAGATTTTAAAAGACGTAACTTTAAAAATTATAATACGATTATTTAGTATTGTTAGTCTAGAAAACAGGAAAGCCGATTCTTGTATAGTAATATACTTGAATCGGCTTTCTTTATGTGATGATAAATATTGTTACTTTGTTTCAGGAACCAGGAACTTATCTCCTGTTTGCTTAATAAGTTCCTTGGCATATTTCTCAGGATACCCAGGACGAACTGGAGTTGCACCTAATCCATCAGGAGTTTTCTCGAAACTGCCATCTTTTTTGGTTGGCTTGATAATCATGTCATTATACTTCACTACCATAAACTGGAAGAGCTGTTGCCAACGCGCCAACATCTGCTGTGCCTTCTCAATACCATAATCATTGAGATACTTGACCGCAGCCTGTGGATTCTGTGCATACAGTTCCTGAGCCTTAGCCTCAACACCTGGCTGTGCAGCAAAATAGCTGTTATCCAGACTATCACGAACCTCCTTCAAGGTTGGGAACATCTGGCTGTAACGAGGATAAACCATATTGCTGGTCATATTGCACACCCAGTAAGCATTCTTAAAACTGAAATTCACAGCATCTGCTCCCGGTGTGTTATAACACTCAGGACGAACTGTAGAAGAACAGTAGATTGGTGTGAACGCTACCATATTGGCATCATCATTACCAAACCAAAGAACACCGCCAATCTCTCTAGGCATCCATGAACGCATCTGGCTAACAAAAACAAAACCAGTCTGCTGGGTGCTGACCGGACGTTCGTTGAAGCACTGCTTTCCATCCACCTTAAACATCAATGGAGTTGGCCTGTAAGGCATCTGCCAGATACCACCTCCGATATCAGTGCCATCAGCAACAGAAAGAGGTGTACCAACATAATGGTCACGCATGCAAGCCTCAACATCAGCAACACTCACCTTCTTGTTTGGAACCACCCAGAGAGGCATATCCTTCGCATTAGGATCCTTGCCCAAAGCCCAATCAAGATAAGGACTCATATCATAGAAATGATTCAAGAGAGCCCAAGCACGAGCATCGCAGAAACGACGACCTGAGAAATCAGGCTTAGCATATGCCATTTTCCATGAGAAATCAGCATCCTTGCCCTTGAACCAGCCCTTACTGCGAGCAAAAGAAACGACATCCTTGGCATACATCACGTTTTTCTTATCCTTCATATTGAACTTGCCGATGCGACTCTGGTTAGCATGTGCACAAATAGCATTATCAGGAATACGGAGAGCTACCCAAACCACGCCCTTAGAGCCTGGTCCCTTGCCCATCATCTCCATAATCCAAGCTTCGTTCGGATCACAGATGGTAAAGGTCTCGCCTTCTGAATTATAGCCGTAAGTATTGGCGATGGTTGTCATCACTTTGATAGCCTCACGGGCAGTCTTACTACGCTGCAGGGCAACATAGATGAGTGAACCATAGTCCATGATACCTGTAGAATCAGCCATCTCCTCACGTCCACCATAAGTAGTTTCACCGATGGTGACCTGCCATTCATTGATATTGCCAATCACATTATAAGTCTCGGCAGCCTCCGGAATCTCACCATGATATTTATTGGTATCCCAATCGTAAATCTTACGCATCTCGCCCTTAGCATGCTTACCGGCAGGAAAATGACAGAGATTTTGGAACATACCATAGTCATCGGCACTATATGAACACATCACAGATCCATCAACCGATGCTTTTTTTCCTACTATAAAGTTGGTACATGCCTCAGCCTCAGAGACACTGCCCAACATAGCTACAGCCATTATGGCTGAAGCGAAAATCTTATTCATAAATATACCTTTATTAATATAGAATGTGGAGTTAGAAAAGTCTCCTAACTCCACAAAATTATTTCAGAAGAACAAAGAGAAAAACATTTGAATTCTTCACTCTTCCCTCTTCACTTAATTCACTCTTATTCGCAAGCCTTGAAACTCATATCCAAGCCCTTCACACTATGTGTCAAGGCACCAACTGAGATGAAATCAACTCCCTGCTCTGCATAATCGCGGATGGTATCGTAAGTGATACCGCCAGAAGACTCAGTCTCATACTTACCTGCGATAATGTCTACTGCCTTCTTAGTATCAGGCACAGAGAAGTTATCGAGCATGATACGATTTACACCACCATGCTTCAATACCTGGTCAAGTTCATCGAAACTGCGAACCTCGATTTCAATCTTCAGGTCGAGGCCCTTCTCCTTCAGATAAGCATGGCAACGGTCAATGGCGTTATCGATACCGCCAGCGAAATCGATGTGATTGTCCTTGAGGAGAATCATATCGAAGAGACCGATGCGATGGTTCATACCACCACCAATCTTCACAGCCTGCTTCTCCAACATACGGAGACCTGGAGTAGTCTTACGGGTATCAAGGATATGAGTCTTTGTACCCTCAAGACGCTTTACATACTTAGCAGTCATGGTAGCAATGCCACTCATACGCTGCATGATATTGAGCATCAAACGCTCTGTCTGGAGCAAAGAACGGGTCTTACCCTCTACAATCATTGCAATGTCACCCTTCTTAACATGGGTTCCATCCTGAAGCAACACTTCTACCTTCATGGTAGGATCGAAACGGGCAAATACCTTCTTTGCCATTTCAACACCTGCCAACACGCCATCTTCCTTGATAAGCAAGTGGCTCTTACCCATGGCGTCTTCTGGGATACAACACAAAGTTGTGTGGTCGCCATCACCGATATCCTCAGCAAATGCCAAGTCTATCAACTTGTCTTCTAATTGATCTACGCTTAACATATTATTAATGTTTATGTTTAATGTTTATTGATTACTTTTCCGTTCCACAGGGCACGGAGGATGCCTTCCTCATCGCGTTCCACCCGGATTTCGCCGCCTAACCATTCGGTCATCGGCAACTCCTCGCGAAACTCGAAGTAGTTCACCACCCTGCCCTCTTGTATTTCTACCACAGCCTGCTGCAATATCGAGCCATCCGGCAATATCACCTGATGGGCTCCGCATCTTCTCATTTCAGCCATATCTTAAACATCCAGACTAATTACTCGTCATCTGAATAGGTTTATCAGGCATAGGAACCGGTGCACTGGTCGGAGGCGCCAAAGCTCCATCCGGACGTGCTGGAACACTCGGACCTGGTATACGGGTCTTACGAGCAGTATCTACTTTTGCCGAATCAGAAGATGCTGCAGAAGAAGAAACCGGTGCCACCTTTTTAGGATGCATACGGATGAGACGAATCTTATTGACAAACATCAGTTTAAGAGTCGTCAAAGAACCGGCATCAGAACTGAAGCCACCCTCATTCAACATAAAGTACCCCTTTATACATTTGACTCCAAGGCTATCATTATCAGCGAGTTCTACACTATAGTGCTGAGCACTCTGAATATGAACTACAGTCTGTGCCACACTATCGTTCTTGAACTGAACAGCCAGCAAAGCGATACCATCACGCATACCATCCTGGAAGATAAACTGCGATTCGAAATCAAGACGGAACCGATCACCCTTATGGAAAGCAGTATCAGCTTCAATTTTAAAACTGCGACTGTTGAAGCCCTCATCAGGCGAGAATACCATCGAAGTAGCATCCTTCCAGATATTGGCAGTATCGCCAACAGCAGTAAGATTGTCAAAATCACTATTTCCTGCACTGTTTCCACCCAATGCAACCACCTCTTTATCCAATCTTTCAGCCAAATCCTTATACACATCATGCAGCAATTCAGTATGGCGCATATAATAAACCATCGAACTGTCAAAGTCTGCCGAGGTGACATCATGTTTCTTCAGTACAGCCTCGCGATAAGCCAGACTATTCTTCTCACTACCACCGTCTTCGCTCTGCGCCATAGCAAGAGCGATGTGATAATCGAAGAGAATATCCGTCATCTTTCCTTTAGAGAGCACATCTTTTGGCAGCGAAGGCTTGCAAGAAGCGAAGGCTGCACAAAAGGTTACTATCCAACAGAGATAAAGAAAAGCTTTCTTCATGATTACTTGTCCTCCTTATTTTCTTGAGATTGAGACTTTATCTTTTCTTCAGCAGTTTCAATAAAAGAAGAATCTTTAACCTTCTTCTCCTTATCACCACCTCCGAGAGCTTCCAGTTCTTTTCTACAGAAAAGCAAGAGAGAAATGATGCCGACTGATACACAGGAATCTGCAAAATTGAATACAGGATCGAAGAATGTACCATGCTGTCCACCCCAGAAAGGGAACCATTCAGGCCATGTATAGGTGAAGAACGGAAAGCGGAACATATCAACCACCTTGCCCATGAGCACGGGTGCATACCCCTCGCCGAAAGGCACAAGATAAGATACATAATAAGGTGAAGCACCGGTGAAGATAAGTCCGTAGAAGATGGAATCAATCATATTGCCGATTGCACCCGTCAGAACCAGCGCCACCAAAATGATGTATAACAAGCGATAGGTACCACGCTTAATGATGCGATGCAGATAAATGCTCAACGCACAGATGGCTACCAGGCGCAACAGACTTAGCCAGAACTTGCCGATAAACGACATACCCCAAGCCATTCCGTTGTTCTCAACAAATTCGATATAAAACCAATCAGTAACACGAACAGACTCGCCAAGGCAAAAATGGGTCTTGATGTACACCTTGATAATCTGATCGATAACAAGAAGCACAACCACCATTGCCGTGACGAGCCATCCGTATTTAATTTTACTTGTTTTCTCCATTTATTACTTTTTTCTAGCCTCCTTAGAAGCTACACTCAAAGTGGCATGAGGTACAGCACGCAAACGCTCCTTAGGAATCAACTCACCTGTTTCGCGGTCAATACCATAGGTCTTGTTCTGGATACGAACCAAAGCTGCTTCCAATCCCTTAATGAACTTCTGCTGACGCTGAGCCATCTGGATGATTTCTTCCTTGCTTTGTGCTTCACTACCCTCTTCAAGAGCCTTGTAGGTTGGTGATGTATCTACCACATCATTACTGTCTGAGTGGTTCAGCTGAGCCATACAATCATGATAAGTCTGCTTTGCCACCTTCAATTTCTCATCAATGATAGCGCGGAACTCCTCGAGCTCCTGATCGCTATAACGTAGTTTTTCGTTAGCCATAGATGTTATCTATTATGTTATTTGTTAATGTTTTTAGGAAATAAGGGCTAGAAAGTTAGAAGCAAGTAGTCTGGAAATGCTCCTAACTTCTAACTCCTAACTCCTAACTATTTAATTCTTCTCTACGAGAATGTTCAACTTAAAGTCATCAAACTCGGTCTCAACACCTGCGTTGTCACCGATTTCGATGCTGTCTGCCAATACCTGACCCTTGATGTAGTCGCCGAATGCCTCGATGGCTGCATTGGTCTCCTCATTAGGAGCCACAGTTACGTTGATGCGGTCGGTAATCTCCAGACCTGTCTCCTTGCGGAGGTTCTGGATACGGTTGATCAACTCACGAGCCATACCCTCCTTCTTCAATTCTGGGGTCAACTCTACTTCAAGCGCTACGGTCAGATTGCCCTCGTTAGATACGAGCCATCCTGGAATATCCTCAGAGATAATCTCCACGTCGGCTACCTCTACCACGGCTTCCTGTCCGTCGATATTCAATGTGATGTTGCCTGCCTTCTCGAAGGCTGCAATCTGGTCCTGATCGAGCGCTGACATCTGGGCAGCAACACCCTTCATCAGCTTGCCGAACTTCTTACCCATCACTCTAAAGTTACACTTCACCTTCTTTACGAGAATGCCCTGACCCTCAATGAAGTTAACCTCCTTCACGTTCACCTCGTTCTTCAACAGTCCGGCTACTGCCTCGATGTGTGCCTTCTGTACATCATCTACTGCAGGAATCATGATCTGCTGGAGTGGCTGACGCACCTTGATGTTCACTTTGCGGCGCAATGCCAATACCATAGAAGTAATCTTCTGGGCGATGGCCATACGCTCCTCCAGGTCGGCATCGATAGCAGCCTCATCAGCTACAGGGAACTTATCGAGATGTACGCTCTCCAACTCGCCGCCCAAGTCGTGATACAACTCGTCTGCATAGAATGGAGCGAATGGTGCCAGCAGCTTAGCCACTGTCATCAGGCAGGTATAGAGAGTCTGGTAAGCACTCAGCTTATCCTCGCTCATCTCCTTACCCCAGAAACGTTTACGGTTCAGACGAACGTACCAGTTAGAGAGGTCATCGTTTACGAATGCATCGATGAGACGGCCTGCGCGGGTTGGATCATAGCCAGCCAACTCTCTGTCAACGCCCTTGATGAGGGTATTGAGTGAAGAGAGAATCCAGCGGTCAATCTCTGGGCGCTTCTCGAATGGCACCTGAGCAGCCTCAGCATCGAAACCATCTACATTAGCGTAGAGGGCGAAGAAGCTGTAGGTATTATATAAGGTACCGAAGAACTTGCGACGGGTCTCATCCACACCGTTAGGGTCGAACTTGAGGTTGTCCCAAGGCTCGCTGTTGGTCATCATATAGAAACGAACAGGGTCGGCACCATACTTGTCAATCATCTCGAATGGGTTAGTCACGTTACCCACGTGCTTACTCATCTTGTTACCCTTGGCATCGAGAACGAGACCAGAAGAGATTACGTTCTTGAAGGCTACGCTATCAAATACCATGGTAGCGATGGCGTGCAGAGTGAAGAACCATCCACGGGTCTGATCCACGCCCTCGTTAATGAAGTCGGCTGGATAGAACTTAGGAGGAATAGCATATCCCTCGTAGGTGCTGTGGATGAGTGCATCGCGGTCTGCCTCTGTGCCACGTACCATCTCACCCTCGAATGGGTAGTGGAGCTGGGCGTAAGGCATTGAACCTGAATCGAACCAAACATCGATGAGGTCGCTCTCACGATACATTGGCTTGCCCTCCTCGTTAACCAATACAATTTTGTCAACGTATGGACGGTGGAGGTCAATCTTATCATAGTTCTCCTGACTGTAGTCGCCAGGCACGAAACCATTCTCCTTCAATGGGTTGCTCTGCATGATGCCTGCAGCCACAGACTTCTCGATTTCAGCATAGAGTTCCTCAAGGCTGCCGATACACTTCTCGCCACGGTTCTCGTCACGCCAGATTGGCAATGGAGTACCCCAGAAGCGGGAACGTGAAAGGTTCCAGTCGTTCAGGTTCTCGAGCCAGTTGCCGAAACGGCCTGTACCGGTGCTCTCAGGCTGCCAGTTGATGGTCTTGTTGAGTTCTACCATGCGCTCCTTGCGGGCAGTATCCTTGATAAACCAGCTATCCAATGGATAATAGAGGATAGGCTTGTCGGTACGCCAGCAGTGAGGATAGTTGTGCACGTGCTTCTCGCTCTTGAAAGCCTTGCCCTCCTGCTTCAACTCGTAGCAGAGTACGATGTTCAGGTCTTCAGCCTTCTCAGAAGCCTTCTTGTCCCAAACGCCATCCACATTAAACTGTGGGTCGTAGGCATTCTTCACGTAGTCGCCTGCGTGATGAGCGTATGCCTCCTTGTTGACGCAAGCGTTCACAAAGTTGGCATCGAGGTCTTCGATGAGATAGAACTTACCCTGCAGGTCAACCATTGGACGGGTCTCGCCCTTCTTATTAATAAGGTATAGAGCTGGGATGTTGGCATCCTTAGCCACCTTGGCATCATCGGCACCGAATGTAGGAGCAATGTGCACGATACCTGTACCGTCATCGGTAGTAACGTAGTCGCCGAGGATTACGCGGAAAGCCTCGCTATCCATCTCTACGAACTGATCGCGACCATCCTCAGAAGCGAACACCTTCTCAGGATGAGCAGCAGCATATTCTGTTACGAAAGCCGGCGCGAAGAGATCAACCTTCTCGCATGGCTTCACCCAAGGAAGGAGCTGCTCGTAGTGCATGCCTTCGAGGTCTGTACCCTTCATGTGGTCGATAATGCGCCATGGGCACTGCTTCTTCTCCTTGTCGAATGGCAGGAGATCGCCTTCCTTGCACTCCTGGTCTGCCTTCAGATATGAACCTACCAAAGCCTCAGCCATCACGAGTGTCATAGGCTCGCCATTGTAGAGGTTGTAGGTCTCGATGGCTACATAGTCAATCTTAGGACCCACACAGAGAGCCACGTTTGATGGCAGAGTCCAAGGTGTAGTGGTCCATGCGATGAAGTATGGCTTGCCCCACTTGGTCCACTCAGCCTTAGGATCCTTGATGAGGAACTGGGCTGTGGTTGTGAGGTCCTTAACATCGCGATAGCAGCCAGGCTGGTTCAACTCGTGAGAGCTCAAGCCTGTACCTGCACCTGGAGAGTATGGCTGGATGGTGTAACCCTTGTAGAGCAACCCCTTGTTGTAGAGCTGCTTGAGGAGCCACCAGAGAGTCTCGATATACTTGTTATCGTAAGTGATATAAGGATGATCGAGATCTACGAAGTAACCCATCTTCTCGGTCAACTCGCGCCACTCAGCGGTGAACTTCATCACGTTCTCGCGGCACTTGTGGTTGTAATCCTCAGTAGAGATATACTTCTCTGAAGCCTTGTTGTCGATATCCTTCTTGGTGATGCCGAGTTCCTTCTCGACACCGAGTTCAACAGGGAGTCCGTGGGTATCCCATCCCGCCTTGCGGTGAACCTGGAAACCCTTCATGGTCTTGTATCTGTTGAATGTATCCTTGATACTACGTGCCAACACGTGGTGAATACCCGGGTGGCCATTAGCTGATGGAGGTCCCTCGAAGAAGATAAACTGAGGGCAGCCTTCACGCTCGTCGATAGACTTGTGGAAGATATCATTTTTCTCCCACGCTGCTAGTACGTCATTGTTTGTCTGAGTCAAATTCAGACCGTTGTGCTCGGCAAATTTCTTAGCCATATTATCTATTTTATTTTTATATTGTTTTTACTTTTGGGCGCAAAGTTACAAAAAAAAAAGGTTTTACCCAAAATCTTTAATATATTTTCTACTTATATATACAAAAAAGACTCCTAAATGGCTGAAAAATTGTTCTATTCAAGCCATTTAGGAGTACTTAAACCTAAAATAAATGAAATATGATAAACTAAATGTTTCTAAAAGTAATGGCGGCTAACCATTGACTACTTGATAACAAACTTCTTGCCATTGCAGATGTACATGCCTGGAGCCAGAACGTATTCTGCATCAGAAACCTTGTTCACTTCGGCTACCTTCACACCATTGATAGAGTAAATCTTCAACTTAGCAGGAGCCTTCTTGCTACCTACCTGGTTGATACCTGTTGAGACAGACTCATTGGTCTTACCATCACGGTTATAAACTGCACCGTTTTCGAAAACAAAATCGTTTGTCTGCTGACCACCGCCGTTGTTGAAGATGATATTGGTAGGAGCAGTTGTCAAATCGCCATCATACTTCCACATCCAGACATCCAAACCATTCTTCTTCATATTAGTCTTGGTACAGCTTACACCTGGCCAGTTACCACCGGTAAAGTTGTCTGTATTATTCCAAGCCCAGCAATCTACCTGACTCCAGTCTGAAGGAGCGAGGAAGTAAGCGAAGATACCTGTTGGAGCAGGAACAACTACCTCTTTCATCTTGTTGAAGGTTGCAGAACCTGTCTTGGTTTCGTTATCTGCACTGGTTGCACTCCAAGTTACAGTCTTGCTCTCGCCTTCCATCATGTCAGCACCGAGTGTGAATGTAGCAGCCTTACCAGGGGTAAGAGCCACCTGCTCACCATTACCGATCTTGTACCAACCGCTCTGGGCATTGTTGCTCAATGTGGCTGTTACAGTGACAGTCTTCTCGAAGTCACCACCGTTAGGGCTGAAAGTAACCTTGGCTGCAGTATTGACAGGAGCGTCAATCTTCTGAGCATTTGCACCGCCGTCATACTTCAGGTAGATATCACCTGTGATACCAGAGATTTCACCAGACTGTGCACCGCTATTATTATTCAAGATGACATTGAAGTTATCTACGCCATCAAAAGCGTAAGTCCAGTACTTTTCGCCATTGATTTCTTCAGACTCTGTCATCTTTGTACCAGGCCAATCGCCTGTCAATTTCTTAACAGAAGAACCTTTTGACCAAGCATAGATAAAAGGAGCATTTTCTGCCTGTACGTAAACCATGATAGTAGCATTAGGGTCCACCTTCTTGAAGGTCAAGCTACCGCTCTTTACTTTACCGTCCTGGGCCTCTGCGCTCCACTCAATAGTCTTGGTGTCGCCAAAATTCATACCTTCGCCAATGGTAAGGTTCGCACTCACACCAGGAGTCAAGTTCACCTTATCCTGACCTTGTATCTGATACCAACCAGACTTAGCGTCTTCAGAGAGAGTAGCTGTCAGGTTAATAGTCTCAGTACGGAATGATCCACCAGCCTGTGAGAATAAAACGCTTGCTGGCTGAATAGGACCCTGCTCGTTCCAAATTGTACCAGCCTCCTCATTACCATCATAGTCTTGACCGTCCAGAGACTTAGCTGTAGTATCGTAGATGAAAGCACCATCCTCGCCGATCTTGCCATCCTTCCAGTCCTTTACGAGAACACGGAGCTGACCCTGAGTAGAAGGAGCTTCTACTTCAATAGTAGAACCTGTATATGTCTTACCAGTTACCACGTCGGTATAAGTACCAGCTGGGCAATCTGTGAAGGTAGCACCACCATTGAGGGCTACGAGCGCATAGCAATCCTTAGTAGCACGCTTGAAAGCGATACCATTCTTACCTGTTGCCTTACAACCGTCTGTTGTCCACTGACCCTTACGGAGAGCAGGAACAGCCTGACGGATCTTGTTCAAACGGATGAGGTGCTGAGCTACATCGTGATTCAAAGAAGCAGCTACGTTACCTGTAGCCTTATACTCACCGAAGTCTGTTGCTGTTACATCACCTGTGATATAACCACCGAAGTAAGCACGACCAGTTTCTGAAAGAGGACCGTTAGGACCTGGGTCGATTCTTACACCACGACGGAAACCAACCTCAGAACCATAGTAGATACATGGAATACCACGGAAGGTAAACAAGAGAGAGAGGTTCTCAGCCCACTGAGCATCTGTACCACCGAAACGGTTGAGATCGTTAGGGCCTGGACTGTAGTCATGGCTGTCAATATATACTACATTGTATGTAGCGTCATTATAGAGTTCGTCTTCCGCTGAAAGACGGAATGCATCTTTAGCTGTATTGTAGCTATAGTGCATTGGGAAGTCGATGACATTAAAACCACTTGCCTCAGAATAGTCTGGCTCATGCCATGCACCATTGATCATCTTAGCATTTTCGCTCTTCTTGTCACCAAATGTTTCCTTACCGCAGAGTGCCTGAGGACCGATAGGTCCAGAACCCTCTGGCAATACCTGACTGTCCCAGAAGCTTTGGCTTCCATCCCACTGGTTCATCAAAGACTCATCAGACTTCCATGTATAGAAGTAGCAAGAAAGATTGGCCTGACCTCTATAGGTTGCTTCGTGACCACGGGTACAAACCTCACCATACATAAAGAAAGGAGCCTTGTTCAATCGCTTATTCTCGTACTGCTTACCGAGGGCAGCAAACTGTGGAACGAACTGATGGTTGAAAGTGAGTCGTGAGATGTGACCGGAGGTATCGATACGGAAACCATCCACACCCATCTTGATGAACTGACCATAGCAATCTACGAGATACTTAGCTACCTCGTCGTTCTCTGTATTGAGGTCAACACAGTCACCAGCAATCTGACCCCACCAACGGGATGGATCATCCCAACCGAACTGACCGTAATGGTGCCAGTAGTTGTGAATATCACGGTTCTGACCGTCCATATTCTTCATCATGGTAAGACGACGATGGTATTGATCTTTTGGAAGGATGGTCAGGTAGTCACTACCCAAAGTTTCTGTAGGGGTCATACAAGCATCGATGTAAGCTTGGTTGCGAAGTTGTGTATCACGATCGAACAGCTTGCAGAGCTTCTCCTCACCGAAGTTACCGGTGTGGTTGAGCACTATGTCAAGAATGATCTTGATACCCTTGGCGTGAGCCTTGTCGATGAGTTCCTGGAACATCACGTCACCGCTCTTACCATCACTGCTCTGATAGCGGCAGTCTACATGCTGGAAATCCATGGCATGATAGCCGTGGTAGTCATAACCGGATGCGTTCTGTACGACAGGAGTGATCCAGATGGCTGTGAAACCAAGCGCCTTGATGTAGTCGAGCTTGTCGATGACGCCCTGGAAGTCGCCTCGCCAGCAAGGGTCTTTTGTTTCAATCTGTGCTGCCTGATTGTCCCAGCAGAGCACATTGTTTTTAGGATCACCATCGTAGAAACGAGTGGTAATCATGAAATAGATACTTTCGTCTCGGAAGTCAGTACGATCGCTGGTAAACGTATCCGTAGCCATCGTCTGCATAGAGACCAACATGAGCATAAGAACCGCCCATAATTTTGCGGCAAGTTTTTTCATAATGAAATTGTTAAGTTTAAAATTGAATAGTTGAATAATTACACCGCAAAATTACGAATTCTTTTTATAAATACTATAAAACAAATCACTTTTCTATTGTTTTTCCTGTGCAATCGATTTCGCAACAACAAAGAAAAAGAGGCTGAATTTCACAAAACGAATATTTGCAAAAATCAGCCTCTTTCAGAGGATATTATGTACATAAACTGCTAACCGTATGGGACAAACTCACACTACCCGCTTACAGAGCAGGCGAAGTGCTTGTTTTAGTCCCAAAGTAGCGGTAATTTATTTGATAACAAACTTCTTGCCATTGCAGATATACATACCTGGAGCCAAAACGTATTCTGCATCAGAAACCTTGTTTACTTCGGCTACCTTCACACCATTGATAGAGTAAATCTTCAACTTAGCAGGAGCCTTCTTGCTACCTACCTGGTTGATACCTGTTGAGACAGACTCATTGGTCTTACCATCACGGTTATAAACTGCACCGTTTTCGAAAACAAAATCGTTTGTCTGCTGACCACCGCCGTTGTTGAAGATGATATTGGTAGGAGCAGTTGTCAAATCGCCATCATACTTCCACATCCAGACATCCAAACCATTCTTCTTCACACCGATCTTGGTACATGCTACACCAGGCCAACCACCAGCATATTCCACTGGACCATCACTCCAAGCGTAAGCATGAATATTACTCCAGTCTGAAGGAGCGAGGAAGTAAGCGAAGATACCTGTTGGAGTAGGAATAACTACCTCTTTCATCTTGTTGAAGGTTGCAGAACCTGTCTTGGTTTCGTTATCTGCACTGGTTGCACTCCAAGTTACAGTCTTGCTCTCGCCTTCCATCATGTCAGCACCGAGTGTGAATGTAGCAGCCTTACCAGGGGTAAGAGCCACCTGCTCGCCGTTGCCAATCTTATACCAACCGCTCTGGGCATTGTTGCTCAATGTTGCTGTCACGGTAACAGTCTTCTCGAAGTCACCACCGTTAGGGCTCAAAGTAACCTTGGCAGCAGCAACTGTATTGACAGGAGCGTCAATCTTCTTGGCACTTGTACCACCATCATACTCCAAGTAGATATCACCTGTAATACCAGAGATTTCACCAGACTGAGCACCGCTACCATTATTCAATATTACATTGAAGCTCTCTACTCCATCAAAAGTCTTGTACCAGTAGTTGACACCACCAATTTCTTCAGGACCATCCATGGTCTTACCGTGCCATGCACCTGTCAACTCCTTAGCTGGAGTACTAGGAACCCAAGCATAGATAGTTGGAGCCTTGTCTGCCTTTACATATACGGTGATAGATGCGTTAGGATCAACCTTGGTATAAGTAACCTTACCAGTCTTCTCGCCTTCAGAGCTTGTAGCGCTCCAAGTCACAGTCTTGGTCTGATTGAAGTCCATGTCTTCACCGATAGTGAAGCTGGCAGCCTGACCAGGAGTCAAATCTACCTTGTCCTGTCCCTCTATCTGGTACCAACCAGACAAGGCGTCTTCAGAGAGTGTTGCGGTAACAGTTACCGTATTGGTGCGGAAACTTCCACCAGCTGGAGAAAGAGAAACGCTTACAGGCTGAAGAGGAGTCTCGTCAACCCAAGTAGTACCAGCTTTCTGATTGCCATCATAGTCCTGACCACTCTTATGCTGAGCAGCAGTTTCATAGATGAAAGCACCATCCTCAATAATCTTGCCACCAGTCCAGTCTTTCACGAGAACGCGAACCTGACCCTGATTATTAGGAGCATCAACGGTGATAGTAGGACCTGTGTAAGTCTTGCCTGTTACCAAGTCTGTATAAGTACCAGCTGGGCAATCTGTGAAAGTAGCACCACCATTGAGGGCTACGAGTGCATAACTGTCCTTATAAGCACGCTTGAAGGCGATACCACCCTTGGCAGGAGAACAACCCTCGTCAGTCCACTGACCCTTACGGAGAGCAGGAACAGCCTGACGAATCTTGTTCAGACGAATGAGATGCTGAGCCAAATCATGATTCAATGTAGCATCCACGTTACCAGAAGCCTTGTATTCTCCGAAGTCTGTTGCAGTTACATCACCTGTGATATAACCACCGAAGTAAGCACGACCGGTATCAGAGAGAGGACCGTTAGGACCATTATCAATCTTAGCACCACGCATGAAACCAATCTCAGAACCATAATAGAGACATGGGATTCCACGGAAGGTAAACATCAGAGAGAGATTCTCAGCCCACTGAGCATCTGAGCCGCCAAAACGGACACCATCATTTGGCTGAGGACCGTAGTCATGACTGTCTACATATACCACATTGAAAGTAGCATCATTGTATTTCATATCACCAGACTTAGCCAAGCCGTATGCACTTCCTGCATTAGAGAAGTTGTAGTGCAATGGGAAGTCGATTACATTGAAACCGCTTGACTGAGAATAGTCTGGCTCATGCCATGCACCATTCAGCATAAAGGTATTATTGCTTTCAGGAGAATCAGCATTATCTTTCTCGCAGAGAGGCATCAGCTTAGCATCATAACCTGTACCACTGTCATAGATTTCCTGAGTGTCCCAGTATGACTGGCTGCCATCAAAGCCATCCATCAGTTCCTTTGGAGCCTTCCATGTATAATAATAAGGTGAAAGGTTGTCCTGACCACGGTACTGCACACTACCGAAACGGGCACAAACCTCACCATACATGAAGAAAGGAGCCTTGTTCAATCGCTTGTCCTCGTACTGCTTACCGAGGGCAGCAAACTGAGGAATGAACTGCTTGCAGAAGGTAAGACGTGAGATGTGACCGGATGTATCAATACGGAAACCATCGACACCCATCTTGATGAAGTTGCCGTAGCACTTGACAAGATATTCAGCCACTGTATTATTCTCAGTATTGAGGTCCACACAGTCACCTGCAATCTGAGCCCACCAACGATTAGGTAAGTCCCAGTTGAAGTTACCGAAATGGTGCCAGTAGTTGTGAGGATCATGATTCTGACCATCGGTATTCTTCATCATGGCAAGACGACGCTGATACTGAAAACCAGGCTGAAGACTTGGATAGTCACTACCCAATGTTTCCAAATTAGGAATCATACAAGCATTGATGTCTGCCTGGTTACGAAGACGGGTATCACGGTCGAACTCCTTGCAAAAATGCTCCTCACCGAAGTTACCGGAGTGGTTGAGCACGATATCGAGGATAATCTTGATACCCTTGGCGTGAGCCTTGTCGATGAGTTCCTGGAACATCACGTCACCACTCTTTTTGCCGTCACCGCTCTGATAACGGCAATCAACCTTGGAGAAATCCGAAGCATGATAGCCGTGGTAGTCATAACCGGATGCATTCTGTACGACAGGAGTAATCCAGATGGCAGTGAAACCTAACGCCTTGATGTAGTCAAGCTTGTCAATCACACCCTGGAAGTCACCTCGCCAACAAGGGTCCTTGGTACTCTTCTGTGCTTCCTGGTTGTCCCAGCAGAGCACATTGTTACTTGGATCACCATCGTAGAAACGAGTGGTCATCATGAAATAGATACTTTCGTCTCGGAAGTCGGTACGATTCGATGTGAAGACATCTGTCGCCATCGATTGCATCGAGACAAGAATGAGCATGAATATCGCCCAAATCTTCAATGTAAACTTTCTCATAAAAAAATATTAAGTTAAGATATTTAGTTGAAAATTAATTGTTTGCAAATTTAATCAGAAAACGTTGGAATTGCAAACAAACAAGCCTATATTCGCTCTTTTTTATATGCAAACGATTGCATTTACAAGTAAAATAAACTCATACAAACGATTGCATACAAAAACACGCAAGTTTTCAGCCGAAAACTTGCGTATTCAAAAGAGAGTATCAGATGATTATTTGATGACGTACTTCTTGCCACCGCAAACATAGACACCAGGAGCGAGGATGTACTCAGCATCTGCCATGCTACCTACCTCAGCTACCTTCACACCATTGATAGAGTAAATCTTCAACTTAGCAGGAGCCTTCTTGCTACCTACCTGGTTGATACCTGTTGAGATAGACTCGTTGGTCTTACCGTCACGGTTATAAACTGCACCGTTTTCGAAAGCCAAATCCTTTGTCTGCTGACCGCCGCCGTTGTTGAAGATGATCATAGTAGGAGCAGTTGTCAAATCGCCATCATACTTCCACATCCAGACATCCAGACCATTCTTCTTCACACCGGTCTTGGTACATGCTACACCTGGCCAGTTACCACCGGTAAAGTTGTCTGTATCATTCCAAGCCCAGCAGTCTACCTGACTCCAGTCTGAAGGAGCGAGGAAGTAAGCGAAGATACCTGTTGGAGCAGGAACAACCACCTCTGCCTTCTTGTTGAAGATAGCAGTACCAGTCTTAACCATATCCTCTTCATTAGTTGCACTCCAAGTTACAGTCTTGCTCTCGCCTTCCATCATGTCAGCACCGAGGCTGAAAGTAACTGGCTTACCTGGGGTAAGAGCCACCTGCTCGCCATCACCAATCTTATACCAACCGCTCTTGGCATTGTTGCTGAGGGTAGCTGTTACGGAGATAGTCTTCTCGAAGTCACCACCATTAGGACTCAAAGTAACCTTGGCTGCAGCATTGACAGGAGCGTCAATCTTCTTGGCACTTTTACCACCATCATACTCCAAGTAGATATCGCTTGTGATACCAGTGATATTACCAGACTGTGCACCGCTACCATTATTCAAGATGACATTGAAGTTCTCTACGCCATCGAAAGAGTAAGACCAGTATTTAGCACCATCAATCTCCTCAGGACCTTTCATTACCTTACCAGGCCATGAACCTGTCAAATTCTTACCGTCAACACCTGTTGTCCAAGCGTGGATGTAAGGAGCCTTGTCTGCCTTTACATATACGGTGATAGCTGCGTTAGGATCTACCTTGGTATATGTAACCTTACCAGTCTTCTCCTTGCCTTCAGAGCTTGTTACACTCCAAGTCACTGTCTTGGTGTCATTGAAGTTCATGTCTTCACCGATAGTGAAGGTAACAGGCTTACCAGGGGTCAAATCTACCTTGTCTTGTCCCTCTATCTGATACCAAGCAGACGTAGCATCTTCTGAGACCTCAGCGGTAACAGTTACCGTATTGGTACGGAAAGTACCACCAGCTGGAGAAAGAGAAACGCTTACAGGCATAAGAGGAGCCTCGTCAACCCAAGTTGTACCAGCCTCTTCATTACCATCATAGGTCTGGTCACCCAGAGACTTGGCTGTTGTATCGTAGATGAAAGCACCATCATCAATGAGCTTGCCACCAGTCCAGTCTTTCACGAGTACGCGAACCTGACCCTGATTATTAGGAGCATCAACAGTGATAGTAGAACCTGTGTAAGTCTTGCCTGTTACCAAGTCTGTATAAGTACCAGCTGGGCAATCTGTGAAAGTAGCACCACCATTGAGGGCTACGAGTGCATAACTGTCCTTATAAGCACGCTTGAAGGCGATACCACCATTGGCAGGAGTACAACCATCGCTAGTCCACTGACCCTTACGGAGAGCAGGAACAGCCTGACGAATCTTGTTCAGACGGATGAGGTGCTGAGCGACATCATGATTCAATGAGGCAGCCACATTACCAGAAGCCTTGTATTCACCGAAGTCTGATGCTTCTACATCACCTGTGATATATCCACCGAAGTAAGCACGACCAGTTTCAGAAAGAGGACCATTAGGACCTCTGTCAATCACAACATCGCGACGGAAACCTACCTCAGAACCATAATAGAGACATGGGATTCCACGGAAGGTGAACATCAGAGAGAGATTCTCTGCCCACTGAGCGTCTGAGCCGCCAAAACGAGACCCTGACCCAGGACCATAGTCGTGACTGTCTACATATACCACATTATAGGTAGCGTCATTATATTTCATATCACCAGACTTAGCCAAGCCGTATGCGGTGGCTGCATTACCGAAGTTGTAGTGCAATGGGAAGTCGATCACATTGAAACCGCTTGACTGAGAATAGTCTGGCTCATGCCATGCGCCATTCAGCATAAAGGTATTGTTGCTTTCTGGAGAATTCGCATTATCTTTCTCGCAGAGAGGCATCAGCTTATCATCATAACCAGAACCTGTGTCATAAATTTCCTGAGTGTCCCAGTATGACTGGCTGCCATCAAACTGATCCATCAAGTTCTGTGGAGCCTTCCATGTATAATAAAAAGGTGAAAGGTTGTCCTGACCACGGTACTGCACACCACTGTAACGGGAACAAACCTCACCATACATGAAGAATGGAGCCTTGTTCAATCGCTTATCCTCGTACTGCTTACCGAGGGCAGCAAACTGAGGAATGAACTGCTTGCAGAAGGTAAGACGTGAGATGTGACCGGATGTATCAATACGGAAACCATCGACACCCATCTTGATGAAGTTGCCGTAGCACTTGACAAGATATTCAGCCACTGTATTATTCTCAGTATTGAGGTCCACACAGTCACCTGCAATCTGAGCCCACCAACGATTAGGTAAGTCCCAGTTGAAGTTACCGAAATGGTGCCAGTAGTTGTGAGGATCATGATTCTGACCATCGGTATTCTTCATCATGGCAAGACGACGCTGATACTGAAAACCAGGCTGAAGACTTGGATAGTCACTACCCAATGTTTCCAAATTAGGAATCATACAAGCATTGATGTCTGCCTGGTTACGAAGACGGGTATCACGGTCGAACTCCTTGCAAAAATGCTCCTCACCGAAGTTACCGGAGTGGTTGAGCACGATATCGAGGATAATCTTGATACCCTTGGCGTGAGCCTTGTCGATGAGTTCCTGGAACATCACGTCACCACTCTTTTTGCCGTCACCGCTCTGATAACGGCAATCAACCTTGGAGAAATCCGAAGCATGATAGCCGTGGTAGTCATAACCGGATGCATTCTGTACGACAGGAGTAATCCAGATGGCAGTGAAACCTAACGCCTTGATGTAGTCGAGCTTGTCGATGACACCCTGGAAGTCACCTCGCCAACAAGGGTCCTTGGTACTCATCTGTGCTTCCTGGTTATCCCAGCAAAGCACATTGTTTTTAGGATCTCCATCGTAGAAACGCGTGGTGATCATGAAGTAAATACTTTCGTCTCGGAAGTCAGTACGATTCGATGTAAACACATCGGTAGCCATCGTCTGCATAGAGACCAACATGAGCATAAGAACCGCCCATAATTTTGCGGCAAGTTTTTTCATAATGAAATTGTTAAGTTTAAAATTGAATAGTTGATAATTACACCACAAAATTACGAATTCTTTTTATATATACTATAAAACAATTCACTTTTCTATTGTTTTTTCTGTGCAATCGATTTCGCAACAACAAAGAAAAAGAGGCTGAATTTCGCAAAACGGATATTTGCAAAAATCAGCCTCATTCAGAGGATATTATGTACATAAACTGCTAACCGCACGGGGATAAACTCACACTACCCGCTTACAGAGCAGGCGAAGTGCTTATTTAAGTCCCAAAGTAGCGGTAAGTTTATTTGATAACAAACTTCTTTCCATTGCAGATATACATACCTGGAGCCAGAACGTATTCTGCATCAGAAACCTTGTTTACTTCGGCAACCTTCACACCATTGATAGAGTAAATCTTCAACTTAGCAGGAGCCTTCTTGCTACCTACCTGGTTGATACCTGTTGAGATAGACTCGTTGGTCTTACCGTCACGGTTATAAACTGCACCGTTTTCGAAAGCCAAATCCTTTGTCTGCTGACCGCCGCCGTTGTTGAAGATGATCATAGTAGGAGCAGTTGTCAAATCGCCATCATACTTCCACATCCAAACATCAAGACCATTCTTCTTCATGTCAGTCTTGGTACAGCTTATACCTGGCCAGTTACCACCGGTAAAGTTGTCTGTATCATTCCAAGCCCAGCAGACAACCTGACTCCAGTCTGAAGGAGCGAGGAAGTAAGCGAAGATACCTGTTGGAGTAGGAATAACTACTTCCTTCTTCTTGTTGAAGGTAGCAGTACCAGTCTTAGCCTTATCCTCTGCATTAGTTGCGCTCCAAGTTACAGTCTTGCTCTCGCCTTCCATCATGTCAGCACCGAGAGTGAAGGTAACTGGCTTGCCAGGAGTCAGATTAACCTGCTCGCCATCGCCAATCTTATACCAACCGCTCTTGGCATTGTCGCTGAGGGTAGCTGTTACAGTAATAGTCTTCTCGAAGTCACCACCGTTAGGACTCAAAGTAACCTTGGCTGTTGTGTTGACAGGAGCATCGAGGGTCTTGACATTTGAACCACCGTCATACTCTAAGTAGATATCGCCTGTGATACCAGTGATGTCACTTGACTGCTTGTCATTACCATTATTCAGAATCACATTGAAGCTCTCTACTCCATCGAAAGTCTTGTACCAGTAGTTGACACCGCCAATCTCTTCAGGACCATCCATAGTCCTACCGTGCCATGCACCTGTCAACTCCTTAGCTGGAGTACCAGGAACCCAAGCATAGATAGTTGGAGCCTTGTCTGCCTTTACATATACGGTGATAGATGCGTTAGGATCCACCTTGGTGAAGGATACCTTACCTTCTTTCACCTTATTTTCATTCTTAGCATACCATGTTACAGTCTTGGTCTGCTTGAAGTTCATGTCTTCACCGATAGTGAATGTCTTGGTCTCGCCAGGAACCAACTCTACCTTGTCCTTACCTTCTACCTGGAACCAACCAGAAGTTGCCTTACCGCTAAGGCTTACCTCTACAGTAACAGTATTGGTGCGGAATGTACCACCAGCCTGAGAGAATTTCAAACCAAACTCATTAGTCTGTGGCTCAACCCAAGTTGTACCATCTTCCTCATGACCATCGTAAGCCTGATCAGCCTCTGACTTCTTCTTAGGAGTCTCATTATAGATGAAAGGACCATCCTCACCGATCTGACCGCCCTTCCAATCCTTCACGAGAACACGGAGCTGACCCTGAGTAGCAGGAGCATCAACGGTGATAGTAGTACCAGTGTAAGTCTTGCCTGTAACCACGTCGGTATAAGTACCATCAGGACAATCTGTGAATGTAGCACCACCATTGATGGCTACGAGTGCATAGCTGTCATTCTTATAAGCACGCTTGAAGGCGATACCGCCATCAGCAGGAGTACAACCATCGTCGGTCCACTGACCCTTACGCAAAGCAGGAACAGCCTGACGGATCTTGTTCAGACGGATGAGGTGCTGAGCGACATCATGATTCAATGTAGCAGCCACATTGCCTGAAGCTGTATAGTCACCGAAATCAGTTGCTTCTACATCACCAGTGAGGTAACCACCGAAGTAAGCACGACCAGTTTCTGAAAGAGGACCGTGAGGACCTCTGTCAATCGGAGCACCGCGACGGAAACCTACCTCAGAACCATAATAGAGACATGGAATACCACGGAAGGTAAACATCAGAGAGAGATTCTCTGCCCACTGAGCATCATCACCAGAGAAACGGAATTGGTCGTTGGTTTGCTGAGGACCGTAGTCGTGGCTATCAACATATACCACATTATAGGTAGCATCATTATATTTCTTGTCACCTGACTTTGCCAAACCGTATGCGGCGGCAGCATTACCGAAGTTGTAGTGCAATGGGAAGTCGATTACATGGAAGCCACTTGCCTGAGAATAGTCTGGCTCATGCCACTTACCATTCACCATAAAGGTATTGTCGCTTGTTGGTGTTGGGGCATTGTCTGACTCACAGAGAGCCATCTGATGGTCATCCACACCTGTACCGCCATTGGCTTTATCAAAGAGTACCTGTGTATCCCAGTATTTCTGGCTACCATCCCATTTGTCGAGCAAGTCCTGTGGAGCCTCCCATGTGTAATAATAGCAAGAGAGGTTCTCCTGACCACGGTATGTGACATCACTGTAACGGGCGCAAACCTCACCATACATGAAGAAAGGTGCCTGGTTCAATCGCTTGTCCTTATACTTCTCACCAAGAGCTGTAAACTGAGGAATAAACTGCTTGCAGAATGTCAAACGTGAGATATGACCGGATGTATCGATACGGAAACCATCCACACCCATCTTGATGAAGCTGCCATAGCACTTTACGAGATAATCTGCTACGTAGTCGTTCTCGGTATTCAGGTCAACGCAGTCACCTGCAATCTGAGCCCACCAGCGGTTAGGATAATCCCAGTTGAAGTCACCAAAGTGGTGCCAGTAGTTGTGAACATCCTGGTTCTTGCCACGGATATTCTTCATCAAGGCAAGACGACGCTGATACTGCTCATAAGCGACACTTGTAAGGTAGTCGGAACCCAACTTCTCCTCATTAGGAATCATACAAGCATCAATCAGTGCCTGAGTTTCCAAGTCGGTATTACGGTCAAACTCCTTGCAGAGTGTCTGCTCACCGAAGTTACCGGTGTGGTTGAGCACGATGTCGAGGATAATCTTGATACCCTTTTCGTGAGCCTTATCAATGAGTTCCTGGAACATGGCGTCACCGTCCTTGCTTCCATCGCTGCTCTGATAACGGCAGTCAACATGCTGGAAATCCATGGCATGATAACCGTGGTAGTCGTAACCGGATGCGTTCTGCACTACTGGTGTAATCCAGATGGCAGTGAAACCCAATGCCTTGATGTAGTCGAGTTTGTCGATGACACCCTGGAAGTCGCCTCGCCAGCAAGGATCTTTTGTTTTGATCTGCTCTGACTGGTTATCCCAGCAGAGCACATTGTTTCCTGTGTCACCATCGTAGAAACGCGTGGTCATCATAAAATAGATACTTTCGTCTCGGAAGTCAGTACGATTCGCTGTAAAGACATCGGTAGCCATCGTCTGCATGGAGACTAACATGAGCATTAAAACCGCCCATAATTTTGCGGCAAGTTTTTTCATAATGAAATTGTTAAGTTTAAAATTGAATAGTTGAATAATTACACCGCAAAATTACAAACTATTTCTATCCGCCCAACAAGATATTTCACTTTTCTGCAGATATTTTTGTGCAATCGATTTCACAAACATTAAGAAAAAGAGGCTGGATTCTGTAAACCAAATATTTACAAAATCCAGCCCCTTTAAGAGTATATAATTAATATAACGGGCGCGCCAGAAAATAGAAAGAATATTGTACTTTTGGCTTGTCCGAAATCAAATTCAGAGGTTTTCAGCCTCTTGCAACCAGATGGCTGAAGCTGCATCACTAGGCATACGCCAGTCGCCACGAGGACTGAGGCTTACGCTACCTACTTTCGGACCGTCTGGCAGACAGCTGCGCTTGAACTGCTGATTGAAGAAACGGCGCACGAAGGTCTTCAGCCACTTCTTAATGGTTTCCTCATCATAGCTGTCTGGATCATTATCACTGATCTTTACACGCTCCAGTTCGGAATCAATAAATGCCTTCTTTGCCAACATGTAAATCTTGGAAGGACGGAAACCGAAACGCAGGAAATAGTAGAGGAAGAAATCATGCAGTTCGTATGGTCCCACCAAATCTTCCGTCTTCTGCTTGATATTTCCATTCTCATCTGCCGGAATCAACTCTGGACTGATAGGAGTATCGATGATATCACGAAGAGTGATGCGGCTCTGTTCGTCTACCCCACTCTCTGCTACATGATTTACGAGATGTCGGATCAGGGTCTTAGGAATGCTGGCATTCACGCCATACATGCTCATGTGGTCACCATTATAGGTAGCCCATCCTAATGCCAACTCTGAAAGGTCGCCGGTACCGATAACCATACCACCCATCTTATTGGCTAAATCCATCAGGATCTGGGTACGTTCACGAGCCTGGGAATTCTCGTAAGTCACATCATGCACACTGGCATCCTGACCGATGTCCTCAAAGTGCTGGGTTACAGCCTTGGCGATGCTGATTTCTTTAATGGTAATACCAAGACTCTGCATCAGCGAAATAGCATTATTGTAGGTTCTGTCTGTGGTTCCGAATCCCGGCATAGTGACACCTACGATACCCTTGCGGTTCATTTTGAGTTTATCAAAAGCTTTTACACAAACGAGTAAGGCCAGCGTAGAATCCAAACCGCCGCTAATACCGATTACTACGGTCTTGGCATGGGTATGAACGATACGCTTGGCTAGTCCCATGAGTTGGATATTGAAAATTTCCTCGCAAGAGGCATTCATATCGCTGCTGGTAGGAATAAACGGATGAGGATTCACCTCACGTTCCAACACAAAATCGCGTTCATTTTCGGTAGGATCGGCTTCGATATTACGGATATTGAACTGACCGCCGAGAACAGAATACTTAATATTGCGCTGGGCATTTACATAAGTAGAATTCGTACGACGCTCAGAGCGGAGTTTCTCTACATCTATCTGTGAGATAACCATCTGCGGTTCAATAGAGAAACGTTCACTCTGTGAAAGTAAAACTCCATTCTCATAAATCAGGGCATTTCCACCATAAACCACATCCTGCGTACTCTCACCGAATCCGCAGGAACTGTAGATATATCCGGTCATGGTACGGGCACTCTGCTGGCTGAGCAGACTCTTCAGATAATGATGTTTTCCGATGAGTTCGTCGCTTGCAGAAAGATTGAAAATCAGGTCTGCTCCTGCTAGCGCCAGTTTGTTGCTAGGAGGAGCCGGAGCCCATACATCTTCGCAGATTTCCACACCAAACTGTACGCCATCGAAAGTTTGAAAAATCTGAACATCAGGCGTCAGTTTCACCTTATGTCCGGCATAACGGACTTCGCAATCTCTCAGGTCCTGAGCTGAGGCAAACCAGCGTTTCTCATAAAACTCGCTGTAGTTTGGAAGATATGTCTTCGGTACAATACCGAGAATCTGTCCATGCTGGATAACGATACCACAATTGAGCAACAAGTCGCCCGCTATCACCGGCGCACCCACGATAGAGATGATATCGAGTTTGCGTGTAAAATCTAGCAACATCATCACCGCCTGCTCAGATGATTCGAGAAGCATCTGCTGACGGAAGAGATCCTGACAGGAATAGCCCGTAACAGAGAGTTCCGGAAATGTAATGATCTCTACACCCTTTCCCTCAGCCAGCGCTATCTGTTCCTCTATCTGCTGGGTATTGAAAATGACATCACCCACCTTTACGGCAGGGATGGCACTAGCTATCTTAATAAATCCGTACTTCATAATAAATTACTTTATTGTTACCTGTGTAGCACCATAGCCATACTCCTGGAAAGAAGCATCCTGATAAGTGCAACTCTTATAGCGATAGTTCAACTCATGAATGAGAGTCTGGCGCAACACACCTTCGCCCTTTCCATGAATAAAGATAATTTTCTGTCCCTTCTTTTTCTTATATTCCTCCATGGTCTTCTTGAAGATATCCATCTGATAATGAAGAATATCTGCAGAATTCATTCCTGCAGTTGTTTCAAGCACTTCATCCGCATGAAGATCTATCACAAGGGTTCCATCATCCTTCTTGCTCCTCTTCTTGCTGGTGTTGGCAACAACCTTCTCATCCTTATACATCTGCTCTTTCAGGCGCTTGGAATCGATAACCAACGGACGGGCTATTTCATCGTTCTCTACAATCGTAAAGAGATAGGCTGGAGTCTCGAAGAAATCGTTCTCCTCGAAAAGATGAAGCTTGTAGAATTTCACGGGATCGAGACGGAACTGAACATCTGTTGCCGGCTTCAGGAGGAATGGCTTGTCCTTCTTATAGGCTATCATCTGGATGGCGATATGCTCCATCTCGTTCAGAGCCTCACGACCGAATTCCTCGATGAAGAGTTTGGTGTTCGGTTCTATTTCTCCCTCTGCTTTCAGAGTCCATGCATTTCCCTCAGCCACGAGATAGGTATAGTGGAGATAGTAGTTGCTGTCATTCACCATATAGGTCTCGAAACGGGTATTGGTTACGTCCTTGATGTTGATAGGTACAAAGGCGAGATAAGCACTGAGTTTGTTGCCACCCGTACGTTCCTCAACCGGTTTCACAAAGGTTATCTCACGGTCGGCAGCATCATATTCCTCTACATCCATATCCACGTCATCGTGATCATTCAAGATGGCCTTGATACTCCGGCTGTCCTGATGCAGTTCGGTATTGGCATGCTCCTCAGCCTTCTGCTGCGCATCCATCTTAGCCGAAATCATCTTGCCCATGGAGTATTCATCCTGCTCCACCACAACCACCTCGTTGATAGGCATCGGAATCTCAAAACCATCCTCATCCTCAACGAGCACAATATTTTTACCTTGGAAGCCGGCAACCTTTCCGCCACCCACTTCGCTCAAGAATCTGACTTTATCTCCTTTTTTCATAATCTATTAATAATTTGTAATTGCAAAGATACAAAAGATATTGCAAAACAGGGCTTATTTTAATATTTTTAATGCTACTGATAAAAATAATCCTGTAAAAGATGCACCATGTTAGATATTTTTCCGTATCTTTGCAAAGAAAAAGAAATAGTAACGAACCCTTTAAACTGAAAAGTTATGATTACATTTCCTTGCGCCAAGATCAATCTTGGTTTAAATATAGTTAGCAAGCGGAAAGATGGATACCACAATCTTGAAACGGTGTTCTACCCTATTCCGCTGACCGATGCACTTGAAATCAAGCTCATGGGCGATGAATTCCCTAGCGATGTTCCTTGTGATCTGAAGATTACAGGTAACGCAGTGGATTGCGACGAACAGAACAATCTCGTTGTAAAGGCTTATAATCTCCTGGCTGCCGACTTCAGGATTCCACGCATCCATGCTCACCTGGTGAAGCGTATTCCTTCGCAGGCAGGTTTGGGTGGCGGTTCTGCCGATGCAGCCTTCATGATCCGTTTGCTTGACGAGCGTTTCCGCCTCAATATCGGTAATCCGGAGATGGAAAGATACGCTGCCAAGCTGGGCGCAGACTGTGCCTACTTCATTTCTGCTGACCCCGAAGATGGTGACACAGCTTGCTATGCAGAAGGTATCGGAGAAGAACTGATGCCGGTAAGTGGTCCTGGCGATAATCTGAGGGGCTATCATCTGGTTGTGGTGAAGCGCGATGATATTGCCGTCAGCACCAAAGAGGCTTATGCAGCCATCACCCCACAGGCACCAGCCAAATGTTGCCGCGACATTGTACGCCAGCCTATCGAGACTTGGAAAGAGGAACTTGTCAACGATTTTGAGGCACCTATCTTCAAGATGCACCCGGAACTGGCAGAAATCAAACAGAAGCTGTACAACCTGGGTGCCGTATATGCAGCGATGAGTGGTAGCGGAAGTGCCATCTTCGGTATCTTCAAGCATAAACCTGCAAATATAGAGGAACACTTCGAAGGAATGTTCTGTAAAATAATGAAACTTTAATTTAGTTAATAGTTTACTCTAAATATAATGAACGAAGAAACACATCAGAAACTGATGACTATCAAGCGAAGCTTCCGCTTGCTGATGAACGGTCCGGGATCGCAATCTATGCGCGATAAGGGACTGGGATATAAACTGAATTGGGGCGTACCATTCTATGAACTGAAAAAGATGGCTGAGGAATATGGTAAAGACTATGACCTCGCCATCGAACTGTGGAAGGAAGACATCCGGGAGTGCAAGATTCTGGCAACACTCATCATGCCTGCCGATAAGATGCTTCCGGAAATCACAGATTTATGGATGGAACAGGTACAGAGTCAGGAGATGGCAGAGATGCTTGCCTTCAACCTTTTGCAGCACGTAGATTATGCGCCTGTCATCGCCTACCAGTGGATAGCAAGTGATAAGCCGCTCTATGAGATTGCCGGTTTCCAGCTCCTTGCCCGTCTTTTTGCCAATGGGAAAGAGCCTAACGAGCGTGGCATCAACGAATTCCTGGATCAGGCTGCCACTGCATTGCAGGGTGACAACATGGGAATAAAACATGCTGCCTCTAATGCGGTTCTCCGTTTCTGCGACTTCGGTGAAGATTTCGAGAAAATTGCAAGAGGCGCTCTCAAGGGTATCTACGAGATTTAACGCTTCTGCAGAAGCGGTCAGAAACAGGCCACGACCCTGCTAAAAATACGTCCCGACGTAGCATTTGCTGCGTCCCGACATACAAAAAAATACGTCCCGATGCAGCAAATGCTACGTCGGGACGTATTTTTATGGCTAATTTCAGCGTTACATGAAATACTTCTGGTATTCGTTTTCGAAGTTCGGAGTGAAAACACCCTTGCCGATGTTTTCGCTGATTTCATCCTTGGTCCAGAATCTGCCACCGGCCAATTCTTCCTGGCTCGGTTTCACCTCGCCATCATATACACAGCGATGTACGTAAACCAATTCCTTTTCCCGCTGGCTCTCAAAGACATAATGTCCCAGAGATTCCGGTTCAAAATCGGTGATACCCAATTCTTCCCTTACCTCGCGATGCAAAGCCTGACTCACACTTTCGCCTAAATCTACATGACCGCCGCAGGCTGTATCCCATTTATCCGGCTGGATATCCTTCCAGGCTGGACGATGCTGCAGATACAGATTACCCCGGCTGTTGAATACATGCAGATGAACTACCGGATGCAATATCTTGCTTCCGTCATGGGCATGACCGCGGGTTACAGCACCCAGGATGTTGCCCATTTCATCTACTATCGGAAATTCCTCGTTCTTATTATCTATCATCATTTTAAAAGTTTATAGTTAACAGTTTATAGCGGCTTCGCCGTATGGCAAGAATGCCCTATAAACTATCAACTCTTAACTATTAACTTTCTAAAGCGTTCCGTATTCATCAGAGTAGCGCAACATCTGGTCGACATAGCTCTCCTCGTAATCCAATACCACGTCTGTAATTTCGCCTTCTTCATCCATCTCCAGCATCATCTTCGGATTGATGAATCCCTTGTATGGAGCGAGATTCAGTTTCTTGTATCTTGCCAGTATCTCGCGATGCAATTCCGGATCAATATTCACGGCATACTTCTCAACCAACAGGCGGGCAGCCTCGAAATCACCCTCGCTCTTTATACGCTGAATTTCAGCAAGCAACTCACCGAAGAGATGGCGGAGCTTGGCATAATCATTAATCTTCACATAAGTCTTCGTCGTAATGATATTGCCCTCGCTGTCCTTCAAAGCATCCTCGGCAGAAGCATAGTTCATATCCATCTTCACCAGCTCCACAGCACCCTCGGCATGCTCAATCACCCACCAGGCTATCAGCGCACGGTTGCGCATGTGGGCTTCCTCTATCTTGTCGCCTTCCTTGATGCGGATGGTCTGGGTGAGCAGACCGTTCATCAGATAACCGTAATACTGAGCCTTGTATGCCTCATCATTCGGAGTCAGCCCCAGTTCTACCAATTTATGGTCGGCTACATAATAGAGTCCGAAAAGATCGGCTCTCGCCTCTTCTATCGTACTGCCATACGCCTTCAGTGCATCAGGGTCGGTACCAGGCAAGAGCAGTCCGCTACCATGTCCCAGACACTCATGCAGGTCGGTATGCAGATCATCTGTAATATCCTCGTACTGATTCATCAGACTGATGGTATCCTCGTCGATAACGAATTCATCGCGGAAACCATTGCCCTGAGCTGCCTTGTTATATGCCTCGGTCAGGTTACCGATGGTCACACTCTTAGAACCATATTCCTGACGGATCCAGTTGGCATTCGGAAGATTGATGCCGATGGCAGAAGCAGGATACTCCTCGCCACCCAACATCGCAGCACAGATGACATTGGCTGTAACACCCTTCACCTCCGGCTTGCGGAAACGTGGGTCTACAGGTGAATGGTCCTCAAACCACTGGGCATTCTGACTGATGGTCTGGGTGCGCTTCGTTGCTTCAAGATCCTTATATTCTACGATGCCTTCCCAAGTACCTTTCAGTCCGAGCGGATCGCCATACACTTCGATAAATCCGTTGATGAAATCAATCATTCCCTCGTGCTGCTGCACCCAAGCAATGCTGTAACGGTCGAAATCCTTGAGATCGCCTGTACGGTAATACTTCACCAGGAGATCGATGAGATGTTTCTGTTCCTCATTTTCTGCATATTTCTGAGCCCGGAGCAACCAGGAAACAATCTCCTTGATAGCTGCGCCATAGAGTCCGTCTTCTGTCCATTTCAGCTCCACCAGTTCGCCATTACGCTTGGTCAGTTTAGAGTTCAGACCATAAGAAGGAGCCTGTTCGTTGCCATCTTCCTTCATCCTGGCATAGAAACGTTCTACTTCTGCCTGAGAAACATTCTCATAGAAATTGCAGGCTGAAGTCTGCACCAGATCCTCGCCATCCGTCTGATTCACGCGCTTAGGCATGACTTCCGGATTGAAGATGACAGGCACCAGAATGCCCAACAGGTCTTCCTTGCTCTGTCCCTTGGAAAGAGGCAGGTATTCATCGGCTACAGCCCCAACCATCTCATAGAAAGATTCCTCTGAAAATCCTGGCACAAACTTTTCACATCCATAGTGATGATGGATGCCGCTGGCAAACCAGACACGCTTCAGGTAAACTTCGAAAGCCTTGAAATCTTCGCTTTCGCGATTACCCTCGTAATGAAGGTATACAGCCTCCAGGGTTTTACGGATGCGCAGGTTGTATTTGCCCTGCTGGTCGAAGGTGATATCACGTCCCAAGAGGGTTGCCTTCGACAAGCAATAAATATAAATTTTCTGTGTGAGCGACAGGTTTTCGAAACCCTTCAGCTCATAACGGAGCATCTGGATATCGGCAAATCGCTCTTGAGTGTTTACATTACATTTTGCCATTTTTATCTGTATTTACCATGCAAAAGTAATACATTTTTTCCACATACCAAACTTTTCCTCCTGTTTTTCGCTCTTTGCAAAGTTTTTTACTTGAAATATGCACTTTTTCTTGGAGAAAACTTTTATTTATGCAGATTATTCATTACCTTTGCATGAAAATCAAAATAAAAACATGCCGGTAAAGGCAGAAATCATAAAACGGCAATCATGCAGATAAACGAGATATTAAAAAGCTATTTTGGATACGATTCCTTCCGCCCCAACCAGGAAGCGATTATCAGAGAGGTAATGCAGGGACACGACTGTCTGGTTCTCATGCCGACTGGTGGTGGAAAGAGTCTGTGCTACCAGGTTCCCGCATTAGCGATGGAAGGTACCGCTGTGGTCATTTCACCGCTCATCAGTCTGATGCACGACCAGGTGGAGGCGCTCAAGGCAAACGGAATCCCGGCAGAGGCACTGAACAGCGGAAACGACACGACCGATGAACTCATCATCCGCCGCCGATGCGAGAAGGGAGAACTGAAACTCCTTTATGTTTCGCCCGAAAAACTCATCAGCGAGATACCTTATTTATTCAGCAACATCAAGATTTCGCTCTTTGCCGTTGACGAGGCCCACTGCATCAGCCAGTGGGGACACGATTTCCGTCCGGAGTATTCGCAGCTAGGCATGCTGCACGAGAATTTCCGCAATGTCCCGGTGATGGCGCTCACAGCCACAGCCGACAAGATAACACGCGAAGATATCATACGCCAGCTTCATCTCAATGGGCAGACGTTCGTAAGCAGTTTCGACCGCCCCAACCTCTCCCTCACCGTAAGACAGGAGAGCACCAAAAAGGCAAAGCTCCAATACATCACCCGCTTCATCAGTAATCATCCGGAAGAAGCAGGCATCATCTACTGTCTCTCCCGCAAGAACACCGAAATGGTAGCTCAGGAACTTATCGATCTGGGTACCAATGCCGCAGCCTATCACGCCGGAATGACTGCCCAGACCAGAGCATCAGTACAGGAGCGGTTCAAGATGGACCAGATTCAGGTGGTATGTGCTACCATCGCTTTCGGAATGGGCATCGACAAGAGTAATGTGCGCTGGGTAATCCACTATAATATGCCTAAAAGCATCGAGAGTTTCTATCAGGAAATAGGTAGAGCCGGTAGAGATGGAGCACCATCAGATACCGTGCTGTTCTATTCGATGGCCGACATCATCACCCTCCGTTCTTTCTGTGAAGAAAGCGGACAGCGTGATGTGAACATGGAAAAACTGCGCCGCATGGAGGAATATGCCGAATCGAGAGTATGCCGACGACGCATTCTGCTGAATTATTTTGGCGAGACATCGTCCTGCAACTGCGGCAACTGTGATGTTTGCAAGAATCCTCCACGCACCTTCGACGGCACCATCAGAGCCCAGAAAGCCCTGAGTGCCGTGGTCCGTTCGGGTGAGCATATTGCAGTAGGTACCTGCATCGAGATTCTGAGAGGCATGCATTCTTCTGCCGTTGTGAAAAACAAATACAACGAGATGAAAACCTTCGGTGTGGGCAGGGATACAACATCTAAGGACTGGAATGCTTATCTGCTGCAGATGCTACAGATGGGATTCTTCGAGATTGCCTACAACAACCACAACTACATGAAGGTTACCGATTTAGGCTGGAAGGTACTGAAAGGAGAGCATCATGTTTCGCTGGCTTATATCGAAGAAGATGATAAAGCCACCCGTCCACAGAAAACGGTACGCAACAGGAAGGGCGCCATCGCCCAGCCGGGAAATCTCATTCCTGAGGTGCATGCCGAACGTGTCATCTTCCAGGAAGACTCGAAAGGCGTGGAAGACAAAGGACTCTTTGAACACCTCAGAAAGATACGCAAGAACCTTGCAGACGAACAGGGTTATCCTCCATATATCGTACTCAGCGACAAGAGCCTTCATGAACTCGCAAGAATGAAACCTACCACCAAGAATGCCATGAGCCTGATCAGTGGTATCGGAGAATTCAAGCTCAATAAATATGGCGATACCTTCATCAAGGCTATCAGGAAATATACAGGACTATAACAGGAGAATATCTCCGAAAGATATTTTCATAACCTTCGGAGATATTTTCATAACCTTCGGAGATATTTTCATAACCTTCGGAGATAATTTCGTAACCTTCGGAGATATTTTCATAACTAAGGGAGATAATACCCGTAACTAAGGGAGATAATATTCGTAACTAAGGGAGATAATATTCGTAACTAAGGAGATAAAAAATCGGGATGTCTGCAAGTTCAGAACTGCAAACATCCCGATTTAATTTTATAGATTGAAGAGATGCGCAACTTAGTTGTTTACGCTACCTCCCACAATATCAAGCAATTCATTGGTAATGGCCTGTTGACGACTCTTGTTGTACTGCAAGTTGAGTTCGCGCAAGAGTTCATCGGCATTATCCGTAGCGGTCTGCATGGCCACCATTCTGGCAGCATGCTCACTCGCCTGGCTATCCAGCAACGCTGTATAAATCATCAGACGAAGCTGCTTAGGAATCAAGACTCCCAAAACAGTCTCCAAGTCTGGCTCTACAATGAAGTCATCATTCAGAGGTTTTGCCTCAGAACTCTGACGTCCGTCAGCTTCAGCCTGCTTTTGGCGCAGATATTCCTGAGCCTTTGCCGTAGCCACATTAGAGGTAAGGTCACGATCGTTGTCCACTCCTATCGCCTCAGTGCTGAGGTCAATAGGCAAGAAAGTCTTGCGGGTCAGAATCTGTGAACCGGCACTCTTAAAGTGATGATAAATCATCTCCACCTTATCGAGCTCACCAGCAGCATACTGCTTGGCAAGTGAATGGGCGATATCTGCACAGGCGCTGGCATGAGGATGATCGGCAAGATCATTAAAGTTACCGCCAATCTTCAAACCCAGTTTCTGTGCCTTCTCTGCCACTTTTCGTCCGATAGGATATACCGTGATGTCGTCAATGCCTTGAGCCTTATACTCGTCCACCGCATGCATCATCATCTTGATAACGTTGGAATTGAATCCACCACACAAGCTGCTGTTAGAACTGTATACCACAAGAGCTACACGCTTGGTTTCCTTGTGCTCCAACTGCAACGGATGGTCGACATTCGGAGTACTTACCAGGAAACTCTTGAGGATATGTTCCAGCATATTTCCATAAGGCAGCATATTCTGGATAGCTACCTGAGCATGATGCAACTTACTGGAAGCCACCATCTTCATCGCACTCGTAATCTTACGGGTACTGTTAACGCTGGCTATGCGAGTTTTAATCTCTTTTAATGACGGCATAGGCTATTACGCTTTATATTGTCCTGCAACATTAGCCATGGTCTCCTCGACTGCCTTAATGGCATCGTCGGTGAGTTTACCATCGCCCAAAGTCTCAATCACATCAGCGTGCTGGCTGCGCATTGCATCGAGGAACAGATCCTGACAGTCGCGAACCTTATCCATTGGCACGTCGTGCATCAATCCGTGAACACCACAGTAGAGAATAGCTACCTGCTCGCCTACCGGCATTGGGCGGTACTGAGGCTGAACCAGCAACTGGTCGTTCTTACGGCCACGGTCCAGAGTCATCGCTGTTACGGCATCCATATCGCTAGAGAACTTAGAGAAGGCCTCCAGCTCACGATACTGAGCCATATCAATCTTCAGTGTACCAGCCACCTTCTTCATACTCTTGATCTGGGCAGAACCACCTACACGGGATACGGAGATACCTACGTTGATAGCTGGACGGAAACCCTGGTTGAAGAGGTCGGTCTCAAGGAAGATCTGACCATCGGTAATGGAAATCACGTTGGTTGGGATGTATGCTGATACGTCACCTGCCTGTGTTTCGATGATAGGAAGGGCTGTCAAAGAACCACCACCCTTAACGTGACCCTTCATGCACTCTGGAAGGTCGTTCATCTGCTCGGCTACCTCCTGCTGGTCGTTGATACGAGCGGCACGCTCCAACAGACGAGAGTGGAGATAGAAGACATCACCAGGATAAGCCTCACGTCCGGATGGACGGCGGAGAATCAGAGATACCTCACGGTAAGCCACAGCCTGCTTACTCAAGTCATCGTATACTACGAGAGCTGAGTAACCACGGTCGCGGAAGTACTCACCGATAGCTGCACCGGCAAATGGTGCGTAATACTGCATGGCTGCAGGATCGGCAGCGGTAGCACTTACGATGATGGTATATGGCAGGGCGCCATGCTCCTTGAGGTTCTGTACCAATGCTGCAACGGTAGATGCTTTCTGACCGATAGCTACATAGATACAATATACTGGCTTGCCAGCCTCATAGAAACTCTTCTGGTTGATGATGGTATCCACTGCGATGGCAGTCTTACCGGTCTGACGGTCACCGATGATCAACTCACGCTGTCCACGACCGATAGGAATCATAGAGTCTACCGCCTTCAAACCAGTCTGAAGAGGTTCCTTTACTGGCTGACGATAGATTACACCAGGTGCCTTACGATCCAAAGGCATCTCGAAAGAATCGGTGAGGTCGATGTCACCCAGACCATCAATAGCCTGACCCAGAGGGTTTACGACACGTCCGAGGAAGTTGTCGTTTACGCGGATAGAAGCGATACGGTGTGTACGCTTCACGCTCTGTCCCTCCTTGATGCCAGCTGTAGGACCTAAGAGGACACAACCTACATTGTCTTCCTCCAAGTTCATGACGATAGCCATGGTTCCGTTCTCAAACTCAAGAAGTTCATTAGCCTCGGCATTGCGCAGACCATAGATACGAGCCACGCCATCGCTGACGGTAAGCACTGTACCCACCTCGTCAAACTGCTGAGAGCCATTAACCTCCTGGAGCTGCTGCTGAAGAACCTCAGACACCTCACTTGGTTTAATTTTATCTGACATTGTTTATTTACTTTAAAATTTTAAAATTAGAAATTCATAAAGAGTAAAGCACTTGAATTATTCACTCATCGTTCTTCACTCTTCACTTATCTCCTACTTTTTGAGCTGTGTCAGAATGTTGTTGAGCTTAGTCTTTACGCTCGCATCCATTCTGTAAGTATCATACTCAAGGATGAAACCGCCAATCAGTTCAGGGTTCACCTCGGTCTTGAACTCCACAGTACCTTTCGTTCTCTGCTCCACCATCTTGCGCATCTTATCCTCAGTAGAGGCGTCAACGGCAGTGGCGGTGATCAGCTTACCGCGGATGATGTTCTTCTGTTTCCTGTAAAGAGTGATATACGAAGCAGCCATGAATTGCAGGGTGCTCTCCCTATCCTCTTTCAAGACGAGAGCGATAAACTTCTTGCTCAGTTCCGTAGGCTCTTTGCCCAGGGCTGTGATGAGAAGTGCCTCTTTCTTGTCTTTGGAAAGCATAGGGTTGTCTATCGTAAATCTCAGTTCAGGCACGTCGATGTAGCTCTTAAAGAGCGTCTGCATCTCCTGGTAGACCTGATCTTCGAGCTTCATGCCGAGTGCAGCCTTGATGAGGGCACGGGCATAACGCACCGATATTACACCTATATCCATAAGCTTTACTATTTGTTGTCAGAAGAAACCTCGTCCAGCAGTCGATTTATCATATCCATCTGTGCCTTGTCGTCAGAGAGCTTTGCCTTGAGCACCTTCTCTGCAATCTGAACAGAGAGTTCGGCTACCTGGCCTCGGATTTCACGAATGGCGTTCTGCTTCTCGGTCTCAATCTGCTTCTTGGCATCAGAGAGGAGACGTGCGCCTTCTTCGCGAGCTTTATCCTGTGCTTTCTCTACAATGGCATCGCGGGTTTCGGCAGCCTCCTTGAGGAGGGCAGCCTGCTTCTCGCGAGCTTCCTGCAAGATGGATTCACCTTCTTTTTGGATATTGGCAAGCTTCTCGTTGGCTTCGTGAGCCTTCTTCAGACTATCATCAATGAAAGCCTTGCGCTCGTTCACCATCTTAATGATGGCTGGGAATCCAGCCTTCCAAAGAATGATGAAGACGATGATGAAGACCAGCGTCATCCAGAAGAGCAAACCGCTATCAGGAATTAATAAATCCATATATACTGGTTAAAGTTTTACTTAAACGTTTTATTTTAACTAACTCTAGAATCATCTCTATCATGCCCCGGAAAGACATCAGGCTGATGCCTGAGACTTCCTTTTATCGGGGCAGATGATAGTGACAGATGAGATGATTACATAACGATTGCCAGGATGGCGATGATGACAGCGAAGAACGCAACACCCTCAACCAACGCAGCTGCAATAATCATAGAAGAACGGAGGTCGCCCATCTTCTCTGGCTGACGAGCCATAGCGTCCATAGCCTGGCCACCAATGCGACCGATACCAATACCTGCGCCAATAGCGGCCAAACCTGCACCTACTGCGGCACCCAACTTTGCAATCTCTGCTGCTAATAAAAGTGATAACATAATCTTAATAATTTAAGTTGTTAATATTTTCTTTGTTTATTATCTGAATGAAATTAGATCCGTAATCTATAAACTACTTCACTACCTCTGGCTCAGCCTCATGAGACTTTACATGAGCCAGCGAGATGAATACTGCACTCAGCATGGTGAATACCAATGCCTGAATGTAGCTTACCAATACTTCGAGGAGCATCATAAAGGCGCTCATCGCAACACTTACTATTGTCATACCCGTACCTGCCACATAGTTGGCGATAGCATTCTCACTGATGTTGAACATGATGAAAATGATAGCCGCAAACGAAAGTGCGATGGCGTGACCCGCCATCATGTTGGCGAAGAGTCGGATAATCAGAGCCAGCGGTTTCGTAAAGATTCCGAAGAGCTCGATGAATGGCATCAGTGGCACAGGGACCTTCAACCAGGTTGGTACCTCCGGCCAGAAGATATCCTTCCAGTATTCCTTGGTACCGGTGAAGTTGGTGATCAGGAATGTCGTTACACCGAAGAATACGGTGCAGGCGATATTACCCGTCAGGTTACCACCACCTGGAGGGAATGGTACGATACCCATGATGTTCGCCACGAAGATAAAGAAGAAGCAAGTAAGCAACCATGGTGCGTACTTTGGCGCCTCCTTACCGAGCGTAGCCTTGATTACATCGGTATATACCGACATGATGAACATGTGCATCAGTCCCACAAATCCCTTTGGTGCAGGGTCATCCACCTTGTGCTTCCTGCACCAGCGGGCTGGTATCAGGACACAGAGCAACAGGATGATAGCATCGATGAAGAGCACGCAAACGGTCTTCGTGATGGAGATGTCAAGCGGACGAACCTCCTGGCCTCCCACCTTCTCTACTATCTTGTTGGGATTCGCCTGCGCATCAGCGTTCTTGATCACCAGATTGAAAGGTCCTGGACGGTCTCCATTGGCATCCTTCTCTTCCGAGAATTCGCTGCTGCAGAACACGTGCCAGCCCGAAGTGGTGTTAACGATGATTGGCAGATGAATCACTACGGGATGATCTCCCACCTTGGTGATATGCCATTCATAAGAATCCTTGATATGACCCCACAATATCTCTTTCACATCGATGTTCTCCTTAGCCGATACCTGCAGAGGTGCCAGCGTGAAGAGCAGCATCGCCATCAAGAGGAATTGCTTGAGATGTTTCATATTCTTTAATTCTTACTTTTGTTTATTAATTATTTGTTTCAGAACCGCTTATGAAAGACGGTTCTTTTTCTCTACCCGAGCGAAGTAGATGCAGTCGAACACGAGAAGTACGACATAGAAAAGGGCAAAGATGGCGGTAAAGCCCAGAATATTCTGCTTGTCGCATACCAGCACATAGATGAGGAACACCAGCGTACCAGCCATCAGCTTCAAGACCAGTGCCGCCAGATAGAACTTGGCGAGATTGGCAGGAGATGATTTAGCCACAGCCTTCCATGCTTCACCATAAGCAGTACTTGCAACGAGTGAGAATATCGCACTCACTACCAACGGGTTAACAACCTGGGCTATCATATCATCGCATTGAGCAGATAATCTGCAGGCAAAGAGCACGGCAAGAGCCACTGCTGCTGTAAGCCACAAAGAAATCTGCTTATACCTGATACTCGCCTGTCTGATAGTCTGCAAGCGCAACTTTTCGTCTTTTTCCATTATCTAATAATTAATCACTAAAAATTAATCACTTATCTAAACTTCTACGCAAAGGCTTACTTCGTTTTTCTTACATTCCACGAATCCGCCCTTGATGTTCATTACCTGCTTGCCTTCCTTGGTAGTGTATTCCACCTTGCCCACTTCGAGCGAAGAGATGATAGGCGCATGATCCTTGAGAATCTCGAACGAGCCGAGGGTTCCCGGAACCAGTACGCTCTCTACCTCACCCTGGAAGACTACTTTCTCAGGAGATACTATCTTTAGCTGTAACATAAGCCGTGGATTTAAAGATTACGCCTGTGCTGCTGCGAGCAACTGCTTAGCCTTCTCCTTGGCATCCTCGATAGTACCTACGTTGAGGAATGCCTGCTCTGGCAGGTCATCTACCTCACCGTCGAGGATGGCGTTGAAGCCCTTGATAGTCTCTTCGATAGGAACCATCACACCCTTCAAACCGGTAAACTGCTCTGCTACGGTGAATGGCTGGCTCAGGAAACGCTGTACACGGCGTGCACGGTTCACGGTCAACTTATCCTCATCAGAGAGCTCATCCATACCGAGGATGGCGATGATATCCTGCAACTCGTTATAACGCTGCAACAACTGCTTTACTCGCTGTGCACAATCGTAGTGTGCCTTGCCCACAATCAGCGGGTCGAGGATACGAGAGGTAGAACCCAGCGGGTCTACGGCAGGATAGATACCGAGAGATGCAATCTTACGGGAAAGCTCAGTGGTAGCATCCAGGTGAGTAAAGGTGGTAGCTGGAGCAGGGTCGGTCAAGTCATCGGCAGGCACATAAACGGCCTGTACAGAGGTGATGGAACCATTCTTGGTAGAAGTGATTCGCTCCTGCATGGCACCCATCTCAGAAGCCAGCGTTGGCTGATAACCTACGGCTGATGGCATACGACCCAACAGCGCAGATACCTCAGAACCAGCCTGGGTGAAACGGAAGATGTTATCGATGAAGAACATGATATCCGCTGCCTCACCATTCTTACCTCCGTGATCACGGAACTCCTCAGCTACGGTCAAACCAGAGAGAGCTACAGAAGCACGTGCCCCAGGTGGCTCATTCATCTGACCATATACCAAGGTAGCCTGACTCTTGGCAAGTTCCTCAGGATCGACAAGTGAGAGATCCCACTTACCTTCTTCCATCGCTTTACGGAACTTCTCGCCATACTTGATAACGCCAGACTCGAGCATGTCTCGAATCAAGTCGTTACCCTCACGGGTACGCTCACCTACTCCGGCAAATACTGAGTAGCCGTTGTGTCCCTTGGCAATGTTGTTGATCAACTCCATGATAAGCACCGTCTTACCTACACCGGCACCACCGAAAAGACCAATCTTACCACCCTTCATGTAAGGTTCGAGCAGGTCGATCACCTTAATACCGGTAGCAAGCATCTCCTTGTGAGTAGAAAGTTCGTCAAACTTCGGAGCCTCACGGTGGATAGGATAAGCACCCTTCATGTCCAATTCATTCATACCATCAATAGGCTGTCCGATGACATTCATCATACGGCCCTTGATTTGCTCTCCGGCTGGCATCTGGATTGGGTTACCTGTAGGGATAACCTCCAAGCCGCGCTGCAAACCGTCAGTATTATCCATAGCGACACAGCGAACTGTATCCTCACCGATGTGCTGCTGCACCTCGATGACAAGTTCGCGTCCGTCTGGACGTTTTACCTTCAGAGCTTCATAAATTTTAGGAAGCACCTTCTCTGGATTCTCGCCCTTTGTATCGAAGTAAACGTCGATAACAGGACCGATAATCTGAGAGATACGTCCGTTAATTTGTGACATAAGCTTATTAGTTTAAATGTTATATATATTTATATTATTCTTGACTGCAAAAGTAACAACAATTTATGGAAACCACAAATTAATTTAAAGTTTTATTCGGCTTTTATACCTTATTAAACCATTTTTAGTTCCCTTTAAACCATTTTCCTATGCAAAAGCAAGAAGTCAGGAATCCAAACTCCCTTCTTCTTACTCCAATCTCTATAAATTAGATACTCAACTCGTCCAAAACCTTGATGAGTTTACGGTCGAATGGCTTATCTGAGCGGATGGCTTCAGAAAGCGGAACGTATACCACCTCGTTGTTGCGTACACCAATCATCACATTGCGCTGTCCCTGCATGATAGCCTCGATGGCGCCACAACCGGTACGGCTCGCAAGAATACGGTCACGGGCTGATGGACGGCCGCCACGCTGCAAGTGACCCAGGATAGATACACGTACATCAAACTCAGGGAACTCCTTGCGCACACGGTCGGCATAATAAAGAGCACCGCACTTAGGACTCTCTGACACGATGACGATACAACTCTTCTTAGACTTACGGATACCACGCTCCATGAATTGAGCCAACTGGTCTACGTCGGTAGAATCCTCTGGAATGATAGCTGCCTCTGCTCCACTGGCTATAGCTGAATTCTGCGCCAGGAAACCGGCATCACGGCCCATCACCTCGATAAAGAAGATACGCTCGTGGCTCTGCGCAGTATCACGGATGCGGTCTACACATTCTACGATGGTATTCATCGTAGTATCATAACCGATTGTATTGTCTGTACCATAAAGGTCATTATCAATTGTGCCTGGCAATCCGATGCAGCATACATCAAACTCACGTGCGAAATTCATCGCACCTGTCAGCGAACCGTTACCGCCAATCACGACAAGCGCATCTATTTCCTCTTTCTGAATCGTTTCAAATGCCTTCTGACGACCTTCCTCGGTCATGAATTCCTTAGAACGGGCTGTCTTCAGCATCGTACCACCAGTACCGATGATACCGCTTACGTTCTCTGTAGAAAAGGTTTTAATTTCATCATTGATGAGACCATCGTAACCACGATAGATACCTTTCACAGTGAAACCGTTGTAGATAGCCGAACGGGTAACCGCACGGATAGCAGCATTCATACCTGGAGCATCTCCTCCAGATGTCAAAATTCCAATAGTCTTAATCTTTGCCATAACTATACCTTATTATATTATATATTTTTTTAATGTTAGTTTATGATTCTCTCAGGATGATGTTTTTCATCCATTACCCCTACATATACAGTAGGTATCCAAGGGTATACCCCTTGCTTTGTTTGGGTTTATCGATTTAAATAATTAGGTTTGCGGCACCAGCCACCAGGATATGGGAGAGCCAAAGGATAGCAAGTCCGATGACGCCACCCATCAAAGCTTTCCAGCCAATATTGCGGAAATACCACCCCATGTGCATACGTTCCATCTTCATCAGGGCAAGACCGCTGATTGTACCGATACCAAGAACGTTACCACCAGCCATTACGCAATATGCAATCATCTGCCAGTAGATACCATTGGTTTGATAATCAGTAAGCATGCTGAATGAAGGATCATTCACATTTGCCAGATCATGAAGGGAGAAAAAGTTCATGGCTGTAGCAAAGTTGTCAAGTACAGTACTGATGATACCAGCCAAGACGCCATGCAACAGCACGCCAGGACGCTTATCATCCATACCGACAGAGTTGAGAAGAGTAGCAAAATCGTCAAAAGCGCCGGTCTCCTTCACCACTCCGATGGCAAGCATGATACCCATCACGAAAAGAATCATCTGGACGACTCCGTATTGGAGCACTCTAGGAGTGCGACGGTCAGCCATCGCATCCATATTCATGAGTTTACGGTTGAATATCTCGTTCACAATCCAAAGTACGCCCAATACGCAGAGCGCACCGAGGAAAGGACTCAATTTCGTAATATTATGGAAGGTAGGGATAAACCACAATCCACCGATACCCACAAAGAGCATCAGCAAGCGCTGCCATACATTGAGACGGGTATCATCACCGCGGTATGGCATAGCAATCCATTCTGTCTCTACTCTTTCAGGCAGCATGCGCTGCATCATCAACAACGGAATGAGCCAGGCTGCAAGACATGGCAGCAGAAGCGACAGGAAATAATGAGTAGCCGTTACAGCACCCATATTCCACATCACCAGTCCTTCCGGATTTCCGATAACGGTAAGAGCTCCGCCACAGTTGGCAGAAAGAAGAATGGCACCTCCATACACCATGCGCTGACGACGGTTTGGAATTACCCCATGCATCATCGTAAGCATCATCACTGTTGTAGTAAGATTATCGAGATTTGCCGAAATAACAAAGGTCACGGCAGCGAGAATCCATAGCATTTTCTTGGCGCTTCGGGTACGTAACAACTGACGTATAAAATCGAAGCATCCGTTGTTATTGAGAATTTCAACTATCGTCATAGTGGCTAGCAGGAAGAGTACGATTTCTGCTGCTCTACCCACATAAGGAAGAAAGATATTACGGGCAATAAAATACTTCACCGTTGTACTGGTGGATTCTATCTCGTTCCACATTCCGAGATTCAGATAGCGTGAATAATCAGAAGAGTGTTCACTGGTCACGAAGTCCATACCGAAACAGATATAGAGAACCCATCCTACCGTTCCAGCAAAGATGGCTACGGCAGCACGATTCACCTTGGTAATATTCTCGGTTGCAATGAGAATATATGCCAGTATCAGTATGGCAAGGATGACTAGTGTCATATCATTTATTTTATTACATTCATTACATTTTGAACGCAAAGGTAACAATTATTTTGTTATCGCCAACATTTCGGTGTCTTTTTTTAATGAATTTAACTCATTTTCATACAAATGAGAATTTCGCCCGTTTTTTTTCTTTCGCCATTATTTTTCTTCCCTCTTCATTTTCATCATAGAATCAGATGAAAACACGGATAACAGAGAAGAACATCACAGGAAGAAATATCGAGGAGGAAGTTACCAGAACATTTAAAAGGTTATGCGCATATATATATTATGTATTTCCCCGAAGGAACCCACCAAAAACAGTGATTTTAGTTAAATATTACTAACAAAAAGAAGAAAATCAAGAGTAAATGCCTGTAACTCAAAGAAAATGAGTAATTTTGCGCCCGATTTATACAATTCACATAAAGTCAAACTTTATTAATTTTAATTTTTTAATTATTTTTTATGTCAGATTTAAAGAACGTAAAGCCATTGGACGACTTCAATTGGGATGAGTTTGAGAATGGCACAAGCGCAAACGTCAGCAAAACAGACCTCGAGAAGGCCTATGACGAAACTCTTAACAAGGTAACAGAACACCAGGTTGTAGAGGGTACAGTAATCTCTATAGACAAGAAAGAGGTTATCGTAAACATCGGTTACAAGAGCGATGGTATTATCCCTGCTTCTGAATTCCGTTACAACCCAGACCTCAAGGTAGGCGACAAGGTTGAGGTTTATGTAGAGAACCAGGAGGACGTAAAGGGCCAGTTGGTACTCTCTCACAAGAAGGCTCGCCTCAGCAAGTCTTGGGAGCGTGTTAATGCAGCTCTCGAGAACGAGGAAGTTATCCAGGGTTACATCAAGTGCCGCACTAAGGGCGGTATGATCGTTGACGTTTTCGGTATCGAAGCTTTCTTGCCAGGAAGCCAGATCGACGTTCACCCTATACGCGACTACGACGTATTCGTAGGCAAGACAATGGAGTTCAAGGTTGTAAAGATCAACCAGGAGTTCCGCAATGTCGTTGTATCTCACAAGGCTCTCATCGAGCAGGAGCTCGAGCAGCAGCGTAAGGAGATCATCGGCAAGCTCGAGAAGGGTCAGATCCTCGAGGGTACCGTTAAGAACATCACTACTTACGGTGTATTCGTTGACCTCGGCGGTGTTGACGGTTTGATCCACATCACAGACCTCTCTTGGGGCCGCGTAAGCGATCCACACGAGGTTGTATCTCTCGACCAGAAGATCAACGTTGTTATCCTCGACTTCGATGAGGAGAAGAAGCGTATCGCTCTCGGTTTGAAGCAGCTCACTCCACATCCATGGGATGCTCTCGATGAGAACCTCAAGGTAGGTGATCACGTTAAGGGTAAGGTAGTGGTTATGGCTGACTATGGTGCATTCGTTGAGATTGCTCCAGGTGTAGAGGGCTTGATCCACGTATCTGAGATGTCTTGGAGCCAGCACTTGCGTTCTGCTCAGGACTTCATGAAGGTAGGTGACGAGGTAGAGGCAGTTATCTTGACTCTCGACCGCGCTGAGCGCAAGATGAGCCTTGGTATCAAGCAGCTCAAGGAAGATCCATGGGAGGCTATCGAGACTAAGTATCCTGTTGGCAGCAAGCACACAGCTAAGGTTCGCAACTTCACTAACTTCGGTATCTTTGTAGAGCTTGAGGAAGGTGTTGATGGTTTGATCCACATCTCTGACCTCTCTTGGACTAAGAAGGTTAAGCACCCATCTGAGTTCACTTCTGTAGGCGCTTCTATCGATGTAGTAGTTCTCGAAATCGATAAGGAGAACCGTCGCTTGAGCCTCGGCCACAAGCAGTTGGAGAAGAACCCATGGGATGAGTATGAGGCAATCTACACTCCAGGTTCTGTTCACCAGGGTACTATCACAGAGTTGATGGACAAGGGTGCTGTTGTAGCTCTCGCTGAGGGTGGTGAAGGTTTCGCTACTCCTAAGCACCTCACTAAGGAGGACGGCACAATGGCTAAGAAGGGCGAGACTCTCGACTTCAAGGTTATCGAGTTCGTTAAGGAGACAAAGCGTATCATCCTCTCTCACTCTCGTACATTCGAGGAGGGTAACGAGCCAGTTGCTAAGCCAGCTCACAAGCGTGCAAACGGCGGTCGCAAGAACAACAACGAGACAGCTATGATCAACAACGTTGCTGCTAGCACATCACTCGGTGATATCGATGCACTCGCTAAGTTGAAGGCTCAGATGGAGGGCAAGGCTTAATCTTAAACAGATCAAGCATTTGCTATTCATTAGCTAAATAACATTCAGGGGACTGAAATTTCAGTAATGAGATTTCAGTTCCCTTTTTTATTATGTGTTTTTAAAAAAAACTATCAAGTGATACCTACCAACTCCAGTAACTCTACTCCATTAATTCATGTTCTAAAACCGCTAATTCATGGCATTTTTCTAGCAAAACATGTCGAAAAACACAAAAACATTTGGTAGTTTCAAGTTTTCTGTTTATCTTTGCAACCAAAAACAATCTAGAGAAATCATTCTCTCAAGAATTATCTGAAAAGAAAGAGAAGCGATTCTCCAGATTACTAAAGAAAAAGAAAGTTCAAGATATGAAACAGTCAAGATTTATAGTAGCTGCTCTATCAATGAGTTGCATCACTACCCTCTCCTCTTGCTTCAAGGAAGAACCGCTCAATGCCGAATGCGACATCGAGCAGGCATACATACATGCAGACAACAAGATTTTATTGAACTTATTGTTTACTAATCCATCTGATACATTGGTCAATGTGCAGAGTGATAAGACAAACATCGAGTTCACGATGACGCAATTCGCAAACCTCAAAAAGCAGGCGCCTATGTTTCGACTTACTAAAGGAGCCACAATCCAGCCGGAAAGCGGAAGCGTACACGATTTCTCCAATGGTCCTGTTACATACGTGGTTACATCGGAAAACAAGCAGTGGAACCGCACCTATCAGGTAAGCATCAAGAAGGAACAGGCCCCAATGCCAAACGAGATAGAATTCGAATTTGAAAACGCATACCTCAGCAAGGGATACTACAACTGGCAGGAAAATTGGAATGGAGATCTTCTCGACATCTGGGCAACCGGAAACTCAGGATACAAAATTAGCAATTCTTCTGCTAAACCCGAGGAATATCCTACCGTGATGATAAAAGACGGCTATAAGGGCAAAGGCGTGAAGCTCACTACTAAGCGCACCAGCAAGCTCGCAGACATAGTACACAAGCCTATCGCTGCCGGCAACCTTTTCATCGGACAGTTTGATGCCACCGATGCACTGAACGATGCTATGAAGGCAACAAAGTTCGGTCGCCCAATCAGTTTTAGTGCCAAACCGGTAAAGTTGGAAGGCTGGTATAAGTATCAGGCTGGCGAAAAATTCACCGATAAGGATATGAACGAGCTGAATCGTCATGACTACGGCACCATCTATGCTGTACTCTATAAGAACATCGACGAAAGGGGAAATGCCGTATTGCTCTACGGAGATAATGTACAGACTAGCAAACAGATAGTGGCACTTGCTCTGGTAGGTGAAACCCATGATGACAACGGAAAAGTTGCCATTGGAAATACGCCGGAATGGCATCACTTCAGCGTAGATTTCGATTATCAATCCTACGGAAAAAAAATCGACCCCGTTAAGTTAAAAAATCGAGGCTATAGTCTTGCCATCGTCTGTTCATCCAGCTCTGATGGAGCCAACTTCCTGGGAGCTATAGGCAGTACCCTCTGGGTGGATAGTTTCAAACTGATATGCAAATAAGAAAAGGAGGAAACAACAATATGAAAAAAACAACAATATTTGCACTCCTGCTGGCATGCGGAACCACATCATGGGCAGGAGAATATGGAAGTGCTTGGAACAAATATCTTCACGGCTACCAATATCAGGCTCGCGTGGCGTATAATATAGGAGGCACAGCCCCTATCGGTCTTCCTGCTACCATCCGTACACTGCACAGCTATACCCTGCAACCTAACTTCAGTCTGGGTATTGATGCTTATCACCCACTTTCAGGCAAATGGGGATTCGTTGGAGGACTCCACTTCGAAAACAAGGGCATGAAGATTGATGCAGGCGTAAAAAACTATTATATGAGAATAGTACGTGGCGGAGAAGAACTGAAAGGTATATTTACAGGCAACGTGGTTACGAAGGTAGACATGAGTCTCATCACAGTACCATTGCAGGCAACATACGATATTTGCGACAACCTCCGTTTCAAGTTGGGTCCGTATGTCAGCTATGTAACATCAAAGAAGTTTGAGGGCTGGGCATACGATGGTTACTTGCGCCGTCAAGAGGAAGGTCATCCTAAGGGCGATCCTACCGGACAGAAGGTAAAGTTGGGTCATGATGAAGGCGAGCGTGGTGATTACGATTTCAGCGATGACATGCGCAACTGGCAGGTGGGCGTAGATTTCGGAATAGACTGGCGCTTGAACAACCGTTGGGGCATCTGTGCTGATCTGAGCTGGGGTCTGAACGGCATCTTCAAGAAAGATTTCGAGACCATCGAGCAGACGATGTATCCTATCTACGGCAGCGTAGGTATCACGTATCAGCTGAAGTAATATATAATATAATGTACGCGTACATTATTATATAAATAAATAGAAACAACACAATAATTATTTATTAATATACAAAAAAGAGAAGAAAAATGAAAAAGTTTATTTATTTAATGGCCATGGTTTGCACCCTTGTCTTCTTCACCGCTTGTAGCAGCGATGATGATGACAATGACAAAGACTACTTTGTACGCAACGAGAAGATTGAAGGAACCTGGGGACTGCAGGAAGTAGAGAAAATAGAACTGGGCGGTGGCAAAGGTGAATTCTACAACGGTTCAGTAAAAATCACTTGGGATTGTCCAGCAGATACCAAGCTTAACATAGACTTTGGTGGTGGATTAGTAATGCCAATGGATGTAAAAGAACAGATTTTGCCATTGATGAACAACATGGCAAACGAATATCTTCCACAGATTTTGAAGAACGTCACCTTCACAAAGGATGGTAAGATTAACGCCACCTACAGTGAACTTCCTGATGAGGGAGAAACTTCTGATTGGAAGACAGCAGACGGATATGCCAGCTATTCAGTAGCCAATGACAATCTTATCTATGTGACTATCGATGCAAATAAGGCAACAGAGGACATTGATGATGCTGCAGAGAAAGCCCAGATTCAGGGTATCCTCCAGCAGTATAACAAGATTCCTGTAAACATCCGTTGGAACGGTACCAAGCCATATTTCTTTGTAGACAAGGCATTTGTTCAGCCTATGCTTGCAAATTTGGTTGCAATGCTCGAGAAGGTTCCTGCCACAGATATGGATGCAGACGATTTGCAATCATTCAACATGCTCAAGGGCATTATGGTCCAGCTTCCAGAAATCATGAACAAGACTACAACATTCGAGTTGGGTCTTGAATTGATCAAGTAAAAATAAGTATAAATGAGGGTGCGTCACAAGATAATGACGCACCCTTTTTGTTTATATACGCCATGCTTTTACTACCTACCATTAGCGGGAGGAAATAAAAGAATGCTATCATATAGTGGAATTCAGACGAATAAGATTAAATATACCTAAATCTAAATTGTCATTTCTATTTTCGTACAACTAAAAGGCTTGTAGTCGTACAACTAAAAGGTGTATAGTCGTACGACTAAAAGGTATATAGTCGTACAACTAAAAGGTGTATTGTCGTACAACTAAAAGGTGTATTGTCGTACAACTAAAAGGTGTATTGTCGTACAACTAAAGGGGGTAATGTCGTACAACTAAAAGGTGTTATCACTAGGCTCGGCAGAGCTGCCGACTGCAGTCAGCAGAGCTGCTGACTAGGCTCAGCAGCTCTGCCGAGCCTAGTGGGAATCTTCTAGAAGCAGTCTTCTAATACCTTAGAACCAATCTCCTTTCACCTCATATTCTATATCTTTGAACCCAATTAAACGTCTGATTTCGCTTACTCAGTAATATCGTTCCGCTAGCTCAGCAGTCTTATTTCGCTTGTCCAGCAGTCTCATTTCGCTTGCTCAGTCGTATTATCTTGCCTATTCATGTCTAATATGGTAGCGCTTTAGACGTTCTTACAAGCGAGAACGTCTGGATTTTTATGGCACAAAAAAAAAGATTGCATCAGCGGAAATACTTCCAACCAATGCAATCTTCAGTTTTCTTTAATCTAGAGGCTAAACACTTTCTTACGAGAAAAATTCACGGAAGAAAAGAGCCTAGCGTCGGATTTACTTCACCTTTGCAACGATAGCCTTGAAAGCCTCAGGGTTGTTTACAGCGAGGTCAGCGAGAACCTTACGGTTAATCTCGATACCAGCCTTGTGAAGAGCACCCATCAACTGGCTGTAGCTCATACCATCGAGGCGAGCAGCAGCGTTGATACGCTGGATCCACAATGCGCGGAATGTGCGCTTCTTGTTACGACGATCGCGATAAGCGTAGGTAAGACCCTTCTCCCAAGTGTTCTTAGCTACTGTCCATACATTCTTGCGAGCTCCATAGTAACCCTTAGTGAGCTTCAAGATTCTTGTTCTTTTTGCTTTTGATGCAACGTGATTTACTGATCTTGGCATAATTTTTTTTCTTTAAAAGTTCGACTAAAAAGTTAATAATTAACGGAGGCAGAGCAAGTCGCGAACCTGCTTCAAGTTTGAACGGTCTACGAGAGTCTCACCAAGGAGATTTCTCTTCTGCTTCTTTGTCTTCTTAGTCAAGATGTGACTGTGAAAAGCGTGATGACGCTTAATCTTACCTGTACCGGTGAAACGGAATCTCTTCTTTGCGCCGGAATTAGTCTTTACTTTTGGCATTTTTACTTTTAATTTTAAATTGTTATTTATTATAGCGATGGCAACGCATATACCAGGGCGTTACGCATCTTTTTTTTCTTAATCCTCTGTTCCTTCTGCGAGTTTCTTCAGGGCATCGCCGCCTTTAGCATTGGCGAGCAAGCCATTCTTCTCAGCATTAGCAGCGCGCTCTGCATCTGCAGCAGCCTTAGCTTCAGCCTCTCGCTTCTCACGGTCCATCTTCTGCTGGCTCTTCTTTGCAGTACCAGCCTTCTTAGGACTCATGTAGAGGAACATCTTCTTACCTTCAAGCTTTGGCATCTGCTCCACCTTTCCGTACTCTTCCAAATCATTGGCGAAACGGAGAAGAAGAACCTCACCCTGCTCCTTGAAGAGAATAGAGCGACCACGGAAGAAAACGTATGCACGAACCTTGTTACCCTCGTTGAGGAACTCCTTAGCGTGCTTGAGCTTGAACTGATAGTCGTGCTCATCGGTCTGAGGTCCGAAACGGATTTCCTTGGTCTCCACCTTTACCTGCTTCTGCTTCATTTCCTTTGCATGCTTCTTCTGCTGGTAAAGGAATTTAGAATAGTCAACTATACGGCAAACTGGTGGTTGCGCATTAGGAGATATCTCGACTAAGTCAAGCTCTTGCTGACGTGCCAACTCCAACGCCTTACGTGCTGGCATCACTTCTGCTCCACCATCACTCACTACTCTCACGTCGCGTGCACGAATCTGTTCGTTTACGCGGTACTGATTTTTCATTTTGTCATTTTTCATTAACTATTCGATATATTCTTTTTTGTCTTTTTGATTAAACGGCTGCAAAGTTACGATTATTTTGTGAAACCACCAAATTTTCAGTGGGTTATTTTAAAAAAATCCGCAGATTTCCAAAGAAACCTGCGGATTTATATCTCATTTTTACTCTTCAGCGGCCTTCAATTGCTCTGCAACCTCGGCATTGATGCGCTGAGCGAACTCTTCCATGCTCATGGTAGCCTGTTCGCCACCACCCTGCTTACGCATAGATACCAAGCCCTCGGCACTCTCCTTCTCACCTACGATGACCATGTAAGGAACACGCTTCAACTCGTTGTCGCGAATCTTGCGGCCAATCTTCTCGTTACGGTCATCAACCAAAGCACGAACGCCCTGCTTGTCAAGATACTGACGTACCTTCTGAGCATAGTCGTTGAACTTCTCAGAGATAGGAAGAATTGCAACCTGGTCTGGAGTCAACCACAATGGGAAGTGACCGGCGGTATGCTCGATGAGAACGGCTGTGAATCGCTCCAGTGAACCGAATGGTGCACGGTGGATCATCACAGGAGTCTTCTTAGAGTTATCCTCAGCTGTATACTCCAGTTTGAAACGCTCTGGCAAGTTGTAATCCACCTGGATGGTACCCAACTGCCAACGACGGCCGATGGCATCCTTTACCATGAAGTCGAGCTTAGGACCATAGAAGGCAGCCTCGCCAACCTCCTCGCGTGTCTCAAGACCCTTCTCCTTGCAAGCCTCACGGATAGCGTTCTCGCTCTCTTCCCAAATCTCATCAGAACCGATATACTTCTCTGTATCCTTAGGATCGTGAAGAGAAATCTGTGCCTCGTAGTTCTCGAAACCGAAGATCTTGAATACCTTCAAGATTACGTCAATTACATTCTCGAACTCAGACTTCACCTGATCTGAACGAACGAAGATGTGAGCATCATCCTGAGTAAATGTACGAACACGAGTCAAACCATGGAGCTCACCGCTCTTCTCATAGCGGAATACGGTACCGAACTCAGCAATACGCAAAGGAAGATCCTTGTAAGAACGAGGCTTACGAGCGTAGACCTCGCAGTGGTGAGGACAGTTCATTGGCTTGAGCATATACTCCTCATCCTCCTCAGGAGTCTGGATAGGCTGGAATGCATCCTTGCCATAGTGAGCATAGTGACCAGATGTTACATAGAGACTCTTGCCACCGATACCTGGGCAGATAACCTCCTGATAGTTGTAAGGCTTCAGGAGAGAACGGAGCAACTCCTGCAAACGCAGGCGGAGCTGTGTACCCTTTGGCAACCAGATAGGAAGACCCTTTCCTACACGCTCTGAGAACATGAAGAGTTCCATCTCCTTACCGATCTTACGGTGGTCGCGCTTCTTAGCCTCTTCGAGAATTACCAAGTACTCGTCGAGCATCTTTTTCTTAGGGAAGCTGATACCGTAGATACGGGTCATCTGCTCGCGCTTGGCATCACCGCGCCAGAAAGCACCTGCCACACTTGTAATCTTCACAGCCTTGATAAGGCCAGTGTTCATCAAATGAGGACCACGGCAAAGATCGGTGAAATTGCCCTGGGTATATGTGGTGATGGTACCATCCTCCAAGTCCTGCTCAATATGCTCGCACTTGTAAGTCTGACCGTCAGCCTTGAACTCAGCGAGAGCATCAGCCTTAGCCACCTCCTTGCGAACCACAGGTTCGTTCTTTTTGGCAAGTTCCATCATCTTAGCCTCAATCTTGGCGAAATCATTCTCTGAGATCACCTGACCCTCGGCTGGCATCACGTCGTAGAAGAAACCACTCTCTACGGCTGGACCGAAACCGAACTGGATGCCTGGGTAAAGCTCCTGGAGAGCCTCAGCCAACAAGTGGGCAGATGTATGCCAGAATGTGTGCTTACCCTGCTCATCCTCAAACTTGTAGAGTTCTACGTTAGCATCCTCATTGATAGGACGGTTCAACTCTACTGTCTCACCATTAACACCGCAAGATACAACGTTGCGAGCGAGAGCCGGTGAGATGCTCTCGGCGATTTGTAAGCCAGTTACGCCCTGTTCATACTCACGAACAGATCCGTCTGGGAATGTGATTTTTACCATAACAACTTAGTATTTTTATTAAATCGCCTGCAAAAGTACGATTTCTTTTTGTAACAAGCGAATAAAAATGCATTTATTTTGCTAAACTTTGCTAATACCTTTTTATATTAAGGGCTTTTAAGACCGAAAATGCTGAGATATTGAAGTTTTCATCTGCTTTTCTACCAACATTTCGTAACACTTTGTAAAATTCAGATACATTTTTAGCCAATAAGTTTTGGAGAAACAAATATTTTCATTATCTTTGCATCCGATAACGTGACAAAATGTAAAGAAACATAGAAAATGGCAAAACCAAAGATTCTCATCATCTATACCGGTGGTACCATCGGTATGGGAAAGGACCCGATGACAGGTGTATTGGAACCTCTTGATTTCAATCACCTCGTTTCTTCCATGCCCGAATTCAAGCTCATTCAGGCAGAAATCGATGTGCGAAAATTCGACCCACCTATCGATTCCAGCGACATGGATCCTATGCGCTGGGCAGAAATCGTAAGCATGATATCCAACAACTACAACAACTATGACGGATTCGTAATCCTTCATGGCACCGATACAATGGCTTACACTTCATCTGCCTTGTCCTTCATGCTTGAGAATCTGACCAAGCCTGTAATATTGACGGGTAGCCAGTTGCCTATCGGTGAATTGCGAACCGACGGCAAGGAGAATCTGATGACAGCCATAGAGATTGCTTCTGCCAAGAATGCTGAAGGACGCCCTATGGTACCCGAGGTATGCATCTTTTTCAACGGCAAGCTGATTCGCGGCAACCGTGCCATCAAGATCAATGCCGAGGGATTTCATGCTTTCGAATCATTCAACTACCCTCACCTCTGCGATGTAGGAATCAATTTCCAATATCACGACCATCACATTCTTACGCCGGATTACAGAAAGCCAATGGTTCCACATCTGAAGCTCGATCCGAACGTCATCGTGTTCAGTCTCTTCCCGGGTATCCAGGATAACATTGTGCGCCACGTGATGGAATCACCAGACCTCCGCGGCATCGTGATGCGTACTTTCGGTTCAGGCAATGCTCCTCACACGCCATGGATCATGCGTCTTCTGGATCAGGCTGCCCATCGCGGAGTAAACATCGTGAACATCAGCCAATGTCTTACGGGCAGTGTAGAGATGGAACGCTACGGAGCCGGCTTCCAGTTGAAAGCTGCTCATGTGATAAGCGGATACGATTCTACGGTAGAGGCTATGGTCACCAAGATGATGTATCTGCAGGGAAGATATGCAGATAACAAAAAGGTAAGAGAAAAACTGACAGAATCTCTGGCGGGCGAAATCTCTATATAGTATAAGGTGAAATCTTCATCCATATAATGAAGCAATAAAGTAAATGACAAACTTGCGATAGTGTACACGATTAAGCTACAGATTGATAGTCTGTCATTTACTCGCTCATTATGAGGTATTTAGCGAAAACAAACAAAAATATTCTACTAAAACTGAATAGTATTGCAGGAAATATGCAGGAAACTTTTAAAGAAGGTTAAATATCGACAGATTTTTAGCCAAAAAACTTGTTGCATATCATTTTTTGTGTAACTTTGCAGGGTAGAAAAAAAAGTAAAAGATCAGTATCCTTATTAGATACCAATCCGTAATATAAATTAATAAATCAACAAAACCTACAAATTATGAACATTAACAAGGTAAAGGAGTATGGTGAGTTCGTAGAAATTACGGCTCCTGTAGAAAGAACAACAGCTGAAGAGTATCCAACAGTATTAGGCGGAGAAATTTGGTACAACTAAGAACTTCCTGCTAAGGATTCCTATCCTTTGTATCAGATAGTTTTCCTTTAGCAGAACAGAAGCAAAAGGCTATTTTTATTTGATTCAGAACATCTTATAATTTTTAGCAGACACCTTATTAGCTCAATGATAAAGGCTCAATCCTCGAATAAAATCGGGAACTGAGCCTTTATTGTATTTATATCTTACCATCGAGATATACGGAATCGGATATTAGTGCTTGCCGCAGCAACCACCCTCTCCGTGATGATGCTCGTGCTTGATGCCGCCCTCTACAGCCTGATGTTGGTCGCGGAGCAGATCGTTCACGGTCTTCACTGGGTTGAATGTACCGAGAGGAACCTCTACGAATACTGTATTCCAGTCACTCATCGCACCATTCCAGAGACCTGGCAACTCGAGTGCCTTCAAATCCTTACCATTCTTACTCTTGCTGGAGATGAAACCGGTAGATGGATCAACGAACTTAGGAAGATCGAAGGCATTGCCCTGATAATCCTTGGTAGCACAGACGAGATCTACTGGATTGAAGTGAGTACCCTCAGTAAACATCTTCATATACTCCTCGTTATTCTTGTCAATCTGAGAGCTCTCCAGAATCTGAAGACTTACGGTACCATCCTGGTTATAAGTAAGGAATGGACCACCACCAGGCTCGCCTACGTTCTTAACGACACCGCAGACACGCATAGGACGGTTCAACTTCTTACGCAGATAGATAACCAGTTCGGCATCCTCCAGCTCCTTGATATCAGCCTTGCGGCAGCAGAGGTCGCGCTGAACGAAGCGGATAATCTCCTCCAGCTTCTCATGGTTGTACTGACCAGAATCCAAAACCTTCAGATAATTGAAAGCCTGCTTCTGCAGAGTAACCAATACACCTGCAATCACCTGCTTCCAGGTAACAGTCTCAGCCTTCAGGCGATCAGGAACCACATTGTCAATATTCTTGATGAATACCACATCAGCATCAATCTCGTTGAGGTTCTCGATGAGTGCGCCATGACCGCCCGGACGGAACAGCAAAGAGCCATCCTCGTTACGGAATGGAGTATTGTCTGGATTGGCAGCGATGGTATCGGTGCTAGGCTTCTGCTCTGAGAATGAGATGTTGTACTTGATACCGTAGCGCTGTGCATACTTATCTACCTTCTCGGCTACCATCTGCTTGAAGAGTTCCAGGTGGTCGTGAGAAACGGTGAAATGAACGTTTGCCTCGCCGTTGCTGCTTGCATAGAGCGCAGCCTCAACCAGGTGCTCCTCCATTGGAGTGCGAACCTCATCCTCATACTCGTGGAACTGGAGCAATCCCTTAGGCAACTGTCCGTAGTTCAATCCCTCTGGCTTGAGGAGATTAGCCACAACAGCCTTGTAATCGCCCTTCTTGATAAGGCACATGATACCCTTCTCGTTGTTTACATGGCACTTATCGCAGAGTGCCTTGCGGAAAGCAAACTTCTTGATATTCTCGAAGAATTGTTTTTCGAAGTCAGTAGTAGGAACATCGTATGGAGCATCGAGGAATGCAAACATGTTCTTGAACATGCGGCTTGCCGCACCTGAAGCAGGTACGAACTTCACAATCTTGTGACCCTCAGCCTTGTAGTCGTTCCACGCCTTCTCGTAGTTCTCTACTTCCTGAGCTGTAGGAGCCATGATACCCTTACCGATGGCAGCCGCACCCTCGAGTTTGAGGAATGGGAAGCCATTCTTGATTTGTTCCAACTGGTGTTCAATCTGCTGCTCGGAGATACCGCGAGCAGAGATTTGGTTTAGATCTTGCTGATTCATAATACCATATTTATGTTAAATTTACACTATATGTGCTACAAAGATAATAGTTTTTTCTGATAATCAGAAATATTTCCGCTTTTTTTTGTACCTTTGCATTGAAAATTTAACGAAGTAGGCGTTTTTTAACGCCGAATCGCCATTGTTTGTCAAATTTAAAATAGAATATTGCAACATGGTTAGTAAATTAGCAAAAGAGCACGACAGAAGAACGTTGCTATCAACGTATCTGTACGGAGTATCAAACTTATTCATTAGTGGAACCGGAATTGGAGGGTTTTCCCCCTTGGTTACCGGCGAAACTATTGGCATTTACAATATCCTCTTCTTAGTACTGGGCATTGCCTCAGCACTCTTCCTTGCCTATAGTGCTAACAGAGTGATGAAGTATAACGATAAAAAATAATAATTATGGAGTTAATAACAATATTTATGGGGCTGAGTGCCGTAATTAGCGCCAGCTTCGCCATCTGGCTCAACACAAAATCAGGTCAGAAGTGGATAGACAGTTTATAACATATAGTATAAGTATTATGGAAGGATTTGCTTTAGTAATGTGTATAGGAGCTGTTATTGGTATGAGCTTAGCCATTTGGAGCTACACCAAATCTGGACAGAAATGGATAGACGAGTTATAACAACTCAATAAATATATCATCAGCAGGAGGGAACGACAATGAACGAAACACCTTTTAAATTCACATCCGAAGAAAAGGAACAGACACTCCAAATCCTGGAGCGCCTGAGAACCGCCGTGGGCGACACATTCAAGCCGGGCGATGAGCAGCATCTGCGTGAAGACATACAGCATGCCTTCATCAACCATCAGATCAAGCGCAATGTCTTCGGTATGAACCCAATACTCGCTGCCCTGCAAACCGCAGAAATCGCAGTAAACGAGATAGGTCTGAAACGAGATGGCATCATCGCCATCCTGATGCAGACCAGCGTCATCGATGGCTATCAGACCATCGAAGAGATACAGAAGAAATACGGAGATAGCGTAGCCCACATTATCAGTGGTCTGCTTCGCATCCACGATTTATATAAGCGCAACCCTATCATAGAGAGCGAGAACTTCAGGAATCTGCTTATCTCATTCTCTGAGGATATGCGCGTCATCCTCATCATGATTGCCGACCGCGTGAATGTGATGAGACAGATACGCGATACCAAACAGGAAGAGGCAAAGCATGAAGTAAGCGAAGAGGCAAGCTACCTCTATGCCCCACTCGCCCACAAACTGGGACTCTACAAACTGAAGAGCGAACTGGAAGACCTCAGTCTGAAGTATCTAGAGCACGATGCCTACTATATGATAAAGGACAAGCTGAACGCCACCAAGGCTTCGCGCGATGCCTATATCGCCCGCTTCATCCAGCCAATCCAGGAGAAGCTCGATGCTGCCGGTCTGAAATATCACATGAAGGGCCGCACCAAGAGTATCCACTCTATCTGGCAGAAGATGAAGAAGCAGAAGTGCGCCTTCGAGGGTGTATACGACCTCTTTGCTATCCGTATTATCCTCGATGCACCAAGAGAGAAAGAGTATATGCAGTGCTGGCAGACCTTTGCCCTCATCACCGACATGTATCAGCCAAACCCAAAGCGTATGCGCGACTGGCTCAGCGTGCCTAAGAGCAACGGTTATGAAAGTCTGCATACCACCGTACTGGGTCCTGAAAACAAATGGGTAGAGGTACAGATCAGAACCGAGCGCATGGACGATATTGCAGAGCACGGACTCGCTGCCCACTGGCGCTACAAGGGTATCAAGCAGGGAGAAGGCGGTATCGACGAATGGCTTGCCAATATCCGTGCTGCCCTGGAAAGCAACGATGATCTGCAGCTGATGGACCAGTTTACCACCGACCTGAAGGAAGACGAAGTATACGTGTTCACTCCAAAAGGCGACCTGCTGAACTTCCAGAAGGGAGCTACGGTACTCGACTTTGCCTACTATATCCACTCCCGCATCGGCAATACCTGTGTGGGCGGAAAGATTAACGGAAGAGCCGTCACCTTCCGACAGGAACTCCATTCGGGAGATCAGGTAGAAATCCTCACACAGAGCAACCAGAAGCCACGCCGCGAATGGCTCAACATCGTGCAGACATCCAAGGCTAAGGCCAAGATTCGCCTTGCGCTGAAGGAAACCCAGAAGAAGGACGGTCTCTATGCCAAGGAACTTCTGGAACGCCGATTCAAAAACAGGAAACTGGATATTGATGAGAGCATCATGGCGCGCATCATCAAGAAAATGGGATATAAGGAGAACTCAGACTTCTATAAGGATGTAGCCGAGGAGAAAATCGACGTGAACAGCATCATCGAGAGATACATAGAGGAGCGCGACCACGACCTGAACCTCGCCAATACCAACAAGCCTGCAGAAAGTGCAGAGAATTTCGAGTTTGAGAATCCTACCGAGGAACTGATGAAACAGAGCGACGATGTGCTGGTTATCGATGAGCACCTCAAGGGCATCGATTTCGAACTGGCTCATTGCTGCCACCCTATCTACGGCGACCCAATCTTCGGATTCGTTACCATCAGCAAGGGTATCAAGGTACATCGCATGGATTGTCCTAATGCCAAGGAACTGCGCCGCCGTTTCGGTTACCGCATCGTGAAGGCTAAATGGAGCGGCAAGGGAACATCCAAGTATGCCATAACGCTCCGCATCATCGGAAACGATGATATCGGTATCGTGAGCAACATCACCAACATCATTTCCAAGGAAGACAAACTCATCATGCGAGGCATCAACATCTCCTCCAAGGATGGTCTCTTCTCTGGCAATGTTACCGTGATGATTGATGATGCCGGCAAGACCGATGCACTCATCAAGAAACTGAGCGCCGTGAAGGGCGTTAAGCAGGTAACGAGAATATAAAACCGGAATACAGAAATACATAAAAAAATCCCGCAGATTTTCTCTGCGGGATTTTTTTTATTTCGACTTATTCAAGCGCTTGATCACAGAATAAGCATCATACAAACCAAGTTCTCCTGCCTTTGAAAGATCCTGGATGGCAGTCTGCTTATTGCCACTCTTGGCTCGTGCTATACCTCTATTATAATAAGCCTCTGCAAGGCGGTTATCAATTCTCAAGGCAATGGTATAATCATCTATTGCCTTTGAAAGTTCGTTTCTGCCTGCATGAAGATTACCTCTATTATAATAGATGTAAGCATTGTTGCTGTTCTGGCGGATGGCATCACTGAAATCAGCCTCGGCAGAATGGATGTTCAGAACACCCTTGCCCTCAGCCTTGTTAAATTCATCCATCTCAGCCTGGCAGACAGCACGCTGCCAGTAAGCCAAAGAGTTCTTGTCATCGAGCGAGATATAATAGGTGAAATCACTGATGGCAGCCTCAAAATCACGAAGTACACTATGAGCGATGGCCCTGCGCATCAGGAGACGTTTTCTGGTTTCATTATCGCTCGCCACACTCAACTCTGCCGAAAGTTTATCAATCATCGAGAATATCTTCATAGAACCATTCTCATCGAGCTGCTCCTTACTGCAAACGATATAAACCTTGTCTGCCTTGGTATGCTGATTGAGCGCATCAACCTCCTTGTCATAAGCCTGAACGCCATTTACATTCTGATTGTTTGGGAAATAAGAGAGCTGATACATCGGCAGGAAGGCGGTTTCTACCTGACGGTTCTGAACCTTACCACGATACTCGCTCTTATAGTTGTGTTCGTACTTCGGTTCATCATCTACTACAAGCGAAGCAAATTTATTCGGATCTATCTCCGAGCGCTTACGCATCTCCTTCTTGGTCTTTGCGCTCCATCTCGGCTGGATTCCGATATGCTTGTTCATCTGCGCCTTGAAGATACGGAATTCATCCATCTCTGCCTTGGCTGTCATGCCCAGGCGTCGGTAACAGCTGGCACGGTTAGACAAACCGGTCCAGAAGTTAGGGAACTGGTTGATAACCTTAGTATAATCCCTGATGGCTGCTCTCAGATTACCGGTCTTGTCATGCAATAGAGCTCGGTTGAAGATAGCCATGAAGTTCTGGGGTTCCATCTTGATAATGAAGTCGAAATCGGTGATAGCACGGTTATCATCACCCAACTGTACACGCATCAGTCCTCTATTATAATGAGCCAGGAAATTGTTCGGATCCAGTTCAAGGGCATTGTCATAATCGCTCATCGCCCCCCTGAGGTTATTCAGATTGATACGCGCCAAAGCACGGTTAATGTAACTGTTCACATTGTTAGGTTTGAAATGCAGACTCTTGGTCAGCGCCTCATCAGCCGTTTTCCATTCCTTTCTAGCCAGCGCCATATAGGCACGCGTAGTCCAGGCATCCCCATCATACGGATTGAGCTGCAGACTCTTGTCTAGCCATTTCTCAGCCTGCACGGTATCTTTCTGATGCAGATACACTTCTGCCTTGAGCGAATAAGCATTCGACCAGTCTTTCCATTTACCCACGATGGTATCCAGTTCCTGCTGCGCCGCCTCATACTTTTTGTTTTCCATCTGGCAGATAGCCCGGTTGAACCAGTAATTTCGGTTGCGCGGTTCCAGTCTGATAGCCTCGTTATAGTCAGCTATCGCATCATCAAACCTGTTTTGTCTGATGCGACAGATGGCTCTCAAGTCATAAATATCATTGATATAGGGATTGAGATGCAACGCCTCGCTGGCATCACTTTCGGCACCCGTAAAGTCATCCAGATTAAATTTTGCCACACTGCGGTAATACCAAGGCTCATACAGATAAGGCTTGGCACCGATAGCCAGATTAAAATACTTGATTGAAAGGACGAAATCCTCATAATACAATGCACTCCGACCGGCCGTAACAAGTCGGTCTACACGATATTGGGCAGAAGCCGACATGGCGCCCATTACCATAAAAAGAACTAAGAGAATCTTCTTCATCTGTTCGTAACTCTCTGAAATAAAACCTATTGAATGTAGAATAAAAAAATATAGTAAGCCCAATCGTCACGATTACCATGAAGCTTACTATATTTTCGGAAGAACTATCGACGTATCTTAGTACGATAGGCAGCACGGAAATTGCCCTTGATGATACTCTTGAGCTTTCCTGCTATCATGTTCTTGCGAAGAGGAGACACACGGTCAACAAACATTGTACCCTCCAAATGGTCGAATTCATGCTGCATCACGCGAGCCAGATATCCCCCTATCCACTCATCATGTTCATTAAAATCCTCATCCATATACTTTACATGGATGCGTGTAGGACGAACCACCTTCTCATTGATACCAGGAATAGAAAGACATCCCTCTTCAGAAGAGTCGGTATTTTCCTCATCGCGCTCTAGGATATGGGCATTGATGAAAGCATGACGGAATCCTTTATACTCAGGGAAATCCTCGCTGAGCACATCCAGGTCGATAACAACGAGGCGGATAGGCAAGCCAATCTGAGGTGCAGCCAGTCCGATGCCGTTGCTGGAATCAAGGGTTTCGTACATATTATTAATCAACACCTTGAGATCTGGATAATCAGGTGTAATATCTTCAGCCACTTTTCTCAGCACTGGCTGACCATAAATATAAATCGGTAAAATCATTATCTTCTTGATTGCAAATAATCCTGTAATATGATGGTAGCACTTATCTCATCTACCAATCCTTTATTTTCTTTTCTCACTTTCTTCTTTACACCTCCATCTATCATGGCTCTATGTGCCAGGACTGATGTAAATCTCTCGTCATAATATTCAATTGGAATTTCAGGATGAGCCTTTCGCCAACGGTTGTAGAAGTTTTCTACTCTTGCCAGGTTTTCACTTGGCTGCCCGTTAGGTTGCATCGGTTTTCCGATAACAATGCGCTCCACCTGCTCTTTCTGAATATAAGTTTCGATATAAGTGAAAAGTTCATGTGTAGAAACTGTGGCCAACCCATTGGCAATAATCTGCAATGGGTCGGTCACAGCCAGTCCGGTACGTTTTTTACCGTAATCTATTGATAAAATTCGCATTAATCTACGGATATCTTATCCTTATATAATATCAGATTACTTCTTAAGGAGTAACCAAGCATCAGGATACTTACCAGCGCGAAGCTGATTGCGGCTCTTGACAGCAGCAGCCTTATCAGCAAATGTAGAAGCTACCACGCGATACATGTTACGCTCTTTGTTCAGGGCAATCTGAGCATCGTAGCCAGCGCTCTTCAATGTACTAGCCAATCCCTCAGCGTTAGCCTTGAGAGAGAAAGAACCAACTACTACGCTATAGCTTGACAAGCCAGAACCTGAGATGAGAGAAACATCCTCAGAACGAACAGTAGCATTATCAACCTCTGTCTGCTCATCAGAAGGAGCCTGAGTCTCGAGAGGAGCTACAACTGGTTCCTGAGCAACAGGAGCCTGAGCAGCCTGCTGTTCCTGCTGCTGAGCCTTCTCATATGCCTTCTTATATGCACTTTCCTTAGATGTACCACAACTTGCGAGCGCCAAAACTGCGCACATTCCCATGCTTAATACTGTAATTTTCTTCATAATTCTTATTCGTTTTATTGTTTATTATTGTTGTTCATTCAATATAAATTTCGCGTTATGCGTTTTTTACTCTGCGAAAATACAAAAAAATGCCCGAAAAACGAAGAATATGCCGCCTAAAGTTTGTTAAATAAGGCTATTAAAACATTTTTAATGAAAAATTAAGGCTAAAAGGCTTGTTTTTTAAAGAGAATTTAGTATATTTGCATTGTCAAATGAAAATGACAAGAAGATAATCGTTTAACGTTTAAAATTTATAGCATATGAAAACATTAGGTTACATTGGTGCTTTCCTCGGCGGTGCTATCGCTGGTACAGCACTCGGTTTGATTTTCGCTCCTGAGAAGGGTGAGGATACACGTAGTAAGATTGCAGGTGCAGTAGACGATTTCTGCAAGAAGCACGACATCAAGTTGAGCCGTAAGGACGTTGATGATCTGGTTGACGATATCAAGGACGCAGCTCCTGAGGTTTAATCATCACCTATCATGATGTTCTCTAACGATAAAAATGTAGAAACTATCGGGCAGCTCATTGAGGTGCTTAAACATTACATCGGGCTTCAGAGCGAATTTCTGAAGCTCGATGTTGTGGATAAGGTGGTACGCCTGCTTACCGTCATTACCATGACCGTGGTACTCCTGGGCTTACTTACGCTTACCCTCATTTACCTATCCTTTGGCGCTGCTTTTGCATTGGCAGACTTAATAGGTAGTCTGACTTTCGGATTCTGCATTGTTGCTGCAGTATACCTATTTATATTAATATTGTTTGTAATTTTCCGCCATAAGTGGATCGAGAGACCATTGGTCAGATTTCTGGCCAGCCTCTTGATGGAAAAATAACCTCCTTTTCGCAACATGACAAATCATTCAGAAATCACAGAATATAATTCCTTAAACGATATCCGACTCAAAAAAGAGGCGATACGCAAGGAAATTGATGCCGATGATGCCAAGATTCAGACTTTATGGAACACGCTTTTCACAAAACCTGAAATCCTGTCACGCAATGCGAGTCCTAGCAAGCGACTGCAGAGTTTGCTGCAGGTGGGAGCAGGAGCATTCGACGGTGCACTGTTGGCTTGGAAACTTTACCGGAGATTCAAACCTCGGAAGAGATGAATCATATACCGTTTTGGGGAAAGGAAAGATGCCTTGGAAAAAGGTATTCTTTAGTCACCCAAAAGGGGATAAAAACAAAAAAGGGTCGCCGCTGCGACCCCAATACCTTGTTAACCTTAAATCTAATACTATGAAAAACACACATGCAAATATAGAAAGAATCTATGATACTCGCAAATTTTTCTTAGCAAAAGACCTATTATTTTGATTTAATTAACTTTTACAGACCTGTTTTAAACCTTTTTCAATAAAAGTTCATTTATTTTCTACATATATCTCCATTCCATCGAAGCCAAATTCAAAGCCTTCGGGCAGCCTTTTATTCGCCTCATCGTGAAAACCTATCTGATGAGTCACATGGATAAAATAAGTATGTTTTGCTCCTATCCTGCGCGACACCTCAATAGCATCAGACACAAGCTGATGGCTGTGATGTGTTTTCTCAAATCTGAGTGCGTTAATTACGAGCATTTCCACACCTTCCAAATAAGCATATTCTTCATCACCCATAGATTTCATATCAGTAATATAGGCAAACTTACCAAACCGATAGCCGAGAATAGGCATCTTATCGTGCATCACACGGATAGGAACAAACTCAATGTCACCTATCTGATAATGCTCATGCGGATGAATGGTATGCAATTTGAGTTTAGGAGCTCCCGGATAGAGTTTTTCTGCATTCTTCGGAAAGCAGTAAGGCATCGTGTGAGGCAGCCCCGCAGTAACGATTTCATCGCCGTAGATATTGATATCACCAAAGATACAGAAAGGGCGCAAATCATCTATGCCACCAACATGGTCATAATGGATATGCGTAACCAGGACGCCATCTATCTTTCTGAAAGGCACACGCAACAACTGCTGTCGGATATCAGGTCCGGCATCTATCAGAATACGGGTATTCTCCGTTTCTATCATTGCCGCACTTCGCAATCTTTTATCATGGGGATCCGTACTCCGGCACACTTCACAGTTACATCCCAACGAAGGAACACCGCCCGATGTGCCTGTACCTAATAAAGTTACCTTCATTAATTATCAAATATTTTTCTGAAAACAAACGAATTCTTCACTTAACATTCACCTCCGGATGAATCTCTATTCCAAACTTCTGCTTCACATCCTCTTGGATGGTCTCACAGAGTTTTACGATTTCCTCGCCCGTAGCACCGCCACGATTCACTAGCACCAGTGCCTGCTTATCATGCACACCGGCCCGTCCCAGACTCTTTCCCTTCCAGCCACACTGATCAATCATCCAGCCAGCCGGAATCTTTTCATGAGAATCATCGATGGTATAATGAGGCATACCCGGATAAAGAGCAGCCAGTTCTTCGTACTTAGCCTTCTCTACAATAGGATTCATAAAGAAACTGCCTGCATTACCCAACACTTTAGGATCAGGCAATTTTGCCTCTCTAATTTCTATGATGACATCACGAAGCTGCTGGGCTGTAGGCTCAGCAATATGCTTAGCCTCGAGCGCAGAACGGATATTACCATAATCCAAATCCGGACGGAAGGTCTTCTGCAAACGGTAAATCACATGCGTCACAAGATACTTATCCTTCCACTCATGCTTAAATTTACTCTGACGGTAGCTATACTCGCAGTCAGCGTTATCAAACACCACTACCCTGCCCGTGGCTATCTCAACCGCTTCCACCTTATATATAATATCCTTGGCTTCCACACCATAGGCACCGATATTCTGAACCGCGCTGGCACCTACTTCACCCGGAATAATACTCAGATTCTCCGCTCCATGATAGCCATGCTCTACGGCATAAGCTACCACATCATCAAACACCTCGCCACTACCACAGGAAAGGAATACCCAATCCGGATTGCACAAAGCATCATCCCCCTCTGCAGCTGCCAAAGTCTTGTTGTCTAGAACCTCAATACCCATAATAGCCGAATGGAGCACTGTACCTGCATAATCACCGGTCAGCAAGAGATTGCTACCACCGCCCAGAATGAGCAGCGGCTGATCTGCCTCTGTCAGCAAGCCCACTATCTGTCGGGCTTCCTCAACCGATTCATACTCCAGAAATCTGCTGCATTTAGCATCAATCCCGAATGTATTGTGAGCCAAAAGGCCATAGTTACGAATATCCTTCATATCTGATTAAACTATTACTACCAACTAAAAAGCTACATATTCAGTTTGATCAGTTCCCATTTTCCTCCAATCTTTTTGAAAGTAAGAGAGGTTTCCATACCATTGGCAATACCACGAATCACGAAGATTTTCCGGTTGCTCTCGGTATATTTCTGACCATAGATTATATTGTAAATCATGCCGTGAGGCAGTTGAGGCGCAAAGGCAGGCCATGTTTCCGGGTCTATATCGCCTGTCATCGTACTGAAATCATCATCAGGATCAGGACCGGTAAACTTCACCGGATTATGGATATGGCGAGCCTGGAAAGCGGTATCAGTAGCAAAATGTCCGTAAAACTTCAGGAAACTGGCATTATTATTCTGATACATAGGCACGTAGCAGATGCTAGTCATCATCCACTGACCATTGATGCGATTAAACACAAACTGCTGAACTGTCTTTCTACTATAGAACACCTTTTCTATTACTACATGATCGATAGTAGTATCCTTCATCAGTTTCATCTGTTTCTGATTATCAAAGATCAGCGTGTAATAATCCTGGCGCATGAAGAAATGCTCCATCTTCCAATGATTTTTTTCTATCTTCTTGGTCAGTTTCTTACCGTGATATACCGGCAGCGGGAAGACAATACGACTTTTCTGCAACTTTCTGTTAGCTGCAAAATTAAACACGAAATCATCAAAAAGCTCGTCAGCCGCCTTTGGCACCGGAGTCTCCTCTATCAGCTGTTCTGTAGAGTCCATCGCTTGGGTGTCGGCAATCACCGAGTCGGATGAAGCCGAATCAATGGCAGGCGCAGGCTTCTTGTCTGTACATCCCACAGACGTGAAACAAACGATGGTAAGCACCGCCATTAACACCGTTAATAAACAGAGTTTTTTCATAAACCTATTAAATTTCTCAAATTTTCCATGCAAAAGTACAACTTTCTTTTGAATTATTTCATCTTTTAACCAAAAAATGTTATCTTTGCAGTCAAAAAAGATAAAAATATAGATATGTTATTAGAAAAAATAGACGAACTCTTGAAAGAAGTGAGCACTTTGACTGCCCAAAACGCAGAAGAAGTAGAGCAGCTTCGAATCAAGTATCTGAGCAAAAAGGGCGAGATTAACGCCCTTATGGCCGACTTCCGCACAGTGCCAGCCGACCAGAAAAAAGAGGTTGGAGTAAAAATCAACGAACTGAAGAACGCAGCCCTTGAGAAGATCAACGGACTGAAGGAGCAGATGGAAGAAGCCGAGGCATCAAGCGATGATATCGACTTGACCCGTACCGCCTACCCTGTAGCACTCGGTACCCGCCATCCACTCACCGTAGTGAAGAATCAGATTATCGACATTTTCGCTCGCATGGGCTTTACCCTTTTCCAGGGTCCTGAGGTAGATGACGACAAGCACGTATTTACGATGCTCAATTTTGCTGCCGACCACCCAGCCCGCGATATGCAGGACACCTTCTTTATAGAGAAGACCAACTCTGACGATGTTACCAAGAATGTGCTCCTCCGCAGCCATACTTCAGGCGACGAGGCTCACTATATGGAAACCCATGAGCCACCTATCCGTGTGCTCTGCCCAGGCCGCGTTTACCGTAACGAAGCTATCAGCGCCCGCGCTCACTGTTTCTTCCATCAGGTAGAAGGTCTCTATGTAGATAAGAACGTAAGTTTCACCGACCTCAAGCAGGTGCTCCTTACCTTTGCCCGTGAGATGTTTGGTGCAGATACCAAGATTCGTCTCCGTCCTAGCTACTTCCCATTCACAGAGCCCAGTGCCGAGATGGATATCTCCTGCAACATCTGTGGCGGTAAGGGTTGCAACTTCTGCAAGCATACCGGATGGGTTGAGATTTTAGGTTGCGGTATGGTTGACCCTCATGATCTTGAGGCTTGCGGTATCGACAGCAATGTCTATACGGGTTATGCCTTCGGTATGGGTGTTGAGCGTATCACCAACTTGAAATATCGCGTGAGCGACCTTCGTCTCTTCTCTGAGAACGATACTCGTTTCTTGCGCGAGTTTGAGTCTGCGAAGTAAAAGATACTCAACATATAAATTAATTTATGACAATGAAGAAAAATTTAACTAAACCTGTCATCGCAGTCCTGTTGGGCGCCTTGACTTTCAGTTCTTGCATCGGCTCATTTAGTCTGACAAATTCCGTACTTAACTGGAACAAGAGAGCAACAGACACCAAGTTTGTAAACGAGATTATCTTCGTGCTTATCTCTCCAGCTTACGCAGTATGTTCAGTTGCAGACCTTCTCGTTCTCAACTCTATCGAGTTCTGGACAGGCAACAAGGTGATTGGCCAGGTAGGAACTACTAAGGACGTAATGGGTAAGGATGGTCGCATGTATGCCATCAAGACATTGAAGAATGGCTACGAGATTACCGACCCAGATGGTGAGAAATCATACTTTGTGTTCGACAAGAAGCACAAGAGTTGGTCATACAGCAAGGATGGCGATATCCGTGAGCTTTTCAGCTTCAACGAGGATGGCAGCATCCAGGCTTGCTTGCCAAGTGGCGAGAAGATCAACGTCCCAGCAGATGCCAATGGTTTATACCAGGTCCGCATGGCTATGAATGATGGTTTGTTCTATGCATTTAACAAGTAAATAATCATAACAATTCCAGCCCGATAAAAGTGCACTTTTATCGGGCTTTTTTATAATCTCCTTTCTCTTTTCCTAAGCAAGTTCATATTTCTCCTTTCCCAACCAAACTCTCCTTAGAATGCCCAAATGCAAAAAAGTGTTTAAAGAAAGCAAAGAAGTGCCTTCACCACCCTTCACCCGTAACTCTCTGATCATCAAAAGAATCGCCAAAAAGGTGAAGGGTGAAGGTTTGAAAACTCTTTTTTTATATATACGCGTGAAGGATTAGGGTAAAAACCGAAAAAGACCCTAGGGTCAAAAATCGGAAAAAACCTAAAAAAAAGAATATAATATAAAGAGTAAAAATACACCCTTCACCTTCACCTCCCAAAAATCACATCCAAAATTCTGTTCTGCATGCAACAGAAAATCATCTGCAGCAATCTGTGCCGGGATATATAATCAGGAGACAATTCTCTTTCGGAGATATCATTTTATCCTTCGGAGATATTTTCCTATTTATCGGAGATATTATTTTATCCTTCGGAGATAATTTTCTATTCTTCGGAAATATTTCTTCGAATTTCAAGATAAGGCATAAAAATATAATTTTTGCCAACTTTATTTCCCGAATCCACACAATTGTCACAAATCGCATAGCTATGAAACAGAAAAGAATGTATCTTTGCTGCATCAATCATAAAGGTTGATGTAGTTATGGTCTCGTCATGACTGCCAAATCTGGCTGACGCAAATGCATTACAACCAGTGACATTCATCAAAACTTGCAACCATCTACAATATTTTTCAGTTTTTCTCGTTAATAAAAGTATGAAAAATAGATTATTGATACTCACAATATGCCTCATCGCAACCATAAAGATGATGGCGCAGGAGTTTACCCTTCACGGCAAAGTGGTAGACGAGAACAACCAGCCACTGGAGTTTGCCATCGTTTCGGTGGCTAGCCAGGGAAAGACTGCCGTTACTTCGCTCAAGGGAGACTATAGCCTCAAACTGCATTCTGCAGACAGCGTGGTTGTAAAATTCTCATATATCGGCTTCAAGACAAAAACAAAAGTGCTGAGAAGACCGCGAGGAAAACAAACCCTACAGGTGGTACTTCGCGAAGCATCCACCACCCTCGATGAGGTGAATATCAAGGGAGAGAAAATACAGTCGGACCAGATACAGGAGCTGAAGACTAAGGACATGAAGATGACGCCATCTGCCAACGGAAATGGGGTGGAAAGTCTGGTTCAGCAACAGGCTGGCGTGAGTACCCACAACGAACTCTCTTCGCAATACAATGTGCGTGGCGGAGCCTTCGATGAGAACTCAGTATACATCAACAACGTAGAAGTATTCCGCCCATTCCTGGTTCGCAGCGGACAGCAGGAAGGCCTCTCCGTCATCAACCCTTATATGGTAGATAAAATCGGTTTCTCAACCGGAGGATATGCTGCCAAATACGGAGACAAGATGAGTTCGGCTCTCGACATCACCTACAAAACCCTGAAAGCAAAAAGCAAGAAGCCGGTGGTTGAAGGTAGTCTGGCTGCCAGTCTGCTGGGTGCTGACGCATACATCGGTCTGGGAACCCAGAAACTTTCATGGCTCAACAGCGTGCGCTACAAAACTACCTCTTACCTGCTCGGTTCGATGGAAACCAAAGGCGAATACAAGCCAAACTATCTGGACTATCAGACCTATCTGAGTTACCAGCCCAACAAACGCTGGAAGCTTGACTTCATAGGCTACATCTCTGATAATCACTACAACTTCGAACCGGAAGACCGAGAAACGAAGTTCGGAACAATGGAAAACGTAAAGAGCTTCAGAGTTTATTTTGACGGTCAGGAAAAAGCCCGCTTCCTCACCTACTTCGGTACACTCGGCATTACCCGCCAGTTTACAGCCAACACCAGTCTCTCGCTTCTGGGCAGTGCTTTCTATACCAAGGAACAGGAGAAATATGACATTCAGGGACAATACTGGCTCGACGAAACCGAGACTTCAGAAAACCTGGGAGTAGGTACCTATTTCGAACATGCCCGAAACTATCTTACGGCCCGCGTGATGAGTGCTAAACTGATGCTCAAGCACAAGGTGAAGAAACATCAGATGGAGGCCGCAGTAAGTCTGAAGCGTGAACATATCGAGGAGAATTCAGTAGAATATGAGATGCGTGATTCTGCAGGATACAGTATTCCTCACAATGGCAAAGACCTCTATATGGTTTATTCACTGAAGGCTCGCAACGAACTGAATGCCAACCGAATGGAAGCTTACATCCAGGACACCTACCGTTTTTCGGGAGGAACAGCCGACAGTACCGGGAACGGACAGACACATTACACCCTGAACTATGGTATCAGAATGAGTCATTGGAACTTCAACAGAGAAACCATCGTGAGTCCTCGTCTGTCGCTCGCCATCATACCAGCCAACCATGAGAATACCACACTCCGTTTTGCGGCAGGTCTGTATTATCAGGCTCCATTCTTCAAGGAATTGAGAGATACATCTACGGTGAACGGCATAACCATCGCATCGCTGAACGGGAAAATCAAGAGCCAGCGAAGCATCCACTTCATCGTCGGCTACGACTATAGGTTCAAGCTAGGAGACCAACGCTATAAATTCTCTGCCGAAGCCTATTACAAGGCTTTGAGCAATCTGGTTCCTTATTCGGTTAGTAACGTGAAGGTAGTTTATTACGGACAGAACGAATGCAGCGGTCATGCGGCAGGACTCGATTTCAAACTCTACGGAGAATTTGTTCCGGGTACCGATTCCTGGCTCAGTCTTTCGCTCATGGATACAAAGATGAAACTGGGTGGCAAGAGCATCCCTTTGCCTACCGACCAGCGCTATGCGGTAAACCTCTTCTTCACCGATTATTTCCCGGGCAGCAAGAAGTGGCGCATGTCTTTGAAACTCGCCTTTGCCGATGGTCTTCCTTTTGCAGCACCCCACAGAGAGCTGGAGACCAACAGTTTCCGTGCCACCGCCTATCGCCGTGCAGATATCGGTATGAGCTATCAGCTGCTCGACAACAGCCGCCGGGAGAAGAAGACCTTCCTGAAGAATGTGATGCTGGGGGTAGACTGTCTCAACCTCTTCGGCATAGACAACGTAAACAGCTATTACTGGGTGACAGATGTAACCAGCCAGCAATACGCCGTACCTAATTATCTTACCGGCAGACAGCTCAATGCCCGCATTCTTTTGGAATTTTAGGACCAAATAATAGTGATTTTTCACATTATTCTAAATATTTAACCGTAGATAGTTCGCTATCTGCGGTTTTTTTCGTATCTTTGCGCCCGAATTATGCGATGACGGTTCGTCCGCTCATTCCATGGATTCAGAAAAACATTCTATAAAGAATAAAGAAATAATACATAATAATCAATTATGAGCAAACAAGTAGAAAAGATTAAGGAGCTGATCGCTAAGCGCGAACAGGCTCGTCTTGGCGGTGGCGAGAAGGCCATCGAGAAGCAGCATGCACGTGGCAAATATACCGCTCGTGAGCGTATCGAAATGTTGGTAGATGCCGGCAGTTTCGAGGAGTATGATATGTTCAAGTTGCATCGTTGCACTAACTTTGGCATGGAGAAGAAGCAGTACCTCGGTGATGGTGTTGTAGCTGGTAGCGCTACTATAGCCGGCCGTCTGGTTTACGTATATGCTCAGGACTTCACCGTAAATGGTGGTTCACTCTCTGAGACTATGGCACAGAAGATCTGCAAGGTAATGGATATGGCTATGACTATGGGTGCACCTGTTATCTGCATGAACGACTCTGGTGGTGCTCGTATTCAGGAAGGTATCTGCGCCCTCGCTGGTTATGGTGAGATTTTCGAGCGCAACATCCTCGCTTCTGGTGTCATCCCACAGATTTCTGCTATCATGGGCCCTTGCGCAGGTGGTGCCGTTTACTCTCCAGGTTTGACCGACTTCATCATCATGAAGGAGCAGACTTCTTATATGTTCCTGACTGGTCCTAAGGTTGTCAAGACCGTAACTGGTGAGGACATCGATGCAGAGCACCTCGGTGGTGCATCTGTTCACGCAACCAAGAGTGGTGTTACCCACTTCGCTGCTAAGACTGAGGAAGAGGCTATCGAGATGATCAAGAGCCTGCTCTCTTACATCCCTAGCAACAATACAGAAGAGGCTCCACGCGTAGAGTGCACAGACCCTATCGACCGCATGGACGATACTCTGAACGAGATTATCCCAGACGATCCTAACCAGGCATACGATATGTATAAGGTGATTGGTGCTGTAACCGATAACGGAGAGTTCTTCGAGGTTCAGCCTAAGTTCGCCAAGAACATCATAACAGGTTTCGCCCGCTTCAATGGTCAGAGCGTTGGTATCGTAGCCAACCAGCCAGCAGCTTACGCAGGTGTACTCGATGTAAACGCTAGCCGCAAGGCAGCCCGCTTCGTCCGTTTCTGCGATGCCTTCAATATTCCTATCGTATCTCTCGTTGACGTACCAGGATTCTTGCCAGGTACAGGTCAGGAGTACAACGCTGTCATCCTCCACGGTGCACAGTTGCTCTACGCTTACGGCGAGGCTACCGTGCCAAAGATCACTATCACATTGCGTAAGAGCTATGGTGGTAGTCACATCGTGATGGGTTGCAAGCAGTTGCGTGCCGACTTGAACTTCGCTTGGCCATCTTCAGAGATTGCCGTAATGGGTGCCAGCGGTGCCGTTGCCGTTCTCTGTGGTAAGGAAGCTAAGGCTAAGAAGGAAGCTGGCGAGGATGTAAAGGCATTCCTGGCAGAGAAGGAGCAGGAGTATACTGACAAGTTTGCTAATCCATATCAGGCAGCTCAGTATGGTTACATCGATGATGTCATCGAGCCACGTAACACCCGTTTCCGCATCTGCCGTGGTTTGGCTCAGCTCGCTACCAAGCGTCAGAGCTTGCCAGCTAAGAAGCATGGCTGTATGCCAATGTAATGATACAATTAAACATTAGAATAAATGGATAAGAATATTTATGCTGCGATTGCCATGGCACTCTATGAGTATCAGGGCAATAACGTACACGACAAGGAGCCTGGCATCATCACTATCAAGCCACGTCAGACGATGTGGAACGCCAAGTTCTTGAGTTTAACAGCTAAACCATAATGTAATAGAAATGAAAGAGTTTAAATATACAATTGACGGAAAAGAATACAAGGTTCAGATTGACGCTGTTGAGGGTAACATCGCAAGCGTGAACGTGAATGGCGAAGCTTACAAGGTTGAGATGGAACAGGAGGCTGAGCCAGAGAAGAAGAAGGTAGTGCTCGGTCAGCCAGCTGCTGCATCTGATGATGCTGAGGCTACTCCAGCTGCCAACGTAAATACAGCCAACGCTGTAAAGGCTCCTCTCCCTGGTACTATCACCAGCATCGAGGTAGCTGTTGGTCAGGAAGTAAAGGCAGGTGATACTGTTGTCGTTCTCGAGGCTATGAAGATGCAGAACAACATCGAGGCTGAGAAGGATGGCAAGGTTACTGCTATCTGCGTTAAGCCTGGTCAGGCTGTGCTCGAAGAGGATGCACTCGTGGTTATCGAGTAAATCAAGAATTTGAGAATTAGAGAATTATACTTCCGGATTCGGGATTATAATTCGGGTTCTTATAAAGAATATCAAAGGTCGCAAGCTGTTAATTGTTTGCGACCTTTTTCTATACTGCTGTATGAGCATAAACTGCTATACAAAGTAATTTTTTACTAAAGAAAAAAGACATAAAGTACTATAAAATGATAGATTTAACAGAAGAACAGATAGAAAGATACAGCCGCCACATCCTCCTTCAGGATGTAGGCCTCAAGGGGCAGGAAAAGCTCCTCAATGCCAAGGTGCTCATCATTGGTGCCGGAGGATTGGGTTCCCCAGTTGCCCTCTACCTCGCTGCGGCTGGCGTGGGACATATCGGTATCGTGGATGCCGATGTGGTTGACCTCAGCAACCTGCAACGACAGGTCATCCACCAGACCAAGGACTTAAACACCCCTAAGGTGGAAAGCGCCAAGGAGAAGATGATTGCCATCAATCCTGATGTGGAGGTAACAACCTACCATACCTTCCTCGCCTCAGACAATGCCGAGGAAATCATCAAGCCATGGGATTTCGTCATTGATTGCACCGACAACTTCCCGGTGAAGTTCCTCATCAATGATGCCTGTGTGCGACTGGGCAAGGCATTCTCACATGGCGGCATCCTGAGATTCCAGGGGCAGACCTTCACCCATCTTCCAGGCACGGCTTGTTACCGTTGTTTCTTCAAGGAGCCACCTCCAGCAGGCACTGTTCCTACCAGTAGCCAGGCAGGAGTCCTTGGTGCCATCGCTGGTATGCTCGGAACCATCCAGGCTGCCGAGGCGTTGAAGTACTTCCTCGGTGTGGGCGAACTGCTCACCGACCGATTGCTCACCTTCGATGCCAAGACGATGAACTTCCGCACCATCAAGGTAAAGAAGCGTGCATCCTGCGAAATCTGCGGCGACCACCCTACCATCGATCATCTCATCGACTATGAGCAGGCTGCGTGTGATTTGAAACACCACTAAGATTTAGTGATTATTTTCGAATAAACACATATAACAAAAAGCAAAGTCACAATACCCAGCTTTATCAGCTAGATATTGTGACTTTTTTTTCAGAACCGTCCCCAAGCCCAACAAAGAACAAAAACCTTGATTATAAGATACTTTATAAAACATTTCTCCCATTTTTCTTGCATGATTCAGATAATAATCGTATTTTTGCAGCAGATAAAATATGCAAGCTTATGAAAGAGAAAAGATATCCTATTGGCTGGCATCCGGCTAATGAAGAAGAAGCCATGGCTAGGATTGAAGCCATTGAAGCGGAATACGAAAGGACAGGTGTTAGCTATAATGAAGAAGAGTTTTTCAATAAACTAAATGAAGAACGAACATGGTCAAATGCAGATGACTTTGAAAAAGAACTAACGGCACAAGACCCGTGGCTAGAAGATTGGAAACGTTCTATCAGTATAGAAGATTTTAGAAAGAACTACAAGAATAAACTGAATAAGCTTTTTCCGTAACTTTCCTCCCGTATTCCTTGCACTATTTTTGCAGCGACATAAATAACAATATAATTAATAGGAGGAACAGAATTATGGCACTAGCAATAAAAGCAATACCAACACTCTATGGTGAGGAAGCTAGTCGTTTCCAAGAAATGGCAGACGAAACAGAGCGCAAATATGATAATACCCCATGGCACTCATGCCATGGGGTATCATTATTATTGGGGGTGAGGCTTTTTAATCAGCCCAAATGCTGCCACTTGCATCGCGATAGTCACTAACCGATCCTTCGCTATAATCCTCTTCCTTTGCTTTCAATATTTCAGAGCCCGCGAGGATAGATGTAGTCTCCATTTGGTAGACATTCAGTTCTGGCTTTATATATTCTTTCTTTTTCATAATTCTCAGTTCTTTTTATTTGATGATAACTTTCATTGTCTTGCTGCCACGCTTCACGATGTTGATGCCCTTCTGAGGAGCGCTGAGGCGATTGCCCTGCAGGTCGTAGTATATGGCATTGTCGTCTGCAATGGTGTTGAGGCTGTCGATGGCTGTTGTGTTGTCACCGATGGCGATGCTGAACATCTTAGCACCAGCAGATGATGAAGTGTTGTCTACCATGTAAGCACGGAAAGGCTTGCTGCCCACCTGTGTTGTGCTTGTATACTCCAACAGTTTGGTAGGGTTCATCAGTTTGTCGCCCTTCACGATGTAGCAGTTGTTGTCAGCAGCCTTGTCGAACACCTTTTGGGTATAGATGCCCTGGAGCTGATAGCTACCATCAGCAGCAGATACTACCTTTTGCGCAATCTCCTTGTTAGCTTCAGAGATGCTGAGAGTGGTCTCACCGTTGTTCATCTTGATGATAACAGGAGTGCCAGCTGTGATGCTTGTCGTAATCTCTTCGAGCTGAATGGTGCTTGTACTCTCGTTAGCCGAAAGAAGCTTGAAGGCACGGAAGTTCTTATCTGCAAGCGATACCTCGAAAGGCAGACAGAGCGTAGCCCATGTGGTGCCTTCCTTCATTTCACGGCTATAAGATGCAGCCTTGGCTGAGAATGGTTCGTAAGCCACGAAGTCCTTTTCATCGTCAAGAGCAAGACTCGCTGCTGTAAGAGCTTCTCCTGATGCCCCAATCTTTTCGTCGCCATTCTTACCTACCAGCTTGCTGAAGTAGCCAGTTCTGTAGTTGGCATAGTTATGGTCGGTTTTGCTACCGTCATAGCCGTTGAGTTTTTCGCAACCATTGAACATATAATTACCATAAGTAACCTGGTCCGTAACAAAGTTATCGCTGGCGTAGATGATTGTGAGAGCGGAACAATTAGAGAACATATAGTTAATATCCGTCACCTTCGCTGTGTTGAAGTTGCTGACATCGAGCGAGGTGAGAGTGGTGCAGGCCTCGAACATAAATTTCATACTCGTCACATTCTCTGTGTTGAATTTAGTGAGGTCGAGAGATTTGAGAGACTCGCAGTTATCGAACATATAGTTCATATTCGTCACTTTCGCTGTGTTAAGATACTCAATACCTTCTATTGTGGTCAGATTACTGCAACTAAAGAACCACTCATTACAGCTCGTTGGTCTTGCATTGGCAAACGAAGCATCGAAGACCACTTTTTTGACATAAGAGTTTTTAGAAATCCATTTAGGAGTATTTTCCCCCTCATTAAGCTCATAAGCTCCTTCGGGCTTGAATCCCTTGTAGCTGAATGTAAGAGTTTCTGTAGCATTGTCAAACATGGCATACCCACGTCCATAAGTAAAGTAACCAGTCGGGCCGCAGTTGGCATAGGTGTGGTCTTCCTTGCTAGAGGTATAGTCTTTGAGGTTGAGGCAATCAGAGAACATACAAGTACTTTCAGTAACCTGATCCGTAACAAACTTATCGCTGGCGTAGATGGTTTTGAGAGCGGAGCACCTCTGGAACATACCTGCCATATTCGTCACCTTCGCTGTGTTGAAGTTGGTGAGGTCGAGAGATTCGAGAGTGGTGCAGTCACAGAACATATAGTACATATCTGTCACATTATCGGTGTTGAAGTTTGTGAGATCGAGAGATTTGAGAGAACTGCAGTCACAGAACATATAGCGCATATTCGTCACGTTCTCGGTGTTAAAATACTCAATGCCTTCTATTGTGGTCAGATAAAAGCAGCCATAGAACCACATATAACAGCTCGTTGGTCTTGCATTGGCAAACGAAGCATCGAAAACCACCTTCTTGATATTTCTACTTATAGCTTTCCAATCCCGATTAAGGTCATAAGCTCCTTCAGGCTTGGAAGGACTGCATTTGAATGTAAGCGTTCCTGTGCTTCCTTCAAACACGGCATAAGCCGGATATAAAAGGCTGGCATAACTAACCTCTTGAGTGGCATCTGCATCGCTAAAGTATTTGTGGCATACATCACACTGCCAGTGTTTTTTAACTCCATCTTTAGCTTCATGGTAAGTGAGTGTGTGCTTCTTTAGCTCATCAGTCTTATATTTTTTTACTATTGAGTGGCAAATAGAGCATTCGTATGTGGTATAGCCATGCTCGGTGCAAGTAGTTTCCACAGTTTTTATTGCATTGCCAAGGGCAGACGAGCCATCGGCATTTGTGTGCGTACAAGTTTGGAGTTTGAGTTCAAATTCGCCTACCTGCAACACGTCTCCGCTATGAATAGCCGATATTTCCCATTTGAAATATTTGTAAGATTTACCTCCCCCGCAGGTGAAGTCGTAAGAAGTATAGTTCACATCCTGAAGCTTCGTATCGTTGTTTACCTCCTGAATGAGCGTCCATTCTCCATCTTTGCCCACGTTGTTTCCATAGAGCTTCCACGACATAGGGTTGCGACCTTTACTAGTGAAGTTGTCGTTACCCGTTGTGATGGTGTAGCCCACAGGGACTCCTGCTTTGCTGGCTGCGAAGATGACATTGGCACTACCTGAGATTTTGCAGCACCACTTGGAGAAATCGCCTTCTGTCTTTTTGCCATCAAAGAGTTTCGCATAAGTCTCATTAGTGAAGCCTTGGGGATTACCTGCTAAGGCTGTGAAGGTTACTGTGTTGTCGTAATCTGTCTGCGCCATCATACTGGTAGGCACAAGCAACAACATGAGCCACATCAATGGGAATAGAGCGATCCTTCGGAACCTACCTCCCACATTGTTAATACGGTCGGCATGCGACCCATTGAATTGATTGGTAAATTTTTTCATAAATTAATATTATAATTGTTATTTAAATTTGTCTGCTTATTGTTAAGTTCACTCCAGAAAATACAAGAGGTTTATTAAGAAGATAAATATGGATGCACCCCCCGATGATAATCAAGGCTAACTCTATCCTTGGTATAGTTTCTATATTTCCTTCATGTTGCAAATATAGTGAATTTCTCCGAAAGAGGGTGTAGCTTTCCCCTGTTCAAATCTTTATCAATCTGAAGCTCATTTATTTGCTGGCGCAAAGCTTCCAAATCTATTTTCTTTGCCATATCGGTGTACCTTCCTCCCCTTTTCCGTGCTCCACCGACTCCCTAAGTAGAGAAGATTATTAGAAACTGGATTGCTATTATAAAATGATGGCGTAGGAATCTGATTACCTTTAGCCCCATCCTTGCCTTTCAGGTACCTCGGAATGGACCACAGCGTCAAGGATAAGAAGCAACAGAAGCCTACGCCAAGCAGGTATATATATGATAGCATAGGGTGTACCCCCTCAGTCGAAGGGGCACACCTATGCCATGTGTATATACACAGTGGGTAGACGCCCACCGCAGTCTCCATCTGAACGCTTATGAAATTTCCGAGGTTTCGAAAGGTCAGAAGAAACGTCAAGCAAACGTCTTCAATTTAAAATAGGCCAAGCCATGGATTTTTACCTAGCCGGCGACTCATCGCCAGCCATCCACAGCAAGACAACTGCAAAGGTAATAAAAAGAATTGGGATTTGCAAGAAAATCGGAAAGTTTCTTGCAAATCCCAAGGATATTTATTATTTTAAAATAATTTTCTCGTTCGAAGGATGGCGTAACGAGAAACAACTTGCGTTATCTTTGTTTGTAAAGCAGAAATCACATAAACTAATAATGTCCATTCCTATTACAACATCATAATCTTCACTCAACGTTAACATCGCTTCTACGTTTAACGCTGTTGTTCCTGTCGGTAAGCCTAAATGAACCAAAAACGTTTCACGTTTCTCTGTTGTTGTATTATCTGAGACCAAGCATACACCATAAGACTTTAGCCCCAAATCATCAACTACCTTTTGAGATATAAGCGTATTAGTCGCCCCTGTATCCCACATGCAATTAGAAGAGCGAAATATCTTAGGCACAACAATACTCTCATTCATTTCTACAGCCTCACAGACTGCTATTGGCGTCAGAATGGCATCTACCAATCCCTTGCTTTCAAAATTATATGCTGCCATTCAAAACCTCCAACAAATCGCCCTCATACACTTGTGGTCTAGTATGCTTCTTATCATCCATAAAACGAACCACACGTACATAGCCAGAGCGACAAACCTTCGACTTTTCCTTCTTGGAACAATCAAAAGCGTTCTTAAAATCTATAGTAATCTGCTCCATAATTATTTGGACTTTAAATTAAACATCTATTTAACAGTGCAAAATTACATATTTTCCTATAAATAAGACTATTAACACGCACCTTTAACAAAATATTAACATAACTGCAGTCCTTCACTCTCTACATTATTATAAAAAGGACTGCCCTTTTTGCTCTGCCAATCCTTCATCGAATACACTATCGGGTGAATCATCTGATTGATTTGCCATCCCAATTCCCAAAGAGGATAGGTGTAATTATCATGATCCTGCTCATCTATCTTATCCTTGTTCAAAAGCACAAGGATGTCCCAGTCGGAATCTGCTTTAGCATCCCTTCTAGCCCTTGACCCGAAAAGGATAACCTTGGCATCTTTCGGCATAATCGATTCCGCTTTCTTCTGAATCGACTTGAGTACCTCATCTTCAAGATGTTCCCTTGTTATTGTCGTCATAACACTATCATTTTAATTACACCGCAAAAATACGAAAAAGAATTGAAACTAACAAATATTCTGAGAGATATTTGCATTTATTCTTTCCTCTTTACCCAAACCTTATGGCTGCCGCGGCCTAGTGAATCTATCGGCGAAGATTTATCACAGGTCAGCTCCTTCAGTTCCATAGAGGCGGAAGTACGGCTCAGGTTGTTGATGGAGGCATAATCGCCTAGGGTGAGGACTCCGTTCTTCTCTATCACCTCCAGGGCACGGGCAATGCGCTCTTCCTTGGAATACAGCTGCTTACGGATAACCTTTACGCCACCCATATCACGCTCCAGGTCACGGTCGGTTTCACGCTTCACATCCTTGATAAACTCTGGAGACGCCTTGAAGTTGATGTCCTTCACTCCCACCTTGCGGTACGTCATCTTATCATCTGGATTAAGAATTTCCCTAGGCTTCTCATCCTCGAAAGCGAGGGAGAGGGAGAAGGTGCCGAAACCTTCCAGATTCACGTTGTACCCCATGGAGAGCATGTCTGTCAGCATATCAACCACATCGGTCAATACAGCCTCCGTGGTACTTTCCGAAATACCGCGATGGTAGTTCTGCATCATCTTGACGAACTCTTTTCGGGATAGTGTCCGGTTGGTTACCATCTTGGGATAAACTCTGCGCTTGCCTTCATCACGCAAATCATTCAACTCTTGCAACTTGTACTTAGCCATATCAGTTTCCTTTCTTATTAAGATTGTTATCACTCCTTATTGCAGCGGCCTTTGCATCCTACAGTATTTATGATCATACCTAAGAAGAAAAGACCACAAACCTAGGAAGAAAAGTATTTAATCCTAGGAGAAATCTCCATTCACCGACGCTGAATGTCCGTTCAACGTCGGTGAACGGCGGTTCAACGTCGGTGAATGTCGGTTCAACGTCGATGAACGAAGATTTCTACTATGCAAAGATACAACTTTATCAGATATAAAACAAGACTTTTCCTGAATATCTTTACTTTTCCGGCCATAATTCTTCGTTTTTTGAGCTTATTTCTTTGCGTATCCCAAATAATTGTGTTAACTTTGTAGTCAGATTGAAAACCAAAGGTCAAAGGATTGAAAACCAAAGGCTAAAGGATTGCAAGCAAAAGACAAAGAAAAAGACTAAGATTAGACATTCTTATGAGTATGAAGATATTAGCAACCAGCGACTGGCATCTGGGCAACCTGTTTCACGGCAACGACCGTCTGCCGGAACACAAGCATTTCCTGAAATGGCTCCTGGAACAAATCGCTGAACAAAAGCCCGATGCTCTCCTCATAGCAGGAGACATCTTTGATAACGGAAATCCATCGGCAGCGGCACAGACCGTTTATTACGAGTTTCTTGCCGATGCTACCCAACTGTGCCCGAACATGCAGGTCATCATTACCGCCGGCAACCACGATTCCGCCAGCCGACTGGAGGCTCCTCGTCCGCTGCTCACCCGATACCACGTGGAAATAAGAGGAAACGTAAGGAAAATCTGGAAGCAGGGAGAAAGCGAGGACGATGCTAAAACCGGCGGACATTGGATCTATTCCTTCGATGACCTCATCATCCCCGTAACCAACGAGGCAGGAGAAGAAGTCATCATCCTCGCCGTACCTTTCCTAAGAAGCGATGTGGTGCAGAACGCCAGTTACTCACAGGGAGTCAACGACTTTCTGAGAGAACTGACGGCTGAGGCTCGACAGAAATTCCCGGGCAGGAAGTGCATCATGATGGCACACATGTACGCCAAGGGTTCGGATATCGCCAAAAAGGATGCGAGCGAGAAAATCATCATCGGCGGACAGGAGGAAGTGGACCTGGAAGAATGGAACGACCATCCCGACTATATGACTTGCGGACACATCCACAAGCGGCAACATATCTGGAACACCGACTGGGCAAGATATACGGGAAGTATCCTCCCGATGTCGTTTGCCGAGAAAGACTACACCCACGGCATCGACCTCATCACCATAAAACACGGAGAAGAGGAGGAAGGAAAGGAAACCGGCAAGAGCAAGGAATGGAAAGTAGATTTCCTGGAATACAAGCCTCAGCACGCCCTCCGCATCCTGCCCGAAAATGAGGAAGAACTGACCTTCAAGAAATGGCAGAAGGTCATCAATTCTGAACTCTCGGAGAGAACCGACGGCGAACTGAGCGACCATTTCGACTACGTGATGCTGAAGGTGAAACAGGAGAAACTGACCAGCGATGACATCAAGGAACTGGAGAAACTCGTCAACGAAAAGGATGCCGTGCTCTGCAAAATCCAGCGCATCATCCCGCAACTGGACCTCTCCACCATCCAGGGTTCCCAGCACATCACCAGCATAGAAGACATCATCAACCGTCCTCCGCTCGACACGCTGAAAGAAGCCTTCGCCATCAGACACAACGCTCCGATGAACGAAAGACAGGAGAAAATGTTATCCGATTTATTAACGACATCATCATTATGAAATTCCTACAACTCGAAATACTCAACCTCGCTTCGCTTGACAAACAGGGAGGCGAGGTCATCAACTTTGAAGAAGGTGCCTTAGGCGAGAGTACCATCTTCAGCATCGTAGGTCCGACGGGAAGTGGCAAGTCTACCCTACTCGATGCTATCTGCCTTGCCCTCTACAACCGCGCCCCTCGCTACCCCAGGAAGAAAGGCGACAAGAACCAGAACATCGAGATTTTCGGAGCTGCCGATGCCAGCGAAAACAACCGTCTGGCACCTACCGACAGTAGAAACATCCTGACACGGGGCAAGAAAGAGGGCTACAGCAAACTCACCTTCCTTGCCAACAACGGCAGCATCTACCGCGCAGAATGGCACGTCAGATTCCAGAGAGTGCGCTACGAGAACGCCAAGACAGCGCTCTATAAAATCACGAGAAACGGAGAAGAGATAACAGAGGAAGCTGCCGACTGGAACGAACTGCCGAATATCATCGGACTCGACTACGACCAGTTTCTCCGTACCGTGCTCATCGCCCAAGGCTCGTTTGCCAACTTCCTGACGGCGAAGGAAAACGAGCGGTACGAACTCTTGGAAAAACTCATCGGATGCGAGGAAACTTATACGAACATCGCTACTGAAATCAAGAAGGCGAAAGACCAGGCGACGGATGCCTACAACCAGATGGCTGCATCGGTGGAAGCCGTAAAACAGAACCTGCTGAACGCTGAAGAACTCACCCAACTGAAGGAGGAAATCGACCGCCTGGAAAAGGCTGAGAAGGAACTCGACAGCCAGTTGCAAGCCATCTCGAAAGACCTGCAATGGTTTGAGGAAAACGATAAGCAAATCAAGCAAATCGCTATCTACCAGACTGATATGGAGCAAGCTGCTGATGTCATTAAAGCGATGCGAGCCCAGATTCTCCGTCTGCAGTTGCACGATGAAGTACAGCCAGCTGTCAACCTGCTGCAGGAAGTAGAGCGACAGACGCAAAGCATCCACGAGCAGGAAGAAAACATCCTGAAAGCGGAAGGAAACATCAAAAGTCAAGAGTCTGCCATCAGCGAAAGCGAGAAAACTCTCACCAGTCTGAAGGAAGCAGTCGGCAAGGCACAGGAACAGCTGGAAAAGGCCCTGCCGGTCATCGCTGAAGCAAGGGCGCTGAAAACAAAAATGGAAGCGGCAATGCCGAATCTGAAAGAAAAGAAAGAGGCTTTGGAGTTGGCGCAGAAAGAGAATCTAACTGCCCAAAGAGATGTGGAGGAAAACGCCCGAAACATCCAAAAATGGGAAGCTGAAACGGAGAAAGCGAACCTTGCTCTCAAAGCGACACAGGAAGAGATTGCCAAGCAGAAACAGGTTCTGCACGAAGCGACGCAAGCCGCAGAACAGGCTTGGGAGACGGAAAGAAACAAGACTGCCGGACAGAATATAGAGGAACTGCAGAACAGCAAGACTGTAGCTGACAGGAAACTACAGGATGTCCAGCAAGCCATCAAGGTTGTGGCTCATCTCGATGCTGCCACAACAGAAAAGCAGAAGAATGAGGAGCGAATCCAGGTCTTGGGAAAGAGAAACGCGGAGATAGATGCAGCCCTGGGCAAGTTGACCATCGAGGCGCTGACACAAGAGACCCTGACGCTGAGAAATGCCTATACCCTCATGGTGAGTGAGAAATGGGAGATTCATCGTGCCAACCTGACCGAAGGCAAACCTTGTCCGCTCTGCGGCAGCACGACCCATCCTTATCATACCGACAACAGACAGTTTGAGGAAGCCACCACGGAACTCTCTCAACTTCTGAAAGTCAAGGAGAATCTGCTGAAACTGCAGCAGAAAGAGGAGAAGAACCTTTCCGGCGAGAGAAAACAGAACGACGGCGAAGTACAGACGCTCCAGAAACAACAGGAAAAGCTCTTGGGAGAAATAGCAACTTACGAAGAGGATTGGAAGGCGCTCATCGCCCAGTATCCAAAGATTCCGAAAGCAGAGGCAGAACTGAAATCGCTCTTGCCTATCTATGAAAACAAGGCGAAAGATGCGAGCAGCAAACTGAGCCTCTTTAACAAGATTCAGAAAGAGATAGAACGGCTGACCCAACTCAAGGATAAGGCTGTAAAGGATGAAGCTGCGTATGAAAGCAAGGCTTCAACTATACAGAACAAAGCCCAAGAAAACACTTCAATCTGCGCCACAAAACTGGCTGAGCAGAAAGCACTTACCACCAACCTTACCTCGCAGCAAAAGAGTAAGAAGGAGGCTTACGAGAAAGCCCTTCAGACATGGAATAGCGCCAAGAAGGAAATGGAGGAATGGCAGGAGAAATATAAGCAGATTCTGAATGGCGAAGAACCAAACGCGGCTGAACAAAGACTGACAGCAGCAAAGGATGAGGCTACGAAAGCAGCAGATAACCAGAACGAGAATATCAACAAACTGAAGGCTGAACTCGCCAACAGTAAAGGTTCGCATCAAACCATGCTGTCTCAGAACAAAACGATGAAAGAGAATCTGCAAACGAAGGAAAAGGAACTCGACTTTTGGATTGAGGAATATAACAAGCAGCTTGAAGAAAAGAGCATCGAAGGAAAAGACTCCGAGGAGGAAGGCATCGAGGAAAGAAGCTTCGAATCAAGATTCATCGACCGAAATACCATCCGGGAGATGCTTCACTCTGCCGAAGACTGGAACGCCATCCGACGGGAAAAGGACGAAAAGGAGAAAGCCGTGGCTTCAACTACCGCCCTTTACCAGAGCGCAGAAAAGGCACATCAGCAGCATTTGGAACATCAGCCTGCCCAAACCCGTGATGCTCTCCTAGCCATTCAGCAGGAGTATCAGGAAAGAAGCCAGCGCAACGAACTGATTGCTGCCAACGCCAGGATGCAGAACCATCAGGAAGCCGTGAAGCAGTTGGGCGACAAGGCTGAGGCTCTGAATCTCGTAACACAGGAAAAGGATGACTGGACAGCCATTACGGATGCCATCGGAGCAGACGGAAAGACGCTGCGCAAGATAGCCCAATGCTATACGCTCAGTTTCCTGATAGCGCACGCCAACCAGGAAATCAGAAAGTTCAACAGCCGTTACGAACTGCAGCAGGTAAAGCATTCGCTGGGCATCCGAGTCATCGACCACGACCGTGCCGACGATATCCGAGACACCACCTCCCTATCAGGTGGCGAAACCTTCATCGTGAGTCTGGGTCTCGCCTTGGGCCTGTCGGCGTTATCCTCCCGCAACATCTCCTTCGAGAACCTGTTCATCGATGAAGGCTTCGGAACCCTCGACCCCGATACCTTAGCCACCGTCATCGACTCCCTCGCCATGCTGCAAAGTTCGCAAGGCAAGAAGGTGGGCGTCATCAGTCATACCGACACGATGAGCGAGCGCATCACCACCCAGATAAGGATTATCAAGAATGGCAACTCCGGCAGCAGCCATATCGAGATCTATCCTTAACCCATCGCAATTACACCTTAAATTATATAGTAATTACACCTTATTTATCCCTATCAGCGCCAAGGATGGCGACAACGTGGTGAACAAGAGCGATGTGATTCGTCCTCACCATAACAAAAGAAAGGGTGTGCCATAAGTCCATGACACACCCTTTCTTTTGTTTCCATTGAATATTAAACCCTGTTTCCCTCTTTTGGGAATACCACGGTTGGCTTGAAGGTCTTAGCCTCCTCAAAGTCCATCAGGGCATAAGCGATGATGATGACGGTATCGCCCACCTGCACCTTGCGGGCTGCAGCACCGTTCAGGCAGATACAACCGCTGCCACGCTCACCCTTGATAATATAGGTCTCCAAGCGCTCACCATTGTTGTTGTCTACAATCTGAACCTTCTCGCCTGCTATCAGATTAGCAGCGTCCATCAAGTCCTCATCGATGGTGATGCTACCCATATAATTCAGGTTAGCCTCAGTTACGGTTACACAATGGAGCTTACTCTTCAATACTTCTATCTGCATTGTTCTGTTATTACTTGATCTGTTACGGATTAAACTTAATAAAGAAATCTATCGAGGAATTATCCCTTATACTTGATATGGTCGATGAGACGGATAGGAGTCTTACCGCAATAAACGGTGATGCAACCTACCACGTAGGCACTATCCTCCCATGAAGAAACATCCTGCAGGCTGTCGCCATCCACAATCTGGAAATACTCTACCTCCAGCCCCTCTACAGCATTGATGTCAGCAACCACCTTATCGTGAGTTTCCTGTACGGTATGAGTCTTGGCATACTCCACACTCTCCTTCAGGGCCTTATAGATGTTTGGCGCAATGGCACGCTCATCAGGAGCCAGCAAAGTATTACGGCTGCTCTTAGCCAAACCATCCTCATCACGGACAATAGGGCACTCTACAATCTGCACATCGCTGTTGATGTACTTCACGAGCTGCTTGATGACAGCAATCTGCTGCCAATCCTTCTCACCGAAATAAGCACGAGTTGGTCGAACGATATAGAAAAGACGGCTCACTACCTGACATACACCATTGAAATGCCCCGGGCGCTTGGCACCCTCCATCACGGTTGAAACAGGTGGAAACTCAAAGTGGCGTGTATCTGGTGTAGGATACATCTCCTTCACCGATGGTGCAAACACATAGTCAGCACCACAAGCCTCCAAGAGCTTGCAGTCAGCATCGAGGGTACGAGGATAGCGATCCAAGTCACCCTGATCATTAAACTGTGTAGGATTCAGGAACACAGAAACTACAGTCACGCCATTTTCCTTTACACTGCGCTTAACAAGAGAGGCGTGACCCTCATGCAGCGCACCCATAGTTGGCACAAGGCCGATTTCCTTTCCCTCCTTACGACACATGAAGAGTTCGTTCTGGAGGTCAACAATCTTATTGAATACTTTCATCGTCATAATCTGTTTTCGGGTGCAAAATAACAACTTTTTTCTCAAATGAGAAAGAAAAAACCTAAAAATATGCGAATTATTGCCGAAAATAATGAATTTCGGAGAAAAAATGCCCCTATTTGAAGTTTTTTTTGTACCTTTGCACGTAATTCGTAAGAATAAAATTTAAATTTTATGGCAAAAAAAGTATTATTTATCAATCAGGAGATCGACCCATACGTAGCCGAGTCTCACATGTCAATCATGGGACGCGAACTGCCTCAGAAGATGCAGGAAGCAGGTTTTGAGATCCGCACCTTCATGCCTAAGTGGGGCACCATCAACGAGCGTCGCGGACAATTGCACGAGGTCATTCGCCTGTCTGGTATGAACCTTATCATAGATGATACAGACCATCCGCTGATCATCAAGGTTGCATCTATACCAACAACACGACAGCAGATTTATTTCATCGATAATGACGACTATTTCAAGAGCCGCCAGATGGGTACCGATGAAAACGGAAAGGAATATGCCGACAACGGAGAAAGAGCTATCTTCTTCGCACGTGGCGTATTGGAAACCGTAAAGAAGCTCCGCTGGCAGCCTGATGTAATCGTCTGCCAGGGTTGGGCTAGCGCAGTAGTGCCTTTCTATGTAAAGACTGCCTACAGCGAAGAGCCTTCATTTGCAGAATCAAAGGTGATTACCGCTCTCTATACCAACGAACTCAAGGGTGAACTGGGTACCAACTTCAAACGTTGCGTTGCCTTCCGCGATGCCAAGTCTGAACTGCTCGACGGCTATCAGGACGACTTCAACTTCATTGAGCTCGGCAAACTCGCCATCGACTATAGCGACGGTGTGGTAGAAGGTGAAGAAGAAGCTAACAAGATTCTCTTTGATTATGCGAAGGAGAAGAACAAGCCTGTACTGGCTTATCCGGGAGAAGATATCCAGGAGCCATACGCAGACTTCATCAACAAGGTTTGTCCTGACGCAGAATAAAATTCCGACAACAGAGACACATACATACAAGGATAATGAAAATTTTAAGACTCTTAACAGTATTAGTAATAGCAGCGCTTACTTTCGCTGCATGTGATGATACCACCGAGGGAATCGGTGGTAGCATCACTAATAAGATAGACAACATTAACATTTCTAACTCAGCGTTCAATGTTACCACAAAGTCTATAGTAGCAGATTCCGTATTGAGCCGCAACAACACGGGGCTCATCGGAAAGATGAAAGACCCGGAAACCGGCAACTATATAAAGGGCGACTACATGACCCAGTTGAGCGTATTGCCTACTTTCTCTGTAGATACACTCGATTACATCAAGCAGGCAAACAAGGGTTCTATCGAAGCAGACTCATGCTACCTCCTGGTTTCATACAACGCCAGCTATGGTGATACCATCGCCCCAATGAAGGTGACAGCCTATGAGATGACAAAGCCGATGGCAGAAAATAAGGAGTATTACTCTAATTATGATGCCTTCAAGGAAGGCTGTGTAAACGAAAACAACCAGCACTGGAGCAGTAATTACAACTTGAGCAATACATCAGATGTCAAGAACTTCAAGATTTACTTGAATAAGAAGTACACGAAAGATGGTAAGACATACAAGAACTATGGTTCTTACATCATGCAAACATACGCTGAACATCCTGAGTACTTCAAGACCAACTACAAGTTCCTGCACAACGTCTGCCCTGGCTTCTATATCAAGAATGTAGGCGGTACGGGTAACATGGCTAAGATCTGGAATACAGAGCTTATCTTCTACTGGACCCGCCACAAGACCATCAAGGCAAAGGACGGCGTTACAGACAGTACAGCTGTAAGCATCGGATACAACCGTTTCGATGGTACAGAAGAGGTATTGCAGCTCAACAAGATTGAGAACGATACCGAGAACATGAAGAAGTTGGCAAGTCAGCAGAACTGGACTTATCTCAAGTCGCCGGCAGGTATCTTCACCGAGGTTACCCTCCCTATCGAAGACATCATGAGAGGTCATGAGAAGGATACGCTCAACACAGCTACCATCTCTTTCCCACGACTCAACAATGACAACGAAGACAACGCATATAACTTTGCTACACCAAGCACCATCCTGATGGTTCAGAAAGACAGTTTGCAGTCGTTCTTCGAAAAGAGCAAGTTGGCAGACAACCGTACTTCTTATACGGCAAGCTACAGCAGTACCGGCTCCTACAAGAATGCCTATACATTCCAGAATATCGCCAACCTGGTTTCTGCCATGTATAAGAACAAGGCTGAGGGCGAGAAAAAGAATGCCAAATGGATGGATGAGCATCCTAACTGGAATAAAGTAGTGCTGGTTCCTGTAAACGTCATCACAACCACACAGGGCTATACTACCGTCATCTCCAAGATTAATCACGATATGTCACTCGCATCTACCCGACTGAAACGAGGTCTAATAACCACCGACAGCAACGGCAAGGAGACAAGTCCTATACAGATAAAGGTGATTTACAGTAAGTTTAAAGAAGAATAAGCATTCATAACGCAAAGTAAAAAAGGAAACGAAACATGGCAGATAATTTTTTGGAGCGTCATCGCGAAGAATACGAAATACGCAAGGCTGCATGGCTCAAGAAAAAGAAACTATTCATGAAGTCAGGCAAGAAACAGAAGCCCCAGACACAGATGCCACGTCCTGAAGACGAAGCGTTATAAACACGAAAAAATATTCAGAATCCTGAAAAAGAGGGTGTATCATAAAGCATTTGAATGTTTATGATACACCCTCTTAACTTTGCCGGTTAGTCCTTAAAAACCGCTGTATAAGTACAAAAAAAGCCATTTAATACAAAATAAAACAAAATTAATTTGGAGTTTACCCATTTTTTTATATCTTTGCATTGCAAATTAAAAGTATTTAATATTAAACAGACAAAAAGCAATAAAATAAAAATAATCAAGATAATAGTAGAGATACTGGTCTATGGGTTTAACTTGTCTAAAAACTTGCATTTAAGGATACAAGATATTTGCAGGATACAAGTTACTTGCAATATATGAGATACTTGGTTTATGTTTATAGATAATGGAGAAATTACTCTCATAAAGAATATGTTTTTAAGTTTAAACAAAAATGCTAAAGTTAGATGTTAGTAATATAAGTCCCCGTAGTGACCGTGAGGCTACTGCGGGGACGCTTTTTCAATTTATAGTATATAGAAACAAAAAGGGCAAGACCAGAGATGGCCTTGCCCAATCTATTTTTATAACTCTTTATCTATATTATAAGATTCTACCTGTAAGAGAGAACTTCAAAACAGGATAAACCTTTAAATATAAACATCAGACTACTGAACTTAATCTACTACCGTAAACTTGGCATATTTCAGCAGAAGCTGTTTGGTGCCAGAATGAACGAACTCAACCGTAGCCTTCGTATTCTCACCAGTACCTTCAATCTTCAATACCGTTCCCCGTCCAAAACGCTGATGTTCAATCTTCATTCCCTCCTGCAAACCACAAGAAGAACTGCCAGCAGATGAAGCTGTAGAAGAAGAAACTGATGCTGCAGAAGATCCAGTACCGCGAGAAGCAGGATGAGAAGAATGCGCCTCCATATAACGTTTAGCTGCATTCAGCGCTCTAACAGACTTGAAATTACCTTCAGAGAGAGATGAGCGTCCGGAAACAGACGAGCGTCCGGAAGTACGTGAAGTCTCAGGTTCATCATCAAAGAGAGAAGGCTTAGGATCTGCCACAAACTGCGATGCTACTGGTTTGGAATTCTGATACCTGCTACTGTATCTAGGCTGCTCAGCATCCTCCCATGGTCTGCGAGGACGTTGCGCTCTCGCCCACTCCGGCTGGTCAGACATAGAGCCAAACAAGCTTCCACCAGCCTCATCCTGGCTATCAATCAACTTGCCGTCAATCTCATCGATAAACCGACTCGGATTATCAAACTCCATCTTGCCATATCGCCAGCGGTTCTTGGCGTTCGTCAGGATACAATGTTTCTCAGCTCGCGTAATGGCTACGTAAAGCAATCTCCGTTCCTCCTCCAGTTCTCTGAGCGAAGCAGCAGAAAGCGGACTTGGGAAGATATTCTCTTCCAAACCAACCACGAAAACCGTAGGAAACTCCAGACCCTTGGCAGCATGAACCGTCATCAGAGAAACACGAGGTTCATCCTTATCACCATCGCTGTCAGCATCGGTAAGCAGCGCCACATCCTGCAGATAATCCTGCAGGAAGAGTTCATCAAACCTACCCTCTTCACGGCGTTCCTCCACAAAAGCCGACATACCGCTCAAGAATTCCTCCAGGTTCTCCTGACGTGCCAGATCATCGGCATCCTTGCCCGACATGATATCCTGACTGATACCACTCTCCTTGATAATGGCATCACCCAATTCATAGACATCCGTGGTTTGAGCCCGTTCGATAAACGAGGAAATCAGCAATCTGAAGGTTTCCAGCTTGTTCATCGTACCCTTGTTAACCGCCAGTCCATACCGCTCAGGGGCACCGATTACCTCCCAGAAACTCACCTGGTTCTGATGGGCACAGTCAGCAATCTTCAGCACCGTAGTAGCCCCTATTCCTCGTGCCGGATAGTTGATGATACGCTTGATAGCCTCTTCATCATCCGGATTCGCCACCAGACGGAAATAGGCTATGATGTCCTTGATTTCCTTGCGCTGGTAGAAACTCAGTCCGCCATAAATGCGATAAGGAATACCCTGCTTTCTGAACTCCTCCTCGAAGCTGCGGCTCTGGGCATTGGTGCGGTAGAGAATGGCAAAATCACTATACTGGCAGCCATCCTCGCGCCGGATACGCTTCACGTCCTTCGCCACAATCGCCGCCTCTTCCTTGTCGCTGTAAGCAGGCTTATACTGAATCTTCTCACCCTTCGCATTCTCGCTGAACACATCCTTAGGAATCTGGTTGCGGTTATGCTTGATCAGACTGTTAGCCGCCTCAACGATGGTCTGGGTAGAGCGGTAGTTCTGTTCCAGTTTGAAGAGACGCGTGCCCTGAAACTGGCGCTGATAGTTGAGAATATTATCGATATTGGCACCACGGAAACTATAGATACTCTGCGAGTCATCACCCACGGCACAAACACGCTGCTTCTCCTGACAGAGTTGCATGACGATAGACATCTGAACGTGATTGGTATCCTGATACTCATCCACCAGGACATAATCGAAGCGGGCGGCATATTTGTGGCGAATATCCTCATGTTCCCTGAAGAGCTGATAAGTAAGCGTCAGCAAATCATCGAAATCCATGGCATTAGCCTGCTTGCAACGCTGCACGTAAGCCACGAAAATCTTACCAACCTCAGGCATCTGCGCACGCTTGTTCTGCTCGAAGATAGCCGCATCGCTCTCATAAGCCGCAGCACTCATCAGGTTGTTCTTCGCCATCGAAATCTTGGCATGAACGGCAGCGGGCTTATACTTCTTATCATCCAGCCCCATCTCCTTCACTATCGCCTTGATCAGCGAGCGCGAGTCACTTTCGTCATAAATGGTAAAGTTGTTGTTGAAGCCGATATGCTCAGCCTCCGCTCTCAGGATTCGGGAGAAGATGCTGTGGAAAGTACCCATATAGAGATGCTGGGCGAGATCATTTCCCACCAGTTTTCCGATACGTTCCTTCATCTCCCTTGCCGCCTTGTTGGTAAAGGTAAGCGCCATGATGCTCCAGGGTTTCATGCCCTGGCTCAGGAGATAAGCTATTTTATAAGTAAGCACACGCGTTTTACCCGAACCTGCACCGGCTATCACCAGCGAAGGTCCGTCAATATATTCTACCGCAGCACGCTGCGCTTCGTTCAAGTCTTTCAGTAAATCCATGAATCAATATTTGAGGCAAAAAACTATTTTAAGGTCACCCCTATCAACTATAAACTATAAACTATCAACTAAGTATTACTTCCCCCTATATCCTCCCACAGCCGTGCCCGGGTCGAAATCTTCGCCCTCACGCGGGAAGGTTGGGATAAATCTCATCTGATGTTCTATCTGTCGCTGGCGCTTTTTCATATAAGCGCTAGGATGCAGCGAACTGAATTTGCGCGGATTAGGAAGTGTAGCTGCTATCAGCGCACACTCGCCACGAAACAGATCTTTCGCTTTCTTGTCGAAATGATATTCTGCAACCGCATCCACACCATAGATACCCGGTCCCATCTCAATGCTGTTGAGATAAACCTCCATGATGCGCTGCTTGCTCCACATCATTTCGATGAGGAAGGTAAAGTAGACTTCAAATCCCTTGCGGGTCCATGAACGGCCAGGCCACAGGAAGACATTCTTAGCAGTCTGCTGACTGATGGTACTGGCTCCATGCACCTTTCCACCACGTGCATTATTCTTCGCCGCACTCTCGATGGCATTGAAGTCGAAACCGTGATGCTTCAGGAATCTTGCATCTTCGCTCGCCATTACCGCTACTGGCATGTGAGGCGAAATCTTATCCATCGAAACCCAATGATGATGCAGGGTAATACTCTCTCCATCAGCTACTTGCTGGAAGCATCGGATAAACATCAGAGGAGTGACATATACAGGAATGAACCTATATGCCACTACAGCAAGAATGGTGGTACTGAAAAACAGCACCACCACCCATTTTACTATATTCTTGATTTTCTTCAAAATCATCTATTTATTTTTTCCCTTCCGGGAGCATGAAAGTTATTACTTCAATGTACCGTTGTTGGCTGCGTTAACCATAGCCTGGCTAGCATACATGTAAACCTCTACACGACGGTTCTGGGCGCAAGCAGCAGTAGTATTAACAACAGGGTTAGCAGAACCAAAACCCTGAACATTCTTTACCTGACGGCTGGTAACACCGCAAGAAGCGAGATAGTTGTAAACTGCCTCAGCACGCTTCTGGCTCAAAGGCAAGTTGATACCGTCATTACCTGTAGCATCAGTATAACCCTGGATAGAAACCTCACAGTCGGTATTGTTCTTCAATACACCGGCAAACTGAGCCAAATCAGTCTTTGCGCTGCTGCTGAGAGTAGAACCGTTAGTTGGGAAGAGGATACCAGAAGCAAATGTTACCTTAACGGCAGACAAGCCATTGGCATCTGTTACAGTCTCAACCTGTGCATTCTTCACCCGTTCAGCCTCAGCCTTCACCTTATCCATGTGCTTTCCGATGAGGTTACCAGCACCGCCACCAACAGCTGCACCGATAGCAGCACCTACGAGAGCACCTGTACCACGATGGCTATTGTTGAGCAATCCACCAACGATAGCACCCAGAGCTGCACCAGAACCGGCACCTACAGCTGTACCTGTCTTCTGATTGGTTCCACAACTTGAGAAAAGCAAGCACAAAGAGAGGCCTGCAACTGCAAAATTAGTCTTTTTCATTTTAAAATCTCCTATATTTATGTTATTTAATTGCAAAGATAACTCTTTTTTCTCCATAATGGAGAGTTTTCTAATATTTTTTTGTATTTTTGCATGCAAATTTAAGGGTATTTGTCGAAATAGAGCTAGGAAATCACCTATTTGGGGGTGGAAAATCCCTAAAAGTAGGATTTCAGACATCTGCAGACAGATGAACTGCCGTCAGCTGATGATGAAGGGGCTCATGCTTATACCTTAATATATAAATAACAGAAGAAATAAAAAACAAAATAAATAGAATAAAGCAATATGGCTAAAGAACTCAAGAATTTAACCAAGCGCGCTGACAACTACAGTCAGTGGTACAATGATTTGGTAGTAAAGGCTGATCTCGCTGAGTTGTCACCAGTTCGTGGTTGTATGATTATCAAACCATACGGTTACGCTATCTGGGAGAAGATGCAGCAGCAGCTCGACAAGATGTTTAAGCAGACAGGTGTACAGAACGCATACTTCCCTCTCCTCATCCCGAAGAGTTTCTTCTCTCGTGAGGCTGAGCACGTGGCAGGTTTCGCCAAGGAGTGTGCCGTAGTTACCCACTACCGCCTCCGTTCTACAGAGGATGGCAAAGAGGTTGAGGTTGATCCTAACGCAAAGCTCGATGAGGAGCTCATCATCCGTCCTACTTCTGAGACCATCATCTGGAACACCTATAAGAACTGGATCCATTCATGGCGTGATCTCCCTATCCTCTGCAACCAGTGGTGTAACGTAATGCGTTGGGAGATGCGTACCCGTCCGTTCCTCCGTACTTCTGAGTTCCTCTGGCAAGAGGGTCATACCGCTCATGCCACTAAGGAAGAGGCTGAGGCAAAGGCTCAGGAGATGCTCAAGGTTTACGCTGATTTTGCAGAGAACTACATGGGCGTTCCTGTATTGCAGGGTGTGAAGAGTGAGACTGAGCGTTTCGCCGGTGCTCTCAACACTTATACCATCGAGGCAATGATGCAGGATGGCAAGGCTCTCCAGAGTGGTACTTCTCACTTCCTGGGTCAGAACTTCGCCAAGAGTTTCGATGTAACATACTTGAACAAGGAGAACAAGCCTGAGTATGTATGGGCTACTTCATGGGGTGTTTCTACCCGACTGATGGGTGCCCTCATCATGGTTCACAGCGATGATAACGGTCTGGTATTGCCTCCAAAGCTGGCTCCTATCCAGGTGGTTATCGTTCCTATCAACAAGGGCGACGAGCAGTTGGCTCAGATTACTGCTAAGTTGCAGCCTGTCATCGACCAGCTCCGCGAGTTGGGCATCACCGTGAAGTATGATGATAACCCTGCCAAGCGTCCTGGCTTCAAGTTCGCTGACTATGAGTTGAAGGGTGTTCCTGTACGTCTGGCTATGGGTGGCCGTGACTTGGAGAACAACACCATCGAGATTATGCGTCGTGATACCTTGGAGAAGGAGAACGTAAGCTTCGACGGCATCGTTGAGCGCGTAAAGAATATGTTGGAAGACATCCAGAAGAATATCTTCGAGAAGGCTCGTGCTTACCGTGATGCTCACGTTTATGAGTGCGACAACTACGAGGAGTTCAAGGAGCGTGTGAAGAATGGTGGTTTCTTCCTCTGCCATTGGGACGGTACAGCCGAGACCGAGGCTAAGATTAAGGAAGAGACTCAGGCTACCATCCGTTGCGTGCCTTTCGCTTACGAGCAGACTCCAGGTGTAGATATGGTAAGCGGCAAGCCAGCCGTAGCCCGTGTCATCATCGCAAGAAGCTATTAATCATTCCCGGTGTCGGGAAATTCTCCTGACACCATAATATATTTAATATGAGGCAGTTGATACTATACATCCTTTTTCTGGTGTCCATGGTCTTCTCAGGCTATGGAGAGGTATCTGCTGCCTCTATTTCTTTTACTCCCGAGGATTCTTATACCGAAGATGCAAGCCATAAGAAAGATGGTTTGACAAAGGTTGAGTATGACAAGAGCCAGCCTGAGGCACAACTTGAAAACGCTTCACAGCTTGCTTACCGCATCTGTAGCAGCCGTCCGCAGCGCTTATTGCCAAGTGGCAACATGCACAACAGTCTGGCTGCCAGTAGATTGCTGACAAATAGAATCCGTTATTTATCATCCCTTTTATCAGCTATAGAAGGTGGCATGGAGCCTTTCCGACAGGAAACTGCCCCAATCCACTTTGATGTCGCCAGCAAGTATTATGTCATTTGCCTGCGGCGTCTGCTCTGTTAGTGCTTATTCTTTTCTCTTTTTAAAATTTCATATAGATTTATCGCATCTTTCCTAAGATTTGCGATAAGACTGGTTACACCCCTATTCAAAACAAAAAACAGTTCAATATATATTATTTTCAAGAATTAAGAATAAGCAAATAACAGTATAAAATTATGGCAAAGATTAATCATTTAGAGATGGGTGCTGATGTTTTGGCACTCCAGGATGTACAGGTAAAGAAAGGTTTCATGGGTTTGACTGTCAAGCTCATCTATCAACCTACCAACAGTGTGATTAAGATAAAAGAGAAGGAATATTCTGCAGAGGATGGAAGAAAGCTTGAGAACATCCTCAGTGCAGCCCCTAAGGATGTAGAAACAGCGATCAGCAACTTCCCTGTTTCTGCCATCAGCATGGGTAATATGAAGTTACAGGCTTGCATCTCTGACGACCACCAGTTTGTTGCCACACAGCTCCTTGCCTTCAAGGATTTCGGTTACAAGCCGGTTACAGAGATGAAGACCTATACAGGAAAGACAGCCGAGGCTTTCGCTCAGTTGTTTTAGTTATATCACAGTTTCGGGACAGGGGACAGCACAATTCCTCTGTCCCTTTTTTATTTTATAGGTATAGGATGAAATCTTTATTTGAAAGAAGGCGGTTCATTCCCCTCTTCCCAATTACGGTAATGCTTAGGCGACAGACCGGTATGTTTCTTGAAGAAGGTTCCGAAGGCTGAAGCATTGGGAAAACTGAGTTCATTGGCTATCTGCTGTATCGTCTTCGTGGTGTTCTTCATCAGATAGATACTGCGACGGATCATCGCCTTGAAAAGCAACTGCTGGACCGTCTGACCGCAAATCGACTTGACCAGTACCGACAGATATTTCGGTGTAAGACAGAGTTCATCTGCATAGAAAGCCACACTGCGCTCACGCATATAGTTCTTCTCTATCAGCAGCACCAGCGACTCAAAGATGGCTATCTTCCGTTCCATCTCCTTGCCGGCAGCCTTGAACGATGCCGAGAAGATGCTGCACAACCGATACGTAACAGCCATCAGCAACAGTTTCTGCTCATGCACACAATAGGCATCCAGTTCACCACTCTTCTCTTTTTCCAGCTCCAGTTTCCTCAGCATCAGGGCATAAGAAGTGAGCATATCCTCATAGCCCGTCGTCCTGACATGGCAGGGTTTGGGATAAATCGTAGCATAAAGACGCATGGTAACCACGGTATTGCCCAACATGTGACGAATCTGTTCAGCACGGTAAAAAAGAAGGGTATATTTAAGGTTCTTGCCCGTTTCCTGCACATGAAACATCACTCCTTTGGAGAGGAAAACGGTCTCACCCTCAGATGCAACAAAGGATGTTCCGTCTACGCAGAAACGGAACATCCCCTGATGACAGATTACGATTCCGACATAGTCGGAGTAGAAAGGCTGCATCAACAGCTGAGGAAACTCCTGAGCCTCGTATATGATGATATTATCTGTTATTTTCATGATGAATATGGGTCTGTTATCTTCAGATTTAACTGCGAAGATAACAAAAATATCCATTCATCAGATAAGCAGCCTGTATCTTTTATGATATTTTAGCACTCCCCTACCTTCTTCCCAGGGATTTCACATCTACATTCTTCAGCAGATATTCGCGCGTCAGTTCCCCGATATTGCGCTTGCGCCAAGGGAGAACGAGCATCAGTCCGGCACACAGCAGACAGCCGTAGAAGGTCCAGCCTGCCATCTCCTTGATACTCACCAGCGTGGCCTGTACCTGTACCTTTCCCTTCGTACTCATGGCAGCCATATTCTGCGCCTCGGTTACACTCTTGCCCTGATATTGCATGCCTCTCACCGTCTGGTCGTAAGTCTTCGCCGTCTCGATGTTCGTGCGGTCGTAATCCTGGGCAAAGCGGGTTACATAATACTGCTGTCTGTGCTGAAGCACATTGGTATAGAGCGCCGAGCCGATGCAAGGGGCAATGACCATACGAACGGTAAGCATGATGCAAACCCAGGTTGACATGAAGCGGTAAGGCATGCGCTGGTTGGCTATCGTGGAGATGAGCGAATAGAGCAGCATCATTCCCGTAGAACGGATGATAATAGGCCATTTCATACGCTCATACATACCGTCGTTCTGTACCTCGAAATACATGTACAGCGCATAGGCTCCGATAAAGAGAAAACCCAGACAGTACATCCACTTCAGGTGAACATTCTTGGCTCTGGCGATGACGGCGAATATCAGTCCCACGGTGTAGCCCACCATCACCCAGTTGCCTAGCGTGGCGTTCTGCCAGTTATCTATCTTCATGCTCACATTGGTGAACACATTGACAAACATGGCACTCGAATTGCAGACCATCAGCAGGAAGAAGAGCAGGATACCGTAGTTGATGACCCTGAGCTGGAACACCTCCATGATGAAATAAGGTGAACGCCTCGTCTTCTCCAGATAGATGAACAGGGCGGTAAAGATAAGACAGACCACCGAAGAGAAACGGATGGTAGGATCATCAAACCAGTCGAGTGTCTTACCGAAAACCATGACATAAGCAAACGAACAGAGCATGATGCTGAACACCGTAACATTGCCAAACTTCGACATCGTTATCGGGAACTTAGGCATCGGATACTCATGATAAGGCATGGTGAAGAACACGATGATGATGCCTGCCAGCATGAATGCCATCATGAAATGATAAACATACTGCCACTCATAGGCATAGGCAAGCCATGCCGTTAGCCAGGTTCCCAACTGTCCGATAATCATGAAGAAGAGATAGATAACCGGCTGCGACACCATCTTCTCCGAATCTACCGCATCCCATGCTTCCTCGGTAGTAGGCTCGCATCCCGGCGTGATATTCCTCGTAGCCTCTATTCCGAAACCGTATCTGATGAGCACGAAGAGATGCGCCATCAGCAGCGTCTGACGGACAAAACCCATCAGCAGACTGCACAGTCCGAGTATAAACAGCGAGTCGGTCTGGGCACACACGAAACTGAGGATAAAGAGAATGGAGAAGCCCACGATACACATCATCTTCTCTCTACGGATGCACACCAGATCATAGAAGAACGGCGAGAAAGCCGCCATTCCTATCGAGGTGCAGAAGCCCGCAAAGGCGATGTATTCCGACTGGATGCCGAGCCCGCTCATCATCTCGCCGCTGTTGGCAGAATAGACGCCACTCATCGTAATCATCGGCACGAAGAGGATGATCATGAAGATGATGCCGAGCGGTTTGGGCACCCAATCATAAAACGGATAATTCTTATATTCTTCTTCCATATATTACTTCATTTCCATCTAGCTGTTTTTTACTTTCTCTCAGCCTTGACAACCACCATCATGCCGGCAGCAAGATGCTCATTATCCTCTTTGCTGAGGTTGTTGAAATCGATTCTTACAGGCACACGCTGCTGAATCTTGACAAAGTTGCCAGCCGAATTGTCTGTAGGTACCAGCGAATATTTCGAACCGGTAGCACCAGAAATGGCGGTCACCGTACCCTCAAACTCCTTGTTACTGATGGCATCTACGGTCATACGCACCTTCTGTCCTACATAGAGATTCTCTATCTGGGTTTCCTTATAGTTGGCAATCACCCATTTGTTGTTGGTTGGAATGATGTAGGTAATGGTGGTTCCTGCATTTACCATCTGTCCCTCCTCGATAGAGCGGCGACCCAGTTTACCGTCGCAAGGGGCCACAACCACACAGTAAGAGAGATTCAGCTTTGCCATCTCTACGGCAGCCTCGGCACGCTCGATGGAGGCAGCCACATTCTGCTTGCGGGTAGTTACCTCGTTTACGCCCTTATAGGCAGCAGCCTGCTGCTTCTTTACCCCTTCGAGTTTCTTCTTGGTGGCTGCATATTCCACCTCCAGCTGTTCGAGCTGGATAGGAGTAGCCGCCTTCTTTTCTACCAGGTTGCGATAGCGTTCGCAGTCCTTGGCAAGTTTGGCAAGTCGTACATTTATTTCATCGATAGATGCCTGATAGATAGAAGCTGATGTCTCGGTGGTCTGCTCTGTAGCGTTGATGACATTGGCTCCTGCCTTGGCATCCTTGAGGGCTGCTTCAGCCTCCATCAGACGGATACGATACTCCCGGTCATCGAGCACAAGGAGGGTATCTCCCTTGTGTACTTCCTGATGTTCTCTGAAGTATACCTTGGCGATATAGCCGGATGCACGGAGATTAACCGGTGAGATATATTGCTCTATCTGAGCATCATTGCTCGTTTCGTTAGAGTTATAATCGAGGAAGAGGCATACGATTTTCCAGAGTCCGAAAGCCAGAATAGCAACACCTATCAGACTGGCAACAATCTGTCTTACGCGCTGCTTCTTGAGTTTCTTCCTGGTTTCTTCGTGAGATACCTGTGTAGCCTCTGCTGTTTCTACATTTTTATTTTCGTTCTGTTCCATAGTTATATTGTAATTTGGAATCAGGGAATATGAAGTAAAGTTTTTTACATCCCGTTTTCCTGTTTATATTTTATTTCTTAATGATTTATTCTTCTCCGTTATTTAGCAACCGAAATCTGGTTGAGCTGTCCAGTCAACTTGAGCAGCGAGAGATTGGCAACCTTGTAGCGATAGTAGGCTGTGAGATAATTGTTCATCGCCTCACTCATGCGCATCTCGTCCTGCAGCACCGCTGTCATCGAAGCCACACCCTCCTTATACTGGTCGGCCGTTACGTTGTAAACATCCTGCGCCATGGTATAATTATCAAACTGTTTCTTGTAGTTGCGCTGACTGTTGTTCACCTCGCTCACCGCATTCATATAGTTTGCCTGCAATCCCTTCAGGGCGTCCTCGTAACCGATGCGTGCATTCTCCTCCTCTATCTTCGCCTTTCTGATTTTAGAACGCTTTTCAAAACCATCGAATACAGGCACTCGCAGCTGGATGCCCAGACCGTTGGAACCATACCAGTGGTTTGATTCGCCCGAATGAATCCAGTGATCTATCCTATCGGTAAAGGCAGAATACATCAGGTTTCCGGTCAGCGAGAGCGATGGCAGATAACCGTCCCTGGCTAGTTTGGTCTGCTTCTGCGTGAGCAGTTTCTTCTGTTCCAGCAACTGGAGTTCGTAGAGTCCCGTATCCAGTCCGTCAGCCTTCACCATCTCTATCTTTCCCGGATCTACGGCTGTCACCTTCATCTCCTTCTCGGCAGGATAATCTATCACATACTTGAGCATGGTATACTGCTGTTCGAGCATGGCGATGGCGTTATCGCGCTGCACGGTGAGGTTCTCGATATTGAGATTCACTCGCTTCAGATCTACCTCCAGACTCATCTGGTTATCATAGAAAGCCTGGGTGATGTTTCTGAGTTCTACCAGTCGCTTGATATTGTCATCCGTCAGACGAATCTGCTCAGATGTGTTCTGCGCCATGTAATACATCTTGGCAGTCTGCACGATGAGGTCTTCACGCGCCTTCTCATAAGAGAGTTGGTTGAGTTTATCGGCAATCTTGGTGATATCGATAGCGGTAAGAATCATCTGGTTATACAGCGGCATCTGCAATTGTACACCCGCCGAAGCATTATACTGCAACGTCTTGGTTACATTATAAGGCTTGCCGTAAGCCGAGCCGTCGGTAACCGAAACAGGCGGCGTAAAATTGTCGTTGAGCTGTGCCACCGCATTGATTTGCGGATAGAGTTTAGCCTGATTTTCGCTGATAGCGTACTTTCCCTTAGCTATTTCGTTTCGGCTGCTCTGGAGCGACAGGTTGTTATCCACTGCCATCTGCAGGCACTGGCTGAGCGTAAGCGTCTCCTGTGCGCCAAGAGTATGGAAAGCTCCGAGCGCGAAACATAAGATGATTATTTTCTTCATATCTTCTTAATGATTTCTATTGATTTACGTTTCATTCATTATCTGGGTGCAAAGGTACGGCTTTTCGGTGATAAATGACTATTCACATCTTATCACAATATGTTCAAAATTTCCGAAAATAACAATAAAATAGGTCTAGCTACACCGCGTTTTACGGGGTCGCTAGACCTATCTTATTATATATCAAGAACTAGGCTGTTTTTCCAACGTTCGGGGCAGATTAAAATTTATGCACCCCATCACAAAGCATGGCAAGTTCTTTTTGGAAAAAATCTATATCAGGAGAAACATCATCGGCAGTCTGCAATCTTCCATCAATTGATAAAAAGATTCCAGCATGTAACGGTAATCGCTTGCTTGGTTTTGGCAATAGCTCCACCCTTCTGTTGTTAAATAGGGTGTCCAGTTCTGTGTTCCAGTTTTTAGTATCAAAAACAATGTAATAACCATCTAAGTCATTGATAATCATTCGCTAAATAAACTATAATCTTGTGCGAATCTACATCAGACTTTTTGATAGTTAAATTTGTCTTATATTTTGTGCTTAATTTACTGACTTACAGTGTGCTAAGTTGCTAAAACATAATCAAAAACGAGAACATGGAACTGGACACCCTAGTTGTTAAATTCATAATCCAGGTTTCGAACATCCAAAACATTTAAAAATGTAAATCCATATCGAGAGTCTCCTTTCGTTCTAGGACGAAAAACAGCTGATACAGAATCTAATTGATCTGCATTATATCTTAATACTGAAATATAGTCTTCAGCACCACTCTTCAACTTTTCAAGTTTAAAAGCCTTCGGCGAAACACGCCCTTTATAGATATGAGAAGGCGAGAACAGGATTCTTGCAACCTTTTCATCGTCTGCTATTTCAGAAATCAGTTTATCCATGAGCTTTTTCTAATAATGACAATACTTCCTTTTCATCCAACTTATCAAAACTGAATTTTGACAAATGACCATCCCGTTTGATAAATGCTACAACCTGATGATTGGTTATAGTAACACCTGCTATATTATTGTCTTCCGTGTAATCTAAATATATACAACCTCGTGCATCAGGAAAAGCTACCCAATTTTGCAGACTAGTATCAGCAGCTAGCAGAATAATTCGCTTCACAAAATCCACGATATTTCTTGAGAGGGCAAGACTACCTTCACCATCCCAACCATCTGGAAGCTTTGACAATTCATCTAAACGATTCAAAAGTTCTTTCTTTACTGAAGATTGTAAAGTTTGCTTTTGACTTGACAAGAAAACCAAACAACTATACAAAGCATTCTGATCTGTTGTAGCATACACCGCATCCATCACATTATGGCGCAAAGTAACAATATCCGTATCAGGAGTAATACGGACTGCCATGGAATCAGAAACTATACTTGTTTTTTCTTCCGGTAATTTATATGGCTTTACTTCACTCATACTTTTTTCTTTTTACTAAACATGTGCTGCAAAGATACGTTGCTTTTTCGTAACTACCAAATTTTTCGAGAAGAAAACAATATAAACCACATTATTTTCCGATTCTGTCTGTATTCGTATCATATCACAAGTGATTGAAAGCTATATATTCTAGCCCTCACGATTCCTACCCAGAAGCGTTACATGACAGTTGTGACAGTTTTATTTCGCAGGGGGTATTACGATATCATATAAAAGGAAAATAAAATAGGTCTAGCTACACCTCGCTAAGCGGGGCCGCTAGACCTATCTTCTTATCTATCAAGAACTTATATTCTTATTTTAGTCTTCATCAGCAAACTCATTCAGAGTATATGCACTGCTGCCATCAAAGCAATGGGTACATACCTGGCACTTTGGAAGACCGATAGCCTCTACCAACTGCTCGATGGTGTTGAACTTCAGGGAAGTCAAGCCCAACTGGCTGGCAATCTCATCTACCATCTTCTGATACTCAGGAGAACCGGTGGTAGCGTATTTCTCAAGATTCTTGTTGGCATCGCCCTCAAACTTCTCGATGATGCGACGGGTAATCAGCTCCATATCACTCTTGGAAGAAGTGAAGTTGATGAACGGACAACCGTATACCAATGGAGGACATGCAATACGCATGTGGCACTCCTTCAAGCCTGCCTGGTCGAAAAGCACCTTCACGTTATCGCGAAGCTGGGTACCACGAACGATACTGTCATCACAGAATAACACACGCTTGCCCTTCAACATCGCCTTGTTAGGAATCAGCTTCATCTTGGCTACCAATGAACGCATGCTCTGGTTACTAGGAGTAAAGCTGCGAGGCCATGTAGGAGTATACTTGGCAATACAGCGCTGGTAAGGCACACCCTTACCGGCAGCATATCCCATCGCCATACCTGTACCAGAATCAGGAATACCGCTGCAGCAGTCTACCTCCACATCATCGGTCTTGGCGAGATTGAAACCGTTGGTAAAACGCGCCTCCTCTACATTCTTGCCCTCGTAGGTAGATGTAGGGAATCCGTAGTAAACCCAGAGGAAAGAGCAAACCTGCATCTTCTTGTTGGCAGGACGGATCTGCTCCATGCCATCAGCTGTAATCTTCACGATTTCGCCTGGTCCTACCTCATATGCTGTTTCATAATCGAGATTAGGGAACGAGGTGGTTTCGCTGGAAGCCGCATAGGCACCTTCCTTCTTGCCGATGATGATTGGAGTACGTCCCCAACTGTCACGCGCACAGATGATGCCATCCTCGGTAAGGATCATCATGGTGCAGGAACCTTTGATGTGATGGAAAACGTTTTCGATACCTTCTCTGAAGGTTTTACCCTGAATAATAAGCAGAGCCACCAACTCAGTAGGATTGGTACTACCCGAAGACATCTCTGCAAAGTGCATGTTCTTTTCGAGCAGAAGCTGAGTAAGTTCATCCTTGTTTACTATCTTAGCTACAGTGCAAATGGCAAAGCGGCCAAGATGAGAGTTCATGATGAGTGGCTGGGCATCTGTATCGCTAATCACGCCGATGCCCGATGTAGCTCCTTCAAACTTGTTGAGTGTAGGTTCAAACTTCGTTCTGAAGTATGAACTTTCCAGATTGTGGATAGAGCGCACGAAGCCCTTCTCACTACTGTAGGTTGCCAAACCGCCCCGGCGTGTGCCGAGATGTGAGTTGTAATCTGTGCCGTAAAAGAGATCTGCGACACAGCTTTTCTTGGAAATAGTTCCGAAAATGCCTCCCATAAGAGTATAATTATATGTTATAATTTTGTAATATGGGTGCAAAGATAAATAAAAATCAGAAAATATGCAAGTCTTTTTGCTTTTTTTCTATAAAAACATGATAATGAGGGTAACTTGCTACCCTATTTCGAGAAGAATAAACGGCTACTGAAACGAAAAGCGCTCCGGCAATAATTACCGGAGCGCCATGATATGATTTCCTATGAAATTAATCCAACTTCAGGCTCTTCTTGATAGCCTCGATCTTATCCATTGCAGCAGCTGTGCAGCGGTTGTAGCAGCCAGCGCACTTGAATGAAGGATCCTTAACCTCAATATAGAACTTGATCTTAGGCTCTGTACCTGATGGACGGACACTTACCTTGGTGTTGTCATCGCAGAACCACTGGAGCACGTTGCTTGTAGCAGGCATATCGAGCTTCTCTACGCTGCCGTCAGCATGCTTAGCCTCCAAAGACTGGTAGTCCTTCCAGGTTACCACCTTGCTGCCACCCAACTCCTGTGGAGGGTTGGCACGGAAGTCTGCCATCATCTGCTTAATCTCGTCAGCACCGGTCTTACCTGGGCGAACTACGTTTACAGTAAACTCCTTGCTGAAGCCATACTCTGCATAAATCTGCATCAGGAGGTCGTAGAGAGTCTTGCCCTGATCCTTAGCCCATGCTGCAATCTCGCAGATGAGGCAGATAGATGCAGGAGCATCCTTATCGCGTACCTTATCGTATGGCAAGAAACCGAAGCTCTCCTCACCACCACCGATGTACTGCTGCTTGCCCTCAGAGATAGCAATCTCGCGTGCAATCCACTTGAAACCAGTGTAGCAGTCGCGCAACTCTACGTTGTTCTTCTTGGCAATCTCAGCGATAACTTCTGTTGTTACGATGGTCTTTACGAGGAAGTCTGTTGGCTTCAACTTACCCAACTTCTTCTTGTTCTCGATGATGTAGTAGCAGAACATCATGGCTGTCTGGTTACCGTTGATGATCATCCACTCGCCCTTGTCGTCACGGCAAACGATAGCCAGGCGGTCAGCATCTGGGTCAGTAGCTACAACGAGGTCAGCGTTCAACTTGGTACCGAGCTTCATACCGAGGGTCATAGCCTCTGCATTCTCTGGGTTAGGAGAAACCACTGTTGGGAAGTTACCATCTACAACCATCTGCTCAGGAACTACATTGATGTTCTGGAAGCCCCAAGAACGCAGACAGAGAGGAACGATGACACGACCTGTACCGTGCATAGCTGAATAAACGATGTTGAGGTCTTTCTGACGGTTGATGACATCCTGGTCAATCATAGCAGAATGAACGGCTGTCATGTAGTCGTAATCCATCTCACCACCGATAATCTTGATCTTATCCCAGTTAGCCTCAAACTTCACCTGGTCGATAGTAACCTTGTTCACCTCCTCGATGATACCTGTATCGTGTGGAGCCAGAACCTGAGCACCGTCGCTCCAGTAAGCCTTGTAACCGTTGTACTCCTTAGGGTTGTGAGAAGCTGTTACGTTAACACCGGCCTTGGCACCGAGCTCACGGATAGCGAAAGAAATCTCTGGTGTAGGACGGAGGCTCTCGAAGAGATAAGCCTTAATGCCATTGGCAGAGAAGATGGCAGCTACGGTCTCTGCGAAGAGACGGGAGTTGTTACGGCAGTCGTGACCTACCACTACAGAAAGGTTCTCCTCACCTGGGAAAGCCTTGAGGATGTAGTTAGCAAAGCCCTGTGTAGCCATACCAACGATATACTTGTTCATGCGGTTGGTACCTGCGCCCATGATACCGCGCAAACCACCAGTACCGAACTCCAAGTTCTGATAGAATGCATCAACGAGAGCAGACTTGTCCTCTGCGTCGAGCATTGCCTTTACTTCCTTACGGGTTTCTTCGTCAAAAGCAGGTGTGAGCCACTGCTGTGCTCTTTCTTCACACTGCTTGATCAATTCTGCGTTATTAGCCATAGTTTGATTATATTATGTTATTAATTAATTCTTATCGAGAATGATGTGCACGAAAACAATGCATAATTTCTCTATTTGCGTACAAAGTTATATAAAAATTTTGATAAACCAAGCAAGAATGAAGTTTTTTTTGTATTTTTGCACATTGAAATGGAATTGAAAATAGAATAAGGCTAATATTTAGCAATATTGTATTGGTAAGATAACAAAAGTTGAATGAACAAAATATAAAAACAATAGAATATGGAAGTATATTACACGGGCGTCATCATCGCCGTATCCACCTTTTTAATAATAGGTATCTTTCACCCTATCGTCATGAAGACGGAATATTATACGGGCACTCGCTATTGGTGGGTTTTCCTCGTTGCAGGCATCATCTGCATCGGAGCTGCCTTCCTGGTTGCCAACGTACTCTTCTCTGCCATACTGGGTGTAGTAGGTGCTTCATGCCTTTGGAGCATCGGTGAACTCTTCGAACAGAGACAACGCTGCGAGAAAGGCTGGTTCCCGAAGAATCCGAAAAGAATAGGAACAGGATATTACAGGGACGAGAAGAAGTGAAGAACGCAGAACTGAAGTTTCGCATGTGGTTCAAGTACGGGCTGAAGGCCCAAAAGCTCCTAGCCCAGGGCGTGTGGGGCTTACTTGCGAAACTTCAGTGAAGAATTCAAGTGTATAGGAAGAATATGAAGACAGAACTCATTCTGGTCGGAAAGACCGTAAACAAGCATTTCATTGCGGGCATCAAGGATTATGCCGAGCGCATCACCCATTATATGCCTTTCAACATAACAACCATTCCTGAGCTCAAGAACACCAAGAGTCTCAGCGAACAGCAGCAGAAGGAACGGGAAGGAGAACTGATTCTGAAACTCCTCCAGCCTTCGGATACGGTGGTGCTGATGGATGAACATGGACAGGAATTCCGAAGCATCGAGTTTGCCAAATGGATAGAGCGCAAGCAGGCTACTGCCCGCAGGCTCGTCTTTGTCATCGGCGGTCCTTACGGCTTTTCACCGTCAGTCTACGACCGCGCCAACGAGAAGATTTCCCTCTCCAAGATGACCTTCTCGCATCAGATGGTTCGCCTTATCTTTACCGAGGCGCTCTATCGCGCATGTACTATTATAAAAGGTGAGCCTTACCACCATGAATAAAGGGTAAAAAGGTAAAAGGGTAAAAGGGTAAAAAGAGCCTTTCCCCCTTGCGCCCCCGTCCCCAGCGATTCCATCGCTGGTCCCCTAATCTTAAAAGAAGAAAGAATATGCCAAAAGATAAATATATAGAAATAAAAGGGGCAAGAGCCAACAACCTCAAGAATATCGATGTGAAGATACCTCAGGGCAAGTTTGTTGCCATTACGGGTGTCTCGGGATCGGGAAAATCATCGTTGGCTTTTGATACCTTATATGCTGAGGGCCAGCGCCGCTATGTGGAGTCGCTCTCTTCATACGCTCGCCAGTTTCTGGGACGTATGAGCAAACCGGAATGTGATTTCATCAAAGGATTGCCACCTGCCATCGCCATCGAACAGAAAGTGATTTCGCGCAACCCACGATCTACCGTGGGCACCAACACCGAAATCTACGAATACCTGCGACTGCTCTACGCACGCATCGGAAAAACCTATTCGCCTATCAGCGGACAGGAGGTGAAACGCCATACTACCGAAGATGTACTCGCCTGTACCCGACAGTATTCCCAGGGTACCAGGTTTGTCATCCTCGCCCCTATCCACGTCATCGAAGGGCGCAGTCTGGGCAAACAGCTGGAGATGTACAACCAGGAAGGTTACGCGCGTATATATATAAAAGGTGAATTCGTACGCATCGAAGACTTCATGGGGCAGGCGGATAAGGAACTGCTGGAAGTAAGCGGCGATAAACTGAGAAAGAGAATGCAGCAGAAGGATGAAGAAATCTTCCTGGTCATCGACCGTGCTTCGGTAAGCGATGAGAAGGATGACATCAGCCGACTGATGGATTCTGCCGAAACTGCCTTCTACGAGGGAGATGGAGCCTGCCGCCTCGTCTTCCTGCCAAGCAACATCTGCTACGACTTCTCTACCCGGTTCGAAGCTGACGGCATGCAGTTTGAAGAGCCTACCGACAATATGTTTGCCTTCAATTCTCCTCTCGGAGCCTGCCCTACCTGCGAAGGTTTCGGCAGCATAATAGGCATCGATGAGAAACTCGTCATTCCGAACACTTCGATGAGCGTATATGACGGATGTGTGGTTTGCTGGCGAGGCGAAAAGATGGGTATGTGGCTCAAGGAATTCATCCGCAGAGCTGCAGAATACGACTTCCCTATCTTCAAGCCTTACTTCGAACTGACTCAGCAGCAGAAGGACTGGCTGTGGCACGGTCTGCCTGGCGAGAAGAAACGCAAACAGCAGGAAAGGGTGAGCATCGATGAGTTCTTCAGAATGGTAAAGGAGAACCAATACAAGATACAATACCGCGTGATGTTGAGCCGATTCCGTGGAAAGACGATTTGTCCTGACTGCCATGGTACCCGACTCAAGAAGGAAGCCAACTATGTGAAGATTGGCGGAAAGAGCATCACCGAACTGGTTGAGATGTCGATTGTGAACCTGAGCGAATGGTTCAAGAAACTGGAACTCTCTGAGCATGAGAAGGAAATCAGCAAGCGTCTGCTCACCGAAATCACCCACCGCCTGCAGTTCCTCCTGGATGTTGGTCTGGGTTATCTTACGCTCAACCGACTCTCCAACACCCTCTCCGGCGGTGAGAGTCAGCGCATCAACCTGACCACCAACCTGGGCTCATCGCTCGTGGGTAGCGTATATATCCTCGACGAACCTAGTATCGGACTCCATAGCCGCGATACTGCCCGACTGATTAAGGTGCTGAAAGAACTGCAGCAACTGGGCAATACGGTGGTTGTGGTAGAACACGACGAAGAGATTATGCGGGCAGCCGACTATCTCATCGATATTGGTCCCGATGCCGGAAGACTGGGCGGAAGAGTGGTCTACGCCGGTCCGTCATCAGAATATTCAACCACCGACAAGGGTGAACAGGAAAAGCTGCTGGCTGAATATCCGGAGAGTTATACCATCAAGTACCTGACCCACAACGAGGAGATAAAGGTGCCAACGAGCCACCGTGCCTGGAACCAGTATATCGAAATCAAGGGAGCCCGGATGAACAATCTGCGCGGCATCGACGTTAAGATACCGCTCAACGTATTCACCTGCGTAACCGGTGTATCAGGCTCAGGCAAGAGTTCGCTCATCAAGGGAATCCTCTATCCTGCCATGCGTCGCCGTCTGGACCTCGTAGCAGATGCACCAGGCGAATATGCATCGATGGAAGGCGACTGGAAAAGCATCCATCATGTAGAGTTTGTTGACCAGAACCCTATCGGAAAGAGTACCCGCAGCAACCCTGCCACTTATCTGAAGGCATACGATGCGATACGTGCCCTCTTTGCCAACCAGCCACTGGCTAAGCAGATGGGATTCACGCCCCAGTACTTCTCTTTCAATACCGAAGGCGGAAGATGCGAGGAATGTAAGGGCGCGGGATATGTTACCATCGAGATGCAGTTTATGGCAGACCTCACGCTGACCTGCGAGGCTTGTAAGGGCAAGCGTTTCAAGCACGATATCCTGGAGGTACGCTATGGCGGAAAAGACGTCAATGATGTGCTGAACATGACGGTAAATGAGGCCATTGAGTTCTTCAGCGATGAAAAGCTGCAGCGCAACGAGGGCGACTTCGACAACTGCCGCATCATCGTAAACCGCCTGAAGCCGCTTCAGGATGTAGGTCTGGGCTATATCAAACTCGGTCAGAATTCAAGTTCGCTTTCGGGTGGTGAGAATCAGCGTGTAAAGCTCGCCTTCTTCATAGGTAAGGAGGAACAGGAGCCTACGCTCTTCATCTTCGACGAGCCTACCACGGGTCTTCACTTCCACGACATCAAGCGCCTGCTCCATGCCTTCAATGCCCTGATAGAAAGGGGGCATTCGCTGGTAGTGATTGAGCACAATCTGGATGTCATCAAGTGTGCCGACTATATCATCGACCTCGGTCCTGAAGGCGGCGATAAAGGCGGCAATCTCGTTGTTGCCGGAACTCCGAAAGAAGTAGCTGCCTGCAAGGCAAGCCTTACCGGAAAGTTCTTGCGTTAAATTGAAGTTTCAGGGCGTGTGGCGATAAACTTGCGAAACGTCGAAAAAAATACGATATCAGTGGAATCCGACAACCGCCGGATTCCACTTTTTAATTTAAAAAACCAATTCAAAAGAATTATTTGTTAAAAAAGTAACTATCATCGAAGGCAGCTTCGATAAGGCGTTGCTTCACTCGGGCATATTCTGCCGAGTCTTCGATAAAGTACCGAAGAGCAGAAACAATCCTCACATAAACACTGAGCCGATAATCGCCCTTACCCTTTTAGATTGCAAAAATGTTTTCCTTATGCATCCCAGCATAATACATCAGATCAGAACCAGATACATGATGGTTCTTCATCTCTTCACTCAGAACAACACCGAAACGGCTGTTGTCTGCTTCAAAATTAACAATCTTCATTCTTTTAAATTTTTTAAAATGTTTATAATTATTGTATACGAGTTCCTGCTACGGGAACTCTTTTTTATTTTCTTTTTAGTATCTTTGCACCATATAAAACAGATTCAACAATCTGCTTACCAATAATAAAACGAATAACTGATACATATATTGTATAACAATATAAAATTTTTAGGAGATGATGAACATCAGCACATTCATTAACATGGCCAGCAAGATTCCTTCACCTGGCCAGTTGGAAGGCCTGGTAACCTTCATGAAGGAAGATGAGAAACTCAGGTTTTTCACCGAGTCTTACCGGAAAACGGGGAATAAGTCGTACAAGCACGATGCACCCCTCTTCGCCGTAGCCTGCATCTTCGAAGGCGGAAAAGGCAAGGACAACATCCGGAGCCTCACACATCTGTCGCTGGTCGACTTCGACCACATCACAGAAAAACCGGATGACGGCACCCTGCGCTCGCTCAAAGAGAGAATCTGCCACGATGCCCACACCCTGCTCTGCTACGTTACCATGAGCGGCAACGGACTGCGCGTCATCTACCGCTACGAAGGCGATGATTATCCCGCCGCCTTCGCCATGGGAAACGACTACTATGCGCATCTCATCGGCAAGGAAAGCGATCCGCTCTGCAAGAACATCACAAGGCTCAGCGGACTCGCCTACGACCCCGAAGTCTATTTCAATCCTGAAGCCACAGCCTTCAGCGCCGAGGAAATCAGCCATTTCCATTCCGCTACGCTCAAGACCGCCCAGAAGAAAAAGAAACAGGAACGCATCGCCGACTACTACGAGCAGATCGTCAAACCCAAGCTGGAAAACGAAAAGATCAGGTACGAACCCGGCAACCACAACCAGTATGTGATGCGGGTGGGCTACATGATGGCTAAGAAGCGGTACGACAGGAAAGAAGCCACCCAGTGGGCTATCAGGCAGTTTCCCGAATACGACGACGTAGAACAGGTGTTCAAATCGTGCTACGACAACACCACTCACCCACAGAAGATGAAGGCTGAAACCGGAAAGATTCCCTATGCCACCGTAGATGAAATCAAAGACTTCCTCGACGGGCATATCAAACTCCGCTTCAACCTCATCACCCTGCGCTACGAGTATCTGAAGGAGAAATGGCGAATCCTCCAGGACCGCAATCTGAATACGCTATGGAGCAACATGTCGCTAACCGCAAGGGTGAGCAAGAGCGACATGATCAATGTCATCGAGAGCGACTATAGCCCGCCCTACAATCCCTTCACCGATTATCTGGAGAATCTCCCACCCTGGCAGGAAGGCGACAAGGACTATATTGCCGAACTCGCTGCCACGGTAAAGATGAAGGGAGACCCCGTGATGCCCTTCTGTGAAGCCCTCAGGAAATGGCTCGTGGCGATGATAGCAGGATGGATAGACGAAGGTGCCGTAAACAATGTCATCCTGGTATTCATCGGCAGACAGGGCGCCTACAAGACCACCTGGTTCAACTATCTTCTGCCGCCGGAACTGAAGCAATACTTCTATACGAAGGCGAATGCCAGGCGCATGACGAAGGATGATATCATCGCCCTTTCGCAGTATGCACTCATCTGTTATGAAGAGCTCGACACGATGAGTCCATCGGAACTGAACCAGCTGAAGGCTGTGGTAACGATGCAGTATACCAACGAAAGGGCGGCATACGGCCATTATGCCGAGCAGCGCAAGCATATCAACACCTTCTGCGGCACGGGCAACAATCCCGAGTTTTTGAGCGACCCTACCGGTAACCGTCGCTGGCTGCCCTACGAGATAGAGAGCATCCTCTCACCCCGTGAGCATCCGTTCAATTACGAAGGCATCTACGCCCAGGCTTACGCCCTCTACAAGAGTGATTTCCGCTACTGGTTCACCGATGAGGAGATAGAAAAGCAGAACCGGCACAACCGTGCTTTTGAGGCGCCCAGACTAGAACAGGAACTTGTGGATCTCTACTTCCGAAAGCCAACGGAGGCGGAGACAGGGGAGTTCGTGTCCATAGCCAGAGCGATGCAGATCATCAGTTGCAACATCTCCCAGAAGCTGAACAGTTCGAAACTGGGCAAGGCTTTCAATGATCTCGGATTCGAAAAGATGCGCACCAAGCACAGCCGTGGTTACAGGGCAATCGTCCGTACAGCCGAGGAAATCAAGGCTTACCAGGTATCCGTCTGCATCAACCCACCGCAATGCGATGATGATGCCCCGTTCTAGCCGTTCCTCCAAACCTTCGGTTCCATCCGGTTCAGGGTGACAGGGTGACACGGTGACACGAGTTTTTCAACATTTCGCCTCGCACGCGGGCAGGCAGGAACTTTCGGCCTGATTTTTCCTGCCTGCCCGCGCGAGAGTAAATCTTCAGAATTCCCTGTCACCCCTGTCACCCTGTCACCCGGAAGCCAGTTACTTCCGAAACGGAAACCAAGGACTTACGGTGCAAAAGTCAGAGACTTACGATGCAAAAGTCAGTAGCTTATGAACCGCAACTCAATCATAAACCCCTTAAAAAATCAAACAAAACTATGGATTTAAGAAGTTATACCAAGCAAGAGCTAGCTCTTCTGTATTTTCCCGATGCTACTCCAGCAGTAGCCAGTGCTCACCTGATGCGATGGATCCAGCGCATCCCCGACCTTCTCCAGAAGCTCGCCGCCACCGGTTACGGCAAGAACTGCAAGGAGTTCACCCCGATGCAAGTCTCCTACATTCTCTACTTCCTCGGTGAGCCCTAACCCTGTTCCGTCTAATCTGAAAATGAGCCAACAAAAGGTACTTCTAACTGAAGACATCATACAATAGGAAAAAGGGTCTATACACCCTTTTGTCGAGGTGTATAGACCCTTGGAACAACCGCAGAGTATGGGTTGATAATTATGCCAGATATTTTGTAGATCCATTTGGCATAAACCAAAACACAATACTATGCAGGATCACAATCTTCACCAGTGAATCGAACCTGCTCATAGCCTTCTGGCAATGGGTTAGACCCAGCTAATAGAACACAGGAATTTTCCAACTCAACTACAGTGATTGATGGTTTCTGATAATTCTTTTTCATATTCCTTACTTTTTAAATTTTACATATCTATTTCACATATTTTTTGCCATTTTTGATATAGATGCCATGAGTAGGCTCTTTGCTGAGCTTACGACCTTGCAAGTCATATATACCATTTAGAGATGTGTTATCAGCCTCATTGTTGGTTATAACTTGGATGCCCTTTATGGCAGTTGTTGCTCCCTCGCCGACCTCATCTATGCTGATAGAACGGGATTTTGATGCCTGTGACATGTTAGAACTATTACGATTACTTACCGTAAGATACCAACGCTGTGCACCAACTTCGGTAGAAGGGTTTAACGGAGCTATGAGTCCTTGCTTGTTGAGAGCATATACGGCAACTGATGATTCATCCTGACCTAATCCACTTTGTGGAGTGTAGATGCCAGTGAAGTTATACTTGCGAGTCATGCTCATGCAGTAGTATGTCTTCGATTCTGCCTTATGCAACTTGACATTATTGATAGTGATAGTCTTGCTTCCGCTATCTTTTGTTCTCAACAAGTATGGGGTGTTAGCCTCAAACTCTCCAGATGTAGCCTTCTTCACTTCGAGTACCGTCTCATAGCCGCTGCCATCTTTCTTCTCGTACTCATGGAAATTGTTGATGCTTGCCACGGTGATGCCGTTGTCTGTCCAGTCTGTAGCCTGAGTCTCGAAAGGCACGTACACAGCCTGCCACTGGTCTGCGCCGAGATAGTTGCGTGTATTTCAGCGTTGGGGCAGTGAAGTCCACAGGGCTGTCGTAAGCCGCATTGTCATTGATGTCAACAGGCTCGGCTGCCTTGTATGAACCGTCAGACGCCGCTGTTAGCTTAATAATGTTGTCTTTGTTGCCACAGAAGTCCTTGATGTACTTTGTTCCATCTTTTAATTGTGGCATATAGCGCATTCCTCGCTATAAAGATTTGACGTTCCTTCATCAGCCTTTTCTGCCATCTGATAGTTGTGAGACAACTTGTCGCCTTCTGGTTTGTTTGCATATTCACCAATACGGGTTGTCCCGTCGCAAGAGAAGAGGGGTGCTTTATATACAGTATTGTGGTCAGTGGATTTCAAGACTGGATAAGCGTCAGCATTCTCATCCAACTTCTGATACCATGCCAAGGTGCTTCCTTCGGTAGAAACAGATTTGGAGCCATTAAGTAGCCATGCCACCTCGCCACTTTTAAACCGATCTTTGGACATTTCCACTGCCTTGCCATTCTCATCATCCTTTCCTCCTATACCGCCTTTACCGTCTGCGACTGTGCCACTAAGATAATAGCAATTTGTTATTGGACCTTCATAGTTATCGCCGCACACGCCGCCGACAGAATATTGTCCGCTTACAGAAGCTGTGTTATAGCAGTTTTTGATTGTGCCACTGTTATTGCCACACACCCCGCCTATTGTTTCTTTTCCTCTGACAGTGCCTTCATTAAAGCAATTTGTTATTGTACTTGTACCATCCGAGTTATCGCCGCACACGCCGCCGACTTTTTTACCTGTTACGCTTACAGAAGCTGTGTTATAGCAGCTTTTGATTGTGCCACCATAGTTATAGCCGCACACGCCGCCGATATTAAGAACATCATAATCACCTGTTCCGCTGACAGTGCCTTCATTAAAGCTGTTTTCTATTATTCCGCCTTTTTCATTATATCTTCTTTCATTATATCCGCACACGCCGCCTATTGTTTCTTTTCCTCTGACAGAACCTGTATTTTTGCAATCTTTGACAGTGCCACTGTTATAGCCGCACACGCCGCCTATTCTATACTCGTTTTCTTTGCCAATTACAGTGCTGCTGTTAGAACAGTTTTGGAGTTCGCCAGAATTCGATCCGCACACGCCGCCTATATACGGACAGTTACTGGACTGAAAATATGAATCCGAAACTCCTACGTTGGAAATCTTGCCTTCGGCTCCTATGCAGCCAAACAAGCCAACATACCATGAGTTAGATTTATTGAAATACAATCCGCTGATGGTGTGTCCATTGCCATCAAAGGTGCCAGTATATGCATCATCATCAGAAGAAGATTTACCAATAGGTATCCATTCTATAAAGTCGTTTCCGCTTACCAGATCTTTATTTGGGTCAAGAACGCCCGTATTCACGATAATGTCATCCGTGAGGATTGCATTGGCAGATAAATCCTTTTTGACGCCTGGAAGCGTACCATTCACCAGACCTGCAAACCAATAAAGTTCTTCAGCAGTACCAATTTTATATGGGGTTCCTGCGCCATCACCTTCCGGTATTTTTAGATCAATACTTTTCGCCAACATCATGGTTGGCATAATCATGGTTGTCACGAACAAAAGCATCGTGAAAAGCCATCTCAATTTTACAAAATTCGTTTTCATATTGTTAGTTATTAAATTAATATTTTCTTGTAAAAAAAAAATACTTTTGTGCATTCAGCCAAATCTTGCCACTATGCAGCGGCATTATCCACCGAAGCACCTATTCTCTCATTGCCGTCAGATATACTGTCATTCCCAGGATGATGACGAAAGACTGTCTGAGAAACAGATAGATATAATATCTTCCTCTCTTGATGAAATCACAGAAGCTGTAGCGAGCCTTGTTGTTTCCATCAAGATATATCCTGTAGTCTTGAACCATGGCATAGCTCATGACTATGGCGAACAGCAGAAGAAACAATGCCACTATAAAGTCACCGAGCCCTATTCTAAATATGGTTTTCAGATACTGGTCGAAGTATGCTGATAACTCATCCTTAGGGATGGAAAGTGTGCGGGAGAGGGTAAGCATGTTCACAGTACAGTCATCACAGTCTTTATAGCCCGAATTGGCGCACCATGCATCAAGACTCTTCTGGATGAAATCTCTGTATTCATCGGAAAGTGGATGTAAAGATTCTGAACTGCTATCAGTTGAGTTCTGAGGTTTCGCAGAAAGTGTCTCCCCATGTGCTGTTCTCGCCAAGATATATCGGAATGTATCTCGCAGAACTTTCGCAAGTTTTGCCCACACGCCCTGAACCAACGGTCACCGGCAGATGGGAAAGGTAAAGGGCAGAAGCTATCATGTAAGCCCCACACGCCCTGATCAGGGCGTGTGGGGTAAAACTTGCGAAAGTTCAGTTACATCATACATAGACTAGTAAACGGAAGATGGGGTGATTTGAGGTCACCTCATCCCCCTTTGGCTTTCAATTCTTATCATCGGCAGATTGCATCGAGGTTGTAGAATTTTGTCATGTAATTCTTACCATCTGCGGCAGTTGCCGAGTTTTTCTCGGTAACTGAATCTTCAACAAGTTCTCCACTCTTGAAGATGTTTTTAAGATGCAATCCGATATTATCTGTTGAACAGTCAAAAAGCTGTGCCATAGCCTTTTGAATAGCCCATACCGTTTCGTCTTTATATAACACTTGTACGCCTTGCTCCTTACCTTCTGCCACGAAAGTCAGGAATTCCGCCGTACTGTTTCGTATTTCAAATTTCTTTGCCATAATTTATCACCTCTCAATGTAATGCGTTATCTCGTTGAAAGCGGATGTATGCAGATTTATTCTTTGAATGTCCATATTATAATGTTTCTTTGTTTTCTTTCTCCGCACAAAGTATGATTCCTATAGAACGGTTCTCGTCAGCACCACGTTCAAGGCGGTCTTCAAGTTCAAGCTCCAGAATGGGACTTGTTACTCCCAAGAAACCAAGATTGTAGCTGCTGTTAAACACCTCGTTGGCATACTGCGCTTGTTCGGCAGGAAGAGTGCGGTCGAAATTGTTATCTACTCGTGCCAATGCCTGTGTCTCATACATATTGAGTTTGATGGCATTGAGCAACAAGTCACGATTCCAACCTTTGGTTATAGTTTCCTGAGCATAATATAGCGTGGCTTCATCATTCAGCCCCTTGCTCAACAACAGCATATTGTGTGACCACGGCAAAAGTGCAACGGAGCGTTGCACTTTCTCATTATGTCCAGCATAACGTTCATAGAACTTTTTCATATACCACAGATTTCGTGGTGAAACACCCATCTTCGGGTATCGTTCTTTCAGGTCTGCTGACAATCTTCTTACAACGCTGTCACCATACCCACTTTCAATCTTGCGCTCATGAAGCATTTGACCAATCTCCCAATAGGCGGCAGATACGTAGCCATTGACATGTCGGGCTATTTCTGTCCGTGCATGCTCAATTACTGCGACAGCGTGTCGCAGTATCTCAGCATAATCGCTACTTCCTATTGAGAGTTTGTTGTCTTTATTGTCTGTTGTCATTTTATCAGTCTATTATTTGCCATATGCAGATGCATATTTAATTATAAAGGTAATTATAATACATCACTATTCCGCATAAACACAGTGATTTTTAAGTTTATTTAGCAGCTTGATAAAAAACTGTTATTATATTGCACATCACCCATTAAAAGTGCGGTAAGGAGACCGCCATCCATAGCTTTTGCCGACTTACTTGTTTTTGTAAGATTCAAGCAAATGATGATTGATTATAATGGGCTTATAAACTCCAGAAAAAAAAATCTATGAAAAAGTATGATAAAACATGAGCAAGTATGAGCAACTGTGAGTTGACCCCTCACCGATTTCGTATCTTTGCATTGTGGTTCAGAGATAACATCTCATACCACCAAGAGGCAATGCGCAGCGCCCCCTACAACACAAACACAATTTATTAACCTTAAAAATGAAGACACTATGATTCTGTACACATTGAAGAAGTATGTCAACGAGAAGTTGAGCGCCGCTTACGGCAAGTTTTTCGCCTACCCTGTAGTCACCCAGACCTATGGTCTTGATGAACTCGCAGAACACATGGAAAGTCACAACACCCCGTTCTCAAAGGGAGCCATCAAAGGTATGCTCACCGACATGGTGAGCTGCGTAAGAGAACTGGTTCTGCAGGGTATCGCCGTGAAGATTCCCGACCTCGCCATCTTCAGCATCGGCATCAAGAACAAGGAAGGTGCAGCCTCCGAGAAGGAGTTCAGCATCACCAAGAACATTACCGGACTGAAGCTCCGTGCCCGTGGCACCGGTGAGTTCAAGGCAAACAGTCTGAACCTCGATGCATCCCTGAAGAAGGCTACAGCCGTAACAGGAGATGTTACTCCACCAGACGGCGGTAAGGATAACACAGGCGATACTACCCAGGGTGGCGGCACAAGCCAGGGTGGCGACTCAACACAGACTGGCGGATCAGGCAACACCGAGAGCAGCGGCTCCGATGGTGGCGACGGCCTGGAGTAACCCCCTCGCCAGTAGATGAAGAAAGAAGGTTTTAGACAGGATGCAGTCCGGGATTCGGCTATAGCACCCCCGGCTATTCATCAATATAGCAAGCATCATTGAAACACGCGCTATCAAGCCCATCTGCTCATCCTGTCAGCCTTCCTTCTCCAGTATCGCCCGGATATAGGAAATCCGAGCCCCCAATCCATTTATTAACCTTAAAAATCAAATGAAAATGAAAAGAGAAACACTCAAGAAAATTCTGAATTTCGTCATTACCGTTCTCACCGCCGTAGCCTCTGCCTTTTGTGTGCAGAGCTGCCAGTAGTATCAACCCTTTAAAGATTCAGCACTATGAAAAACACAAGAAAAATATCACTTATTGTCATTCACTGTTCAGCCACACGCGTCACGCAGGACTTCACCTTCGAAAAGCTCGAAGCCTGTCATTTAGCCCGTGGTTTCCGCAGCATCGGTTATCACTATTACATCACGAAAGACGGCGTCATCTATCCCGGCCGTCCCGAGTCAGAAATCGGCGCCCACGCCCGCCATTTCAATGCACACAGTATCGGCATCTGTTACGAAGGCGGTCTCGACGCCGACGGCAATCCAGCAGATACCCGTACGAAGGCTCAGAAGCAGTCGCTCCAGAATCTCCTGACGAGTCTGTGCGTAGACTATCCCGAAGCCGAGATCCTAGGTCATCGTGATCTCCCGAACGTCCACAAGTCCTGTCCCTGCTTCAGTGTTCAGGCTTGGCTGAATGAAATCAAATTCCACATTTAGCCCTCTATTCAGTTGATATTGTTCATACTTTATTATTTTTCTACTCTCTCCCCCAATCTTAAGTGATTAAGGTTGGGGGATTTTTTGTTCAGGAATCTGCAAACTTCTTCATAATGAGGAGTATTGCGCCCCCACTTTTCCACAGAAAAGAAGGCTGTAACATGAAATATAAGGCATAATTGTTTTAAATAATGTAAAAAAGTAACGTAATACTAAACTTTATATGTACTTTTGCATCGAATTAAATAAAAATAAGAAACAAATTAAAGAGAAAATATAAAAAAGAAGAAAGGATATGAAGATGAAAAGAATCATATTGACACTCACTATGCTGGTGGCTCTTGTAGCTACTGCATCTGCTCAGGCAGAGATTAAGTTCGACAAACTGATACACAACTTCGGTTCGTTCGAAGAGTCAAACCCGGTACAGAAGGCTACCTTTACCTTCACCAATGTGGGCAACAAGCCTTTGATTATCAACCAGGCTATTGCCAGCTGCGGCTGTACCATACCTTCTTACACCAAGAAGCCTATCGCTCCAGGCGAGAAGGGACAGATTAGTGTTACCTATAACGGCAAGGGCATGTTCCCTGGTCATTTCAAGAAGAGCATCACCGTCCGTTCTAACGGCAATGTAGAAATGTCACGTCTTTATATAGAGGGTGTTATGACAGAAAAGAAATAATCTAGCTCAATACATATTTAAAAGTAAGCATGATTTTCTATTTCTCCGGAACAGGAAATACCAAGTGGGCAGCAGCCAGACTGGCAGCGGCTACACACGAAGACTTGATTCCTATCGCCCCCTATATGCGGGCGGACGATTCAAGCCACAATATAGCCGAGCCGTTTATTCTGAAAGAGAATGAACGGCTCGGATTCGTTTTCCCCGTACATGGCTGGAGGGTTCCACGCCTTGTAAGGGAGTTTATCAGGAAGATGAAGATACGGAGAGAAACTCCTGATGCTACTGCTGAAGACAAGGAGACGTTCAGGAAACATCCTTTCGCCTATTGCGTCTGTACTGCAGGCGACAGCATCGGACTCACCATCGAAAACCTCAACGATACGATTGCGCTGAATGCATCGCTTCAGGCATTGGGCATCACGGAGGTTTCTGCTTCCTACTCGCTCATCATGCCGGAATCTTATGTGGGACTTCCTTTCATGGATGTTGATCCGAAGGAGCGCGAAGTTCGTAAGAAATCGAAATCGGCACAGGAACTGGCGGTTATCTGCGAAGAGATATTCGACAGAAAAGAGGGCGTGAACCGTCTGGTAAAAGGTCCTATCCCCTGGTTCTTCACCAAGGTTGTGGGCGGATTCTTTGAGAAGGTGCTCATCACCGACAAGCGGTTTCATGTGGAGAAAGACAAGTGCGTGAAGTGTGGCATCTGTGCCAACGTCTGTCCTGTAGGCGATATCAAGGGCGGTCATGGAGAATATCCGGAATGGCTACATCACAAGGATTGCCTCACCTGCTTTACCTGCTATCACCATTGTCCGCATCACGCCATCGAGTTTGGTCACCAGACTCAGAAGAAAGGACAATACTTTTATAAATAATCCCCCATCTACCCTAACTGTTTATGAAGAAGGCAATCATCTCTCTGGCGCTCGCCTTCCTGGGCATCGCCAATCTCTATGCCGTAAAGGCTAAACCGGGCATCGCCAAGATTATGCTGGCTGATGGAACCGTAGCATGTGCTACCCTGCATGGCGACGAAACCTTCCACTACTACATGCTGCTGGACGGTACGCCCCTGCGGGAAACCCAAGACGGAAAATACGAAAAGATAACTGCTGAAGAGTTGAACACCCGAAAGACCCGTGCTTTCTCTTCAGAGAATCTTACAAGAGCTTCAGAAATAGGAACCGTGAGCCCAAGCTATTTCCCTCATAAGGGAAGTCCGAAGGCATTGGTACTCCTGGTGCAGTTTCAGGATGTGAAGTTCAAGAGTAAGGATCCGGTTGCAACATTCAACCATTACCTCAACGGAAAGAAGGGAGAAGCTATGCCTGAGGCTGATAAAGAAGTGTTTATCACCAACGAGAAATACTGCCAGAACTATGGCAGCGTACAGCAGTATTTCGCTGACATGAGCGATAACCAGTTTATACCACAGTTTGACGTAGTGAGTCCTGTTACGGTAAGCAAGAAATCAGCTTATTATGGCAAGAACGGACGTGACGACGGAAGTGACACCAACTTTCCTCAGATGATTAAGGAAGCCTGCCAGCAGGTAGACGACAAGGTTAACTTTGCCGATTACGACAGCGATGGCGATGGATATGTAGACCTCGTATATGTAATCTATGCCGGCTATTCTGAAAGTATCGTAGGTAATTCAGGCGATTGTCTCTGGCCGAAATCGGGTACCGTAGGAGTGGGAACCTATGACGGGAAAACAGTATCCCGATTCGGCATCAACAACGAGCTGAACAATAAGCCTGCAGATACCCAAGACGGCAAATACTACATCAATGGTATCGGTCTCTTCTGCCATGAATTTTCGCATACCCTCGGTTTGCCAGACATCTATCCGACCAACGAAATCACTGAGCACAACCAGAGTCCTGAATATTGGGACGTCATGGATACGGGCAATTATCAGGCTGACGGCTATCAGCCTATCCCTTATTCACCATGGGAGAAGAGCATCGTAGGATGGAAACAGCCTACCCTCCTTTCTGATACCGAGGCGAAGCAGATAAAGCTGGAACCATACGACAAGGCATCGGATGCATACAAGATTATAGCCAACAGCCAGGGCGAATACCTGCTGCTGCAGAATATCAGAAACGAGGGATGGTACAAGAAGGCTCTGGGTTACGGATTGCTGGTATGGCGCATCGCCTACGATGATTTGCCATCGGTTAATCTGGGGGATAATCCCAACAACACGACAGGTAAGCCAAGGGTCATGATTGTTCCTGCAGACGGAATGGTATACAACAGCTATAATAGAACTGTCAGCGACAATGATATTATCACGAGTCTTCAGAACGACCCGTTCCCAACCTACAAGGCGGGCTCTGCTACAGAGTACGAGGTGAACAGTCTGACCAGTATCACCCTGAACAACAGTGTTGATACGAGTCATCCGCTCTACAACATCACAAAGGATGAAGCAACCGGTCTGGTAACCTTCGATTATCTCAAGAACTTCTCTCCTACCGGAATCTCTTCGGTCATCATCGGTAAAGACAGACCGACAGCCTATTTTGATCTGGAAGGCAGAAAGGTTTCCGTTCCACAAAAGGGCAAGATTTATATTACCAGCAAGGGACAGAAGATAGTATACTAACTATATAAACAATGAGGGTGTGTCATGTTTAATGACACACCCTCTTATTATTTTAATATATTCTAGGACCGAAGATGGTAGTACCTACACGAACCATCGTGCTGCCGTGCTTGACGGCAATATGATAATCGTGACTCATACCCCAGCTACGCTCGCAGAAAGCATCATCATCAGTAAAGTATCTGGCCTTTATCTCATCAAAGAACCGGGCAGCCTCATCAAACTCCTGAGCAATCTGCTGCTCATCGTCTGTATTAGATGCCATCATCATGATGCCACAAATCTGCACATGCTTCATCTCCCTCCATTCGCCTGCCTCAAGAAGTTCGCGGCAAGCATCAAGAGAAAGACCCGATTTGGTATCTTCCTCAGCCAGATGAAGTTCCAGAAGAACCTTCACCACACGATTGTGCTTGGCAGCCTGCTTCTCAATCTCCTTTAGAAGTTTCAGACTGTCTACCGATTCAATCATCGAGATATAAGGTGCGATATACTTCACCTTATTGGTCTGCAGATGACCAATGAAATGCCACTCGATGTCCTCAGGCAGCGAAGCCACCTTCTTGGCGAGTTCCTGCTCATGACTCTCGCCGAAGATACGCTGTCCTTCAGCATAAGCCTCCTCGATATACTCGTTGGGATGGAACTTGCTGATAGCAACGAGACGGACACCGGCAGGCAAGCTGCCCAGCACCTCATGGAGATTTCCTTTTACATCATAGTCCATATCTTGAATGTTAAATGTTGAATGTTGAGTGTTGAATTATTTCTCCTCGTATTCAGGCACATCATTCTTCTCCTCTTTCTTCTCGTTAGGAGCATGGTGCTCAAATACATCCATCAGTTTGGTTTCGTTCAAACCAACCACATCATAATCTATCATGGTCTTGCCCATCACCTCATCAATATAACGGAGGGCACGGGCGAGAGACTTAGCCTGAACAAGATAGGTAACATTGCTGCGCTTCTCCTTCTCACTCTTCTCATCAATTGTAATGAACTGGAGTTTAGCCTTATACCACTTATCATCATCATCCACATCGCTGAAGAAGATTTCGCCGTAGCAAGCCTTACCGATACCGCTCACCTTCAACTCGCCGCTTACATAAACCGACATCTCATCGATGATGGCGCTCTCAGCCTCGGTAAAGCTCAAAGCATCTACTACGTATGCTTCAGAAACAACCTTTTCTGAACCATCCTCCATTGTCTTCTGATATTTCACTTTGGTCTCAAACCATGTACTTGTTCTACTTCTCATATTTTTCTTCTTACTTATTTTAATTAATTAGTATAATCTTATAACATTTCTTGAAATTAAGTGCAAAGTTATAAAAAAGAAAGCAAAGAGCGACATATTTAAAGAGTTTTTAATCAAAAAATAAAATTTAACCGAAAGTTATTCTCAATTCTCATCTAATTTTCTTATCTTTGCAGCCGAATAGCGTAAATTGAAAAGACCAAAAGGTCATAGAATTCAATTTTCGATACGGATAATTAATAGAAAGAAACAATATTTTAAGATGCCAGAAATATCTGTACGCGGTCTTGAAATGCCAGAGTCACCTATCAGAAAGTTGGCTCCTCTGGCTGCCGCAGCAAAAAAACGTGGAGTAAAGGTATATCACCTCAACATCGGTCAGCCTGACCTTCCAACTCCTCAATGTGGCCTAGATGCCTTGAAGCATATAGACCGCACGGTCTTGGAGTATTCTCCAAGTCAGGGCTATCTCAGCTATCGCGAGAAGCTTGTAGATTACTATAAGAAATTCAACATCAACGTAACTGCCGATGATATCATCATTACATCGGGAGGTTCTGAGGCTGTTCTCTTCTCTTTCATGAGCTGCCTCAACCCTGGCGACGAGATTATCGTACCAGAACCTGCTTACGCTAACTATATGGCGTTTGCCATCTCTGCGGGTGCCAAGATCCGTACCATCGCCACAACGATAGAAGAAGGTTTCTCCCTGCCTAAGGTGGAGAAGTTTGAGGAGCTGATCAATGAGCGCACCCGTGCCATTCTGATCTGCAACCCTAACAACCCTACGGGCTATCTCTATACCCGCAGAGAGATGAATCAGATTCGTGACCTGGTGAAGAAGTACGACCTCTATCTCTTCTCTGATGAGGTTTACCGTGAGTATATCTATACCGGCAGTCCTTATATCAGTGCGATGCACCTGGAAGGCATCGAGCAGAACACGGTTCTCATCGATTCTGTTTCGAAGCGTTACAGTGAGTGCGGTATCCGTGTGGGTGCCCTCATCACCAAGAATGCAGAAATCCGCAAGGCGGTGATGAAGTTCTGCCAGGCCCGTCTCTCTCCTCCACTGATCGGTCAGATTGTAGCCGAAGCTTCTCTGGACGCTCCTGAAGAGTACTACCGCGATGTATACGATGAGTATGTAGAGCGCCGTAAGTGCCTGATAGACGGCTTAAACCGCATTCCGGGCGTATACTCTCCTATTCCTATGGGAGCCTTCTATACCGTAGCCAAACTGCCTATCGATGATTCAGAAAAGTTCTGCCGCTGGTGTCTGGAGGAATTCAACTACGAGGGCGAAACCATCATGATGGCTCCAGCCTCCGGTTTCTATACGACTCCTGGAGCCGGCCACAATCAGGTTCGTGTAGCTTACGTCTTGAAGAAACACGATCTGGAGCGTGCTCTGGTGGTTCTGGGTAAGGCACTTGAGGCTTATCCGGGAAGAGTGGAAGACGAAGGACTATAACAATGTTGAATGTTGAGTGTTGAATGTTGAGTTGCCTAACGGACACAAAGATTAAATTAACTATCAACATTCAACACTCAACATTCAACTATCAACATTCAACACTCAACATTCAACATTACAAAAGATGAATTTTCCTCTATTTATAGCAAAGAGATTATATAGCGATCAGGGCGATAAACGTAAAGTTTCTCGCCCTGCTATTCATATAGCCACTGCAGGTGTTGCTATCGGACTCGCCATTATGATTATGTCGGTATGCGTAGTGCTCGGATTCAAGCATACCATACGTGACAAGGTAATAGGATTCGGAAGCCATATACAAGTGGCCGACTTCATGACGCTGCAGCAGCAAAACCAGTATCCGGTTGTTATGAACGACTCGATGGTCAACGTACTGAAAAAGATACCTGGCGTAAAACATGTGCAGAAATTTGCCATGAAAGAGGGAATCCTGAAGACGGACAGCGATTTCCTGGGCGTCATGTTCAAAGGTGTAGGGCCTGATTTTGATTCTACCTTTATCCATCAGAACATGATCGAAGGCAGCATCCCTAAGTTTGACGACAAAGCGAGTCATAACCAGATTCTCATCTCACAGCTGATGGCTGGTAAGCTGAAGCTGAAGACGGGAGAACGCATCTTTGCCTACTTCTTTGATGACAACGGAGTGCGTATGCGCCGCTTCACCATCAAGGGTATCTATCAGACCAACCTGAAGAAGTATGATGAGGTAATGGTATACACCGATCTCTATACTGCCGTGAAGCTGAACGGATGGGAAGAAGACCAGACGAGCGGTGCAGAACTGACAGTAAACGACTTCAACAAGCTCAACGAGACTGAAGATTATATTATTAATAAGGTGAACCGCACGGTAGATCACTATGGAGAAACCTACAGCAGTTCTACCATCAAGGACCTGAATCCAAACATCTTCCAATGGCTGAGCCTGATGGATCTGAATGTCTGGATTATTCTCGGTCTGATGCTGATAGTAGCCGGCGTCACCATGATCAGCGGTCTGCTCATCATCATTCTGGAACGCACCTCCATGATAGGCGTAATGAAGGCATTGGGTGCCCGCAACAAGACCATCCGCCACACCTTCCTGTGGTTTGCCGTCTTCATCATCGGCAAGGGTATGCTTCTGGGCAACGCCATCGCCCTCGGCATTCTTACCCTCCAGTACTTTACAGGCATCATCAAACTCGATGCACAGACCTATTATGTAAGTACCGTTCCGGTAGAATTCAACTGGCTTGCCATCATAGCCCTGAACATTGCTACGCTGCTGATAAGTATCTTCATGCTCGTAGCACCAAGCTACCTGATTTCTCACATCCATCCAGCCAAATCAATGAGATATGAGTAAAATACAGTCTATAACACTACAATATGTAGACTAAAAAGGAAAAAAAACTAATTATTTTATGTAGTTTTTGAAAATAGTGCACATTTTATTTTGCAGTGTGCACTATTTTCATTATCTTTGCACAAAATTTTGTAAATTGTGCAATGAATTCAATACCAAGTTTTAACTCGTATATTGAGAACAGCATTATCAAGAATTGGAATCTGGATGCGCTCACCGATTACAAGGGCGCAACCCTCCAATATCACGATATTGCCAGAAAGATTGAGAAGCTACACATCCTGTTCGAAAACAGCGATGTAAAGAAGGGCGACAAGATTGCCGTCTGCGGAAGAAATAGTAGCCAGTGGGCAGTAGCCTTCCTGGCCATTATTACTTACGGAGCCATTGTCGTACCTATACAGAACGAATTTAAGCCTGAGCAGATTCACAACATCGTGAACCACAGCGAAAGCAAACTTCTGTTCGTTGGTGACGTGGTAGCTACAGAGATAACACCAGAGGAGATGCCTTCGCTGGAAGGAATCATCTATCTTCCGGACAATTCGCTTGTCATCTCGCGCTCTGAGAAACTGACTTATGCGCGCGAGAACCTCAATGCAATGTTCGGACACAGATATCCTAAGTATTTCAGACCAGAACACGTGAAGTATCACGTAGACGATCCTGAAGAACTGGCGATGATCAACTATACCAGTGGAACTACCGGTTTCTCAAAAGGTGTGATGCTCCCATACAGAGCACTTTGGGGTAATCTTGACTACCTCATTGATTCAGTGAAACCAAATATAGGTAAGAACAGCAACATCCTTTCTACCCTTCCGATGGCTCACATGTATGGACTCATGACAGAATTTCTCTTCAATATAGTATTGGGTAACCATATCTTCTTCCTTACCCGTCTGCCGAGCCCAACGCTCATCTCAGAGGCGTTGTCAGAAATCAAGCCAGACATCCTCTATGCGGTGCCGCTTGTAGTAGACAAGATTGTAAGAAAGGAAGTATTCCCACATATCCAAACCAACCGTGCACGACTGCTGATGAACATGCCTGTCATCAATAAGCGCATCAAGGAGAAGGTTCGCGAGTTTGTATTGAGAAAGTTTGGCGAACGTCCTTACGAGGTTGTTGTGGGTGGTGCTCCGCTCAACAAGGAGATAGAGAACTTCTTCATCAGCGTAGGTTTCCCTATCGCAATGGGATATGGTACCACTGAGACTGCTCCACTTATCACCTTTGCCCATCAGGACAACTATGTGGCAGGAAGCTGTGGTGTTGCCGTGAAGCACATGGAGGTAAAGGTTTTGAGCGATGACCCGGAGAACGTAGCCGGTGAACTGGTTTGCCGCGGCATCAATGTGATGAAGGGCTATTACAAGAACCAGGAGGCAACAGATGCCGTAATAGATAAAGACGGATGGTTCCATACAGGCGACCTGGCAACGATGGACGCCGACGGACATATCTTCATAAGAGGCAGAAGCAAGAACATGCTGCTGGGACCTAACGGACAGAACATCTATCCGGAAGAGATTGAGGACAAGCTCAACTCCATGGCTATGGTCAACGAGAGCATCGTAATACAGAGCGATGACAAGCTGGTAGCTCTAGTTCATCCGGATATGGAAGAAGTTAACAACCTCGGCTTTACAGACGAAGACCTGGAGAACATCATGGAGCAGAACCGCAAGGAACTGAACATGCAGATACCTAGCTTCGCAAAGGTGTCACGCATCAAACTTCATAATCAGGAATTTGAAAAGACAGCCAAGAAGTCTATCAAGCGTTACCTCTATCAGAACGCAATCTAGAGACAGGCCCTATCTGCTGACAGACCATCAGCAGATAAGGTCTATCATCAGCAAACGGACTTCAGTACGAGAAAAATATAAAAAAGCAAATCGTTAAATAACAAGAATATGGAGATTCCAAGTTTTAACGCACTAATCCAAAAGAGCATCGTAGACCATTGGGATATGGATGCTCTGACAGACTACAAGGGAGCAACCTTGCAGTACCATGATGTAGCACGCAAAATTGAGAAGCTACACATCATGTTTGAGAACTCTGGTGTAGTAAAGGGCGACAAGATAGCACTTTGCGGTCGAAATAGCGCAAACTGGGCTGTAGCATTCCTTGCTACCCTTACCTATGGTGCCATTGCCGTACCTATCCTGCATGAATTCATGCCAGACCAGATTCACAACATCGTAAACCACAGCGATGCCAAACTGCTCTTTGTGGGTGATGTTGTAGCTACACAGATTGATGCAACGAAGATGCCAGGTCTTGAAGGCATCATCTATATACCGGATTATTCACTTGTCGTTTCACGTACCGACAAGTTGACTTATGCGCGCGAACACCTCAACGAGATGTTCGGTATCAAGTATCCTAAGTACTTCCGCAAAAACCATGTCAACTACTATATGGAACAGAATCCGGATGAGTTGGCTATGATCAACTATACCAGCGGAACTACCGGTTTCTCCAAGGGAGTAATGGTTCCATACCGTGCACTCTGGGGCAATGCAGATTTTGCTGAGGACGTACTGGGTAAGAAGATCAAGCCGGGAGATTCTATCATCAGTATCCTGCCGATGGCCCACATGTACGGCATGGCGTTTGAATTTATCTTCGAATTCATCAAGGGCTGCCACATCTTCTATCTCACCCGCATCCCTAGTCCAGCCATCATTGCCGAGGCATTCGGCCGCATCAAGCCAGCCGTCATTATATCTGTACCTCTGGTTATCGAGAAGATTATCCGCAAGAAGGTATTCCCTAAGATCCAGAACAACCGCATGCGTATGCTGCTCCACATGCCTGTGATCAGCAAGAAGGTGAAGGAGAAGATATGCGATCAGGTATCCAATGCCTTCGGTGGCAACTTCTACGAGGTGATTATTGGTGGTGCAGCCTTTAACCAGGAAGTGGAAAGTTTCCTCCATAGCGTAGGTTTCAAATATACCGTGGGATATGGCGCAACAGAATGTGCCCCTATCATCTGCTACGAGGATTACAAAAACTTCGTACCGGGCTCTTGCGGTAAGGCTGCCCTCCACATGATGGTCCGCATCGATAGTCCTGATCCTGAGAATGTACCGGGCGAAATCCTTGCCAAGGGTCCTAACGTAATGTTGGGTTACTATAAGAATGAGGAAGCTACCAAGCAGACCATTGACGAGAACGGATGGTATCATACAGGCGATCTCGGAACCATGGATGGTGACGGCAACGTCTTCATCAAGGGTCGTAGCAAGAACATGCTGCTCGGCGCAAACGGTCAGAATATCTACCCTGAGGAGATTGAGGATAAGCTCAACTCTTTGGCCCTGGTAGCGGAAAGCGTGGTTGTACAGAAGGGCGACAAGCTCATTGCTCTGGTTCACCCAGACTATGATGAAGCTCAGACCCTGAATCTCGGTACCAACGAACTGGCAGATGTCATGGAGCAGAACCGCCAGGAGCTCAACACCATGATTCCTGCTTACAGCAAAGTATCAGAAATACGTATACATGAAGATGAGTTTGAAAAAACTCCTAAGAAGAGCATCAAGCGATTCCTCTATACGGCAGAGTAAAGTAAGAGGGTGACAGGCTCGCAAATCCGCTAGACGTTTCTCCTGTTCCGCCTTACGGACTCGCGAACCTGTATTATGAAATAAAAAAATGGTGTGACTTCGGTTTTGAAGTCACACCATTTTTTATAAATTATAATATAGTATTCGAGCGGATTCTGGACAGCGTTTCCGGAGTCATCTGCAGATAACTTGCGATATAGGTGAGCGGAGCACGCAGAACCACCTGTGGGCTCATTTCGCACAGGCGCTTATATTTATTAGGTGCCGACTCAAATCGCATCAGATCGGCATGAATCTGAGACTGAATCAAACTCTCTTCCAATATTTTACGATAAAGCATCTGGATATTAACATTACGCATAGCAGCCGCCTCCAGCTTCTTCTTCGGTAGCATATACACCAGAGTAGGCTCCAAAGCTTCTACCTGCAAGCGTGTAGGCTCTTCCTTAAAGAGGCTCTCAATGCACATAAAGATGGAATGATCCACACCCAGATGTTCGGTCACCTCCTTGCCATTCTTAAAGTAAAATTGGCGCACCAATCCCTTCTCGATGTACGAGATACCCATGCACTGTTCACCTTCAGGCAAGATCATCTCGCCCTTGCCATACTTGATAGGCTCAAGGATATCTTCCACCACATCGAGTTCATCATGAGTCATCGTACTATATTTACGCGCCAGTTCGCGCGCAATATCACGCTTAGGGGTAATTACTTTAAAGTCTGCCATAATACTTAACCTCCTTTTCCTTTATACTTATATTAATTAGTCGAGTTTGAGCACAGCCAGGAAAGCTTTCTGTGGAACTTCCACATTACCAATCTGCTTCATGCGCTTCTTACCCTTCTTCTGCTTCTCAAGCAACTTGCGCTTACGGCTCACGTCACCACCATAACATTTGGCAGTAACATCCTTGCGCACCTGCTTAACAGTCTCACGTGCCACAATCTTGGCACCGATAGCTGCCTGGATAGCAATATCGAACTGCTGACGAGGTATGAGGTCCTTCAACTTCTCGCACATTCTGCGGCCGAAGCTCACAGAGTTATCGCGGTGAGTCAAAGTACTCAATGCATCTACAGGCTCTCCATTCAACAGGATATCGAGCTTCACCAGGTCGGAATGACGGAATGAATCGATATGATAGTCGAACGAAGCATATCCCTTGGAGATACTCTTCAGCTTGTCATAGAAGTCGATGACGATTTCTCCCAATGGCAACATGAAGTGGAGCTCTACACGGTTTCCACTCACATATTCCTGATTGATGAGTTCGCCTCGCTTATCCAGACAGAGTTTCATGATTGGTCCAATATAATTGGTAGCCGTAATGATGGTTGCCCGGATATATGGTTCCTCAATATGGTCTATCAGCGTTGGGTCTGGCAATCCGGAAGGATTGTGAACCTCTTTCACACCGCCCTGCTTGTCGTATACCATATAAGATACGTTAGGTACGGTAGTGATGACATCCATATTAAACTCACGGTCCAGTCTCTCCTGTACGATTTCCATGTGGAGCAATCCGAGGAATCCGCAACGGAAACCGAAGCCCAAAGCCACAGAACTCTCTGGCGAGAAAGTCAATGAAGCATCATTGAGCTGCAGTTTTTCGAGCGATGCTCGCAGATTCTCGTAATCGCTAGGATCGATAGGATAAACACCGGCAAAGACCATAGGTTTCACTTCCTGGAAACCCGCAATCGCCTTGTCACAAGGACGGGCGATATGGGTAATGGTATCACCCACCTTTACCTCGGTAGCATTCTTGATACCCGAGATGATATAACCTACCTCACCGGTACCCAATTCCTGGCGTGGAATCATATCCATCTTCAATACACCGATTTCATCAGCATCATATTCCATGCCGGTATTGAAGAACTTCACCTTATCTCCCTTACGGATCACGCCATTCTCTATCTTGAAATAGGCGATGATGCCGCGGAAAGAGTTGAATACAGAGTCGAAAATCAAAGCCTGAAGCGGTGCCTTCTCGTCTCCTACCGGAGCAGGAACACGATTAACAACAGCTTCCAGTATATCTTCTACACCCTCACCGGTCTTACCTGAAGCACGGAGAATATCTTCATGCTTACAACCGATCAGGTCTACTATTTCATCTTCTACCTCATCAGGCATAGCTGAAGGCATATCTATCTTATTGATTACCGGAATAATCTCCAGGTCGTGCTCGATAGCCATATAGAGGTTTGAAATGGTCTGTGCCTGAACGCCTTGAGTGGCGTCAACAACCAGCAGTGCTCCTTCGCAAGCAGCGATGGAACGGGAAACTTCGTATGAGAAGTCAACATGTCCCGGAGTATCAATAAGATTCAGGATATAGGTCTGTCCATCCTTTGCCTTATATTCCATTTGGATAGCGTGACTCTTGATTGTAATACCACGCTCTCTTTCCAAATCCATATCATCAAGCATCTGTCCTTCAGTAATCTTGATGGTCTGAGTCTTCTCCAGAAGTCGGTCTGCCAAGGTACTTTTACCATGGTCTATATGTGCAATAATGCAGAAATTTCTTATTTTATTTATATTCTCCATATAATTTTCTCTCTTTAGAGTGCAAAGATAGTATTTTTTTTCGTATCTTTGCACAAAATATTGAAAATAATAGAGATTTTTAGATAAAAAATAGAAAAATCATGAAGAAAAAGTTGATTTACATCGGTATTTTTGCTTCTTTGCTCGTTTCTTGTACAGAAAGTCTGGAGGACAAAGCGGCTCGTGAAGCCAAGGAATATACTGAAAAATACTGTCCTACTCCATACGTCAACGACGCCAGGACTGACAGTGCTGCATTTGATAAAACCAAGAAGATATATACGTACTATATCTCTTTGAGAAACAAGGCAGATAACAAGAAGGCGATTGATGCCAACAAGGATAAACTCCATAAGATTCAGAAGGAAGCCCTGGACAACAACCCTGGTCTGAAGAAATATAAGGAAGAGCATTTCACCTTCCGTTTCGTATATCATTCGGCTAAGAACCCGAAAGAGGTATTGCTGGATGATATCTTCAAGTATTAGAAAAGACACGGAGTACTAGTAGTAAAAAGGCACGGACCACTAGCTAGTAATCCGTGCCTAAAATACTCTTAATATCCCATTTCCTGCAAAGCTGTCGCCAACTGGTCTGGACAGCTTGTAGGCTTATTGCCACAAGTGATACCCTTCAGTCGGGCGATGACCTCCTTTGCCTTCATGCCTTTAATCAAAGCACAAACGCCCTTGGTATTGCCATCGCAGCCTCCGATGAACTGGGCATCCTGAACATTTCCATCTTCATCTATACTGATGCAGATGTATTTTGAGCAGGTGCCATGAGTCTGATAAGTTACCTTCTGCAACTTATCCTGTTTGTCTTGCTGCAACATAATGCTTATTCTGCGTCTGCAGGAATTTCTGGCTTCATGTTGGTATATACAGTCTGAACATCATCAAACTCTTCCAACTTCTCAACCATCTTGTCGATAGTTTCGCGCTCCTCAGGAGTTACATCCTTCAAATCGTTAGGGATGTAAGTGAACTCAGCACCAGTTACCTCGAAACCCTCAGCCTCCAGGTGCTTCTGAATTTCGCCGAAGCTTGTAGGAGCACCATAGATTGTGATTTCGTTGTTCTCCTCATCCTCATCAAACTCATCTTCTACGCCGTAGTCGATCAGGTCGAGAATCATCTCATCCATATCCAGACCTTCCTTCTTCTTGAATGTGAACACAGCCTTGTGGTCGAAGAGGAAAGACAGAGAACCTGTTGTACCCAAGTTTCCGCTGAACTTGTTGAAGATAGAACGAACGTCAGCAACAGTACGTGTAGTGTTGTCTGTCAGAGTATCAACGAAGACAGCCACTCCGTGAGGGCCATATCCCTCGTATGTTACCTCCTTGTAATCGCTGGTATCCTTGCCACAAGCGTTCTTGATGGCACGAGCGATGTTATCCTTAGGCATGTTCTCACGCTTACAGTTAGCGATGATAGCACGCAATGATGGGTTATTCTCTGGTTCTGGACCGCCTGCCTTCACAGCAATAGCAATCTGCTTACCCAACTTAGTAAATGTCTTGGCCATGTGGCCCCATCTTTTCAGCTTTGTAGCTTTACGATATTCAAATGCTCTTCCCATTGGAATAAAATTTTAAATGTTTATCGTTTGTTTATAATATTATCTTAATTCTGCATTGAGCACCTTCTGTATTATCTCAATTCTGCATTGAGCTTGCTTGTAAGGTTGGCTATGAGCTTCTTCATGATAGCATCTATCTGCTTATCATTCAGAGTCTTCTCCTCATCCTGCAGGATGAAGTTAACGGCATAACTCTTCTTGCCCTCTGGCAAATGCTCACCCTCGTAAACATCGAAGAGAACAACGCTCTTCAGAAGTTTCTTCTCTGTCTGGCGGGCAATCTGCTCAATCTGAGCGAACTCTACATTCTTGTCTACGAGCAATGCAAGGTCGCGGCTCACTGAAGGATACTTGCTGATGTCGGTGTAAGTAAGGTTCACCTTCTTCACTGCCTTCATCAGGTTATCCCAGTGGATATCAGCATAGAATACATCCTGCTCAATATCGAATGCTTTCTTCAACTTCAGGCTCAGGATACCCAGTTCTACCAATACCTTACCGGCACGGGTCTCGTAATTTACGCCCTTAGAGAAGATGTTATTGTCGCTGTGCTTGATTACCACGTTGTTCTGTGGCATACCCACACGGCGGAGAATATTCTCTACCACAGCCTTCAGCTCGTAGATGTTGCTCTGCTCATCAGCATGAGCCCAACTGCCCTCTACGCGCTTACCGGTGATGAAGAGAGACATGTGAGCCTCCTGAGAGTAAGCCTTGATAGGACTCTCCTCGCTCCACTTCTCCTTATTATATATATAGGTGTTACCCACCTCGAAGAACTTCAGGTTCTGGCTCTTATGGTTGATGTTGCGAACCACGCTCTCCAAACCACCAAACAGCATTGTCTGGCGCATCACACCGAGATCAGCACTCAATGGGTTCATCACCTTCACGGTTGTCTCGTTAGGATACTTGTTGAGGTCGAAGTCGGTATAGTAGCTAGCCTTGCTCAGAGAGTTGTTGAGAATCTCCATGAAGCCCTCGCCTACCATCTGCTCTGCCACGAGGTTCTGGCTGTGATAAGCCTTATCCTCATCGCCCTGAACAGTCAGGGAGCTCTTCAACTGGGTTGGAATCTCCACATTATTATATCCGTAGATACGGAGAATATCCTCTACTACGTCGCAAGGACGCTGAACGTCTACACGATAAGCAGGAACCAGGAGGTCGATACCCTCAGCATCCTCCTTCACAATCTTCATCTCGAGAGATGTGGCAATGTTCTTGATGGTCTCAGCACCAATCTCCTTACCGATAAGGCGATGCGCATACTCATAGTTCAGACGAACAGGGAAATCATGCATTGGCTCAGGATATACATCCTTGATCTGCATGGAAATCTTACCGCCAGCCAACTGCTTGCAGAGGATGGCAGCCTGCTTCAAAGCATAAATCTGTCCGTTTGGATCTACGCCACGCTCAAAACGGTAGCTGGCATCTGTACTCAAACCATGACGGCGAGCGCTCTTGCGGATCCATGTAGGATGGAAGTAAGCACTCTCCAAGACTACATCCTTGGTTGTCTCGTAAGTACCAGAACCCTTACCGCCGAAGATACCGGCGATACACATAGGCTCCTCAGCATTGCAGATGCTCAGGTCGTGCTCACCCAAGGTATGCTCCTCGCCATCGAGAGTAACAAACTTGGTGCCCTCTGGCTGAGTGCGGACTACAATCTTATGACCGGTAACCATGTCTGCATCGAAGCAGTGCAATGGCTGGCCGTATGCCATCATAATGTAGTTGGTGATGTCCACGATATTGTTGATAGGGCGCAAGCCGATGATGTTCAGCTTATCCTGCAACCACTTAGGACTTTCCTTCACCTCACAACCGGTGATGCTTACACAGGCATAACGCTTGCAAGCCTCAGTATTCTGGATTTCAACATCGATAGGAAGATCCTCGTTGTCTACCACAAACTCATCGCAAGATGGGCGATGCAAGCTTGTCTTGTAGCCATTCTGCTTCAACCAGGCATACAGGTCGCGGGCTACACCCCAGTGGCCCAGCGCATCAGCACGGTTGGCTGTGATATCAATCTCGATGAGCCAGTCGCTCTCCAGGTGATAATACTCAGCAGCAGGCTGACCTACCGGAGCATCTTCTGGGAGTACGATGATGCCGTCGTGAGAGGTACCTACACCAATCTCATCCTCAGCACAGATCATACCCAAACTCTCAACACCGCGGAGTTTGCTCTTCTTGATGGTAAAACTCTGGTCGCCATCGTAAAGCACGCAGCCCAAATCAGCCACGATAACCTTCTGACCTGCAGCAACGTTAGGAGCACCACAGACAATCTGCTGAGGTTCGCCCTTACCCAAGTCTACGGTTGTAACATGGAGGTGATCACTGTTAGGATGCTCCTCGCATGTCAATACTTTACCAACATAGAGACCTTTCAGTCCGCCCTTGACAGACTGAACTTCTTCCAAAGCGTCAACTTCGAGTCCGCAAGAGGTCAACGCGTCCGCAGTCTCCTGTGGTGTCAAATCGAAATCGACGTATTCTTTAAGCCATTTGTATGAAACGTTCATTATAATGATTTTTTATTTTATTTCTATTTTGAAAAACCCGAAGAAACATCATTCGGGCTATGCATGTTCTAAAACTCTGCAAAAATACAAAAAAAAATGCATATAAACAAATAACATTCGCCATTTTTGCACTATTTAAAATAAATACATGCAAAAATGGCGAATGCCTTGGTTTTTATTCGAAAACTTCGTCGATGCTGCCACCTCCTACTTCCTCAAAGTCATCCTGTTCGGCTGCCTTGCGGGAACAAGGATTGTAGTCTTCCGGCAAATCGAACTTGATAGCAGGACTGATACCCAGCGACGGGTCGGCATAAACCTTCTTCATGAATATCGCCCAGATAGGCAAAGCCATGGTAGCACCCTGACCCATACTCATGGAATCGAAGTGGATATCACGCTCCTCACCACCTACCCAGCAGCCACTTACGAGTTGTGGAGTAAAGCCGATAAACCAACCGTCGCTGTTGTTATTGGTAGTACCGGTCTTGGCGCCAATCTGTCCTTCCAGGTTATAACGGTAGCGCAGTCTTCCTGCCGTACCATTATCCACAACGCCCATCAGCATGGTGAGCATCTTCATGGCATTATCGGCACTGATCACCTCGTTCATACGTGGCTGGAAGGTAGCAATCGTATTACCTTCATTATCCTCGATACGGCTCACAAACATTGGAGCAGTACGGATGCCGTGGTTGGCAAATACGGTATAAGCGCTCACCATCTCGCTGACACTTACTTCACATGGTCCCAGACAGAGACTCATGGATGCATGGATATCAGGACTGTTGATGCCGAAGTCGCGCAACATCTGTACGAACTGCTGCGGATTGAGCTTACTCATCAGATAAGCACTCACCCAGTTGCTACTCTGCGCCAATCCCCAACTCAGCCGAACCATCTGTCCGGCACGTGAATGGTTGGCATTGCGAGGTGTCCACGGACGACCTGCCACCATATAGGTCCGCTGACGGTTAGGCGCCAGATCGCAAGGCTGGAAGCCGTTAGACATCGCCAGACTGTAAAGGAATGGCTTGATGGTAGAACCCACCTGCCGGCGTCCCAGACTCACCATATCATACATGAAATGAGTATAATCCAATCCACCCACATACGCCTTCACAGCACCCGTCTTAGGATCCATACTCATAAAACCGCTACGCAGAAAACTCTTGTAATAACGGATAGAATCGAGCGGACTCATCAGTGTATCAATATCACCATGATAGGTAAATACGGTCATCTCCTGCTTCTTGCGGAATGCCGCCTTGATTTCATCCTCAGAATAACCCGCAGCCTTCATCGTACGGTAACGCTCACTCTGGGTGATACTGCGGTTCAGTATACTCTTAATCTGTTGCGGTGTCAGCTTATCGCTGTATGGCGAGCTTGGTTTGCGGGCTATCTCTGCACTGAAGCGAGGCTGCAGATAGCGGGCTACATGCTGATACATAGCCTCTTCCGCATACTGCTGTATACGGCTATCGATAGTTGTAAACACCTTCAATCCATCACTGTATACATTATATGGCGAACCATTCTTCTTATAGTTCTTGTTGCACCATCCATAGAGCGGATCATTATCCCACTGGATAGAATCCACCACAAACTGGGCACGGTTCCAGGATGGATAATCACTGCGTTCCGGACGCTTAGCCATCATATACTGGCGAAGGAACTCACGCAGATAAGTAGCCGAACCATCCTTATGGTCGGTACGGTGGAAATTGAGTGTCAGCGGCTCAGCAGCATACTGGCTATACTCGCTCCGGCTCAGATATCCCGCCTTCACCATCTGCGAAAGAACCACATTTCTGCGCTCCCTCGCTCTCTCCGGATAACGAACCGGATTGAAGAGCGACGGATTCTTGCACAGTCCGATGAGCGTTGCCGACTCACAGAGGGTCAGATTCTTCGGTTCCTTATTAAAATAGGTATTGGCCGCCGTCTTGATTCCTACAGCATTGTGCAGGAAATCGAAGTAATTGAGATAGAGAGCCAGAATCTCCTCTTTGGTATAATAGCGTTCCAGCTTCACCGCAATCACCCACTCTATCGGTTTCTGCAACAAACGTTCCATCGTACTGCCTGCCTTCTCAGAATAAAGCTGCTTGGCGAGCTGCTGCGTGATGGTACTTCCACCACCCGCATTAGTCTGTCCCAGGATACCACGCTTGACGATGGCACGTCCCAGTGCACGGAAGTCGATACCTGAATGCTCATAGAATCGCTCATCCTCTGTAGCCACCAGTGCCTTTATTAAATAAGGTGACATTTTCTTGTAAGGAATCACGATACGGTTCTCCTTGTTCAGGTTCCACGTACCAAGCACCTTGCCATCGGCAGAGTAAACCTGGGTGGCAAATCTGTTGATAGGATTCTGCAGATCCTCGATGTCGGGCATGTAGCCAATCATTCCAAACCAGATGGCAACAAAGGCAAGAATTACCATGAGTATTCCAGTGCCGAAAACAGCCCATAAAATATGTATAAATCGCTTTCTCATCACTATTTCTTTAAATATTTGTGCAAAATTACATAAAAGTTTTGACTTATCACACATAAATCAGATTTTTTATGTAACTTTGTAGGCGATTTTAGAACATTCAATCAAATTTCAAATGGAAAAACATAATTTTGTGACCATTGCAGACCTTTCCAAGGAGAAAATCATGTACCTTCTGGAAATGGCGCAAGAGTTCGAAAAGCACCCGAACAGGGAGTTGTTGAAGGGAAAGGTCGTAGCGACCCTTTTCTTCGAGCCATCTACTCGTACCCAACTCAGTTTCCAAACCGCTGCCAACCGTCTTGGTGCCCGTGTCATTGGTTTCTCTGATGCCAAGACATCCAGTACCACCAAGGGTGAGACCCTCAAGGATACCATCCTGATGGTAAGCAACTATGCCGATGTAATCGCCATGCGCCATTTCATCGAGGGAGCAGCCCAGTATGCCAGTGAGGTAGCACCAGTGCCTATCGTAAATGCAGGCGACGGCGCTCACATGCATCCTTCACAGTGTCTGCTCGACCTCTACTCTATCTACAAGACTCAGGGTACCCTGGAGAACTTGAACATCTATCTTGTGGGTGACCTCAAATATGGCCGCACCGTTCACTCACTTATCACAGCTATGCGCCACTTCAATCCTACTTTCCATTTCATCGCACCTAAGGAACTCGCCATGCCAGAAGAGTATAAACTCTACTGCAAGGAGCACAACATCAAATATGTTGAACACGAGGACTTTAACGAAGATGTGATTGCAGGTGCCGACATTCTCTACATGACCCGTGTACAGAAGGAGCGTTTCAGCGACCTGATGGAGTATGAACGCGTGAAGAACGTGTATATCCTGAAGCGCGACATGCTCTGCAAGGCGAAGGAGAACATGAAGATCATGCATCCGCTGCCACGCGTGAACGAGATTGCTTACGATGTAGATGATGATCCACATGCATACTTCATCCAGCAGGCTCAGAATGGCCTCTATGCACGTGAGGCTATCTTCTGCCACTGCCTCGGCATCTCGCTCGATGATGTGAAGAACGATAAGACCATTATTGAGTAGTTTATAGTTAATAGTTTATAGTTAATAGACAGATGGGAAACAATAAAAGTCAATTAGTGGTTGCGGCTATCGAGAACGGTACCGTAATCGACCATATACCAGCCGAAAAGACCTATCAGGTAGTAAATCTGCTCCAGTTGGAGAAGATGGAGACTCCTGTTACTATCGGCTACAACCTGCCAAGCAAGAAGATTGGCAAGAAGGGCATCATCAAGGTTGCCAACAAGTATTTTACCGATGAGGAAATCAACCGACTCTCTGTCGTTGCGCCTAACATCGGACTGAGTATCATCAAAGACTACGAAATCGTAGAGAAGAAGACCGTCAAGACTCCTGATACGCTGAAGGGCATCGTAAAGTGCAACAACCCTAAGTGCATCACCAACAACGAGCCTATGCAGACCCTCTTCCATACCGTAGACAAAGTGCTCGGTATCGTACGTTGCCACTACTGCGACAAAGAGCAGCAATTGGGCAAAGTAGAGCTCTGCAAGTAATAAAAACAGGTAGTTTATAACAAAAAGTAAGCAATATCACTCAAAATGTTACGATTTATTTGGTAGTTTGAGAGATATTGCTTATTTTTGCACCCGATTTCATTAAACATCAACCATAAAAAGTAAAGGGAAATGGTAAAAGATCAAGAGATTTTCGACTTAATCGAAAGAGAACATCAGCGCCAGCTGAAGGGTATGGAGCTTATCGCTTCTGAGAATTTCGTGAGTGACGAGGTGATGAACGCTATGGGTTCTTACCTTACTAACAAGTATGCCGAGGGTCTGCCAGGCAAGCGTTATTATGGCGGATGCCAGGTAGTTGACATTGTAGAGAACCTCGCCATCGAGCGTGTAAAGAAGGTGTTCGGTGCTGAGTATGCCAACGTACAGCCTCACTCTGGTGCGCAAGCTAACGCTGCTGTTCTGCTTGCCGTATTGAAGCCAGGCGATACCTTCATGGGCTTGAACCTCGACCACGGCGGCCACCTCTCTCATGGTAGCCACGTCAATACATCCGGTATTCTCTACAACCCTATCGGTTACAACCTGAACAAGGAAACAGGCCGTGTAGACTACGACGAGATGGAGAAACTGGCTCTTGAACACAAACCAAAACTGATTATCGGTGGTGGTAGCGCTTACAGCCGCGAGTGGGATTATGCCCGCATGCGCAAGATTGCCGATGAAGTAGGCGCTCTCCTCATGATTGATATGGCTCACCCTGCAGGTCTGATTGCAGCCGGTCTGCTCGACAACCCATTGAAGTATGCGCACATCGTTACTTCTACTACTCACAAGACCCTCCGTGGTCCTCGTGGCGGTATCATTCTGATGGGCAAAGATTTTGACAACCCATGGGGTTTGACTACCAAGAAGGGCGAGGTTAAGAAGATGAGCATGCTCTTGAATTCTGCCGTATTCCCAGGTCAGCAGGGTGGTCCGCTGGAGCACGTCATCGCTGCCAAGGCAGTAGCCTTCAATGAGAATCTGCAGCCTTCATGGAAGGAGTATGCTACTCAGGTAAAGAAGAATGCAGCCGTACTCGCAGATGACCTCATCGGTCGCGGATTCGGTATCGTGAGCGGTGGTACAGACAACCATTCTATGCTCGTAGACCTCCGAAGTAAATATCCAGATCTTACAGGTAAAGTCGCTGAGAATGCGCTGGTTGCAGCCGACATTACAGTCAACAAGAACATGGTTCCATTCGACAGCCGTTCTGCCTTCCAGACATCAGGTATCCGCCTGGGTACAGCAGCCATGACCACACGTGGCGCCAAGGAAGATATGATGCACCTCATTGCCGAACTCATCGAGGAGGTTCTGAATGCTCCTGAGGACGAGAAGGTCATTGCCCGCGTTCGTGAAAAGGTGAATGCTACAATGAAGGATTACCCTCTCTTCGCATACTAATCGTTACGGATAAATATAATTACAAACTGCGGGCCTTCCGTCCGCAGTTTTTTGTTTCATTTAATAAATAATAAAGAAAAGAGAAAATTTATGAAAAAGATGAAAAGCCTACTGCTCATGGCACTTGCGTTGCTCCCTGCGAGCAAAACTTTAGCACAGACCAACGCCCAAGTTTTCTACGACTTCGGCAGTGACCGCAAGTTTGTTACCCTCACACTCGAAATGTTCAAGCAGGACAAATGGGGTAACACCTATTTCTTTGTAGACCACGACTTCAATTACGACAAGATGGACACCAACAGTCCAAACGTGGCACAGGGTGGAACCTATACTGAGATTTCACGTGCATTGAACTTCTGGCAGAACAGCCCAATGAAGAACTGGAGCCTCCACGTAGAGTATAATGGTGGTATTACCAAGAACTACCCTATCAACAATGCCTGGCTCTTCGGTGTGGAGTATTTCATGCACGACAAGAGTTTCAAGAACACCTTGACACTCCAGGCACTCTACAAGACTATCCGCAAGACCGACCAGAACGTGCCAATGCAGTTTACTGCTGTTTGGGGATGCAAAGACATCTTTGGATTAAAGGGATTGAACTTTAGCGGTTTCGCAGATTTCTGGTGGGAGGACCACAGTTCTTTCCTGGATAAGGATGGCGACCCGAAGCTCGACAAGGATGGCAACATCGATTACAAAGCTGAGCACACCGTCTTCACCACTGAGCCACAGCTCTGGTACAACGTAGGTCAGCATTTCGGCTGCGAGAACCTGAGCGTAGGTAGCGAGGTAGAAATCAGCCACAACTTCGGCAGCAATGCCGGCTGGATGGTTCGCCCTTGCCTCGGTGTAAAGTGGGACTTCTAATTACGAATTTCTTAGCTGCGGAAAATTTTCAAAATGAATTTTTGAAAATTTTCCGCACTAATTTTTAACCACTTTATTTTCTGTTTTTCAACAGCTTACGTTACTCTCTTACTGTCAATCCGCCATCAGAAATTCCTCCGATTCCGCCTTTATTCTTATTATACTGACGGGTTACACCGCTCAAGTTAACCCCTCCAACACCTTCAGAAGTAGCGTTTACACTTTGGCAGTCAACCTTGGCTTTCACGCTGCCCACGCCTTCATTCTTGATAATCAGACTGCCGCCCTTAAACATTCCCAGATTAACAGAGCCTACGCCCTCATTATCCAGTTTCACACTCCCCATCTCAACCTTAGAGATTTTCACTGAGCCTACGCCTTCGTTATCAATGTTCATATCATCTCCAGCCACATCATCGATATTTACCGAGCCAACACCCTCGTTGGTTACCTCCAGTTTGTTGGCAAGAATCTTCCCAATCTTGACAGAACCTACGCCCTCGTTATCGATTTTCAGGCGGTCGCTATTAATCGTCTTGGCATAGAATGAACCCACGCCTTCCTGTGCAATCTTCACCAGGTCAGGACTGGTGATATAAATCTTGAGTCTATTCTTTTCAGAGTTACACGCAGCAGGCACTTTGACCTTTCCGTTGAGTCCGATTTTCACCTCGCCGTCACGATAAACCACCTTGAGCTTCTCCTTGAGCTTCTGTACGAACTCAGCATCCTTGATGGCAGAGTAATCCAATCGAACGCTGCATTCATCGCCATTGTTCTGGGTATAATAAACGCTGGCAATCACATTCACGTCGATTGCCTTGAAAGGCTTCTCGGTCAAATCATCCTGCGTAAAGTTGAGACTTCCCTTCATTTCACTGGCAGAAGATCCCATACTGCAAGAACTCAAGCCCATTGGGGCAAAGAATAAAGCGGCAGCCACCGCCCAAATACCAAATTTCTTCATACTCATATCTAATTTTATGTTTCTAAATACGTGATATACCGAATACCATTCTGTTTCGGAAATCTGATGGTTAGACGTAAAAGAAACCCGAAAGGTTGCAAGAAAGCCCCCAAAAAATGCAAAAAGAACCTCAATTGCCTTGCTTATTATGCAAGTTTTATAAAAAAACAAGATTTTCTTGCACGTTTCAGAAAATAATCGTATATTTGCGCCATATTTTAAATATGAGAATTATGATTTCAGAAAAAGAATTAAATAGCTATCGGCTGACAAGCATGGAAGAGCCAACAGATGAAATGCTGGCTCAGATTATGCATGAGGCAGCCGAAATATACAACAGAGAAAACGAAGAAGCTTACAGAAGTTATTTTGCCAATATACAAAAACAGGCTAAAGAACAACGACAAAAATTCAATTTGAACTAATGGAGGCAAAAATACACAAACCCGTTTTAATTGTCATTGCAGGACCTAATGGTTCTGGGAAGACAACAATAACCAGTCGTGTATTACACCACGAATGGCTAGAAGATTCTATTTATATCAACCCAGACAATATTGCACAAAATATGTTTGGCGATTGGAACAATCAAGATGCAGTATTAAAAGCAGCCCAATACTGCCAGGCTCGAAGAGAAGAATGCCTCAACAATAAACATAGTATGATTTTCGAAACAGTAATGTCCACTGCCGAGAAAATTGACTTTATCAAAAAAGCTAAAGAAGCAGGATTTTTTATTCGTCTCTTTTTTGTAGGAACTTCCTCGCCAACAATAAATGCTTCAAGAATTGCTACTAGAGTAATGAAAGGTGGACACGATGTACCGATTACAAAGATTATTTCAAGATATGCCAAATCCATCATCAATTGCGAAATAGCATCCCAATACGCCGACCGCACATACGTATATGACAACTCAAAAGACGGTGTAGAAGCTCAGCTTCTTTTCAGAATGACAGAAGGTAAAATATTTAAGGAATACGTGAAGGAGATTCCGGAATGGGCTATAGGCATTGCCAACAAAGAAGAATAGCCTTGAAAGGTTTCTCGCTCAAATCATCCTGCGTAAAGTTGAGATTTCCCTTCATTTCACTGGCAGAAGACACATAAAGGTTGCAGGGAAAGAGAAAAAAATACAAAAAAGTGAAGCAGGAAGCTGTTCTCACAGGAACAGCCTCCTGTTCTTACAGAAACAGCCTTCGTTAGTCACTGAAACAGTATTCGTTAGCTATTGAAGTAAGCCTCACTTCATTTTCAAGCAAGCAACACGCCATAACATGAAGGTATTCAAGGAAAAGGCGCAAATTCTACAAGACGTTTCTACAGCATGATTCAAGTTTCGCAAGTGAGGGAATTGACAGAAGTTAAAGAAGTTATCACTCCCTACGGTCGTTCGGGAAGTGAAGAGACAATAGTTATTTTGCGTAAAACGTAGGACATTTGTCCCTTAACTTCCCTTTAACTTCCCTTAAATTCCTCACATACGAAAGTTCAATATAATATGCGAAACTTCAAGTTTTCTGCGTTAATATTTGTTTAAAAATCAGTTCTTTTTCGGTATCGTTAACTTCTTTTATCTGATAATTGTTTAACACAACATAAGA